>X424_Quagga__coassemble_43_pt1 | contig 19057 bp, 13 predicted proteins | sample X424_Quagga__metabat2_low_PE_008 | metagenome-assembled genome bin X424_Quagga | reverse complement strand
GTTTGTATCTGTCGGCATCGGGGTGTTTTTCAGCGGGGTATCTATATTCAGAAAGAGCGGCCCGGGCGGCTTGTTCATGATGTGCTTCGGAATACTCTGGGTCGCCCTCACAGCCGGCAGTTTTATAAAGTTTATTAAAGCTGCCGATAAGACGGAGGACGACCGGAAAGATCCGCTAACTGCGAAATTCCCTGATGAAGGCCCGGTCAAGGTCGGGTCTGAGAGTCCTTCAGTCAGCAATGAGTTCGATCCCGTTTTTTTCAATACGGCAAAGAATGACTATGACGACGAGGATTACAAACGCATGAAGCGTCAGGGATTTGAGTGACCGTCAGGCAAAAAGGTGTTTGGCACATTTTATAAAGAGAATACGTTAACAGGATGAAATTTTTCTGCAAAGACATATCATTCTGTGTTAGAATTCTATCCGAAATTATATATGGGCTTAAAGAAGGGGGCGTCATATTATGCCAAAGAGAGAAGATATCAATAAGATTCTTATTATCGGTTCAGGTCCTATCATCATCGGTCAGGCTTGCGAGTTTGACTATTCCGGAACCCAGGCGTGCAAAGCTTTAAGAAAACTCGGGTATGACATCGTTCTTGTCAACTCCAACCCGGCAACCATTATGACAGACCCTGATGTGGCAGACAGGACCTACATCGAGCCCCTCAATGTAAAGCGTTTGGAGCAGATCATCGCAAAGGAGCGTCCGGATGCCCTTCTCCCCAACTTAGGCGGACAGTCCGGACTCAATCTCTGTTCAGAGCTTGCCGAGGCAGGCGTTCTCGAAAAGTACGGAGTACAGGTCATCGGCGTTCAGGTTGACGCTATCGAGCGAGGCGAGGACAGGATCGAATTCAAGGAGACGATGACTTCTCTGGGAATCGAGATGCCCAGATCACACGAGGCATATTCGGTTGAGGAAGCAATAAAGATCGCCGAAGAACTGAACTACCCCGTAGTTATCAGGCCTGCTTATACAATGGGCGGCGCAGGCGGCGGTCTTGTTTACAATATCGACGAGCTCAAGACTGTTGTTGAAAGAGGCCTTGCGGCTTCCATGATCCATCAGGTCCTCGTAGAAGAGTCCATCAGCGGATGGGAAGAGCTCGAGCTCGAGGTAGTCAGGGATGCCAAAGACAATGTCATCACTGTCTGCTTCATCGAGAATATCGACCCTATCGGTGTTCATACGGGCGATTCTTTCTGCTCGGCACCTATGCTTACTATCTCTGAAGATGTCCAGAAGAGACTTCAGGATTATTCATACAGTATCGTAAAGGCCATCGAGGTCATCGGCGGATGCAATTGCCAGTTCGCTCACGACCCCAAGACCGACAGGATCGTCGTTATCGAGATCAACCCCAGAACGTCCAGATCTTCGGCTCTGGCTTCAAAGGCCACAGGTTTCCCTATCGCATTTGTTTCCGCGCTTCTGGCCTGCGGTCTTACGCTTGATGAGATCCCTTGCGGTAAGTACGGTACTCTCGACAAGTACTATCCGGACGGCGACTATGTCGTTATCAAGTTCGCCAGATGGGCATTCGAGAAGTTCCACGGCGCTCAGGACAAGCTCGGCACACAGATGAGAGCCGTCGGCGAGGTCATGAGCATCGGAAAGACATACAAGGAAGCTTTCCAGAAGGCCATCAGGTCTCTTGAAAAGGACAGATACGGCCTTGGTTTTGCAAAGGATTTCAACAAGCTCTCCAAGGAAGAGATCATGCTCAGGCTCACACAGCCTTCTTCAGAGCGTCAGTTCCTTATGTACGAAGCTCTCAGAAAGGGAGCCACAGTTGAGGAACTTTTCGAGCTCACCAAGATCAAGCACTGGTTCATCGAGCAGATGAAGGAACTCGTAGAGGAAGAGGAAGAACTTATTAAGGGTGCCGGAAGGATCCCTGATGAGCCTGTCCTCCGCAAGGCAAAGCTTGACGGTTTCTCTGACAAGTACCTTTCACAGCTCCTCAATGTGTCTGAGGACCTCATCCGCCGCGCACGTTATGAGTACGGCATCAAGGAAGGATGGGAAGGCGTCCACGTATCCGGAACAGAGAATGCTGCTTATTACTATTCTTCATACCATATTGAAGACAGGTCTCCTTCAAGCGACAACAAGAAGATCATGATCCTTGGCGGCGGTCCTAACAGGATCGGACAGGGTATCGAGTTCGACTACTGCTGCGTTCATGCGGCTCTCGCTCTCAAGAAGCTCGGCTTCGAATCCATTATCGTAAACTGCAACCCTGAGACGGTTTCCACAGACTACGATACTTCCGATAAGCTCTATTTTGAGCCTCTTACACTTGAGGATGTTCTTGCCATCTATGAGAAGGAGAAGCCCATCGGAGTTATCGCTCAGTTCGGCGGACAGACTCCTCTGAACCTTGCTGCTTCGCTCAAGGCTAACGGCGTCAACATTCTCGGTACGACACCTGAGACTATCGATCTTGCAGAAGACCGTGATCATTTCCGTGCCATGATGAACCGTCTCGGTATTCCTATGCCTGAGGCAGGAATGGCTGTCAATGCTGACGAGGCGATCGCTATCGCCAACAAGATCGGCTACCCTGTCATGGTCCGTCCTTCATTCGTTCTTGGCGGAAGAGGAATGGAAGTGGTTCACGATGACGGAATGATGCGCGTATATATGAATGCGGCTGTCGGCGTAACACCTGACAGGCCGATCCTCATCGACCGTTTCCTGCACCATGCCACAGAGTGCGAGGCTGATGCTATTTCGGACGGCGAGAACTGCTATGTGCCCGCAGTCATGGAGCATATCGAGCTTGCAGGTATCCATTCCGGAGACTCTGCATGCATACTGCCTTCTTTGAACCTTACTGAAGAACAGGTTGCGACTATCAAGGAATACACGAGGAAGATCGCAGTCGAGATGCACGTTGTCGGTCTCATGAACATGCAGTACGCTATCGAGGACGGCAAGGTTTTCGTTATCGAGGCTAATCCCCGTGCTTCACGTACGGTACCGCTCGTTTCCAAGGTTACAGGAACCAACATGGTCAGAGTCGCTACGGATATCATGACGATGAATCTTACCGGACGTCCGTCACCTGTATTGGAACTCCACGATAAGTGCATTTCTCACTACGGCGTCAAGGAAGCTGTATTCCCGTTCAACATGTTCCAGGAAGTCGACCCCGTCTTAGGACCTGAGATGCGTTCAACCGGTGAAGTCCTTGGACTTGCAAGCCACTTCGGCGAAGCATACTTCAAGGCGCAGGAAGCAACAAAGACAGAGCTTCCGCTTGAGGGAACGGTGCTTCTTTCGGTAAGCGATCTCGATAAGGTCGATCTCGTTGAGGTTGCCGGTGCATTCAGCAATCTCGGATTCAAGATCCTCGCTACCGGCGGAACATACGACATGATAATCGAAGCAGGGATCCCGGCAGAGAAGGTCAGGAAGCTCTTCGAGGGCAGACCTAACATTGCCGATATGATCCTGAACCGTGACATCGATCTCATTATCAATACTCCTGCGGGCAAGACATCTTCACACGATGACTCCTACATCCGTAAGGATGCTATCCGTCAGCATATCCCTTACATCACGACGATGGCAGCTGCCAAGGCTTCTGCCGAAGGTATAAAGGCTGCGAAGGAAAGGACTTTCGAGGTCAAGGCTCTTCAGGATTTCCACGCTGAGATCAAGTGATCAATGCTTAAGACGGCCGGTGCATGAGACACCGGTGATGATAAGTTCATGCAAATAGAAATGTGCCCGGAGTTCGGGCACATTTTTTATGAGACGCCGTCTTTCATTTTCGTTACGGTTCTGCAACAAGCGAAGAAGCGTGTATCCTTCATGTTATACTTTCAGCAACCTGATTATAATGGAGGATTATTATGGGGTTTTGGGAGACACTTGCAGCTATCAACGATAAAGTAAACACGTTTGTCTGGACCAGGACAGGTGTTTGGCTCCTTATCGCCACAGGCATCCTGATGACATGCCTTACTAAGTTTTTCCAGGTGTCGCATTTCGGTCACTGGATGAAGAAAACGGTTGGAAGCCTTTTCCATAAAAACGTCATCTCACACACTAACGATCATGCTACGATCTCCCAGTTTCAGGCTTTGTGTACCGCACTTGCCGCAACGGTCGGTGTAGGCAATATCGCCGGCGTTTCGGCGGCTATTATCACAGGCGGTCCCGGTGCGGTATTCTGGATGTGGTTCGCGGCATTCTTCGGAATGATGACCAACTATTCCGAAAACATTCTCGGCATCTACTTCAGACGTAAGAACCACGACGGTGAATGGTCCGGCGGAGCTATGTACTATCTCCAGGACGGACTCGGCGGATACAAGAATATGAAGATCGTAGGCAAGGTCCTTGCCGTTATATTCTCGATCTGTGCCGTGCTCGCGTCTTTCGGCATCGGAAACATGGGACAGGTCAATAAGATCGTCCTCAATTTCACATCTGCATTTGACATCAAGGCATTGTCTTCCAAAGTCCTTTATACTTCAGGCGATACGGATGTAACGTTGTATATGCTCATTGTAGGGATCGTTCTCGTTATCCTGGTCGGCATAGTCGTCATCGGCGGTCTTCAGAGGATCGCTGCAGTCGCAGAAAAGGTCGTTCCGTTTATGGTCGTCTGCTTCGTTCTCGGTTCGATCATAATCATCGTCATTAACTATGAGAATATCCTGCCTGCTTTCAAGGCGATCTTCACAATGGCATTCCGCAAGGAAGCTGTCTGGGGCGGTGCTTCCGGCGTCGCATTCAAAACTGTCATCACACAGGGCTGCAAGAGAGGCGTATTCTCCAACGAGGCGGGACTCGGCTCATCGGTCATGGTCCACAGCAACTCCAATGTTAAGGAGCCTGTAAAGCAGGGACTCTGGGGAATTTTTGAAGTTTTCGCCGATACCATCATCGTATGCTCGATGACGGCGCTTGTTATCCTTACTTCCGGTGTTGTTGATTTCAGGACCGGAACGCTGGAGACTACAAAGGATGCTACTCTTGTTGCGGATGCTTTTGATAAGGTTTTCAAGATCGGCGATTTCGCATTCGGAAGATACTTTGTTGCGCTCGCGATCCTTGTTTTCGCATTTACCACGATACTCGGGTGGTCACACTACGGAAGCAAGGCTGTTGAGTATCTCAGCGGAAAACACGCGCCTGTCGCAACGAAGATCTATAAGGTAATCTTCGTGCTTGTGATAATCTGCGGTGCATTAATGACATCCACGATCGCGTGGGATATCTCCGATACATTCAACGGACTTATGATGATCCCCAACCTTATCGGCGTTCTCGCTATGAGCCCGCTGGTCATGAAGCTTACAAAGAACTATGTTGACCGCAAGATCAAGGGCAGGAAAGACGTCAAGCCGATCCTCTCCTATGACCCTGTTATTCAGGCCGAGAATGAGAAAGCGCTTGCGGAAGCACCGGAGATCGACTGACCCGGACGGCTGTCAGAAATCGGCGATTTTTCTTCAAAGTCAGGGATAATTGCAGAATATACTTTAACCCCTCCTGCTATTTGCAATAATAGTCAGGAGGGTTCTTATTTGTGCCTGCAGTATGCATGATAACGAAAAGGAGAGTATACATGGATAATTTCAGATTCTGTTCACCGACTTATTTCGCATTTGGAAAAGGCGCCGAGAATGACGCGGGCGAACTTGTGAAAAAGTTCGGCGGCACCAAGGTGCTCATCGTATATGGCGGCGGAAGCGCAGTTAAGTCAGGACTGCTCGAGCGTGTGGAGAGATCCCTCGAATCAGCAGGAATCGGATATTCAAGCAAGGGCGGAGTAAAGCCCAATCCGTTAAGTGATTTTGTTTATGAGACGCTGGCTGATCTGAAGTCGGGCAGGCTCGATTTTGATTTTATCCTCGCAGTTGGCGGCGGAAGCACTATCGATACCGCGAAGGCGATCGCCGCAGGTGCGCTTTACGACGGCGATTTCTGGGATTTCTATGAAGGCAAGTGGATCGACAAGGCACTCCCGATCGGAACCGTTCTTACGATCGCGGCAGCCGGAAGCGAGGGCAGCGGCGATTCGGTAATCACAAAAGTTGAAGGCATGCTCAAGCGTGGTGCGAGCGGAGACGGAATAAGGCCGAAATTCTCCATTCTCAACCCTGAGCTCACTCAGACACTGCCTCCGTACCAGACGGCATGCGGACTTACGGATATAGTCGCACATCTCTATGAGCGTTATCTCACAAATACAAAAGACGTTGAGGTCACGGACAGGCTGATCGAGGCTCTTATCATGACGATAGTACACGAAGCTCCTCGTGTCATGGCGGATCCGGAAAATTATGAGGCAAGGGCCAATATCATGTGGGCAGGAACGGTTGCTCATACAAATGTAGCCGGTTCGGGAAGGACCCAGGACTGGAACAGTCATAATATCGAGCACGAGCTCTCGGCGCTTTACGGTTGTGCCCACGGCGCCGGACTTGCAGTCGTAATGCCCGCGGTCTTCACATATTGCATGGAACATGATGTGACGAGATTTGCACAGATCGCAGAGCGTGTTTGGGGATGCAAGATGGATTTCTATCATCCCGAAGTCACTGCCAAGCAGGGAATAGAAGCGCTCAGAAACTTCCTGGTATCTATCGGAATGCCTTCAAGGATAAGTGAATTCGGCGCAAAAAAAGAGGATATTCCGGTACTTGTCGACAAGCTTGTCAACGGCGGCGGAAGAGGCGGGACGATCAGCGGTTTTGTCACGCTCGATGCCAAGGCCTGCAGCGAAATATACGAGTTGATGTTCTGAGAGAAAACCTTTAATTTCTTATGTTTTCAGCCGTTCAATTCAGTCAGTTCCACTTGACGATTGAACGGCTGACTAATATACTACTATTGGTCTGAAGGTCCTTGCGGGCCTGTTTTCATATACATATATGATTTCAGACAATTCTTGCGGATGGGGGCTTATTAGATGAAGCAGTGTGACAAGGGACATTTTTTCGATGATAACCGTTTTGAGAGCTGTCCGTATTGTAAGGAAGAGACAGGTGTGAGCAGACAGGCTGCCATATCCTTCCAGAATACGCAGATCCCCCAGCCTCAGAGCGCACCGGCACAGCCGGCAAACAAGTTCTGCACAAATTGCGGAAACAAGGCCATTGCAGGAGCCAAATTCTGCACGGGCTGTGGAAAACCTTTCCCTGTTACTTCACAGATGCCTTCTAATGATATTGGCAAGACAGTTGCCGTGAATCAGGCTTACACCCCGTCATCCGACATTGGCAAGACCGTAGCGGTGAATCCGATGTCTGCTCCGGTTTCCAATGATATCGGCAAGACGGTTGCTGTCAGCTCCGGAGCTTCCATCACAACACCGTCCAGCGATATAGGCAAGACTGTAGCGGTCAAGCCTATAGATGTTGATGCGCTTATGGCTTCAAAGGCGGCAGTTCCTGCTGCCGATCCTGTAACCGCAGCACCTGCAGCACCTGCAGCGCCCGTTGCACCGGTTGCACCCGTTAATCCTGTAACTGTAGCACCTGCGGCGCCTGTTGCGCCTGTTGCACCGGTCAATCCCGTAACCGTAGCACCTGCAGCACCTGTTGCACCTGCTGCACCCGTTAATCCCGTTACCGTAAAACCGGCTGAACCTGCTGTTCCTGCAGCAGTTGCTCCTGTTGCGGCTGCGGCATGCGCAGCACCTAAGACAGTTAAGCCTGCCAAGACAAGACCGGTGGCATTTATGGTATGCATTGCCGGCGGAAACCTCGGAGATTCTTATACTGTCGCTGAAGGCAGAAATTACATCGCCGGCGGCTCCGATGCTGACATAAAGCTCGACAAGGATCCTTCGGTATCTGCAGATTGCCATTCAGTGGTTACTTATAATCCTTCAAACAACAAGTTCACACTTTCGGCCGGAACCGGACGTGGAATAACATATCTTAACGGCGAACAGATCGATCTGTCTTCTGATCTCAGTTCAGGTGACAGGATCAAGGTCGGTTCCAGCGAGCTTTTGTTCATTCCTGTATGTTCCGATAAGTTCAAGTGGGATGACAAGGCCTAATGAACATCGAGATCGCTAATGTTCAGGGCATAGGTAACCGTACCGAACAACAGGACGCTTTCGGTGCAAGTCGCATTGAAGATTACAATACCCAGGGGATCCTCCTGACCGTATGTGACGGCATGGGTGGTATGGCATCGGGCGGAGTGATTGCCCGTGATGTTCTTGCGCGGATTCTCGAGGCATTTCCGTGGAAGGAAGATTTCGATGTTCCCGCATATCTTTCTTCGATAAGCAATAATGTCTATGAGAATTTCTACGGGCGGGGCGGCTCGACGGTCGTAATGATCCACTTAAAAGAGAACAAACTCAGGTTCTGGAGCATAGGTGACAGCGACATCTTCTTGTATCGAGGAGAAAGCCTGATCCCTCTTAATATCCGTCATGAGTACTCAAACGACTTGATAGTCAAGGCCATCAACCTCGGTTTCCCGGTTACGGATGCTTTTACCGATCCACAGGCCGCGGCTCTTTCTGAGTACATAGGAAAGAGAAATCCGAATTGCGAGACCAACGTGATACCTTTGGAACTTGAACCGGGTGACACGGTCCTGCTTTGTTCTGACGGCATCAGCGACACCCTGAGTTTTGATCAGATAGCGGAGACTCTGAAGCTCCCGGTCGACCAGGCCGTAACCGAGATGGAGAAGGAGATCATTTCGGCAAATCTTGAGAATCAGGATAATTATACAGGTATAATATTAAGATATATTTGATGCCGTTAATCCGGCGGAAAGGAAACATTATGAAGGGGAAATTGAGCGGACTTAAGATTTTTGGTCTGATTCTTGCGGTACTTGGCATTGCTTTGGGTATTATCGGAGCAATATTCGGGACACAGAAGTATCGTATCAACCCGGCTGATGCGAGAAATTCGGTCGTTTGGATCTATGAGAGCCTGAACGTTTCTGATTTGAATTATAAAGGCGCATGGTCAGGTACAGGATGGGCTATCGGAACTCCCGGACAGGACGTCAAGTACATTGTTACGAACGGACATGTCGTTGAGCAGGCATATGCATGGCCTAAGGGTGAGGATGACCCGTTTGACTATGAGGCACAGCATAAGATCAGCTTTGAAAAGGCTCTTAAGGAAAAGAAGGGCATGAACATGAAAGATCTCAAGATGAAAGCTGAGATCAGGGTCTATTTCTCACAGTCGGATGATGACTATTCAATTCCTGAAGTTGTATATTACTCAGGCCCTTCAGAGAAAGATATCGCAATCCTCAAGCTTGAGGAGCCCACTGACAAGAGGATCGCTCTTCTTATCAGGGATTCTGATAAGGTAGAGGTCGGTGAAGAAGTTACGGCTCTCGGTTTCCCGGGCGTTTCTGACAATGTTCAGGATAAGAGTACGATCAGCCACAGCATTGACGATGTTACTGTCACCAAGGGTATTGTCAGTAAGAGAGTCAAGCCTACCGGCCGTGATTACGACTCTTTCCAGATGGACGTTGCCATCAACCACGGCAATTCCGGCGGTCCCCTCGTAGACAAGAACGGCTATGTCATCGGTATGAACACACTTGGTAATGCCAAGGATTCCAATATGAATTATGCTATCGTCTCCAACGAGATCATCAATGTTCTCGATTCAGAGAGGGTCAGCTATAAGACTTCCGCTTTGAAGAACCCCGGAATGATCTCTCTTCTCGTAATCGGGATCATCGCTCTTGCAGGCGGAGTAGTAATGTTTGTTATCCCTTCGGGCAAGAAGGCTCCCGCAGCAGCCGCTGCTGCAGGTGCGGTTGCAGGCGCAGCCGGTGTAAATCCCCAGCCTCAGCCGGGCGTAAATCCTTATGCTGCAGCGCAGCAGAGACCGGTTGTTCAGGGTTATCCTCAGCAGAATGCCGTTCAGGCAGCAGGTGCTGTCGCAGCGCAGGCTCAGCCCGCAGTTCAGAGTCAGCCCGCAGTTCAGGCTCAGCCCGCAGTTCAGAGTCAGGCACCTCAGGTTCAGCCGCAGGGAAAACCTATCCTCAAGTGCATCAAAGGTCAGTTTATCGGCAAGTCTTTCGATCTCAGCAGAGGCAGTGTACTCTTGGGAAGAGATCCGGCATCCTGCAATCTCGTATTCAACAAGGAAACTCCCGGTATAAGCGGAAAGCATTGCCAGGTGAGCTATGACGCAGCCGGCGGAAGCTTCATCCTTACTGACCTCGGATCCTCATTCGGCACTTACACAGAGAGCGGAAAGAAGCTTTCACCGAATGTTCCTGAACGTCTTACATCAGGTGCTGTCTTCTATCTCGCTGACGAGAACGTGAAGTTCCAGGTAAATCAAGAGTAAGGAACATTTAAGATGAGTGAGTGCTTTCTAAAGCAAGGTACTATCGACGATGCTGCATCCAAAGGCGGTGTGGCATCTGTCGATTATAATGACACCTATGTCTTTGACAACGCGGGCAATCTTATGAAGATGTCCGCCGAAGCACTTGCCTCATACCGTCTGAAGAGCGGCGAGGGAGAACTCTGGGTTTCCGGAAATCTTGATGTAACACCTTTTGAGATAGAACTTGAATTCAGGAAGACGGGCATTTCACGCAACTGGCTTGAGAACATCATTGTCAGACACGTGAACCGCAGTCGTTCGCTCGACCGGTCACTTACCATTTTTGCGCGAACGGCTGAAGAAGGCACCGGTGCAATATGTGCGGATATCCCCAGTACCACCGTACCGGTATCGAAATGGAGGAATAGGATATGAGTTTTGATCCCCAGCATGTCTGTTACGGATGTTTTTCCGAGAAGGAACCCGGTACGGTCTGCCCGCACTGCGGATTCAATGAAAACTCGGAAAGAGCATATCTCGCAATTCCGCTCGGCACGATCCTTGACGGAAGATATCTGATCGGAAAGGTGCTCGGCGTCGGTGGATTCGGTATCACGTATCTGGGTTATGACCTTACGCTCGATTACAAGGTAGCTGTGAAGGAGTATATGCCTTCGGGATTAGCTACAAGGGGTGATGACAAATACACTCTGAGAGTTACCAGCGCATCGTCACAGAAAGCGTATGATGACGGCCTTGACAAGTTCCTGAGTGAAGCCAGACTCCTTGCCAAGTTCCATAGTACTGCTCACGTCGTGTCTGTTCAGGACTTTTTCAAGGAGAACAGTACAGCATATTTCGTTATGGAATATGTTGACGGAGAGAGCCTCAAGGACTTTTTGGACAAGAATGGCGGGAGAGTCTCATTTGCGGCGGCTTCCAATATACTCATGCCGATAATGGAGGCACTTTCCAAGGTTCATGAACAGGGCCTCATCCACAGGGATATCAGCCCTGACAATATCTCGATAACTCATAGTGGAGAACCTAAGCTTCTCGATTTCGGTGCAGCACGTTCCGCATATGCCGAGACCAAGAGCGTCTCGGTCATCTTAAAGCACGGTCTTGCTCCGATCGAGCAATATTCCAATCACGGCAAGATGGGTCCGTGGACCGATGTGTATGCGATGGGCGCTACGCTCTACCGCAGCATAACCGGAATACTTCCGCCTGAATCGATCGAGCGTATTCACGCCGATACCATAATGACACCGTCATCTATGGGAGTTGCAATACCTCCGTACGCGGAGATGGCGTTGATGAAGGCACTTGCCGTTAATCCCGAGAACCGTTTCCAGACCATGGAACAGTTCAGACAAGCTCTTAAAGGCCAGGGCAGCATGCCTTATGCAGTTCCGGCTGCACGCACAACAGCTCCGGTCAATGTGCCTGCAAAACCCCAAGCTGCAGCCGTTCAGCCTCAGGGCTTTGTCACGCAGAACGTTGCCGCTCCTGTTCAGGGAGCGATGCCTGCCAACGGATTCACTGCTCAGCAGACCGGAAACGGCATGAACCCGAACATTACGGCAAATCAGGCACAGCCTGTTGCTGCTCCCAAGAAGCGCGCGAACAAGGGCGCTTTGGTCGGCATCATCATAGGCGCCGTTGCCTTGGTGATCATAGTGGCCGGAACTATTGCAGCCATTAACGTTACCAATAATGTCAAAACTACGAGAGAGACTACTGAAGATATTTATGGCGGCGGCCATTTCGGCAAGAAAGATCCGTCTGAATCAGATCCGTCTGAATCAGATCCGTCTGAATCAGAAACGACTGAACCGGAGACTTCAGGAACTGCCAATCAGACCGAGACATATCTTGCAGATATCAATGCGTACATCTATATCCCTCAGAAATTCACGAAGAACGAGAAGGGCATATATGTTGCTTCAGACAGCAATTTCCTGGTTACATTCACGGAGATGCTTAAGGATGTTGCGGTTTATAATATCGACGATGTCGAGAATAACAAGAGTGTTTTCATCAAATACTATCTTGGAAGTTCGGTCAACGAGACCGGTTCCGGCAGGATCACAATGCCTGACGGTAAAGCTGCATATAAGATTGAAGGCGAGTACAACGAATTAAAGTGCATCCTTCTTGCCATTGAAGGATACGACTCTAGGAACAAGCCGGGCTGTTACTTTTTTGCAGCATGTTACAAAACTGATGAAGCGGGAAAAGTCATAGAAAGCGTGATGAACAGCATCAGGTCCAGCGGAACCGTCAGCACCAGACTTGACGATTACCATGCCGATATCGACACCAATCCGGATGACAGCAAGAACCCTGATATACGGGTGACGTTCCTTTTCGAGCCCTCATTTTCCAGTGAGTTCAAGAAAAACAAGGATACTGTATCCATCATCAACAACAGTAATGAAACAACCAAAAACATCGTCATCTTTGCAACGGTTTCTTCCACCAAGTCGCAGTCTGCAGTCAGAGAAGAAAGCAAGGCCCAATTCGAGGAAGAATTTACGAAGAACAATGCCACGCTGAAATCAACCAAGACCACAAGTGTTACTTATAACAACATAACATGGACTGTGGACACGCATGATTTCGATCGGTTTCAGGCTCAGAGCATTACAGCCGTATATCCGAACGGAATGGTCGTGTGTATTAATGCCAAGTGTACGAGCGGTTACATAAGCAAGATGAACGACTACATTAAGGATCTGGAGAGAACGATCAGGCTGGAGGATGTTCCTTAATCTTCGGTTTTATAGCAATATCTGAATGGTTGCGAACCGGGAAACGACTTGTTTCCCGGTTCTTTTATTGTGCGCTAAATGCAATAAAAATAAGCCGTTTCAAGGCTCGAAAACGCACCTCGCGAAAAAGTGTCAAAAATTCGCAAGAATTGTACATTTTTTCCATTTTGTCAAAATACCGCTTTAGATTACTTGCATTTTAGGCATATAAAGTTTGGACCTGTCCTTATAAGATATTAAAAGTTATTTTTTATATTCGGAGGTAAATATGCTGTTTATCGGTATTGATCTCGGTACTTCCTCTGTCAAGCTGCTGCTGATGAAGAGCGGCGGAGAGATACTTCGTACTGTTACGGAGGAGTATCCCGTCTATTTTCCGCAGAGCGGATGGTCCGAACAGGATCCTGAGGAATGGTTCAACGGAACCGTAAAGGGAATTGCAAAGCTCCTCGATGGTTTTGACGGAAAAGAAGTCGGAGGAATTTCCTTCGGAGGACAGATGCACGGTCTTACGCCCCTTGATAAGGACGGAAACGTTATCAGACGCGCAATCCTCTGGAACGATGGCAGATCTGAGGAAGAGTCACAGTATCTGAACAACGTTATCGGAAAGAAGAACCTGTCCGCATACACCGGCAACATCTCTTTTGCAGGTTTCACGGCACCTAAGGTTCTCTGGATGAAGAAGAACGAGCCTGATAATTTTGCAAAGATCGATAAGATCCTCCTTCCCAAGGATTATCTTGCATACCGTTTGAGCGGCGTATTCGCAACCGATGTGTCAGATGCTTCCGGTACGCTCTATTTTGACTGTGCAAACAGGAAATGGTCTTCAGAGATGCTCGAGATCCTCGGCATCACCGAGAACCAGCTGCCTAAGGTTTTCGAGAGCTACGAGGCAATCGGAAAGATCCTTCCCGACATAGCCGAGAAACTCGGTATCAACCCTGACTGTCTTATCGTTGCAGGTGCAGGCGACAATGCTGCAGCTGCTGTAGGAACCGGTACCATCGGTAACGGCGGATGCAACATTTCCCTCGGTACGAGCGGAACGATCTTCATCGCATCCAGCAATTTCAAGAATGATGACGACAACTCACTCCACGCTTTCTGCCATGCAGACGGCGGATATCACCTCATGGGCTGCATGCTCAGCGCTGCAAGCTGCAACAAGTGGTGGATGGAAGACATCATCGGAACAAAGGATTTCGCAGCCGAGCAGACCGGTATTACCACTCTTGGCGAGAACAACATCTTCTTCCTGCCTTATCTCATGGGCGAGAGATCTCCTCTCAACAACCCTGATTGCCGCGCTATGTTCGTCGGCATGTCCATGGATACAAAGCGTGAGGACATGACGCTGGCAGTTCTGGAAGGCGTAGCCTTTGCTCTCAGGGATTCTTTTGAATGTGCTAAGAAGATGGGCCTGGATATCAAGAGTTCCAACATCTGCGGCGGCGGTGCCAAGTCACCCCTGTGGCGCAAGATCGTTGCCAATGTCCTGGGCATTGAGCTTACAAGGACTCAGAACGACGAAGGTCCCGCTTTGGGCGGCGCTATCCTTGCAGCAGTTGCATGCGGAGAGTATGCAAATGTTGAAGAAGCTTGCAAGGCTATCGTCACAACTCATGTCGCAGAGACACCGGATCCCGAACTCACTGCGAAGTATGAGGCTAAGTATCAGAAATTCAGCAAACTTTATCCTATGTGCAAGGAGGCAGGATTATGGTAATTTTCGAATCGCATTCCGAGCGTTTCCGCAAGTACGGACGTGTTGTCAACAATGTTGATTTCACTCCGGTCATTGAGGCACTTGAGAAGATCGCTATCCCCGACGGAAAGGTTGAGTATCAGCCTTCTGTAAAAGAGCTTGAAGAAGCTTCTGCTAAAGTGGATCTTACAAGGCTTTTCGGTGGTGAGCTCGCTCTTGAGACAGGCTTCTGCGCCGGTCAGAACCAGCTGCTTAATGCCGTTGAGTACCACAGATCATCTGAGGTAAACATTGCTGCAACAGATTGCATCCTGCTTCTCGGCAGCCTTCAGGATGTTACGGACGATTTCCACTATGACACATCCAAGATCGAGGCTTTCCGTATCCGCAAGGGAACAGCAGTCGAGCTTTATGCAACGACTCTTCACTATGCACCCTGCGGCATCGAAGGTTCCAAGTTCATGGTAGGTGTAGTCCTTCCTGCAGGAACCAACTACGATCTGGAAGAAGAGCATATCGACTGTCTTGCAGATTCCGACAGTGAGGATAAGCTCCTTACCGCAAAGAACAAGTGGCTCATCGCTCATCCGGACGCACCCGGTGAGGCAGGTCATTTCCCCGGACTTATCGGAGCTAATATCGAAGTCGATATCAAGAAGGCACAGCTCGAGGAAATCTGATTCCCGCACGGGAGAAGAGCCTGAGATGTGCTCAAGGGCAGCTTCCATATAAAGTAGTATTAAAAAAGAATAAATAAAACGAAGGAGACTAATTATGTCAAAGAAATTGTTCAACGCACCCGACGTCAAACTGGCTATCGTTGCAGTCAGCCGTGACTGCTTCCCTGAGTCGCTTTCCGTCAACAGAAGAAAGGCCCTCGTTGAGGCTTACACAAAGAAGTATGGCGCTGATGACATCTATGAGTGCCCTATCTGCATCGTAGAGTCTGAGATCCATATGCAGCAGGCATTGGCTGACATCAAGGCAGCCGGCTGCAACGCTCTTTGCGTTTACCTCGGCAACTTCGGACCTGAAATCTCCGAGACAATGCTCGCTCAGCAGTGGGGCGGCCCCGTTATGTTCTGCGCAGCTGCAGAGGAGACACAGAATGATCTCATCGGCGGCAGAGGAGATGCTTACTGCGGAATGCTCAACGCTTCATACAACCTCAAGATCCGTGGCGTAAATGCTTACATTCCTGAGTATCCTGTAGGAAACGCTGAAGAATGCGCTGACATGATCAAGGAGTTCATCCCTGTAGCTCGTGCACTCGACGCTATGAAAAACCTCAAGATCATTTCTTTCGGACCTCGTCCGCAGAACTTCTTCGCATGCAACGCTCCCATCGAGCCTCTGTACAGAATGGGTGTTGAGATCGAAGAGAACTCAGAGCTCGATCTTTTCGAAGCATTCAAGAATCACGAAGGCGACGCAAGAATTCCTGCTAAGATCGCTGAAATGGAAGCTGAACTCGGCGCAGGCAACAAGAAGCCTGAGATCCTTGAGAAGCTTGCTCAGTATGAGCTCACACTCCTTGACTGGATCGAGAATCACAAGGGCTCCAAGAAGTATGTCGCTATCGCCGGCAAGTGCTGGCCTGCATTCCAGACACAGTTCAAGTTCGTTCCTTGCTATGTCAACAGCCGTCTTACAGGCATGGGCATTCCGGTATCCTGCGAAGTTGATATCTACGGCGCACTTTCCGAATACCTCGGCTATGTAATCTCCGAAGATGCAGTCACTCTCCTCGACATCAACAACTCCGTACCTCATGACATGTACGACGAGTCTATCGCAGGCAAGTTCGACTACAAGTTCACTGATACATTCATGGGCTTCCACTGCGGTAATACATGCTCCAAGAAGCTTGCTTTCTGCGAGATGAAGAACCAGATGATCATGGCAAGGGCTCTCCCTGTAGAGGTTACCAATGGTACACTCGAAGGCGACATCACTCCGGGTGACATCACATTCTACAGACTGCAGTCTACATCCGACGGCCAGATCAGAGCTTATGTTGCAGAGGGTGAAGTTCTCCCTGTTGCTACAAAGTCTTTCGGCGGCATCGGTGTTTTCGCGATCAAGGAAATGGGCAGATTCTACAGATACTTCCTTATCGAGAAGAACTTCCCTCACCACGGCGCAGTTGCATTCGGTCACTATGGAAAGGCTCTCTACAACCTCTTCACATATCTTGGAATTTGCCCTTGCGACATCGGCTACAACAAGGCCGCAGGCGACAGATATCCGAAGGAAAATCCGTTTAACTGATACATGTTGGATATGTATGGCGGGGCTTGATCTACGGGTCAAGCCCTTCCGTATGTAAATGACAGAAGAGTAAATAAAGAAAAAGGAAGACTCAAATGACAAACAAAGAACTAAAAATCACAGCGACAAAAGTCCGCAAGGGAATCGTTGAAGCAGTTCACAGCGCGAAATCCGGACATCCGGGCGGATCGCTTTCTGCTGCTGATATGTTCACCTATCTCTATTTTGAAGAGATGAACATCGATCCCAAGAACCCCAAGGATCCTTCAAGAGACAGATTCGTACTTTCAAAGGGCCACACAGCTCCGGGACTTTATTCCACTCTCGCAAACAGAGGATATTTCCCGGTCGAGGATCTTAAGACTCTCCGCAAGCTCGGTTCTTATCTCCAGGGACACCCCTGCATGACAGAGACACCCGGCGTTGACATGAGCACGGGTTCCCTCGGACAGGGCGTTTCCGCTGCAGTCGGAATGGCACTTGCTGCAAAACTCAGCGGTGCATCTTACAGAGTATATGCACTTACCGGTGACGGTGAGATCCAGGAAGGTCAGATCTGGGAAGCTTTCATGTTCGCAGGCTCAAAGAACATCGACAACCTCACTGTAGTCATTGATAACAACGGACTTCAGATCGACGGTAAGATCGATGATGTCTGCTCTCCTTATCCGATCGACAAGAAGCTCGAAGCATTCAATTTCAACGTAATCTGCATTGACGGTCACGATTTCGATCAGATCAGAGATGCTTTCGCGAAGGCAAATGAGTGCAAGGGCAAGCCTACGGCGATCATAATGAAGACCACCAAGGGCAAGGGCGTTTCCTATATGGAAAATCAGGCCGGATGGCACGGCAAGGCTCCGAGTGACGAGGAGTACGAGCAGGCTATGAAAGAGCTTGATGAGCAGTTAGCAAAATATGAAGCAGAGGTATGATCATGGGAGATATTGTAAAAATCGCTACACGTGAGAGCTACGGTAACGCTCTTGTAGAGCTGGGAAAGATAAATCCCGATGTTGTCGTTCTTGATGCCGATCTTGCCGGTGCAACAAAGACCGGTACATTCAAGAAGGCATTCCCGGACCGTCATATCGACTGCGGAATCGCGGAAGCTAACATGACGGGAATCGCTGCAGGTCTTTCAACATGCGGCAAGATACCGTTCGTATCATCTTTCGCAATGTTCGCTGCAGGCAGAAACTTCGAGCAGGTCAGAAACTCCATCGGTTATCCGCACCTCAACGTTAAGATCGGCGCTACACATGCCGGTATCACGGTAGGTGAAGACGGTGCTTCACACCAGTGTCTGGAAGATATCGCTCTTATGAGAACGATCCCCGGAATGACAGTTATCGTTCCTTCCGATGATGTCGAGGCTAAGGCAGCAGTCATGGCAGCAGCTGAGACAGAGGGACCTTTCTACATGAGATTCGGAAGAGCCGCTGTACCCGTCATCAACGACAATCCTGACTACAAGTTCGAAGTCGGCAAGGCTGTCGTTATCAAAGACGGTACTGATATGGTCATCTTCGCATGCGGTGTTTGCGTAGCTGAGGCAATGGGCGCAGCCGAGAAACTCGCTGCGGACGGCATCAGTGCGGCAGTCGTCAACATCCACACCATCAAGCCTATCGACAAGGATGTTGTTCTTGAGTACGCGAAGAAGACGAACAGAGTCTTCACAGTAGAAGAGCATTCAGTAATCGGCGGTCTCGGCAGTGCGGTCTGTGATGTTCTTGCAGAAGAGTATCCTGTAAAGGTTACCAAGATCGGTGTCTATGACAGATTCGGAAAGAGCGGTCCCGCAGGCGCGCTCATGAAGGAATTCCAGCTTGACGCCGAGGGCATCTATAACCAGATCAAAGCAAAGATCTGATCAACAACTGAATAATTTATCCGTCGATCTCTTCGTCGGGAGTAATAACCGCTCCGTGTTTCTCGAATATCTTCTTAAGGAAGAACGAAAACAGGAGCGCTATTATTCCT
>X424_Quagga__coassemble_42_pt1 | contig 19061 bp, 17 predicted proteins | sample X424_Quagga__metabat2_low_PE_008 | metagenome-assembled genome bin X424_Quagga | reverse complement strand
ATAAAGCGGAAGATGCTGAATCTCCGGAAAACGGGCAGGGTGATCCCGGTGACAACGGAGAAGACAAACCGGAAGAAGAAAACCCTGAAAGCAGTGAGAACGCTGAAGAGAGCGGAAGTGAACCTTCTGAGAAAAAAGAACCTTCTGAAGAGGAGGAACATTCTGAGGTATCCGGTAAGGATAAAAAGAAGAGCAAAAAGAGGAAGGTCAGGCTTTCGGGTTTCGGCATCACCGTCATAGTATTCTTCGTGCTCATTGTTACCGCGGTACTCCTCTTCCTGTTCCTGCCTATCTTCAGAGTCCGTGAAGTCACGATAGAAGGCAATGTCGAAATGACCGACGAGGAAGTCCTCAATGAAGTCGGCTTGAAATATAATGCCCACCTGATGCGCGGAGTGAGCGGAAATCTGCTCGATATCATCAGGTTTAATTACGGCAAGACCGAAGAGAGGATCAGGAGGGAGAATCCCTATATCGCAGATATTACGATCTCGGTGAAGATCCCTTCGGAAGTCAAGATCACCGTCAAGGAGAGAAGGAAGATCGCCTATGTCAGCACGCCTGACGGTTATATAGCTCTTGACCGGTACGGAACGGTGCTCGAGATCATCTCCGGCAAGGCCGGCCGGGATGTCAGGCCGATAGTTTACGGAATCACCGTTGAATCGGCCAAGCTTGGAGGCAAGGTCAGTGTCAAGGATGAGAATTCTTACAAGAAGTCGATAGTTGTCCTTGGTTCGATACTTTCGGCTGACAATGCCACGATCGGCGACAGGTTCAATATGTTCGAACACACAACGGAAGGCAGGAGCATCCCGAGCGGATACATCTTCCTGACCGTATATACCGAAAGCGGAAAGCCGGTCCAGGTTAAGCTTAACTCGACAGACAAGATAACCGAGAAGATGTCATACCTTCTCTATCTGTTCAACGCCAATGCTTTCGATCAGGTGACTGTCAAGGGAACTCTCGACATGACGGGAGACGAATATATCTTTAATCCTTCAAAGAAGTAAAAAAATCCAATATTTTTTATAAAGTTTACAATTTAATGTTAAAATGAACTCGTAATCTTACAATACGAAGTTAAATATACCTTATCGTATTGAATGAATTTTGTGTTTGGGTTAGAATTCACAATGATATATTGTCTGAATTTTTAATTAACATAGACGGGACAAAATACAGGTATAACGGAGGAAATTAGGATGTCTGAGAGCAAGCACAGCTATTCAATGGACGAATCGAATGTTGCCAGCATTAAGGTAATCGGCGTAGGCGGAGGCGGAAGCAATGCTGTTAACCGCATGGTCGAGAGCGGCGTCCAGGGCGTAACTTTTATCGCCATCAACACAGATAATCAGGCGCTTGCCCGCAACAAGGCAGAAATAAAGATCCAGATCGGCGAGAAGGTCACAAGAGGCCTCGGCTGCGGAGCTGACCCCAGTGTCGGTGAGAAGTCTGCAGAGGAGTCACGTGACGAGATCGCTGAAGCGATCAGCAATACCGACATGCTCTTCATCACAGCCGGTATGGGCGGCGGCACCGGTACAGGCGCAGCACCTGTCGTTGCACAGATCGCAAGAGATCTTGGAATCCTCACAGTTGCAGTCGTTACAACGCCTTTCACATTTGAGGGCGGCAAGAGAGCTGCAAACGCCGAGCGCGGTATCCGCGAACTCCAGAAATCCGTCGACTCTCTCATCGTTGTCTCTAACGACAAGCTTCTCGATGTAGTTGATGACAGCACTTCCTTTGAGGAAGCATTCAATATGGCAGATCAGGTCCTCAAGTTCGGTGTCGCCGGTATCTCCGACCTCGTCGCTATCCCGGGACTCATCAACCTCGACCTCGCAGATGTTACACGTGTCATGAAGGATGCAGGTATCTGCCACATGGGTATCGGCCGCGCTTCAGGCGAGGACCGCGCTCAGGTTGCGATCAAGCAGGCTATCAACTCACCTCTGCTTGATACAAATATCGAAGGCGCTACAGGCGTTATCCTCAACTTCACCGGCGGCCGCGGAATGAGACTTTCAGAGATCGACGCAGCTTCATCCATCGTTCGTAACGAAGCTTCACCTGAAGCAGAGATCATCGTTGGTGCAGTCGTTGACGATTCACTTGAGGATGAACTCATGATCACCGTAATCGCTTCCGGATTCGATAACACGATCAACGCAAGCGCAGGCCACAGGGCAAGCACTTCCGTTCTTTCAAGAGAGAATCCCACGATCATCTCATCAAGAGCAGCAACAAACTCCAGAACTGAATATATTCCCAGACAGCAGCAACAGCAGCAGCCTGCTCCTGAAGCAGCACCTGTTCCCGTACAGCATGCAGCTCCCGGATTCAGATTCGGAGATGATTCTGTAAGCCAGGCTCCTGCAGCTCAGCCCGCAGCTCCTGCACAGCAGATCCCTGTTCAGCAGCCTCAGCAGGCAGCACCTGCTCCTGTTCAGCAGATCCCTGTTCAGCAGCCCCAGCAGCCTCAGCAGGCACCTGTTCAGCCTCAGGCTCCCGTTCAGGTTGGCGGCAGACCTCAGGCTAACGTAGCTCCTCAGACTGAAGCAAAGCCTGCTCAGAAATCAGCTAAGCCCTGGTTCATGTTCGGTAAAGACGGTCAGTAAATTAGATGATCTGCATAAAGTGCGGCAAGAATAATGATAAGGTCCTGGATTCCAGGCCTACTGAAGACGGTTATTCCATCAGACGCCGCCGTGAGTGCATAGAGTGCGGATACAGGTTTTCGACAGTTGAAAGGATTGAGGACCTGAATCCCACGGTCATAAAGAAGAACGGAACGAGAGAACCGTTCATAGCCGACAAGATCATGGCCAGCCTGAATATAGCGTGCTCCAAACGTGGAGTGTCGCCTCAGGACAAAGAGAAGATCGTAGCTGAGATAACCGATAAGGTTAACAACAGATACAATAGAGAGATTACAAGTTCTGAGATCGGCGAGTTCATCATGAACCGTCTGAGGAATATGGACAAAGTCGCATACGTGCGGTTTGCTTCCGTCTATAAAGACTTTACCGATCCGCAGTCCTTTGCAGATGAAGTGAGCAGGATATCAGATGAGATGCCTGACACTTATGAACACAGGTAATCCGCGCCACGATTAGCGGAAAGCAATAAAGACAAAGTACAGGGGTGATCAAATGGCAATTAACAAAGTCTTGCTCATAGATGATGATCCGGGCATTATCGAAGTGCTCAAGCTCTATTTTGAGAAAGAGGGATATCAGGTTTCCACCTGCATGCAGGGCGACAGGGCTGTAGGTGTTTTCACACAGTTCAAGCCCGATATCGTGCTTTTGGATCTCATGCTTCCCGGTATGGACGGCAATGATATCTGCCGTGAGATCAGGAAAACATCTGACACTCCGATAATCATGCTTACTGCCCGTACCGACACCCTTGATAAGATCATCGGTCTCGAGCTCGGTGCTGATGACTATATCCCGAAGCCTTTCGAGCCTAAGGAAGTCCTTGCGAGAGTAAAGGCAGTCCTGAGGCGTACTGAAAAGAGAGACAGCGTTGCTTCTGCCGAGACAGAATCCGGCGGAAAGCCCGATGACATCATTACATATCCCGGCTTCTCGGTTGACAAGATCCGTTATGTCGTCACGGTTGACGGCAGTGAGATCTACATGCCTCCGAAGGAGCTTGAACTCCTTTTCTTCCTCGCATCGAATCCCAACCGCGTTTTCACCCGTGAGCAGCTCCTTGAAAACGTTTGGGGATATGATTTCTACGGTGAATCACGTACCGTTGACGTTCATATCAAGAGGATCAGAGAAAAGATCGAGAATCCCGACAGGGAACAGAACTGGTGCATAAAGACTGTTTGGAGCAAGGGTTATAAGTTCGAGACGAGGTAACTCATGGCTCCCAAGTCTGACGGCGGCCGGAAGATTTCGGCCAATTTCGCCGTTTTCATAATCACATTCCTTGTATTTACCACTCTTGTGGTATTTGCCGTCCTGCTCTTTCTCTCATATGAGAACATGTATAACAACCTTTATGTAAAGGTTGTTGACGGCACTGATTATGTAGCCTCGAATCTGTCATCTGATATCACCGCATTAACTTCCATGCAGAGCGGTGAGTTCAGATATACGATGGATAATGACAGTTCCGATAATTTCAAGAATTCACGGATCATCGACCGTCTTGTCAACGCTGATATCTACAGAGACAGCGGTTCCATATACCTTGTCGATAAGGAAGGACGCGTATTAAGCCGCAATTCAAAGGAATTCGATGCCTCCGACAGTCTCATGGTCAAGCAGGGACAGGGCGGAAATACCTATCTGGCGGATAAATCGGTCCTTGAAATGATCCTCGTTGCAGACAAGACGGGAAGGGCTGTGGAGAACAGTAAGAACCCTAAGAACGTAACTTCTGTCACATGCGTAAAGATCAAGGGAACATCCTATTTCTGTTTCGTTAATAATAACGAGACAACAGAAGAGACCATCTCGGAATTCCTCAGTGTCATATTCATCCCTGCGATGATCGCTATGGTCATTGCCATCATACTTTATGCGGTATTCGTCTATCTGAGCCTGATGCCTATCAAGGACATTTCAAGGGCTATTGCGAGCGTTGCCGAAGGTGATTTCTCTGTAAGGGTCAGTCCGAGATTTTCGGAGCCTGAAGACTTCTCGAGCTTTGCTATTTCCTCCGAGTTTACGGAGATGGGAATGACGGTCAACAACATGATCGAATCGCTCGAGAACTCGGAGCATGACAGGGAAATGTTCATATCCTCGATCGCCCACGACATAAGGACTCCGCTTACTTCGATCAACGGCTTTGTCACCGCGATGACTGACGGTACCATCCCTCCTGAGAAGCACGATCACTATCTTAATCTGATCAAGCAGCAATCAGACAGGATCAGGACACTTGTAACGCAGATGACTGAAGCTTCTTCACTTTCTCATGTCGATCCGAAGATGATGGAGGATTTCAATATCAGCGACATGATCAACGACATCATCGATAACCTCGAAGCGCAGCTTTCCAACAAGGATATTACCATCATCAAGTCGCTCGATCCCGGCCCCGGAATAACGGCTTACGGTGAGGCTCAGCAGCTCTGCCGGGTGATCATCAACATCATCACGAATGCCATCAAATTCACGCCTCAGGGCGGTTCCATAAAAGTAACGACGTTATCTGAACCCAGAAACAGAAGGATATTGATCCAGATCGAGGATTCGGGTGCGGGCGTCGAGGAATCCAAGCGTAAGAGGATCTTCGAGAGTTTCTATAAGGGCGATCCTTCCCGAAAAGTTGAGGGATTCGGTCTTGGACTTTATATCTGCAAGCAGATACTCGCAGGCCACGGGCAGACGATTTCCTGCGAGGACGGTACTGAATTGGGAGGCGCAAGATTCGTTTTCTATTTCCCGTTCCCGCCTGAACAGAATCAGGGTTGAGTCATGCCTGGATATTCACGGACAAAACTTGCCATACAGACATGGAATGCCCTTACGGATGCATTTCCGGACTCTGCATGTTCTTTGGATAACGATCTTCCCGAAAGACTGGCCATAAGGGGAATATTGTCCGCGCAATGCACCGATAAAAGGGTTAACCTTACTGCAAAGGAACTCTTTTCGAAGTATGCGGATATGAGAGCTGTTGCAGAAGCTTCCGCGGATGATATCGCTATTATCATTAAGCCGTGCGGGCTTACCGCTTCCAAAACCGCTTCGGTGCTGGATTTTGCGGACAGGATGGTCAATCAGTGGGGAGGCGTGATCCCCAATGATGCCGACGAACTGATGAAGGTCAGAGGCATCGGAAGGAAGATAGCCAATCTCATCATCGGCGAAGTGTACGGAACGCCTGCGATCGTTGTGGATACTCATTGCAAAAGGGTTATGAAGAGGATCGGCATTACGGATTCTGATGATCCCGCGCGTGTCGAGAAGGACATGATGAAGGTATTTGACAAGGACAAGTGGATAGCGATAGGACACCTTTCGGTGGATCTGGGCAGGATGTATTGCAAAGCGCAATCGCCTGACTGCGCATCATGTCCGCTTTCCGGTTTCTGCAGGAGGAAGATCTGATGGCCAAGGTCACTCTTTCCAGTCCTGTAACGGTTCTGTACGGAATAGGACCTTCTGCCGCCGATAATCTTGCCAAGCTTGAGATCAATACAGTGTATGACCTCATAACCTTTCTGCCATGGCGGTACAACGACTGGACCTCGGTGTCGCGGGTGTCTGCGTGCGAAGGCGGCAGTGAGGCGTCGCTTTTCCTTACAGTTCTGACCAATCCTTCAGCAAACCTGCGCAGCCGCGCAAAGACTGTCAGCTTTATGGCCGGTGATGAAACAGGCAGGATCAAGCTGATGTTCTTCAATTCACCATACATAGTCAACAAGTTCGCATCAGGGGACAGATTGTTCGTTCATGGCGAGCTTACCTATTACGCGGGAACTCCGCAGATGGTGAATCCTTATATCGAGAAAGCTGACAAGATAAGCAGTTCGGAGCTTGTAAGACCTGTCTACCACATGACTGCAGGCATCACCTCGAGGCAGCTTTCGAAGTGGATAAAGACTGCCCTGGACCTCTGCGGAAACGAGCTTAAATGCTGTATACCCGACGAGGTCATGAAGAAAGAGGGCTTCGTCCCGATGGACCAGGCGTACAGAAGGGTGCATTTCCCGGAAACCCTTGAGGATGCTTCAGATGCAAGACGTCAGATAGCTTATGAGGAGCTGATCCTGTTAGGCGTCGGAATGAAGCTCTATAACCGCGGCACCAGCGCGAAAGAGACGGCTGAGAAGGTCGTTCCGGAGAGCGGAAGCGAACTTGCATCAGATATCTCAAAACGGTGGAGAAAGATCGTCGACAGCCTTGGATTCAGCCTTACCGGAGATCAGCGCAAGGCGATAATCGATATTCAGAAGGATATGATGACTGATGTCCCGATGAACCGCCTCGTACAGGGTGATGTCGGCTCAGGAAAAACTGCAGTTGCGATTCTGGCGATGGCCATGACCGCGCTGATGGGTAAACAGTCCGTAATGCTCGCGCCCACTTCGGTCCTTGCAAAGCAGCACTATAACAATGCCTGCAGGATACTTGAAGGAAGCGGAATCAATGTCGTACTCCTTCTCGGAAAAACGAAGGCTTCGGTAAAGAAAGAGATCAAGGAGAAGCTGAAGGACGGCGAAGCTTCCGTCATTATCGGAACACACGCATTGCTTACCGATGATATCGAGTTTGCGGATCTGGCTCTCGTCATAGCGGATGAGCAGCACAGATTCGGCGTCAAGCAGAGAGAGAAACTCATCATTAAGAAAGACGGGATAAGCGGCGTTAACAGCGTGCATAATCTTGTCATGACGGCGACTCCCATCCCGAGGACGCTGGCCATGGTACTTTACGGGGACATGAAGACTTCGGTCATCAGGGAGAAACCGGCAGGACGACAGGCGATAACGACCTGGTTTGCCGCTTCAAAAGACAGCTCCGATACGAGGGATGCGCTTATTTCGATGCTTGAATCCGGCCAGCAGGCATATATTGTCTGCGCGAGGATCGACGAGAATGAAGATGAGCTTTCAGACGACTCCATCGTCGGACGGGAAGATTCCGATGAGACAACGATCACGTCAGTCGTCGAGATGAAGCAAAAACTCGATGAATCAGGCATATCATCAAGATTTCCGTCCGCTGTCCTCTATGGCTCGATGCCCGAACAGGCAAAGCTCGAGACGATAGAGAGATTCCTGTCCGGTGAGATAAAGATCCTGATCTCCACCACGGTGATCGAGGTCGGAGTCGACAATCCAAGGGCCAACATTATGGTCATCATGGATGCCGACAGATTCGGCCTTTCAACGCTTCACCAGTTGAGGGGACGCGTCGGAAGAGGCAAAGAGAAATCTTATTGTATACTTGTTTCGGAATCCAGATCTGAACTGGCGCTTACCAGGATGAGGATGATGTGCGAATCCCAGGACGGCTTCGAGCTTGCCCAGAAAGACCTTGAGATAAGGGGTCCAGGAGATTTCTTCGGTACAAGGCAGCACGGCATTCCCACACTCAGGGCCGCTAATCTCTATACCGACCTTACGTTGGCTTCCGAAGCGTGCGATGAGGTCAACTCATTGCTCGAAAAGGGCGGCAGCGAGGCTGACAGGATTCGTAAGAATATAGAAGAGATGTTTGAACTCAGATTCGGATCGAAGATGGGAGCTTTGTGATATGCCGAGAGTCATAACGGGAAGATTCAGAGGGGCGGTCCTTCTGGCGCCTGAAGGCGAGAAGACCAGACCTACCACCGACAAGGTCAAGGAGGCGTTGTTCTCGATAATCCAGAACGACGTGCCCGGAAGCGAGTTCCTGGATCTTTTTGCGGGTTCGGGGCAGATAGGTATAGAAGCCGTAAGCCGCGGTGCCGTTCGCGCTACGCTGGTTGACAAGGGCGGTGCTCCTGCCGGTGTTATCTCAAAAAATCTCGAAAAGATACACATGAAGGATTCCGATGAGATAAGGTTCATCAAGGCCGGGTATACCCAGGCATTGGAGAAACTCGGGTCAAACGGTGAGAAATTTGATATTATATTCATGGACCCTCCGTACAAGTCTGTGCCTGAGGCCGTACTTGCCGCGGGGGAGATCATATGCCGTCTGGGAATGCTTAATGACGGGGGCATGCTCATAGTTGAGCACGCATCCGCGAATCCCCCGGCGGACGATGCAGCAGATTTAAGAAGTGTTCGTTCTTGTAGTTATGGGACTACCGTGATAACATTTTTTAAGAAATGCTCGGAGGCGAGATAAAGTGAAGGTAATGCTCTTCCCGGGGACGTTCGATCCCTTTACGAGAGGCCACAAGGATATAGCCAGACGCGCTGCAAAGCTTTGCGACGTGCTTTACGTTGCTGTAATGCAGAACTCTGCCAAGACTCCGCTTTTCTCGCTCGACGAACGTGAGGAACTTATAAAGAAGTCCCTTTCGAGCGTGGGCATGGACAATATAAAAGTGATGAAGTGGGACGGACTTATGGTGGATCTTTACACCAAACTCGACTGCTGCGCTGTCGTAAGAGGCATAAGATCAGAGTCCGACTTCCGTTACGAGGCCGAGCTTGCGCTTGCCAACAGACTCCTTCATCCGGGATATGACGCGGTCCTTCTGCCGTGCAGAGACGACCTCTCACTCATATCTTCCACTATTGTCAAAGAGGTTGGATATTATGGCGGAGACATCTCTAAGATGGTACCTGCCGAGATAATAGATATAGTTAAGGACAAATTCAAGAAAGGAAGGATACAGTAATGGAGAACAGCAATTTCAATCAGGGAGGACAGCGCTACGACGCGATAAAGCACATTGATTACTTGATCGATATGATCAAGGATGCATCCAGCGTGCCTTTTTCGGACAAGTGCTCGATCGAGAGAACTGAGACAGTCAACTCGCTCCAGATATTGAAGAATAACCTGCCCGGTGCTGTAGCCCAGTCTAACGATATCGTATCGCGTGCCCAGGATATCATCGGTACTGCACGTGAGAAGAATAAGAAGATCATTGACGACGCAAACAGAATGTATGCGATGAAGGTAAATGATCATGAGATCACCAAGGGCGCAAGGGAAGAAGCTGCCAAGATCATCGCCAACGCTGAAGCTCAGGCAGAAGATCTCCGTAAGAATGCTCACCTTTATGTCAAGCAGCTTCTTGAGAACGTCAACGGAACCCTCGGCGAGAATATGGCTAAGATCCAGGCGAACCTCGCAGAGATCGACTCGGCTCTCACTGATACACAGTAAGTTGCTTTTACAGAACTGATTACTACGGACGGCCGCAATGACTGCGACCGTCTGTTCATAAGAAGGGGGTATAACATGATCCTCGGTGTTGAAATAGAAAACTTTGATGTCTTCGACAAGGACCTGTCAGGAATCCTTATAGATGAGAGCGTCAGGATAGCAAAAGAGAAGAAGGCCGGCAGCAAGGAGCCGGGGAATAACAGGCTTCGCAATCTCAATGCTCTGGTAGGACGCAACAGCACCGGAAAGACCAGTTTCATGGGATGCCTTTCGTTCCTTCAGGATGTTGTTACCGAAGGCTGTGCCGAAGCTTCGATAATCAAGGGAAGACCGGGCTTTGCCAACATGTCGCCCGATATCTCGAAGCCCTCTGTATTCAGAGTGTTCTTTAAGCTTGAAGATACCGTGACCGGCAAGCCGAAGTATGTCCAGTACGAGATAGGCATCGGCGCAAGTGTTTATAAGAGCCCTTACATCTGTTTTGAGAATATCCTCACAAGCGTGTATGAAGGCGATGAGCTGAAGGTAGTTCCGCTCCTTGAGATCAAAGAGGGAAAGGGGTCGATATCTTACCCCGGTGCCGCTGACGGTGACATGGGAGAAGTCGTTCTGGATGACGAACATCTTCCGGCGCTCAGTATTTACGGCAAGCTTGTAAAATATGTTGATTTCGTGGCTCTTTCCAGAGAGATAAGGAACTGGTTCTTTTGCAGTTTCTCGTCTGATGTCCAAAGCACATATTTCAATGACGGCGGTGCTCCGGGAGGACATAAGCACCTTAACAGTCTCGGCTCGAACGTAGGAAATGTCCTTGAATATATGAGGCAGAGGGATGAAGCCGAATATGAGAGGATCATATCCGAGATAAAGACAAAGATCCCGGCGATGAAGCATAAGAAGAATCTTCCGGAAGTCCTGAGGGAAAGCCCGGACAAGCTCTTCTTATACCTGCTCCTTCTCCGCGACGGCGCTCCGAGGTCCACGATCTTTATCGAGACTCCGGACAAGGATCTCTACCACGACATGGTCGATGTACTGGCGGACGAGATGAGGACTTACACGCTCGCGAACGGATACTGCCAGATAATCTTTTCGACTCATAATCCATATATCATCGAGACGCTTTCGCCTAAGGAAGTCTGGATCTTCGAGAGGTCTTTCGAAAAGGATTCAGGTGATATCAGCATCAGGTGTGCCGGTGATGATCCGCTTGTCTGCGAACTGTTCAGACAGGGCGTCGGAATGGGCGCCATCTGGTATGCCGGACATTTGGATTCTGATCCGGAATGAAGTGAGAGAATATGCTGATAGAGATACTTTCAGAAGATAAATCAGGTTCGGTCGTAGTCGAACGTTCCGTAGAGCGTATTTGTGACGCCGAAGGGAAAAAGGCACAGATCTGTGTCAGGCCTCACCGCGGCTGCGGAAGTCTGCCGAAAGACCTGAATGCAAAGCCGCCCAAGTTTGCGAGCTCGCTTCTTGATCTTCTTCCCGCAAAACTCCGCGCCTATAACAGCGTGTACGGCGGTAAGGAGATGATCCTGATAATAGCCATGGACTCGGACAACAACGATCCTGAGGCTCTGAGAAAAGAACTCTATGAGGCTGCCCGAATATACGCGCCTGATATCAGGAGCGTTGTGGGCATCAGTACCGAAGAAATAGAATCATGGATGCTCGGTGACAAGGCTGCCGTGATCGATGCGTATCCCGACTGCGACCGGAATGTCCTTGATTCATACGTGCAGGATTCGGTCTGCGGGACCTGGGAAGTGCTCTGCCGTGCGGTATGCGATAATGCCGAGAAGCTTATCGATATCGGTTATCCCGCCATAGGTCATTACAAAGCCAATTGGGCCGAGGAGATATCGAAGTACATGTCCCCTCAGCGCAATGTGTCGCCAAGCTTTAACACGTTCAGAATGGCGCTTGTCACAGCGCTCAAGAACCCTGTCCCGATATACAGGAAACGCACATTCTGATGGGCAGGCACATCTACATTCACAACCCGTTCTGTATCCGCAAGTGCCCGTATTGCGACTTCTTTTCGGTGACGGATACGTCCTGCGTCGAAAAGTATTATGAGGCTGCGGTAAGGGAAGCGCGTTTCTGGGCCGAGTTCGACCGCGGTTATTCTTTTTCGGGCGGAAACGGACCTGACACGGTCTATTTCGGAGGCGGGACACCTTCATGCGTTCCGGAGGGCCTTATCTGCGGCCTTCTTGAGACGATAGCCGCCGAATTCGGGATCGGCCCGGACGCCGAGGTCACGATAGAGGTCAATCCCGCGTCATTCAGTGCCGAAAAGGGAAAGGCTTATCTGCAAAGCGGATTCAACCGTCTGTCCATGGGCATCCAGTCGCTTGATGACGGAGTCCTTCGTACTCTCGGCAGACTCCATGATTCTAAAGGAGCTCTAAAGGCATTGGATTCTGCTTTTGAAGCCGGTTTCGAAAATGTTTCGGCAGACCTTATCACGGGTGTCCCCGGACAGACTGCCGGCGGTATCCTGGAAGATCTCCGTTCATTCATTGATAAGGGCGTCAGGCATATCAGTACCTATTCGCTCATGATCGAGGATGGCACCCCGTTTTTTGAAAGATTCGGTGATTGCATTGAGGAACTGATGCCGCCTCATATTGAACGTGAGATGTACCACGGTGTACGGGAATTCCTTAAAGATAACGGCTATTTGCCTTACGAGATATCCAACAGCGCGGTCCCGGGTTACGAGAGCTGCCATAACGAAGCGTATTGGGACGGTGCGGATTATTACGCAATAGGCGCCGGTGCTCACGGGTTCCTGAACTCCGTCAGGTTTGGTCACCGGGACAGTATCGGGGCATATATCGATGGCGCCGGAAGCTTCAGACAGGAAGATGTCCTGTCGTTTCTCGGAAATCCGGAGAGCCCTTCGGATCAGATAAACGGAGTTCTCTATTGCGAGGAAAGGCTTACCGCAGATGACAGGATGCGTGAATATCCTTTTCTTAAGCTCAGGACCTCTAAGGGGATGGACAAGGCTGAGTTCAGTAAACGTTTTGGAAAGGATTTTGAGGATGTTTACGGGGACGAGCTTCGCTACAATATCGAAAAGGGCCTTCTGAAGACAGACGGACAGCATATTTCCCTGACGGAGCGGGGACTGGATTATGCTGACACGGTCATCAGGGACTTCCTCTGAGCCTTTGAACGAACCGGTTCCATACCGGATCCTCCTTTTCGAAAAGCGCCAAAACGCATAGAAACAAGGCGTTGTAAGTTTCACTACATTCTGCCTCATATTACCATTTGACTATTTTTGACTTTGATAGTATATTGTTGTTGGCACTCGGATGGATTGAGTGCTAATCAAACGAAAGGAAGCCGGTCAGATGGAACTTGACGATCGTAAGAAGAGAGTACTTCAAGCCATAGTTGACGATTATGTTGCCACGAATGAGCCTGTCGGTTCAAAGTCGCTTATCGAGCGCCATAATTTTCAGGTCAGTTCCGCGACGTTGAGAAACGATATGGCTGAACTCGAGAAGTTCGGCTATATAGAGAAGCCTCATACTTCAGCAGGCCGTATTCCTTCCGACCGCGGTTACCGCGAATATGTCGATTCGTTGATGAAGATCGACACGCTTTCACAGAAGGAACAGCAGGAGATAGAGTCCAATATCGCAGGCACTGTTGATGAAGCGACAGAGCTTATCAGGAATGCCACGCATACGCTTTCCGAAGCAACCGGATTCATTTCCCTTTCGATGAGCCCGAGGCTCAAGAAGAGTTTTCTGAAGCAGCTCAAGATCCTCATGATCGAGCCGGGCAAAGCTCTTGTCGTACTGGTCCTTTCAGCGGGAGTCGTAAAGGACAAGGTCGTCAGGATCCCTAACTACATCACTGATGCGCAGATGATGCAGATCTCCGGCGCGATCGAGAAGAGTCTTACCGGAAAGCCTTTGGATGAGATCACGCTCGTTTCTGTCGAGACGGCTGCCAGGAATACCGAGATACCGACATCGCTTATAAATCAGGTGCTCTATGAGGCATATACCGCGATCAAGCAAGCTGACCAGCTGAGCATTTATCTCGAAGGTGAGCACAAGATGCTCTCATTTCCTGATTTCAGTTCCATGGGACGCGCGAGGGATCTTCTGGTAACGCTGGCGGATTCAGGCATGGTCGCAGGCTATGTCAACGAGATGGAGAATCAGGCGGCGGTAAGCGGGAAGAAAGATTCCTACATGATAAGGATAGGTCAGGAGATAGCTCTCGAGGGACTCGACGACTGCAGCTTCATTACTGCCACCTATAACATGGGTGATACCGTCTCGGGCAACATCGGTGTCATAGGACCAAAGAGAATGGACTATTCCAAGGTCATATCCAAGATGGATTTCGTAAAGAAGAAACTTAACGAAGAACTCAGTAAGTTCACATAATATATGCTAACAAAATGAAAGGATAAGCAAGGATGGAAGAGAACAAAGAAGAGATAGTTTTCGGTGAGGACACGGAGTCTGCAGCAGATCCGGAAGCCGAAGCTGCAGAAACTGTCGAGACAGAAGAAGCCGAAGAGGCAGCTGCTGAAGAAACTGAAGCAGAGGAGACAGGCGACGCCGTTCCGGAAGCATCTGATGATTCCAAGCAGGATGAGCTCGAGAAGCGTTACATGAGCCTGTATGCGGAATATGACAATTACAGGAAACGCACTCAGAAGGAAAAGGAAAGCCTGTACGCAGATGCGGTTGCTGATGTTACAAAAGAGTTCCTGACCGTTTTGGACAATATCGACCGTGCAGTCGAGAATGCCAAGGGCGCGGACGAGAACTCTATCGAGAAGGTGATCGAAGGCATAGAGCTTTTGGGAAGACAGGCTGTTGATGTTCTCTCAAAGATCGGAGTCGAGGAGATCAAGACCGCGAGAGGCGATAAGTTCGATCCCAATGTCCACGAGGCAGTAATGCATGTGGAGGACGATGAGCTCGGAGAGCAGGAGATAGCAATGGTATTCACCAAAGGCTATACATACAAAGGAAAAGTGATCAGGCACGTCGTCGTGCAGGTCGCAAATTAACAGAGATAATAAATGCAAAGGAGAAATAAGAATGGATTTAATCAGATCAAGCCTCGTACCTACCGTTATTGAGACTACCGGACGCGGAGAGCGTGCTTACGACATTTACTCCAGACTTCTCAAAGAGAGGATCGTAATCCTTTCCGAAGAGGTCAATTCCGTAACGGCCAGCCTTATCACGGCCCAGCTCCTCTTCCTCGAAGCAGAGGATCCCGAGAAGGACATTCAGTTCTATATCAACAGCCCCGGAGGATCCGTTTCCGACGGCCTGATGATCTACGATACCATGAGGCTTATCAAGCCTGACGTTCAGACGATCTGCATGGGTATGGCAGCTTCAATGGGTTCCGTTCTTCTTTCTGCAGGCACAAAGGGCAAGAGATGCATCCTGCCTAACGCCGAGGTAATGATCCACCAGCCTCTGGGCGGAGCTCAGGGCCAGGCGACCGAGATCCTCATCGCGGCAGACCACATCAAGGATACAAGGATCCGCCTCAATCAGATCCTCGCAGACAACTGCGGCAAGGACCTTGAGACGCTCATGAAGGATACGGACAGAGATCACTGGATGACAGCTCAGGAAGCTCTTGATTACGGTATCGTAGATAAGATTCTTGACAGCAAGAAAGCATGATAAGGGAGGAACAGACTTATGGCAAAAGTAATTGGTATCGACCTCGGCACGACGAATTCGTGCGTAGCGGTTATGGAAGGTTCGGAGGCAGTAGTCATCCCGAATCCTGAAGGAAACAGGACCACGCCTTCAGTCGTTGGTTTTACAAAGACAGGCGAGAGACTCATCGGACAGGTCGCAAAGAGACAGGCAGTCACAAATCCCGAGAGGACCATCTCCTCCATCAAGCGTGAAATGGGTTCTGACTACAAGGTCATCGTCGACGAGAAGCAGTACACTCCTCAGGAGATCTCCGCAATGATCCTGAGCAAGCTCAAGAGCGATGCTGAAGCTTATCTCGGAACAACAGTTACACAGGCAGTCATCACTGTTCCCGCATACTTCACTGACTCTCAGCGTCAGGCAACAAAAGACGCAGGCCGTATTGCCGGACTTGAGGTATTGAGGATCATCAACGAGCCTACGGCTGCATCACTTGCTTACGGTCTCGATAAGGAAACCGACCAGAAGATCCTTGTTTTCGACCTTGGCGGCGGTACGTTCGATGTATCTATCCTTGATATCAGCGACGGAGTCTTCGAAGTTCTTGCAACAGCAGGCAACAACAGGCTTGGCGGCGACGACTTCGATAACAAGATCGTTGATTACCTTGTAGAGTCTTTCAAGTCCAGTGACAGCGTTGACTTGAGATCAGACCGTATGGCTATGCAGAGATTGAGAGAAGCTGCAGAGAAGGCTAAGATCGAGCTTTCCGGCGTTACTTCCTCCAATATCAACCTGCCTTACATCACAGCAGACGCTACCGGCCCCAAGCATCTCGACATTACACTTACGAGAGCGAAGTTCGACGAACTCACTTCTGATCTTGTTCAGAAGACAATGGATCCCGTAAAGCGCGCTATGAGCGATGCCGGCATTTCACCTTCCGATATCGACAAGATCCTCCTCGTAGGCGGTTCCACAAGAATCCCTGCAGTCCAGGATGCGGTTAAGAATTACTTCGGCAAGGATCCCTTCAAGGGAATCAACCCTGACGAGTGCGTAGCTATCGGCGCTGCTATTCAGGCAGCAGTCCTTACAGGCGACGTTAAGGGTCTTCTCCTTCTCGATGTCACACCTCTTTCGCTCGGTATCGAGACAATGGGCGGTGTTTGCACGAAGATGATCGAGCGTAATACTACGATCCCTACGAAGAAGAGCCAGGTGTTCTCGACTGCAGCTGACGGCCAGACACAGGTTGAGGTCCACGTGCTCCAGGGCGAGCGTGAAATGGCTGCTTACAACAAGACTCTCGGCAACTTCATCCTTGACGGTATCGCACCTGCACCCCGCGGTGTTCCGCAGATCGAGGTTACATTCGATATCGACGCTAACGGTATTGTTAACGTAAGCGCAAAGGATAAGGGAACCGGCAGGGAGCAGAAGATCACGATCCAGTCTTCTTCCAACATGAGCGAGGAAGATATCCAGAAGGCAGTCAAGGAAGCAGAGATGCATGCTGCCGAGGACAAGGCCAACAAGGAGAAGATCGAGGTCAAGAACCAGGCAGAGTCTGCTGTATATCAGGCCGAGAAGACCATGAAGGACGCAGGCGACAAGCTCTCCGACAGCGATAAGCAGCCTGTCAACGATGCTATCGCCAAGCTCAAGGATTCGATCGCAAAGGATGACACAGAGGCTATGAAGGCTGATACAGAAGGCCTCACACAGGCAATCTACAAGCTTTCCGAGAAGCTCTATCAGGCAGCAGGCGGTGCTGAAGGCGCAGGCCCTCAGGGACAGCCCGGACCTCAGGATTACGCAGGTTACGATGATGCCGGTGCTCAGGATGGCCCTAAGAATGCCGGCGGAGACTTCTAAATAAAAACAGAAACTGATACAATTGTCCGGCACGTCCGATATAGGGTGTGCCGGATATATCTGTATTAAGAACGAGAATGAAAACGGAGGGGTTCCTCTTTGGCTAAGGATTACTACGAAGTACTGGGAGTAGATAAAGGTGCTTCCGACGACGAGATAAAGAAGGCCTTCAGACAACAGGCCAAGAAATATCACCCGGACCTTCACCCGGGCGATCAGGAGGCAGAGGCTAAATTCAAGGAGATCAATCAGGCATATTCCGTTCTGTCTGACGCTGACAAGCGCGCGAAATACGACAAGTTCGGAGAGGCCGGCGTTGATCCCAACGGCTTTGGCGGCGGCGGTTTCGGCGGCGCATACGATGTCGATCTCGGTGACATATTCAGCAGCATTTTCGGAGGCGGATTCGGAGGCGGAAGTTCAAGAAGAAGGAACGGTCCGCAGAAGGGTTCAGATCTCCTTTATAAGATGTCTCTTGAGTTCATGGAGGCTGCTTTCGGCGTCGAAAAGGATATCCAGATAACAAAAGAGGATCTCTGCAGAACATGCGGAGGTTCGGGTGCTCAGCCCGGTACCACGCCTGAGACTTGTCCTACATGCCGTGGCGCGGGAAGAGTTCAGCAGCAGACACAGACGCTCTTCGGAATGACGATGGTAACAAAGTCATGCCCAACGTGCGGCGGAAGGGGAACGGTCATCAAGACTCCCTGCACCCAGTGCCGCGGAAGAGGCAGACTCAAGACTACTAAACAGCTTCATATCAAGATCCCGGCAGGCGTCGATAATGACGAACGTCTCCAGATCAAGGGTGAGGGTGAACCCGGAGTAAACGGCGGCTCTTACGGTGATCTTTATGTCGAATTCCGCATAAAGAACCACGATGTCTTCAGAAGGGAAGGCATCAACACCTTCTGCGAGATCCCGGTGACATATGCTCAGGCTGCATTAGGCGCCGAGATCGAGATCCCTACTATATACGGGAATGAGAAGTTCCAGCTGAAGGAAGGAACGCAGCCCGGAGATTCGGCGGTCTTAAGAGGACGCGGCATCGCCAACAAGAATAATCCCAACATGAAGGGTGATCACACGGTCAAGTTCTTCATTGAAGTTCCTACGGGATTAAACCGTGAGCAGAAACAGCTCCTGACACAGTTCAACAACACTCTGACTGACCGCAACTATACTAAGAGGTCGCAGTTCTTCCAGAGGATCAAGAATATTTTCAAGTAAAAGCTATGAGATGGGCAGAGATTACAATCAGAACGACTGAGGAGGCATCTGAAGCGATAAGCGAGATGCTCGCCCAGGCAGGCTGTGACGGTATAGCCGTCACCGATCCGTACGAATTCAGGAATACCGTCGAAAACGATCCTCTGAGTTACGCGGATGACGGGATCTATAATTCCTACGGGACTGATGTTGTCATCAGGGCATACTTTGCCGAGCTTGACGACGGTTTCGTCAGGATGGGCGCTAAGAACGAAGAGTTCTTTAATCCCGAGGGAATAGGGACCATCTACGGCAATATCACCGGAAAGACGATGAAGACAGCGGATGCCGTTGATTTTATCAAGTCAAGGCTCGACGAGATCGGCGAGTTCTTACCGGTCGGTGAAGGCCTCGAAGGCCTGAAATACGTCAAGGATGAAGACTGGGCCAACAACTGGAAGAAATACTACAAGGAATTCAA
>X424_Quagga__coassemble_40_pt1 | contig 19620 bp, 19 predicted proteins | sample X424_Quagga__metabat2_low_PE_008 | metagenome-assembled genome bin X424_Quagga | reverse complement strand
GTCCTGTTGCGGTTATTGGTCAGAGCCTTTGCCATGATGGCAACGCCTGCGGGACCATATCCCTCGTATGTGATCTCCTCGTAATCATCGCCTTCACCGGCTTCTGCCGCCTTCTTGATGGCGCGGTTAATATTGTCATTAGGCATATTGGCTGCTTTAGCCTTCGCTACGACCACCTTAAGTCTGGAGTTGCCGTTGACATCGGCGCCCCCTGCCTTGACCGCGACTGCTATCTCTTTTGCGAACTTTGTGAAGATCGCGCCTTTTGCCGCGTCAGAAGCTTCTTTTTTCCTTTTGATATTGTTCCATTTGGAATGTCCAGACATAAAATCCTCCACGTCTAAATTCTGAATGCCATTATTATAGTATAGTAATTAAATAAGAAAAGAATAAAAGTTCATTCATTTCCCGTGACACGAAAATGTCAAAAATATTTTTTATGCAGGTTGTCACCAAAACTTGCTTTTTGACTGATGCCGTTGTATAGTTTTTTATGTGTATGTTTGGGTTCATATGCCTACTATTTTGGTGCCTGTTTTTTTGACGAGAAACAGACGGCTGGGAGGTTTAAATGAAGAGGTTAGGAGACATTCTTGTTGAGAGTGGTTTTCTTAATGCTACAGAGCTCGCAGAAGTGCTCGGTGTGCAGAAAGAGACCGGAAAACGCTTAGGCGAAGTTATTGTTGAACAAGGCCTGATGTCGGAGTTCGATATTCTCCGCGCAGTCTCGAGTCAGTATAATTACCCTATCATTGACCTTACGAGTATCGAGATCGATCCGAAAGCAACAGCGCTTCTGAACCAGAAGTTCTGTGAAGACAATGTAGTACTTCCTATCGGATTTGATGATAACAATCTGGTTGTCGCGATCGATGACCCGATGAACATCACTATTGAAGACGAACTTCAGTTCCAGACCGGCTACCAGATCCAGTTGATGCTGGCAACCCACACATCGATCATCAACACGATCAAGGTAAACTACGGAAAAGAGAGTGCGGCAAAGGCGGCTGAAGAGCTCGGCGCCGACTTGAGCGAAGAAGATGCCGATGCGATGAGCGAGATCAACGATGCCGTCAACAGTGCTCCTGTTGTTAAGCTCGTTAACTCAATGATCGATTACGCTATACGAGCAGGTTCATCCGATATTCATATCGAGCCTCTCGAGGACAGAGTCCGTGTCAGGATCCGTATCGACGGTGTCATGCAGGAAGTCATGAGCAACCCTCTGTCTGCCAGAGACGCCATCTGCACGAGAATCAAGATCTTAGGCGGCATGAACATCGCCGAGAAGCGTATCCCTCAGGACGGCCGTATCACAACAGAGATCAACGGCGAACTCGTGGACATGCGTGTATCCATACTTCCTACGGTTACCGGTGAGAAGACGGTTATCCGTATCCTTGCTAAGAACGATGCCAACCTTAACAGAAAGTGGCTCGGAATCAGCGATCACAACAACGATATGATCAACAGGATCATAAAAGTTCCTCAGGGTATCTGCCTTATCTCAGGCCCTACGGGTTCAGGTAAGACGACCACCCTCTATACTCTCCTTGCGGAGAAGAATACTCCCGAAGTTAACATCATTACTGTTGAGGACCCTGTAGAAATCAAGATCCCCGGACTTAACCAGGTACAGGTTAACTCCAAGGCGGGAATGACATTCGCAAGCGGTCTTCGTTCTATTCTCCGTCAGGACCCTGACATTATCCTCGTCGGAGAGATCCGTGACGGCGAGACCGCAGAGATCGCAATGCGTGCCGCTATCACGGGCCACTTGGTTTTCAGCACAATCCATACCAACGACGCAGTTTCGTCCATCAACAGACTTATCGATATGGGTCTTGAGCCTTACATGGTTTCCACAGCTCTTGTCGGCGTTGTTTCGCAGCGTCTCGTCCGCAGAATCTGTACGAACTGCCGTGAGGCTATCGATCCCGAAGAATATGATGTTGAGACATTGCGTCTGGAGCCCGGCCAGAAGATATTCCACGGCAAGGGCTGCACAGAGTGCAATGAGAAAGGTTATAAGGGCCGTATCGCCATCCATGAGATCGTCATCATGACGAAGAAGATGAAGGCTCTTCTCGAAAGACGTGCAAGCGAAGAAGAAATGCGTCAGCTTGCCGTCACAGAAGGTACTCAGATGCTGCAGGAATCTGCAAGAGCGCTTGTTCTTGAAGGTATCACTACAGTAACTGAGCTTAACAGAGTTGCTTACACGATTGACTGATAAGGAGGTTACACAACGTGGAAGGTTTTAGTTTATCAATCGAATCGATTCTTTCAGAATCAGTAAGGATGGGTGCATCAGATACCCATATTACTGTCGGATTGCCTCCGATGATTCGAATCGACGGTATGTTAATGCCTATGGGCAACCAGCCGTTGACAGCTGCTGACACAGAATATCTCTGCAAGTCAATGATCGACAAGTCGAGACAGCAGTACCTCAATGAGAGGGGTGAAATCGACTTCTCCTATGTCGTTGAGGATTACAGCCGTTTCAGATGCAATGTTTTCAAGCAGCGCGGAACATATGCTCTTGCTGCAAGAACGATTACAAATGAGATCCCTACATGCGAGCAGCTCGGTTTGCCTAATGTATTCAAGGAGCTCGTTATGCTCCCCAGAGGTCTTATCCTTGTTACCGGTCCTACGGGTTCAGGTAAGTCCACAACACTCGCTGCAATGATCGGCCATGTTAACACATGCAAGAAGTGCCACATCCTCACACTTGAGGAACCTATCGAGTATCTCCACATGCATGGTGAGGCGATGATCAACCAGAGAGAAGTTCACGAAGATACGCTTTCATTCGCAAATGCTCTCCGTGCTGCACTCCGTGAAGACCCGGATATCATCCTCGTCGGAGAAATGCGTGACCTTGATACTATCTCTACCGCTATCACCGCAGCTGAAACGGGACACCTTGTTCTTTCAACACTCCATACGTCATCAGCTGCTGATACCGTTAACCGTATCATCGACGTTTACCCGCCTCATCAGCAGGATCAGATCAGAGTTCAGCTTTCTTCGGTTCTTTCCGCTGTTATCTGTCAGACACTCGTTCCCAGACTTGGCGGCGGAAGATGCGCTGCGTTCGAGATCATGATCACGAACGACGCTATCAAGAACAACATCCGTGAAGGAAAGACCTATCAGATCGACAGTACGATAGCTACGAGCCTGCAGTCAGGAATGTGCCCGCTCGACTTCTATCTTGCCGAGCTTGTTAAGAGAAAGATCATTGGCAGGGATACGGCTCTTGAGAGATGCCATGCCCAGGACGATCTTAAGCGTTTCATCAATAATCCCGGTTCTTCGAACAGCCCGCTGTTCGGCGATCTGGAATATACCTGATCATTTGCGCTTGCATACTATTCTAAATAAGGAGGAAAAAGAATAATGCCTAATTTCAGATATCAGGTAATTGATGCTGCAGGTAAAAAATCTGAAGGTATAATCGAAGCGGCTTCTATTGGCGAAGCTACCCGTAAACTTAAAACAGACGGAAAATATATATCTTCACTTGCTCTTGACAGAGGAGCAGCCGGCAACATCACTATCGGCAGCCCGGCGCTTAAGACAAAAGACCTCGTTCTTATTACCAGACAGCTCGCTTCACTTCTGTCAGCAGGTATTACGGTAGTCAGAGCACTCGATATGCTTTATCAGCAGCTTGAAAGCAAGAAAGCCAAGAAGTGTATCGGTGATGTCTACGAATCAGTTCAGGGAGGTCGTTCCCTTTCTGAAGCGTTCAAGGAACAGAAGGGTGTCATACCGAACATCATGATCAGTATGATCGCGGCAGGTGAAGAATCCGGCCGACTCGACGAGGTTATGGAGCGTCTGGCAGAACACTTCCAGAAAGCCCAGAAACTCAAGAACAAAGTCTCATCCGCAATGGTCTATCCTAAGATCCTTGCCGGACTCACACTTTGCGTCAGCGTAGGACTTCTTACCTTCCTCGTTCCTAAGATCGGTGATACGATCGTAGGATTGGGCGGTCAGCTCCCCGGACTTACCAGAGCACTTCTTGCCATTTCGGGATCACTTACCCATTATTGGTATATCTACATCGCAGCAGTAGCTTTGCTCGTTTACGGTTTCAAACTGTGGAAGAGCTCAGATAAGGGCTCCGAGCAGTGGTCATACCTTATGCTCAAACTGCCTATCGTAGGTAAAGCTACAACAATGACTGCTGCTGCCAGATTTACAAGGACCGTTTCGACGCTCCTTAAGTCCGGTATCTCTGTTCTCCAGTCTGTTGAGATTACAGAGAAGTCCCTGGATAATGTCATTTTGGAGAAGAGACTGGCTGACGCCAGAGTTGAGATCAGGAAGGGTGCTTCACTTTCCAAGTCTATCAGGGGCATAACTGAATTCCCTCCGATGATCTATGCAATGGTCGCTATCGGTGAGGAGTCAGGTACCCTCGATTCCATTCTCGACAAGGCTGCAGATTATTTCGAAGACGAGGCTGATTCAGCTACATCGAAAATGACAGCCGCTCTCGAGCCTGTTATGATCATCATCCTCGCCGTTATCGTAGGCTTGGTCGTAGGCGGTATCGCAATGCCTATCTTCACGATGGCTCAGTGGATCATGTAAATAAGGAACAGTATTTGAAAGGAGAAAACAGATGGATTTTTCAATAGGTAGAGGCGGATCCGAATTAGTAATCGACTGCTCAAGCTCTGACCTCAAGATTGCTGTCGGAAATTATAACCCGAAGTCCGGGAATGTAACGATCGACACGATAGGAATCATTCCTCTTGAGACAGATGCAATTAACGACGGTGCTATCGCAGATTCTTTCGGCATCGTTATGGCAGTTAAGCACGCCATTGCCAGACTCGGCATCAGAAACAAGAGCTGCATTCTTACAACGGAGGGTGCTTTTGTTCATACCAGAGATCTTGAGCTCCCGGTAGCTAAAGAGGATCAGCTCAAGGATATGGTCAAGTATGAGGTTATCGGACAGGGCACAAACCGTGACCTTTCGATCGACTATATCGTATATGGAACAACAAAGGATGAAGAGACCAATGCGGACAAGCTCAAGGTAAGAGCTACTGCTATTCCTACAGACACGATCAAGGATTTCCGCGAATTCCTCAAGGAGATGGAACTTCAGCCTACAGCTCTCGATATGAACCCTAATGCGGTCAGAAAGCTTTTCGCGCACGGCATCATTAACGGTAATGTCAATGTTACACAGTCAACATTGCTTCTTATCGAGCTCGCAAGCAGAACTACAACAGTTACAGTTCTTGACAAGGGATTCCCGGTTCTTTCAAGAAGACTTCAGTTCGGTCACTCAAACATCCGTCAGGTTGCCGATTCTGTTAAGAAGCTTCAGGGAACAAACCAGCAGTCTTCTCTTGCAAGACGTCTCAGCATCACGACAACAGATGCAGCTGCAAGTGTTCCGATCGAGGATATCGATGTCTGGAACGAGACAGTTGCTAACACACCCGCTCTTCAGAGTGCTGTTAATGCTTACTTTAAGAGCCTCGTTGATGCAGTTTCACGTACTGCACAGTTCTCAATTTCCAAGTATAAGATCGACACCATCAGCACATGCTTCCTTTATGGTTCCGGTGCAGGCTACAAGAAGATTGACAAGGAATTGTCTCGTCAGCTTGGAACCCAGGTAGAGATATTAAAGACACTCAGTACGGTCATCGGACCCAAGAACTTCGAACTGCATCAGTTTGTAAACTGCTGTGGTGCGCTGATTCGTAATGATTAAAGGAGGGGTGTAATTCATGGCTAGCGGAATTAATAAGAAACTACTTGCTAAGAAGGACATGAACTTCTTCAGGGAGTTCACGGCCAACGCGGCAAGAGCAGCAAGAATGCTGGGTTACGCAATGGTAGGCGGTATTCTTGTAGTCTTCATAGTACTCGGCTTGATCGGTTATCTGGCTGTCAGAAACTTCATGAAGCAGCAGGATATTGATGCGATTACAGCTGAACTGGCAGGTCCCGATTATGCAGGACTTGAAGAGAAGGCTAAGAAGCTTCAGGAAGAACTTGATCAGAAGAATAATTACTACTTCGCACTGACATCAATGCGTACGGAAGTTGACAGGATCGCAACAGTTCCGATGGAGATCCCCGGAATCCTTGCAAAGAGCATCCCGAGCGATTCTTATGTCACCGATTATTCGATCAACGGTTCTATGATCAAGTACAACGGATTCTCGTTCACATACTACAGCCCTGTAGATATGGTTAATATGTTGAACACATCCAAGGTATTCACATCCAGACCGGAGATCGTCATCAAGCGTGTTGACGGCACATCGATCGGAGGCGCCGAAACTTTCTATGACAGCAAGACCGGTGATGTACTGCCTCTCAACAACTACTACACATTCAACATTTCCGGAACGCTTATCGCTAAGGTATACATCTCTGTCGGACGTTACATCAGCGGCACAACGGTAAAGAGTCTGTCCGGTGTTGAGACCACAGAGTATGCAGCAGGTGCTGAATACAACTACACAGAAGGCATCGATACCTATGTATCCGGCGGCGTAACCTACAATCTCGTCAGAGTTACTGTTGACGGTGTCGAGGTTACACCTGAGAACCTTGCAAGCATCAAGGCTGCACATGCATTCAGCGGAACAGCTAAAGCCAATACTGAGATCAACCTCTACTACGAGGCTGCAGCTGCGGCGGCTACGACGCCTGCAGCGCAATAACAGGGAGGTATCATACAGATGAATAATTTATCAGCCCGTGAGAAAACCGGAATATATGTAATTTCATTATTGATCCTCATCCTGCTCGGATATGTTCTCGGTATCAGAACTTTGAACAATAAGTACGATCAGCTTGTAGGACAGTACAATGAATTGGTTGCGAGAAGAGATTATCTCAACCAGCTCAAAGCAAACGTTGCTCAGACGACCGAAGAGATCGAAAGAATCAATGAAGCAGTTTCTAAGGTCGAGCTTTCATTCATCGACAAGCTTGAGAATGAATGTCTGATGCAGTACGTTTTGAAGACATTTGAGGACAGCGGAATCCCTTACATGTCTGACATTGCGACTGAAGATGTAAAATGCACGGCTATCACATATGCTGACGGCACATCTTCACCTGATGCGCTTCAGTGCACAAGGGTAAATGTCACATATGCAACAACAGACGGATATATCATCCCTCAGTACAACCTTACTCCCGATACAGTAAGCAAACCTGCTGAAGGCGAGGCGGATGCCAAGACCAGGGCAAAAGAGCTTATCGGAAAGATGGGCAAGGATGAGTATGCTGAAGCTAAGGGTTACGATGAATTCCTGGCAGCACTTACCAAGATGTCCAAGGAAAACCCGGGATGCATCAAGGTCACGAATGTTACCGCGACATCCAAGGCAGGTTTCTTCATTCTTACAGCTTCAATCGATTTCTATGGAACAGTTCTGACGAACCGTGTTTCTGTTGATGACAGCAAGGCTGCTTACACATACTGGACAGGTCATACAAATGTTGACACATCCGGCGGCTTCATCGGCTTCCCTTATGTCGTTAAGAATGAGAACAGCTTGTGGTATGGCTTTGTCGTTGACACATTTGATGTTCAGACAGAAAGACCGTTTGCTGCATATTGGGCTAATGCTGCATTTGCTTCTCAGGTCAATAAGAAGGGCGGCCTTGCCAAGTTCTTGAACGTCAAGGATCCCAGGACTCTTGAAGCAGCAGCAAAGACTACCAAGAAGACTGCAAAGACAAAGGCGTCAGTCCAGAAAGTAGGCTAAGAATATGACGAAATGCAAATTGTGGCGAAATTTTGAAAAAAATTGAAAAAACCTATTGCATTTCTTCACAATCGTGCTAAACTACAATTACAAACTCAATAAACCTTACAGGAGGAAATTCAAAATGAAGAAGATTCAGAAGTCAAAGAAGGGTTTCACCCTCGTAGAAATGGTACTCGTTATCGCTATCATCGTTATCCTTGCAGCGGTTCTCGTACTCGGTATCGGTACTTACCTCGCAAAGGCAAGAGCAGCTTCATCTTCCATCGCAGCTCACAACAGCTCAATCTCAATCGTTAACTCTGAGATCGATGCAGCTCTCAGCTAATCTTTAAGATTTAACCGAGACAGGAGCGGGGAAGCAATTCCCCGCTCTTTTTTATCAAATTGTAAATTTCTTTAACAAATTGTGAACAATTCTATTGAAAAAAATCCTGAAGCAGTTATAATATGATTGTATAAGAATGAACTAATAGTCATCACATGTATTGGAGGCTGTTATGCGTAGAATAAGCAAGTCTGGTAAAAACCTACACGGATTCACTTTGGTCGAGCTTCTGCTTGTCGTCGGAATCATCGTTATTCTGGCCGGCGCAGTTGCACTTGGTGTAAGTGATATTCTCGATCCTGCGAAGAGAGCTCAGCAGGATGTTAAGGACAAAGTTGCTGCACAGTCCCAGTCGATCAATGCAAGTGAAGCTCATCTTAAGAATATGGGTTTTTAAGGAGGTCTGATATGAAGAGATTTTCTAAGCTTAAAACAAAGAAAGGTTTTACCCTTCTTGAGACCCTTCTTGCAACGTGTATTCTCGTTATTATCGGTTCCATGTTGATGGAAGGCTTCATAACTGCGATGGGTTATTCGTATAATTCGTCCGTCTATTCCAGATCTGCTGCATACAACAGCCAGCTGTGCATCAAGCAGATGGCAGAATGGTCTTCCAAGGCTGATGGCGTAAGCAGTTTAAATGATGATGGTTCAGAAAATACAGAGAGCAATCCTTACAAGGCAGTTGGTAAGTGGGCTTATGATAATGGTCAGCTTACTGCGGCCGATAGGCGTCAGATTACTTTTACGTCGCTTGGTACAGTCAGTGTTGCCGTTTATGAACAGAAGAACGTTGCGACAGGCGATGGCAATCTTACGAATTTTACAGCTGAAAAGATCAAGAACAATGCCAATGCAGTTGCTGATAACCGAACGGTTCTTTTCTACTTCCCGACATGTGTCGGCTCGAACCCGGATACTCAGTCTTACTTCGGCAATACCAATGTTTATTTAGTAAACGGAACAGAGTACTGGTGGGGTTATGACAACCCTTCTGCTGCCAACGGCGTATCCCTGATTCAAAAGCGTGAAAAGACTCAGCCTGAGAAACAGTGAGTTGAGTGAACACTGATTACCGCATATTTGGAGGATGATATTATGAAACGTATACATAGTAACAAGCGGGGTTTCACTCTGGTTGAGATGATGCTTGCTCTTGCAATCATTGTTATCATCGGTTGGACGACCGTAGCGCTGATGATGGCCACCAAGGATTCGTTCATGACCACATATAACACGAATGATTCTTCGGATTATGCGGTTATGTATGCAAATGGTATTGAGAACGTTTTCTTATCTCATTCACAGTATCATACTGCGACATCTCTCACGATCGATCCCAATGACCATTCAATCTTGAAAGATTCCGGAAAAGTGGTATTCGAGCCGAGGCAGATGCAGACAACGAGTGTTAATACCGGAGCGACAGTTGACAAGTGGGAGATCAGAGCCTATTTCTATGTCGACAATCATGATGCATCCTCCGTTCTTAAGTACAAGATCTTTGTTGTTGATAATTACTATAGTCCTACATATAAGATAATGTGCTATCAGGAATATTCCGTTTGGGCTCCTCATATTGCTCGCGGTAAAGTCAGCGTAACGAATACGCATTCAGGCGATCCCGTTGACACTTTCATCAGAAGCCAGACACAGTATGGATTGACCGCTGATTACAAGGATACCGTTAAGTACACACCTTGATCATAAGTCAATTATCAGAGAGACTATCGGACTCCGCGGACCTGTTCCGCGGAGTTTTTTATGGATAATACCTTTGTGATAAAATAGGGCAATCAATGAAAGGCGGAATGCAGGATGAAGATTAATGTCGGACTGGATATCGGCGGAAGCACTACGAAGATAGTGGGTATGCAGGGACGCGAGATCGTTGCAAAAGAGATCGTCAAGGCCGGCGACCCTGTAACATCGGCTTTCGGCGCTGTTGGAAAACTTATCAACGACAATAATCTAAAGACTGATGATATCAGCAGGATAAATATTACCGGCGTAGGTTCGTCATATACAACCACTCCCGTTTTCGGAATTGAGACCGTTCTGGTTGAGGAGTTTATATCCACAGGACTTGGCGGACTTTATCTTTCAGGACTTGATCATGCAGTGGTTGTAAGTATGGGTACGGGAACGGCTTATCTCGATGCTTCCTATGAAAGAGTCAAACACATCATCGGTTCCGGCGTAGGCGGCGGAACACTCGCGGGACTCTGCAATGCTGTGCTTGGCGTTGAAGACGTCATCAAGCTGTCTGATATGGCAAAGGAAGGTTCAATTACCGCATGTGATCTGACCATCGGAGATATCTCAAAAAAAGCGATACCCGGACTTCCTATGGATGCGACGGCATCTAATTTCGGCAAGGTGGCCGATGATCTGAGCCGCGAAGACAAGGCGGCAGGAATATTCAATCTTGTATATCAGGCTATTGGCTCGATGTCTGTCCTGACATCCAAGATATGCGGACTGAACGATATCGTCTTTACAGGGCAGCTGACGGATATACCGATCTGCAAGGATCTTATGCTCCCGTTTGCAAAACTCTATGATGCGAATTTCATCGTACCGGATAACGCTGTTTTCGCGACAGCTATAGGAAGCTGCCTGGCAGGTACAATGGGGAATGACTGATGGATAAAAAGAAGAACAGAGCACCGGAACTCGATTTCCTGAGAGGTCTTGCCTTATTTTTAATGATACTGATGCATATGGCATATGACCTGAGATATGAATTCGGTCTGCCTGTATTTGCAATCCTTGAGAAGAACTGGTTCTGGGCATTCGTGCATCCGAACTATCTCGTCGTATTTGTCGGCGTATCGGGAATCTGTTCAACCTTTTCGAGAAACAACTTTAGAAGAGGACTGAAGCTCGTTGCGGTCGCAGCCGGGCTGACGCTCGTAACATACCTCATCACGCGTTTCACGGGGATCGAGTGTCTCATTATCTTCAATGTTCTGGCGTTGCTGGGCATTTCGATACTGTTCTATTCACTTATCCAGTTCATCGAGAAGAAGTTTGCCGTCAGACCTGCCGTGATAAATCTGCTTCTGGGCTTGATCGGCATATATATCACTTCAGTCGGAAGCACTGTCGGCTATATGAACTATTCTACGGAAAACCTTTTGTTCCTTCCCGTCGGATTCGCGATCAAGAATTCTCCTGCGGTAGCCGATCAGATGGCAATATTCCCCTGGATGGGAGTATTCATGTTCGGCTGCATTTTGGGAAGAGTCTGCTATGCCGAGAAGAAATCACTGCTTCCCGAAGGCGCGAAAAAGCTTCATAAGATAGCGGCTCCGTTCGAGTTCATGGGCAGGCATTCTCTCATTATCTATTTGATCCACCAGCCTCTGGTCTACGGACTGATCTATCTGATATTCCTTCTTCTGGGAAAGATAAGATGATAATCCGCTCGAAAAAGAAGAAAAAGACGGCAGGGAAGATCATTACGGTCTCGGTCCTGATCGCCGCTATCGCAGTGGTGACCGTTATCGGAAGATTCCTTCCGAGAAATATGGCTGATCACTACTCGTCAGAGATATTTCCGTTTATCTCGTCATTGCAGCAGAGATTGAGTTCTATGACCAGAGTCTCCCTCTCGGAGATCACCGTGGTCGTCCTGATATGCATAGTTCCTCCGGCCGTTATCGTATGGCTGGTCCTTCTCATAAAGAAAGCTCTTGGCAGAGGCATAGGAAGGTTTCTCTATAAGAGCCTCAGGAATGTTCTGGCGGTTACGCTGGTCATTCTTATCATATTCGAGATGATGCACGGCTTAAACTTCAGGAGGACGCCTGCCAGGACGATGCTCGGTCTGGACAGCTGCAAGATCTCGTTTGAGGACTATTGTGCGGCATTCGAGTGGTCTTACCGCGGCATAATTGAAGCAAGGAAAGAACTCAAGGAAGACGATAAGGGCGTGGCGCAGCTTATCACGGATTTTAACGGGACGGCGGATTATGCTTCGGGCATCATGGACACTTTCTGCGCATCTTACGGTATTTCCAAATACGAGACGAATGCAGTTCCCAAGTCAGTCAGACTGAGTCATTACTGGAGCTATACCTATGTCATCGGCATGTATAATCCGTTTTATGGCGAGACTAACATCAATACCGATTATATGGATGTGACGACGCTGCCGATGACGGTCTGTCACGAGCTTTTCCATGCGAAGGGGTTTGCCAACGAGACTGATTGCAACCTGGTAGGGACGTTTGCATGCCTTACGTCTGACAGGGCTGATTTCAGATACTGCGGTTACCTGAATATATTCATCAATCTTTTGAATCAGATCGAACATCTTATGAAGACCAAGGGATTCGAGTACGATTTTCCGATGACGAATGAGGACTTGAAGCCGTTTGTGCGTGATGTTCAGGCAGCGAACGAATACTGGCTTTCGATCGACAAAGAGGTGCTTGCTATCCAGAAAAAACTCGGTATCAATATCACCGAGAAGGCGACCAAGGCAAATAACAGTTTCCTCAGATCCAACGGTGAAAATGCAGGCGTTGATACGTATAACGTTCCCGAAAACGAATATGTGGCTTTCTATCTGATGTTTTTCGCGAACGGAGGACAGAGGAATGCTTAAGGTCATCCTGAAAGGACATGAAAGCTTTTACGGTATCTCAGACATATTGAGACTGTTTTTCGGCAGCGTGTCGGAGGACCGCGGGAACTCTTTCGTATCAGCAGAAGATGCTCCTGATCTGACACTCGTCAACACTTTGGAGCAAAACGGAAGATCCGTGACCTCAGTGCTCGAAAACGGAAGCAGGTACGAATTTGACGGTCCCGTCCTCGAGCCGGGACGGGAAGTGAAACGCTCGCTTTATATGGCCCTTTCAGACATTACCGGGATGAAGCTGCCCTGGGGATGCTTATCGGGAATACGTCCGACTCTGGTAGCGTCGGAGGAGGGTTCAGAAGCGGATCTTACGGGCAAATATCTTGTCAGAGAGGACAAGGCGGCGTTGGGGTTCGAGACTTCACGCGAGGAAATGAGGCTTCTTAAGCTCGTTCCTCCCGAAGATCTGAACATCTATGTCGGCGTTCCTTTCTGTCCGTCGAGATGTTCTTACTGCTCGTTTATTTCACAGGACATATCACATCATATGGGAAGATTGGGCGAGTATGAGACGGCTCTCGAGAATGAGATCAAGACGCTCGCGCCGTCGATCAACAGGAGGATCTCAACGTTCTACATGGGCGGAGGCACGCCTACCGTTTTCACTGATGAGCAGTTCGCAAGGCTTTTGGACTGTATCTTTTCGAACTTGAGGATAGATAAGGATTGCGAGGTCACTGTTGAAGCGGGACGGCCCGATACTATCTCCGAATACAAGCTTGACGCGATGCGTTCCCACGGGATAGGGAGGATATGCATCAATCCGCAGACCATGAGGGATGAGACTCTGGCAAAGCTCGGCCGGCTCCATACTTCAGACGACATCATAAGGGTTTATGAACAGGCGAGGGAGCGCGGATTTGAGGTTATAAACATGGACCTTATCGCGGGACTTCCGCATGAGACCGGAGACGATTTCGTTGATTCGGTAAGGAAAGTCATAGGGATCGATCCGGGCAATATCACCGTGCATACCCTTTATAAGAAACGCAGGGCGGCCCTGTCGAAGGAGACGGTGCTGGACAGGGATGAGACACGCGGAGACATCGATGCGGCGGTTAGTGAAGGCTACAGGCTCCTTTACGAGGCAGGATATCACCCGTACTATCTCTACAGGCAGAAGGATACGGGCCACGGCCTTGAGAACACCGGATTTGCGAAAGGTGATACGGGCTGCCTTTATAATGTCGCAATGATGAGTGATGCAAGGGACATACTGTCTTTCGGTGCCGGCGGAATGAGCAAGAGGTGCTTTGAACAGGCCGGCACGACGTCGAAACACAGGGTTGAAAGATGTCCGACGGTCAAGGATGTTCTTACATATATCAACGGCAGTTCTGTGGCAGCAGAGCGGAAACGCGCATTTTTCGAGCTTTGAGAGTATAATATACTTCGGAGTAATATTGAAAAATGAGGGAAAAGATCAGATATAGCAGGAATATAGTTCTTCTGATGCTGCTTCTGCCTTTGACAGTCGTGTTGGTTGTGGCAGGTTGTCAGCAGAATAAGGATGAGCTTTACCGGTTCGTTGCCACATCGGTTACGGGTGTGACTTCTGAAGAAAGTTCTGTTTGCGTTACGTCCATTGCCACTGAAAGTGCCGCTATCTCCGAGTCAACTGTCGAAGAGACAACGACGGAAGAGACTGAAGAGTCTGAAGAGACCACGACCAAGGCTGAAGTCAAAGCGGAGACAAAGAAGACAACCAGGGCCACGACAAAGGCCACGACAAAGGCTGTCAAGAAGACCTCAAAGTCAACAAAGAAGAAGTCTTCCAAGCCGAAGTATACGAGTTATCTGTTTGTCGGAGATTCCAGGACGGTCGGACTTGATAATTGCGTGAGCGGCATTTCGAGCATCGCAAAAGTCGGTGCCGGGCTGTCTTATCTCAAGAGCGTATTACCTGAAGTCACAAAAGTCAGAGGAAAGAACGTCATCTTCAATTTTGGCGTAAATGACCTCGGCAATTACAAAAAATACGCAAAGGTTTATAGATCGCTGCCCAAGGAATTCCTTCAGAAAAACAACGTCATCTTCATGTCGGTCAACCCTTGCAGCGGCAGTAAATACGGCAGCTGGAATTCAAAGATCAACACGTTCAATTCTTATGTCAAAAAGAACCTTCCGAGCGGAATGAAGTACCTGGATACCTGCTCCAAACTGAAATCATCAGGGTTCAAGACACGTGACGGCTGCCATTATCTGGATTCAACTTACAGAAAGATCGCTAAATACGTTTTTGAGTTCTGCGGAGAGAAAAACAGGAAGTATTAAGCGCTGCACGCCTTATTTTTCAACAAATTGTAACGCCTGTGTAAATGAAATACCGCTGAAAAGGTGATACTATAACCTTATAGTCAAGATCGTAATCATATTTTGCGGTGCTTATGAGGGTAGCTTTATCGATTGTATTATTGTTTCTTACAATCGCGCTCATCTTGTGCGTGTTCTCTGCCACGCGTTCAAAAAAGCCGATAGCAAAAAATGTAGCTATACTTCTTGCCATACTGACAACTCCCGTTGCGGGTAATTTCCTGGTAATAAGCACTTCTGATGATATGGTCGCGAGGATCGGTTACGATCTGAATTTCATCGGAATGGATGCTTTCGTTATCTCCCTGCTGTTCTTCGTATATGCCTATTGCGAGATGGGAAAACCCAGAAAGGGAATGCGGGTGTTCTTGATCTCGCTTGGATCTTTGGATGTTCTCCAGTACATACTCAATCCTTTCCTCAAATTCACTTATGCTACCGAGACCATCATGGTTGACGGGAGCGAATTCCACAGGATCATTCCGGGCATCGGACAGAGTCTTCACATGTATTACTGCCTGGGAGTTTTCGTCGGAAGCTTTTTCATACTCATTGTCGTTACCGCAAAAGCCTCGAAGGTGTATGTCGAGAAGTATCTGATAATTCTTTTCTCGATGGTTGCGGCGGTCGTCATAAGAACTTACAGTGTTGTTTCAAGGCAGCCGCTGGACACTTCCATGCTCGGATTTGGTCTGTTCGGCATACTGGTCTATTACTTCTCGCTCCACTTCAGGTCGAGGCGGGTTCTGGACAGGATACTGGCGAGCGTTGCTTCGGATATGCCGGAAGCGCTGTTCTTTTTCGATGAGAGCGGAAAGTGCATCTGGATGAATGAACCCGGCAAAAAGCTCATCGGATATTCAAAAGGCAAATATGATGATGTTAAGACCAATCTCAAGTTCCTGTTTGATGACATCGATTTTGAAAACACGGGATGGGAGAAGAAAGTCATAATCGGACACGGTGACGATGTACAGTTCGTCGTTCTTTCCATGAGCCGGGCAGAAGATGACAGGGGAAGACCTACCGGTTCGTATCTGAGCGTTCGTGATGACACGAAGATCGAGCTTGAGCATGAGAAGGAGATCTACAATTCGACACATGATGACGTGACGGATCTCTTTACCAAGGAGTACTTCTACGAGCGTGTTGCGAAAAGACTCAACAACGACGAAGACACCGATTACATGGCCGGATATTTTGAGATATCGAACTTCAAGGTCATAAACGATGTCTTCGGTAAGGAGTTCGGAAACTATGCCGTTAAGAGCATTACGGAGATCCTCAAGAAGAATTCCAGCAAGAAAACATTGTACGGCAGGCTCACGGTTGATTCTTTCGGCATACTTATCGACAAGTCCAAGTTTGATGAAGAGAAGATCGAGGCGATGCTCGAGAACTTTACCGTCAAGGATGATAATCTCGAACACCGCTTTATATTAAGATTCGGAATCTACGATATATCCGAAGATGACGAGAATGATGTCCCGCTGTTTTTCGACAGTGCCCGTCTTGCCACCACCATGATAAGTGACAACTATCAGAAGCGGATCGTTTACTATGACGATGAGCTTAGGGATGAGATCGTCCATGACCAGATAATCTCCAACCAGCTGGGCGCCGCCATCGCGCAAAAGCAGATAAAGCCATATCTTCAGCCCATAGTCGATACAAAGGGGCTCCTGGCCGGTGCTGAAGCGCTGATAAGATGGGAACACCCCGATGAGGGCCTGATGCTCCCTTCGATGTTCATTCCTGTTTTCGAGAAGAACGGACTTATCTCGGTCGTCGACAAGTATATGTGGAGATGCGCCTGCGAGCTTCTTGCGAAGTGGAAGGCGAAAGGCATCGGCAGCTTTATCTCGATCAACATTTCGCCCAGGGACTTCTACCGCCTCGATGTCGTTGCGGAACTGAGCGCGCTGGTCAAGGAATTCGGGATCGAGCCCGAAAAGCTCAGGGTGGAGATTACGGAAACCGCCATGACTACGGATACCGCCACCATGCAGAAGATTATCAGCGATCTTCGCGATCTGGGCTTCATTGTTGAGATGGATGATTTCGGAAGCGGTTATTCATCCCTTAATCTTCTCAAGGATATCAACCTTGACCTTATTAAGATCGATATGAATTTCCTCAAGGATTCTGAGTACAACATGAAGGCCGGTCTGATCATAAAGAACATCATTAACATGTCCGAAGATATCGGTATCGCCACGCTTACCGAAGGCGTCGAGACCGCAAAACAGTTCGAGAACCTTTACAGCATGGGCTGCCGGCTGTTCCAGGGCTACTATTTCTCGAAGCCTGTTCCTGTGGAGACCTTTGAGAAGAAGTGGTTCGACTGACGTCACGTTCTTTTGCCGAATAAGTATAGAAAAGGGCTGTCTTCCGAGTGCTTACACACGGAAATACAGCCCCTTTTATTGGTCGAGGTGACAGGATTCGAACCTGCGACCCCATGCTCCCAAAGCACGTACGCTACCAACTGCGCTACACCTCGATACCTACGGCGGATATTATATATGTTCTTTCAGATAAGCGCAAATAAAAAGGGCTGCCTTGCGGGCAGCCCTTAAACAGTTCAGTTATCCTGATTACTTGACGATCTTGAAGTTGCCAAGGAACAAAGGGAGAGTGTAGTACTGTGTCTTAGCAGCAGCAATGATTCCCTTGACCATGAAGATGACGACTGCGATCTCAGCAACCCAGCCGACGAAAGGAATGCATGCGCAAATAGCACCGCAGATGCAAAGAACGATACCGTTGTTAACATGGCTTCTTACGAAAGGTGAAGTCTTCTCGGGTGTGATCAAGAGACCTAAAAGCCAAAGAACTGAAATGTAAGCCAAGATTGAGAACAACTTAGCGTTGGAAGGTAACTGCTCTCCTGCGGGTGCAGCCTGTGTCTGATTGTTTTCTGCCATAGTAATTGCTCCTCCAAGTTAAAAAATGACTGTTCTGCTTACATTTAGCAAGCAAGATGTTCGTCCATTAGTTATAATAACATAAAATTTTTCTGTGGGAGAATTAAATTGATTAAAGTTACAGGTTACAAAAGCGACAATATACATACATACGGACTGGGCGCGACCGTAGCGATGGAATACCTTCTCAAACAAAGGGATCTGGTGCGGGCGGTCATAATCCACCCTGACTTCAGATCCGAAGACACCAAAGCGAAGATATACGAAATCTGCGGCAGGGATATCCCGGTCTCGGTCGAAGAGAAGCCCTTCAACATCCTTTCGAAGAAGGAGAACTGCTTCGTCATCTGCGTCATCGAAAAGCGTGCCGAGCAGATCGGGCAGGGTAACCATATGGTGCTCGTCAATCCCTCGAACTGCGGCAACATGGGAACGATCATCAGGAGCTGCCTCGGTTTCGGAGTGAGGAATATCGCGGTAGTCGGAAAGACATCTGCCGATCCGAACGACCCGAAGACGATACGTGCCTCCATGGGAGCAAGGGCAAGCGTGAAGATAGAGATCTTCGAGCAGTTTGAAGACTATTCGAAGAGGTTCCCCCAAAATAATCTCTATCCGTTCATGCTCGACGGAAGCACGAAACTCCACGAAACAGCCATTGAGAAGCCCTTTTCGCTGATCATGGGAAATGAAGCAACAGGGCTACCTGCGGAGTTTTCGGCGATCGGATGTCCGATCAGGATCGATCACTCAAACGCGATAGACAGCCTGAATATCACGATAGCCGCGAGCATAGGGCTTTATGAAGCCACGAAAGGTATTGATAACGCCTGGCAATCGTGATACAATTCTTCGGTAAATTTAGGATACCCATATTAAAGGAGAGACATATATGCCTAATATCAAATCAGCTATCAAGCGTGTAAGCGTTTCTGAGAAGAAGGCTACAGCTAACAAGGGCAAGAAGACAGCTATCCGTTCTACAGTTAAGAAGGCTAAGGCTTCCGTAGCTGCAGGCGAGAATGTTGAGGCTACACTCAAGGCTACTCAGAAGGCAGTCGATCAGGCTGCTGCTAAGGGCCATATGAGCAAGAATGCTGCTTCCAGGACTAAGTCCAGACTTGCTAAGGCTGCAAAAGCTGACAAGTAATTCAAATCCGTTTTGAAACTCAAAGGGGTTGCCTTGCGGCAGCCCCTTTTGTTATGGATTGTTATCAGATCATCACTGGTTTCTGCGCCCAGGCATACGCGATGTCCCTGCCGTAGAGGTCATTCGCTATGGCTGACGCGCGCATCTCAAGCTCGAAAACCTTCTTCAGCTCTTCGTTCGAGGATACCAGCTCGAGCGCGTCGGAGGGGTTGGTTATTACCGGAAGCCTCGTGCATTTGCCGATTATCTTGAGGCAGTAGCGGCCCTCGCGGTTAAAGCCCAGTACTCTTATGTAAGGCGGGTGGTTGAGCGTGACGAGATCCTTTTCCTGTCCTGCTTCGAATGAAGCAAGCGCGCGGAAGATGCGTGTCAGCGTGAATCTCTTCGTGTCTGCTTTTGCCGCGAACGATGCGAGCGAATGATCGTCCACGGGGAGATCGCCCGGCCTCAGGTCGGAAACGGGATTCCGCAGG
>X424_Quagga__coassemble_39_pt1 | contig 20358 bp, 17 predicted proteins | sample X424_Quagga__metabat2_low_PE_008 | metagenome-assembled genome bin X424_Quagga | reverse complement strand
CAAGGAATCAGTCCTATACTCATTTTAGATCGTCCAACTTCGGGGGTTCACTGCCAACGAGACAGCCCCTTTGTATGAACCTTACTAAAGATCAGGCTTTCTCTTCGACCTTGACCTGCTCGAATGTGTCTGTGATCGACTTATCGGGTGCCTTGGTAGCAAGCGAGATAACGATCGCGAGGATGAGGTTGAAGATGAATGCAGGCAGGAGCTCATAAATGTTGAGCCAAGTGTCTGCGAACTGTACGCGGACGATGAACTTCCAAACGAAGATCATGGCTGCACCGCCGAGCATGCCGGAGAAGATACCCCACTTGTTCGCTCTTTTCCAGAACAGGGCAAGAAGTACAGCGGGGCCGAATGTCGCACCGAAGCCGCCCCAGGCAAATGAGACGATCCTGAATACGGAAGAATCAGGATTGAGAGCGAAGATAACGGCGATCCCGGAAATAACGACAACAGCTATTCTCGCGATGGCGATGGATGCTTTCTCGGAAAGCTTGACGTGGAATGTCTCACACAGGATGTTTTGAGATACTGCGGATGCCGCAACGAGGAGCTGTGAGTCAGATGTTGACATCGTTGAAGCAAGAATACCTGCGAGGATGATTCCTCCGACGACTGCGGGAATGTAGCCGTATGAAGCAATGACTTTCGCGATGTCGACAACGACGGACTCTGCTTCAGAGTTGCTTGCGTAATGAGGAACAATGCCGTTCTTCATGAGAGAATAGCCGGCAACACCGATAAGGATCGCCACACCCATTGAAATGACAACCCAGACAGAAGCTACACGCCTTGAAAGCTTGATCTTCTTCTTATCGTCGATAGCCATGAATCTCAAGAGGATGTGAGGCATGCCGAAATATCCGAGGCCCCATGCGAGCGTGGAAGCGATAGGCAATGCTCCGTAGCTTCCGACTTCACCGGTCTCAACGTTGCATCCCTTGAATACATCAAGGAATCCGTCGAACTGTCTGACGTTCTCGAAAACCTTATCGAAGCCGTGAGTGCTTCCCTCAGCGAAACCGAGGACTACAACAAGAGCGATCGTCATGATGATGCTCTGGACAAAGTCTGTGGTCGAAGCTGCAAGGAATCCTCCGAGCGTGCAGTAGATAACGATTACCGCAGCGGAAATAAGCATCGTCTGAACGTAATCCATACCGAACATAGTGGAGAAGAGCTTGCCGCAGGCAGCAAATCCGGATGCCGTGTAAGGCACGAAGAAAATGATGATGATCACCGCTGAAAGCAATGTAAGAATGTGCTTGTCATCGCCGAATCTCTTTGAGAAAAAGTCAGGAATGGTAACGGCGTCGATCTTCTGGGTATAGACACGAAGTCTTTTCGCGACAAAGAGCCAGTTGAGATATGTTCCGATAGCAAGTCCTATAGCGGTCCATGAAGCCTCTGCAAGACCTGTAGCAAGTGCAAGTCCGGGAAGTCCCAGAAGAAGCCATGAACTCATGTCAGATGCTTCCGCGCTCATCGCTGCGACGAGAGGTCCGAGGCGTCTTCCGCCAAGATAGAAGTCATCAGTGTTCTTGTTAATCCTGCTGTAATATGCTCCGATGATGACCATCAAGATGAGATACAACAGAATGGTAACCAGTATGCAGATGGTTGATGCAGACATGGTAATTCCCCCCCCTTTTATAAATCAAAGAAAAGTTTATCAGACTAAAATAATCAAATCAACATAAAGTCCCGTGCCTTTTGCCTCTGAATCCGGTAAATGAACAGAGGGACAAAAAAACGGGTCATCTCCACAGAAGAGACAACCCGTTACTGGTGGATGCTACAGGACTCGAACCTGTGACCCCCTGCACGTCAAGCAGGTACTCTAGCCAGCTGAGCTAAGCATCCTTGAATTAGCGTATGAAGTATACATTGTTTTTCATACATTGGCAAGGGTGATTTTCCCTGCAAAGGGGGGCATGCTTCAGAAGCGCAATGGATAAAGGGTTCTAAGGCTCTGTGCTGTCTTTTCCGCTTTTTTGCCTAGTATTCGGCGGCAAAGTTCTTTATAATAGCGCCTTGTCGGACTGCGGAAGCTTCCGGCTAAGAACTTACAGTATTAGGAGGATCTAGCAATGAATAGATCAGAATTAGTAGACGCAATGGCTGACAAGACAGGTATGTCCAAGGCTGCAACAGAGAGCGCTGTCAAGGCTTTCATCGAAGTTGTTACAGATGAGCTCAAGAACGGCGGCAAGGTCCAGCTCGTTGGCTTCGGCACATTCGAGACAGTCCAGAAGGCTGCAAGAACAGGCCGTAATCCCCGTACAGGCGAGCAGACAAAGATCGCAGCTTGCACAGCTCCCAAGTTCAAGGCCGGCCAGGGTCTCAAGGATCAGGTTAACTCCAAGAAGTGCAAGAAGTAATCCTGACTTACTGATTTTAACTAAAAGAGAGGCTGCTTTACGCAGCCTCTTTTCATTGTTTTCGTTGCAGTCCGTAAGGGATCGGGATGATTTACGCTTCGGCAAGATTCATCTTATTGCCGTTCAAAATTATGTTTTCTGCGATCAGCTGCGCATCACGGCGGGAGACTTCCACTCCACGGTAGAAGTATTTGTTTCTCTTGGAGAATCCCGAAATGCAGATAACGCCCACCTTTCTGTATGCTGATATTACCTTGGAAGCGAACTCTGACCATTCGAGCACCGTATCTGTCTCTCTGTAGATGTCTTCCATCAGTCCGAGCCTGCAAAGCACTTCACTGTCCTGGACTATTTCTGCCAAGGCGCCGCCGGATATTCTCTTAAGGTCTGTATTGTTGGTGTTCATAAGTAACCTCCGTACAAATGGAACAGTAATTGATTCTTTTATTTCAATTATCATTTTCGGAGTGGAAACAACAATCAGTAATGTGAGGGCTGTTTGATGTTTAATAAACACTTTGGCATGTTTTTGTCGACAAACCGGTAATCCGGCCACTTCATCAAACAATTACAAGAACGTAATACTTCGTTAATCCATCAGCGGCAGTCGTGGTGTTAACATAAAGTCAGATAGTTCTTCACAAACAGAAAACTCAACTAAATAAAGCTTCCGGTTTTTCCTCACTTTACGGAAGCTTTATTTCTGCAAACTTTTTCTGTACGGCTTTACTTGTTGAATCCGGTAAGATCCTTTATTACCTCACCCGCAATGATCAATCCGGCAACAGACGGAACAAATGCCGTGGAACCGGGAACGGCCCTTCTTTGAGTATGTTCTCCTTCTTCCTCCGGCCCCGCACACACGTCACTTCCGCTCGAAACGATCTCACTTGACGGCCTGACGGGTTCCTCTTTCGAATAGACGACCTTGAGCTTTTTAATTCCCCTCTTTTTACACTCGCGGCGCATGACTTTCGCCAGCGGGCAGACTGAAGTCTTGTAAAGATCAGTAACTTCAAATGCCGTCGGATCGAGCTTGTTTCCTGCTCCCATGCAGCTGATAACAGGAGTGCCTGTCCTGTCAGCCCGTACTGCGAGCTCGATCTTACCGGTCACTGTATCTATCGCGTCGATGACATAATCATATTCCCCGAAATCGAACCGGTCCGCAGTATCAGGCATATAGAAGGTCTTGTATGTACGCACGACGCAATCCGGATTGATTTCTTTAATACGCTCTTCCGCGACATCGACCTTATATCTTCCAACGGTCTTGTTTGTTGCAATGATCTGGCGGTTTATGTTTGTCAGGCATACTTTGTCATCGTCGATCAGATCCAAAGCCCCGACGCCGCTCCTGGCCAATGCCTCGACGGCATAACCTCCGACACCGCCGATGCCGAACACGGCGACTCTGGAGCCTTTCAGCTTATCCACGCCTTCATCGCCAAGCAGTAACCTTGTTCTCGAAAACTGATCAGACATTCTTCTCATCTCCGCTCAAAGTCTCATTCATGCTCCCTGTCCGGTAGCCTGCGAGATCCATGGTAACATAATCAAATCCGAGATTCTTCAGTTTTGAATACACCTGCCCGCGTATCTCTTCGGCAATAAGCTTCTGCAAGTCCGAAGGCATCACTTCTATTCGCGCGATATTCCCGTGAACACGTACACGTGCCTGCCTGAAGCCGAGATCCAAAAGCAGCTGTTCGGCTTCACCGACCATACCGAGTTTGTTTTCGCTTATGATCTCGCCGTATACGAAACGCGATGCCAGACAGGCAAAAGACGGCTTGTCCCATGTAGGAAGTCCGAGTTCTTCGGAGAGCTTCCTTATATCAGCTTTGGTAAGACCGGCAAAGCGCAGCGGACTCTTGATCCCAAGCTCGTCAACAGCTTTAAGGCCGGGTCTGTAGTCACCGTTATCATCGATATTTGAACCTTCGGCAACATACAATATGCCATTCTCTTCAGCAACAGTCTTCATCCTCGAAAAGATCTCACGCTTGCACAGATAGCAGCGGTTCTTCGGATTCTCGCGGAATCCTTCTATCTCAAACGGAGAAGACTCAATAACGATCTGTCTGATGCCTTCCTTTCCGCAGAACCGGATCGCCTCATCAAGTTCACGTTCAGGGAACAGACAGGACTTGAACGTGACGGCTGTCACGTTATCCTTCAATACGTTTTTCGCGACTTTCAAAAGGAAGGTCGAATCCACGCCGGAAGAGAAAGCAACAGCCACGGTACCGAGTTCCCTCAGATACTGTTCAAGCTTTTGTTCTTTCTCGTGCAATGCGTCCATATCCGCTCCGGCAGTTTTATATGGGCTATTATAACATTGAAGAGGCTGCCCCAATACCGAAACGGCCGCAAACCCGAATACTTTGGGGCATTGCATCAATGAGCTTCTTCATGTGTTCCATCCGTATCCGTTAAAAAATCCGCAATCGGCTTTTTATCAAGCGGATTGCGGATCATCAGCGCCCGGGGAACAGCCGGGACGCCTGTCCCTGTTGCGGTAAATTACCGGTGCAGGGTATTTAACCGGGATTGTGGTCGTGAGTCTTCGGATCGATGAATGTCATATCATCAGCTATGCTTTCCTTGCTGTCGTTCCAGGTGAGCATACCGTTCTTTACGGTGATCTTGCCATGGCTCTTCGTATAGGATTCAGTCCTTGAGACGAGCTCGCCTTCATGGTACTGATATATGGTCTTGAAGCAGTCCGAATAGTTCATGGTGCCTGTTGACGGGACAAACTTTCCCTCCATTATCCAAACGGTCTTCATGGATGAATTGTTCGGGTCATATACTGTAATAGTGACCTTCGTCTTCTCAAGATTGGAAGAATCGACCGATACTTCTGAAGAGGAACCATGATACTTTCCTGCAATCTTCTTTGCTGTGTCATCCGAACTGCTTCCGGACTTCGTCAAGGTCTTTGCTGCCGGCTTGGGTGTCGGTGTGTTTGTCGGAGCTGCAGTCGGCGTATTTGTCGGTACGGCTGTAGGCTTGTTGGTCGGTTTATTTGTGGGCTTCGCAGTAGACTTTTTCGCAGGCTTATTGGTAGGCTTTGCCGTAGGTTTCTTGGTGGGCTTAGCAGTAGGCTTATTGGTAGGCTTTGCTGTGGGCTTTGCAGTAGGTTTCTTTGTGGGCTTTGCCGTAGGCTTCTTCGTAGGCTTCGCCGTGGGCTTGTTAGTAGGCTTTGCTGCAGGCTCCGTTTCTTCAGTTTCCGTTTCAACGGTCGCCTTCGTTTCGGGTTTATCCTCGTATACCGTCGGTGCTTTCGTTGTCTCCGTCATCGAAGGTCTGGTCGTCGTGGCAGTTGCGGATGACTCAACAACTGAAGGAGCAGTACCTATCTCCTTCATGTATCTCTGAGTATCGCATCCGACTACTGCAAACGAGAAAGCGAAGACCGCTACCGCTGCCAGAATAATCAAAACTTCTTTGTTGATCCTTTTATTCATTTCTATAGTCCTTCTCTGTTGTCGTTTTGTTGATGGCATGATTTAATCATTCGCCATATATGAATACAATTCACAATGCAGTCATCGACTGTTGAATAGACAACAGTGCCGCTGATATATGTTGCTTTACACTCAAAAACACAAATTTGATTTGGTCATTTTTATATTGTATAAATGTATTTACCGGAATATGAAAGGTGGTGTTATTTTGAAAAGAATCATCAGGATAGTATCTTTATCACTGGTCCTTGCTATAGCCACTTCTCTGTGTGCATGCTCGGGAACCGAAATCAACAATTCGACTGAGACGACGACAACAGCCACGGAGACAACGCCTGTCGAAACGACAGTTCCTACACCTACGCCTGAGCCAACTCCCACACCGGATCCCACTCCTACGCCTGAGCCCACGGCGACACCTACTCCTGCTCCCATGGAAACCACCTATAATAAGGTCTTAACCATGTTGCCTTCAACTTTGGGTAAGAAAACTGACAAAGCATTGGAGATCGTCGGGGAATTCCTTGGAAAAACACCCGAAGAATCATTCAAAAATGAAGATAGCATAATGTACTCTGTTGATATCGTTATAGAAGGCGTACACTTTGACACCCTAACATTTCAGTTTGGTAAGAAGGAGAAAGCGGACCGGGTAGTATTAACAGCTTTCTCCAACACCAAAGAAGAGAAAGCCAAAATCGAAAGCTACTACTCAAAATTCAATAAGCTGCTTAAAAAAAGGTACAAAAAAACCAGTTTTTCATCCAAGTCCGAACTAACATGTTGTACAGCATATTATGTCAACAAGAAGTATGAGACAAATACCGGATGGTACTATGACGGCGTCGCAAGTAGTTTTTGGATCAACTTCTACCTCAAATAAGTTTCATTAAATTTTATAATCTGTCTGATATTAATTAACACAGCACAGTTCTATAATGTGCTTTGTTATCTATTGGGAGTTCATATGTCAGCAAAGAGGACCGATTCAGACATGACACGGGGCAACCCGATGTCGATCATATTCAGGTTCACGATGACACTGCTCATGGGAAACATTGCCCAGCAGCTGTATAACATCGTTGACACGGTCATTGTCGGCAGATATGTAAACCCGGATGCGCTTGCGGCAGTAGGTGCGACAGGCACGATCATGTTCCTTATGACCGGTACCTCCAACGGACTCGTGACAGGCTTTACGATAGTAACCAGCCAGAAGTACGGGGCCATGGATTCCAAGGCGCTTAAATCATCTGTCACCAACGGTTTCTACCTGTCCGTGATCGTGGCAGCAGTCATCACCACTGTCGGTCTTATCTTCATGCGTCCGCTTCTGAAGCTCATGAACACGCCTGATGTGATTTTCGAATACGCATATGAATACATATCAACGATCTGCGCGGGACTCATCTTTATGATCCTGTACAATTATATGGCCTCGCTCATGAGAGCAATAGGAAACAGTATAATGCCGCTCCTGTTTCTCCTCTTCTCCGCAGCGGCAAACATCGTTCTCGATCTGCTGTTCATCATCAGGTTCAACCTTGCGACATTCGGTGCCGCGCTTGCCACCGTCATTTCTCAGGGACTTGCAATGATACTGTGTGTTATCTACATATGCGCGAAAATGCCGACATTGAGACCCGGGAGAGCAGACTGGAAGATCCGTTCTGACACCATTAAGAATCAGCTCCGTTACGGGATCCCGATGGCCGTTCAGTACGGCATCACGGCTTCCGGAACAGTCATCATGCAGAGCGCGTTCAATACTTTTGATTCCGTCGCGGTAACCGCGATCACGGCAGCAAGCAAATTTCAGGGAATAATCACGCAGGGAATGTTCACAGTCGGTCAGACCATGGCGGCATACGCGGGACAGAACTACGGTGCGCGCGATATGGGCCGTATCAGGCAGGGCGTCAAGGCGGCACTGAAGATATATATCGTTTATTCGATAGTTGCCGCGGTGCTTGCGATCCTGCTCGTACCTCACGTGCTCTGGATCTTCTTTGACGCGGATGTCGATGTCTCGATCTATATTCCGTGGGCAAGGATCTACATCATTGAGTGCGCGGTCTGCTACTTCTTCCTTGCCATGATCTTCATCTACAGGCATACGATCCAGTCTGTCGGATATGCGAGCATCGCCATGATACTCGGGTTTGTCGAACTTGCCGCGAGAATGCTCACTTCCTTCTATTCGATCTATGTCCACAACTACTATATCGCGGTTGCTTCTGACCCGCTGGCCTGGATCGCGGCAGGCATCTGCGGAATGCTGATCGGGCGGTCGATCTTTAAGAAGATAGAGAACAGGTGGAACGCGGCAGGCGCCGGCTAAGCTTTATTCCGCGCTCTTCAGGGATTCTGCCATGTCGATCTTTTCGATCTTGGCGCGCATTATGATGTTCACGATCGCAGAGAAAGCAAGCACGAAAGCCAGCGAAATGATATAGCTCGTGAATGTGATGTGTATATCGTATGCAACCATATCCATTGCTATCTGATTCATTACATATCTGTGCAGGAGGAAGCCCAGCGGTATTCCGGTGGCAAATCCTAAAAGCACAAGGATGACATTTTCGCGCGTCACATAGGCGCCGGTCTCGTTTCGGTTGAATCCCATGACCTTAAGCGTGGCGATCTCCCTGACACGTTCAGTGATATTGATGTTATTGAGATTGAACAGAACGATGAAAGCAAGTGCGGCCGCGCATACCACGACAAGGACGATCACATAATTCATGCGTTCCATCGTGGTAGCAAAGCTCTCTCTTGTATCAGCCGTCGACTCCCAGATCTTGATATCATAGTTATCCGTAAGATAAGCCGCGATCTTATGCGAATCAGAAGGGCTCTTGCTCTTCGTCGCGACCAGTATGGTCTCGGGCGTATATGTCTTGCCGAACGCCTCCCTGTAAGTCGCCGGCGTCATAAGAGCGTAGTGGGAAGTATAATTCATGAAGACAGAGGCAACCTTGAGCCTTACTTCGTGCTCATCATCACCGTACAGCAGAGTAATAACATCTCCTGCCTTGACATTGTTCTTTTCCGCAAGCTTGAACGAGATGGCAACTTCGCCGTCTCCGGGCCAGGTCAGTTCAGCGCCGGTTTTCTCATCAGTAAGGCCGAAGATCTTGGCGGTATTCGGATCGTCGGAGATAAACATAACAACGTCCCTGACATATCCCGAGCCGTTATTCTTCGACTGATCCTCCTTGGCTACCACGTATTCCAAAGTAACACCGGTCTTCTCACGGACCTCCGTTACAGCATCTTCGATCATGGACTGTCTGTATTTGCTGTCGAAAGTAACCTTGAGATCATACTTCATTATCTTGTCGAACTGTATTCCGACGATATTGCAAACAGAATCGTACAGGCCGAAAGCCGTAATAAGGAGAGCCGCGCAGCCGGCAATCCCGACGATCATCATCCACATTCTCTTCTTGAACCTGAATACGTTTCTGGCCGATACCTTGTAAAGGAATTTCATCTTTTTCCAGATGAACCCTATCCTTTCAAGCAGTATGCGTTTTCCGGGAACGGGCGCTTTGGGCCTGATAAGTTCTGCAGGCATTCCTTTAAGCGATGATACGGCAGTCACGACTGAGACTCCGACCGTGCAGATAAGCGACACGCCTAAAGAAACCAGGAACAACGGCAGGCTGGTAGTAAACGTGAGATCGGTAAATCCGTACATCATCTTATAGACTTCCCATATGACAAACGGGAAAAGCTTTGTTCCGCCCAGGAATCCGAGCACTGCGCCGAGAAGCGATGCCGAACCCGCGTAGATGACATATTTCATAACGATAGCGGTATCGGAATATCCGAGTGCTCTCATCGTTCCGATTATTCCGCGCTCGTCGCTTACCATCCTGCTCATCGTTGTCGAACAGACAAGAGCGGCAATTGCGAAAAAGAAGATCGGGAAAACAGCGGACACGCCGTCAACTATCTTGGCATCATTATCAAAGCAGACATATCCCACGTTCTTATCACGTCCCAGGACATAGGTATCAGGCTTGTCAGCGGTAATGAGCAGGTGATCGCCGTAGATCACATCCCTGTATGCCTCATCAACTCCCTGAACGAATTCATAGTAACCGTCCCAGAATTCGCGGACGCCGTCGTTATATTCCTTCCGGCCGTCTTCTAATTCCTTCTGTCCGTCGGCAAGCTTCTTGACTCCGTCGTTATACTGCTTGACACCTTTATTGTATTTCTTCAGGCCGTCTTCATACAAAGCCTTGGCGTTCTTGAACTTCTTGTAGTTCTTGTCATACGCCGCCTTGCCGGAAGAATAGGTCTTATATCCCGCGTTGTATTGCTTCAGATAGCCATCGTACTGTGTCTGAAGAGCGTCGAGCTTCTTCTCTTCCGTATCGAGGTAGGCAAGCGTCTGCCTGAGCTCTGCGATCTTCTTCTCAAGATCTCTCTTAGTCTCTTCATCAGCACCCGGAAGGAGTGATTCATAGTAGGCGATACCGCTGTTTGCCTGGTCTCTTGCAGTCTTTATCCCGGCTCTTCCGTCGGTGATACCCTTCTTCATCGTATCCAGCTGCTTCTTGGTATTATCGAGCGTCTTCTTTGCCTTATCGAGCTCTGCCTTGCCGTTTGCCAGCTCTTTCTCGCCGGATGTAAGCTGCTTCTTTGCATCATCCAGTTCTTTCTTGGACTTATCAAGAGTCTTTTTGGCGTCCGCGAGTTTCTTTTTGCTGTCGCTTATCTCCTTTTCGCCCTTTTCAAGTTCCTTCTTTGCATCATCGAGTTCCTTGCGGGCGTCGTTTATCTCCTTCCAGCCGTCATCGATCTCAGAATAATGTTCTTCGACTTCTTCGCTGATCTTTCTGTATTCGTCTTTCTTGATCCTGTCGAATCTCTCTTCGGTGACTTTTTCAAGGATATCCCCGAATCTTTTCTCGGCATCTCTCGCCCATTCCTTGTAAGCGTCGGAATAGATGTAAAGACCTGTGTTTGCGTATAGATAAGCCCCGGTATAATACTCGGAATCGAAAGCCCCCGGCAATGCGCAAACAAAGTAATTGATGCTTCCGGAACCTTCGGTTGTCGTGCCTCGCTGGAAATTCAGATATACCGTTGATCTGACAGTTCCTACGATGGTGTACTCCCTGTATTTGAACATCTCAAGTGAATCTTCACTCGTTTCATCAGCTATGATCAGCTTCGAGCCTATGCACGAAGCAGGTACCTGATAGCCGTCTATCACGATCTCATCAGGCTTCTCAGGCATCCTTCCCTGCTCGATCTTGAGTTTGTTAACGTTATTGGTGACAGACATAAACCGGACCGTTCGCAGTTCTGTGCTGCCGCTCATATAAGCCGAACAATCCGCCTTATATGCCCCTTCGACAACGCAGCCTGTCTGCCTGGCGAGTTCCTCGATATCGATATCCTCGAATCCGATCGTCGACAGGAGTTCGAAATCAAACATCGCATAATCTTTGGCGTATCCGTCTGCCGTATAGACAAAAGACGGCGTCGTGACTTTGAGACCTGCGAAAAAGCCGACACCGAGAGCTATTATCGCGAATATCGCGATAAACCTCGGAAGCGTCATCTTGATAGATCTTAATATTGTCTTGACGTAAGGACTCATTACCACTCGATAGTATCTACGTTAACCGGATTCTCATTGACCGTATTACTTGTGATCTTACCGTTCTTGACCTTGATAACTCTGTCAGCCATTGCAGTCAGCGCTGAGTTGTGTGTGATTATTACCACGGTCATGCCTTTCTCTGTACTCAAAGACTGAAGTAATTTGAGTATCGATTTGCCGGTCTGATAGTCGAGCGCGCCCGTAGGCTCGTCGCACAAAAGGAGTTTGGGATTCTTTGCGATCGCTCTGGCAATCGCGACTCTCTGCTGTTCACCGCCCGAGAGCTGAGCCGGGAAGTTGTTCTTACGTTCCGAAAGCCCGACCTCGTCCATCAGCATATCGCAGCTTATCGGATCTTTAACGAGCTGTGCCGCCATCTCGACATTCTCATATGCGGTCAGGTTCGGGATAAGATTATAGAACTGGAAGACAAAGCCGACGTTCAGCCTTCTGAAAAGCGCCAGCTCGTTTGCGTTAAGTCCGGAGATCTCTTTCCCGTCAAGGTAGACCTCGCCTGTCGAAAGCCTGTCCATTCCGCCAAGGATATTGAGCAGCGTCGTCTTGCCGGCGCCGGACTGTCCGACGATGACACAGAGCTCCCCCTTTTCGATCGTGAAGCTGCATCCGTCCAACGCGGTAACATTGACGGAACCCGTCTTGTAGATCTTTCTGACATCTCTGAATTCTATGTATGACATGACCGTCTCCTTTGCACTCTTCAGGAGTAACATGATCACCGGAAAATAAAACGTGCCGCTGATTACAGTAACTTGATTATTTTCTCAAAATCGCCTTCAAAACGAAAGCCGTTAATACCAACGATTTTAGCACCTGAAATGTTTTCTTTTCTATCATCAATCAACAAGCACTCTTCAGCCTTCAGGCCATAATCCGACAAAAACGTCTCGTATATGGCGGGATCAGGCTTCAACATGAGATGATCCGAAGAGACGAATACGCCATCGAAAAAATCCAACGGCAGGAACTTTGGAAAATACTCATAAAACAGATCGCTCGCATTTGACAGAACGAAGATCCTGTAGCCGTGATCCTTTACGAACTTACAAAACTCCCTTGCTCCCGGCAGCGGATCCATGCATACGGACCACTTGAAAGCACAGTCGTAAAGAGCCTTATGATACTTTTCCGGAACCCTGATCTTGGCAAGATCATATCTGTCCCTGTCCTTGATGTCTCCCCTGTCGCCCATCTCCCATTCAGGTCCGTTGAAGAGTTCTCTGTTTATCACTTCTTTCTCCTCATCAGAGGAACAGAACATATCCAGAACGGCATCGGGGTTGTAATCCAGAAGGACATTTCCCATGTCCATGATCACATTCTTTATCTTGTTTTCCACCGAAGATCACGTGTCTCCTTTCGGTCCGATATACTCGAGGCAAAGCATGGTAAGATCGTCAAACTGCGGCGCACCCTTGACGAAATCCTTGACTGCCAGATCGACACGCTCGATTATATCCTTCGGAGTCTCTTTCTCGGCACCGCGCAATGCATACAGCAGCCTTTCGGTATTGAAAAGCTGTTCGTCCGAATCAGTTGCTTCCGGAACGCCGTCGGTATAGATGAAGAGCTTGGATCCCGGATCCATCTGCAGTTCGTATTCCTTGTAAGTTGCGCCTGCAAAACCGCCGATGATGAGTCCGTGAGTGTCCTTGATCATCTCGAAGCTTCCGTCAGCTTTCTTAAGGAACGGATATTCATGGCCTGCGTTCGCGGCTTTCAAAACACCTGTATCAAGGTCGAGGCAACCGTACCAGACAGTGACGAACATGTCTTCCGGATTGTTCGAGCAAAGCTGGTTGTTTAACATCCTCAATACGTCCGCCGGGGCGTTTCCCATCATGGCGAGGTTCTGGATAAGGATCTTGGATACCATCATGAAGAGCGCTGCGGGAACGCCTTTACCTGAAACGTCAGCCATTACCAGACCCAGATGCTTCTCATCTATCAGGAAGAAATCGTAGAAATCACCGCCGACCTCTTTCGCAGGCTTCATTGAAGCGTGTATGTTGAAATCATCGCGTTCGGGAAAAGCCGGAAAGATATTCGGCAAGGTCTCTGCCTGGATCCTTGTCGCCATGGTAAGCTCGTTGTCGATACGGTCCTTCTCGATCTGCTGTTTCTGATACCTCTCGAGCTGAATACGTATGATGACATAGTAGAGAAATGCCGATGAGATAACGGACGCAAGAATAATGAACTGGACACCGTCAAAGACAAACTGCAGCGCTACAGCGATAAGCGGGAGCAGGAGATAAAGCCACAATGCGTAAGACAGCCTCTTCTCATACTTCTCCTTGTACTTTAGCAGGAAGAACGCGCACTGAACCATAAACAGCAACTGCATTGTGTTGGACACAGGATATCCGGGCGAGCGGTGGTAGACATTCATCTCGTCGAAATAGTAATAGAAGTTGGAATACTGGCTAACCAGCAAACCTGCACCGTGAAGGACGAGCAGGACAATGGCTACGATATTCACGACCTTCTTTTTCACCATCGTGCCGGAAAGGTAGAGGATCAGAAGGAAAAGAAGATAGGTCATGATCCCCGAGACAAAGAATTCAAGGAATGTCGCGATGCGAATGGCGATTCCCTGAACTTTTCCGGGGTGTCCGCTGATAAGCATCCTGATGAGATGCATTGAAATATAGACGTTGATAGATGTAAAGAATACCTGGAAATAACCTCTGACTTCTTTACGGATGTGCATTCCGGAACCTATCTGCATTATGCACAGGCTGCAGATACCGATACCGGCTGCGATAAAGAGGAAATTGATCACGTCGACAATGCTTAGCGTAAATGACATATCAGATTACCTTCCCTGCTTTTTCTTAATATTAACAGACGCCGTGTAGGTATAGGATTAATAAACCGTTACCGTTTTTTAAATTACGGTTCGTCCTTCTCTTCATAAGGCTCATCCGCAGGCTGGGCGCCCCAGATATACTGCTCGAGCTCAGAAACGCCATCCTCCTCGATAAGCGCCTTGCTGAACTGTGTCTCATAGAGTTCACGGTAGATGCCCTCCTTGTTCAGCAGTTCCTTATGTGTTCCGCGCTCGGCGATAGTACCGTCCTTCACGACAAGTATCTCATCTGCCGCAAGTATGGTCGAAAGCCTGTGAGCGATAAGGATGCTCGTCTTGCTCTTGATTATTGGATCGATCGCGTCCTGGATCTTCTTTTCGGATATCGAATCGAGCGCCGATGTCGCCTCATCAAAGATGAAGATCGTAGGATCCTTGAGGATTATCCTCGCTATCGATATTCGCTGTTTCTCACCGCCGGAGAGCTTGAGTCCGCGGTTGCCGACATCGGTATCCAGCCCCTTCTCCTGCTTCTCGATGAAATCCCAGATATTTGCTTTCTTGAGTGCTTCGATCATGTCAGCTTCAGTCGCGTCAGGCTTGGCATACAGCAGGTTGTCCCTGATGGTACCGTTAAACAGATATGTTTCCTGTGATACGACACCGACCTGTTCCCTCAGGAACTTGAGATCGAGCTTTCTTACATCCGTCCCGTCGAAAGTTACGCTTCCGCTGTCAACATCATAAAGTCTTGGGATGAGATTGACTATCGTGCTCTTTCCGGAGCCCGAAGGTCCGACGATCGCGATGCTGCTGCCGGCCTTCAATGTGAAGTTGATGTCTTTAAGGATCTGCTTGGATCTGTCATAAGAGAATCCGACATGCTCGAAAACAACATCTCCGGTAACCTTATCGGGTATGACTGCATCATCCGCATTCTTAATCTCCACGGGTATATCGAAATATTCAAAGATACGTGTAAACAGCGCCATCGACCTTATCCAGTCAACCTGAATGTTGAGCAGGCTGTTTACAGGCATGTACATCTTTCCGAGGAGCGCCACGAGTACCGAAATATCACCGATGGTAATGTCAGAATCGTACTTCATCATGAGGATGCCGCCGGCAAGATAAAGAAGCATAGGTCCGATGCTCGTAAATGTCGTAAGGACGACGCGGAACCATCTTCCTGCCATACTCTCCTTGATGTTGAGACCGATCATCTTCTTATTGGCCTCTTCGTATCTGGAGTATTCATACTTTTCCTTGCCGAAAAGCTTGACCAGGAGCTGGCCGCTGACAGACAGCGTCTCATTGAGTATGCCGTTTACTTCGTCATTTACTTCCTGAGACTCATTGGTCAGGGACCATCTGCGCTTTCCCGCGCTTCGTGTCGGTATGGTAAATATCGGAACGATCACGATACCTACAAGGGCCAATATCCAGTTTTTCTGGAACATGGCGATCATCGCGATGATGAGCGTTATCGAGTTGGACAGGATGCTGCTGAAAGTGCTCGTGATAACGGATTTGACCCCGTCAATGTCACTCGTCATCCTCGTAATGATATCGCCTTGGTTATTGGTCGTGAAAAACCTCTGAGACATATTCTGGAGATGCGAATACATCTGGTTGCGCATGTCAAATGTAATATGCTGCGCGATCCATGTGTTTATATATGTCTCGGCGACTCCGATGAGGCTGGCAAGAAGCGTCACTATCAGTGAAAGGACAATGTAATAGATGAGGGCTTTGAAATCCTTTTTCATAAGACCGTCATCAAGGATCTTGCCTGTTATCATTGAAGGCATCAGCGAAAAGAATGATGATACGATGATGCAGAAAAGCACAAGAACAAGCTGCTTCATGTATGGCTTCAGGTATGAGAAGACACGCTTGAGCAGCGCAGGTGTAACTTTAGGCATATTCGCCTTTTCTTCCTCGGTCAGGTATTTACCGCCCATACCTTTTCCGCCAGGTGGCATATCGACTCACCCCCATTAGTTTATTTCTACGCTATTTTTACCACAGATAAGCATTTTTAAGAATATCTAAAAGCGTATAATAATTTACTGACTATGGTTGAAATTACTTTTATACAGATGATCATCTTCATATCCGCCGTATGGATCCTGTTACGGCTGTTTTTTGTGCTTAAGAACAGAACATTCTCCATCAGGCGCGAACTGCAGCTGCTCCTGGTCTACATCTGCATCGTCGTGATCGCGCGCTTCGTTTTCTTCGCTCTTCATCATGTTAACGGGCAGATCGATACCCTGAAGATAGATTTTTCGAAGATCGGTCCTGACTCAGTCAATCTTAAGCCCTTTATGTTCATTTCCGACATTTATGAAGGAAGCCTTGTCAATATCATCGGAAACATAACCATGTTCATTCCGGTCGGTATCGTATGGCCTTTCTGTTTCAAGAAACTGGATAACGTCCTCAAGGTCATCCTCGCAGGAGCAGGATACTCACTTCTCATAGAGCTGCTGCAGCTGCTCTTCTACGAAAGGCATTCGGATGTTGACGATCTGATACTCAACACTCTCGGCACGGCGATTGGCGCGATCATCTATTTCGTAGTACGATTGCTTATAAAGAAAAAACAGAAGACTTGATCGGCAGAAACAGAAATTATCAATGAAGCGGAGAAAAGTAATATGAAAAGATTTGCCGGAATAAAGACATGTGCAGCCGCACTGATCATTGCCATGAGCCTTGCGGGCACTCTCACTCTATGCGCATGCTCGGGAAATACCGCAGCGACGTCACGCACCTCGTTGAACTCCAGCGAACTTGAAGAAGAAGCTATCAAGAAAAACAACAAGCGTGTCCGTAAACAGATCAATGATTCACTTGGTTTTTCCGTTGGCGATGAATTCATAAGCGAAGCCGAGATGTTGATGAAGACCTCGAAAAACGCTTCCGGCTGCAACATGTGCATTCAGGTTGCTTCCGGCAAGGAAGATGCGTTGCTCGCGCTGATCCAAAGCCACCTTGGCCATGAGGAGAACATCGGCGCGAATCTGATCCCTGCCGAACTGGACGACCAATACGCAACAGAACTGAGACAGATGAATCCGATAATGCATTGGACCATATCAGGATCAGACTCGCAAAAGACTAATGTGTATATGGCGAGGAAAGGCTCGTTCTCATACGTTTACATCTTCACATAATAAAAGGGCTTCACAGCAGTGAAGCCCTTCTCATTTGAACAGTTACGATTACAGCTGCGGTGTCTGATTGTGCTGCATTCTTTCAGACTTATCAATATGAATGAACATATTGTGCAGGAGGTTGACCGACGTCAGGATGACCTCGCCCTGATTGAGCTTTCTGACATGCTTGATCGAGTAATCGTCAAGATGGCTCTCGACAGCCCTGATCTCGTCATTAAGCATGAGTCTGTGGATGAGGAGAGTACCGATCTGACCGAACAGAACAGGAGAAACGTCCTTCGGGTTCTGTGTCGTCAGGTAAAGGAAGATTCCCTTCTTACGGCCTTCTCTTGCGACCAGCGTCAGACCGCCGTGGAATTCTCTGTCAGAATACTGTGATTTAGCATATCTGTGAACCTCATCGATGAAGAATACGAAAGGACAGATATTTTCCTGCTGGATAACGAAGTTGCAGATAAGGTCGATGACCATGCCGCCGATACCTTCTGCTGCACCGAGCGAGGATGAATCGATATAAAGGCTGACATCCGGCGTATGGATGAATTCGTCGATGACATCGAGCAGGTTATACATCGAGGGATCGTTCGAGAAGAACGAAAGGAGCCTCGTGTTCGTCATCTGATACTGGATCTTCTGGATCAGCGGGTTGTTGGCGTTCGCCTTGAGCATGTCATAGCAATACTTGAAGTTGTAGTTGTCATCTCTCAAAGGCTCAGAAACGGCCTCAGCCTGAATCTGCTCAGGCAGGAGCGAGATATCAAACTCACAGTCTTCCGCGCCAACCGAAGCCAGAGCCTCCTGGACTTCTTCGATGTCTTCACCGACTTTGTAGAAGCATCTGTCCTGACCGGTCTTATGCATATAACGGAGAGACGTAATTGCTTCTGCAAGAACGGCGCCCTGGCTGTTGCTTGTCGTCTCGAAAAGCTTCTCCCACTCCTGCATGGTCACCTTACCGGGAGAGATCGTCGTATCGATACCGAGCGTCAGCTTGGTGATCTCATCGTCAGTGAAAGCGTCCCTGTATTCGCCTGTAGGGTCGACGATCAAAGCCTTGCGCTTTGTGGAAACCATCTTGTCAAGAATGGAGAGTGCCGTTGTGGACTTACCGCTGTTCGTAGCTCCGATGCACATGACGTGACGGTTGAACAGCGTGCTCGGCTTGAGCTCAACGGGAGCCGCAGACCTGTTAAGGTATCTGGCAAATGAAGGGAGCCTTTCCTCGACTTCATGCGAGAATTCAAGTGAACGGATAAAGATCTGATACGCTTCATCGGGAGCCATGTAGACTCTGTCGGTAATACCAAGCGTCTGGAATCCGGCGAGTTCGAACTTCTCTCCGTCAGGTCTCATGATCGCGATAGTATCAATGTTGAGTTCCTGATAATCAGATGCCTTCTCTTCTGCCGTGGAAGACATCTCGAAAATGCTCTTTCTGGAAGCCTTATTCTCGAAAACCTCACCCAGGAAAAGACCCAGCGTGGATTTTATAATTACGAAATAGTTGATCGTGTTAGGAAGGAAAGAATTACAGAATGCTTCCCTGTTAGACATGAGCTGTACATTGTCAACCTGCGCGACGCAGCAGCTCCTGTAAACCTGTGTGACCTTACCAATGTAGTAATCTTCAATGTTCTTACCGCTATACAGCTCTTCGATTGTCATATTGTTCTCCCAAAAGCATTTAGTGACTTTGCTTTGACTTCCATTCAGAATTATAGCACATTATGAGCGGCTGAGATTTTAAGGATTAATGAACAGCCGCCAAACATGACAGCGCCAAAGTATCAGGACCCGAAGACCCAAAAATGTGAGATTCCGAGCCATTCCCGCACCCAATAGACCGGGAGGAGATTCAGATCTGTCCCGGAGGGCACCGATGTGACATTGCCCGCGCCCTGCTGTTTTGCCATGAGCGAAGCCCTGTACATATGAAATTCTGATGTGGCTATGGTAATGTCCCGCGAGAGCCCCATGGCATCCGTGATCTCAAATGCATTTTTTATATTCTCGTATGTAGATGTCGATTGGTCCTCAACGATTATCCTGTCTTCGGAAATGCCTCTGCTGACAAGGTATCTCTTCATTCCTTCCCCTTCCGAGATCACTTCGTCATCCCCCTGACCGCCGGTCACTACGACCGGGATATCAGGATACTCGATAAGGAGTTCATATGCCGCATCGAGCCTCTTTTTGAGCATCGGAGAAGGCTCCTCGCCCCAAAGCTGGCATCCGAGGACAACGACCATGTTCGGTTTTTCGGGCTTGTCGAGGCACGCTCTTACCATATTCAGAGACAGGACGCACGCGTAGCACAAGCCGACTGCTATAAATGTATTTATAAAGGCCATGATGACCTTTCCTGCCCTGTTTTTCCAGAACGGTCTTAACTTGTCAAAGGATAATGTGATCAGCAGACAAACAGCAAAGAATGAAAAGGTTGCTATATTCCCTGAATTGAATACCGGCAGCGTACAAAAAGATACGATTATCCCGAGTATCTCGATGACGATCAGGACTACCTTTGATCTCTTATGCGTTCTCTTCTGTTCCAAGACCACCCCTCCTTTATGACACGGAGATTCTAACATTCATCCGCCTGCATTTTGCGGCAAAACTGAATGCCGCATACGCTTTGAGGGTAATTGTATCAGTACTGTAATCAATTACTTGAAAAACATTTACATTTTATTTTCTTAACACAAAAATTGAATTAACATATCTAATGTAACCTACAGTTAAGGTACATCGCTATGAGAAAGAAAATTGCTGTATTTGTTAATGGCTACGATCTTGATTCCCTGAACGCGACGCTCAGGGGTATAAAAAAGTCGGACACCTTTAAGGAATACGATTT
>X424_Quagga__coassemble_38_pt1 | contig 20804 bp, 17 predicted proteins | sample X424_Quagga__metabat2_low_PE_008 | metagenome-assembled genome bin X424_Quagga | reverse complement strand
AGCGTACGGTTCGCATCCGTAAGGTCGAGAGTTCGATCCTCTTCGTCTCCACCAATAACAAAAACACCTTCGTACAGAAGGTGTTTTTCTTTTGATATGAATACTTGTATTTAAGACGATAAAGTGTAAAAATCTTGCATATTGTTTTTTGTGAGGAATATTAATGGAAAAGAAGCCTTTTGTGACCAAAGAAATGGTTGAGAAAATCACCGAGACATACCCCACGCCTTTCCACATCTATGATGAAGCGGGAATCAAGGCTCGCTGCAATGCTGTTAAGGATGCTTTCTCATGGAATAAGGGCTTCTGTGAGTACTTTGCCGTTAAGGCGACTCCGAATCCGTATATCATGGAGATCATCAGGGATGCCGGCTTCGGATTTGACTGCTCAAGCGATACTGAACTTATGCTTGCTGCTGCTGTCGGCGGCCCGATCATGTTTTCGAGCAATGACACGCCCGCCGAAGAATATGAGTTGTGCGCAAAGCTTGGTGGAATCATAAATATTGATGATATCACCCATATTCCGTTCCTGGAGGGCATACTCGGTCAGGAGTTCCCTGAAGTAATGAGCTGCAGGTACAATCCCGGCGGAGTATATATGCTCAGCAACGGGATTATGGATAACCCCGGCGATGCCAAGTACGGCATGACCAGGGAGCAGCTTTTCGATGCTTATGCGCAGCTTAAGGCGCACGGCGTGAAGAAGGTAGGTATCCACGCGTTCCTGGCAAGCAATACCGTTACGAATGAATACTACCCGAAGCTTGCGGGAGAGCTTTTCGAGCTTGCCGTAGAGATCAAGAATACTGTCGGCATTGACTTTGCTTTCATTAATCTTTCTGGCGGTGTCGGCGTTGCTTACAGACCTGACCAGACCGCTAACGATATCAAGGCGATCGGTGAGGGTGTAAGGGTGAAGTTTGAAGAGATCCTGGTACCTGCCGGTATGGGAGATGTCGCGATCTATACCGAGATGGGCAGATTTATGCTTGCTCCTTTCGGAGGCCTGGTTACGAAGGCTGTTCACGAGAAACACATATACAAGGAGTATATCGGCGTTGATGCTTGCGCCGTAAACCTCATGCGTCCTGCTATGTACGGAGCATACCATCACATAACCGTGCTTGGTAAGGAAAATGCCGCTTGTGACCATAAGTATGATGTTTCCGGTTCACTCTGCGAAAATAACGACAAGTTCGCGATAGACAGGATGCTGCCCAAGATAGATATGGGCGATTACCTGTTTATTCACGATGCGGGTGCTCACGGATTCTCTATGGGTTATAACTACAACGGAAGACTCAGGTCAGCGGAACTTTTGCTCAAAGAAGACGGCTCCGTAAAGCTCATAAGGCGTGCTGAGACTTCCAATGATTATTTCGCAACATTCGACGGCACGGATTATGCCGACAGACTGATCAAGCGCTGATCAGTCGATATCTGCTTCCATATCGTTGACGATGTTCCTGACCCACTTGTATTTCTTATAGTGGGCTATTACAACAGGCAGTTTTATGATCTCATCAAGATTGAGGATAAAGTAAACAACCAGAACAGGCCACTTCAGAACAAATGCGGTAAACGCGCCGACCGGTACAATGAAAGCCCACATTGTTATGGTGTCGCATATAAAACCGAATTTTGTGTCGCCGCCTGCGGAGAAGATGCCGCCAATGGTCGTCGAGTTTATTGAACGTCCGAGAATGTAGTAGCTGCACATCAGTATCATACTGAACAGGTAATCTTCCGCCTGGGGTGTAAGGTCGACAAATCTGATTACCAGAGGAGCAGTTGACGCGGCGATCAGGCCAAACAGGATTCCTGAAATGATGGTCAACTTCATTATCCGTTTGCCGTAGTCTTTTGCAGCATCAAGTCTGCCTGCGCCAAGCTCGTTTCCGACAACGATCGCTCCGCCTGCGGCAAGTGCAAAGCAGAAGCAGGAGACTATATCCTTGATAACGGTCACTATGGCATTAGCGGCTACAGCGTCTGACCCGAGGTGACCCATTATTACCGATACCATGGTGAATCCGACACCCCAGATTATCTGATTTAAGAAAAACGGCGCACTGTATTTGGAAAATTGCTGTCTGAGATTCTTGCCGGGTTTGAGGATATATTTAAGCCTTAATGAAACGATCTTTCTGGATATTGAATAGTAGACGCAGAAGGCAAAACCGACAAAAGCGGATATGGTGGTTGCCAAAGCTGCTCCTGCTGCACCCATTGCAGGAACTCCGAACAGACCGTAAATAAAAACGGCATTGAGGATTATGTTGAGGAATACCATGACAGAGCTTGCGAATGTGCATTGTTTTACCAGACCGACATTCTTAAGGATCGACTCGTATATGATGGAAAGGCCCATGAAGATGTAAGAAAAAGAAGCGATCCTGAGATATGAAACACCGTTTGTGATAAGGTTTTCCTCACCGGTATATATCCTCATAACGCCTTCGGGCAGGAACATTGCGCTTCCGAAGAAGAGCAGAAGGATAGGGACAAGGAGGGTAATCATGTACCCGAAAAGACGCTCGATCGATCTCTTGTCACCTTTTCCCCAGAACTGCGCCGCGAACATGGAGCATCCGGAAGATAAAGCCATAGTGAACATGTTGAATACGAACGCCACCTGCGAAGCCAGTGAGACTGCAGACATGGCATCCTGATCTGATACAAGCATTATCGTATCCGACAGCGGGACCAGGGAGAACATGAAGTTCTGCAAAGTCATTGGTAAGATAAGGGATACGAGCTTCTTGCGGAAATCGTTGTTATCAGCTCTGTTCATACGGTAATTCTAACACATCGGTATATTACAACTGTTAAATCAGTTGCCTAAGTTGTCGATATATCTTCTTTTTACCGTATGTTATAATTCACGAAAACATTAAGGGGTACATATATGAAGAATGCATATATCCGTATATCTGCAGTCATGCTTGCGGCGGGCTTCGTGTTTATCCCGTCCTGCGAACGAAAAGGACCGGAGACTTCGGCTGTTTCTTCGTCAACTGTTACTGCTGCGACAGAAGTGCCCGTTGAGACTTCTTCGGAACAACCGACTGAAGGAACACAGCCTGAGCCTGTTACCGCAAACTCAGAACAACTCGAAATCATACTTGCGGCTAAGAGCCAGTGGTTTGTCGAAGGCGACGCACATATGAATTATGCTGTAACTGACCTCGACATGAACGGCAGATATGAGATTACTGCTGCCAAGAAAAATCAGTATTTCGCTATGTTTGAAGTAAACGCTGATAAAAGCGGTGTTACCAGGGTGACGACTTCGTTTGAAGCAGGCGCTCCCGGACCGTATATAGAAGACGAGTATAGCCTTCGTATGAACTCGGACGGAGAATACCTTTATGTCGCCAGAGAATACGAAGATTCGTTGAATGAAGGGGAGACCACGATCTATTATTATGTGCTTTCTCTCAAGGATGGACGTCTGCGTGCCAATCAGATCGCTACCGAGATCCGTAATGTCGATGAGGACGGCAACGAGAATGTGAGATACGGTGATGATGAGTACGAGATGTCGGAGGCTGAATTCAAGGCGAAGACGGATACTGACCTTCCGGCTGTCCAGCATATACAGAAGGTTGCATGGGGAGACGGTAATTCCGTTTCGGGCATGAATGACGCGAAATCTCTTGAGGGCATCTGCTTCAAGCTTACCAAATAAGTGAATGGAAACAGTTAAAGAAAACAGGGACAGCAACATAGAGCTTCTGCGCATTATAGCCATGCTGGCTGTTATTTCGCTGCATTATAACAATGTCAAGATGGGCGGCGGCTACCTCTATGTGGCTTGGGGTTCGTTTAATCATCTTGTATTGCAAGTGTTCGAGGCGGCAGGGGTGTGCGCGGTTAATGTCTATGTCATTATTTCCGGATACTATCTGTACGGCAAGGACAAAAGATATGCAGGCAAGGCGCTGTCTATCATTATTCAGCTTATCGTGTTTAACATTCTCAATTATCTTTTTAAGACTGTAACCGGGCTTCAGGCCTTCAGCATTAAGGACCTGTTAAAAGCTTCTCTTCCGATAAACTGGTTTATAATACTTTACTGTGCTTTGTATTTGATCAGTCCTTTGATAAACAAGGCGTTACGCGCGATAAAGAAAGAAAAACTTACAAGCGTTATCCTGACACTGATAATCCTGTTCTCAGTCTGGAATACCATTGCTGATCTGATAGGTAAGATCACTGGTGAAGAGATATTAGGCATGAATACCGTCAGCTATCTGACCAGCGGAAACGGATATACGATCGTCCAGTTTGTTCTTTGTTATATATTGGGCGCTTCGATAAAGATATTGGACATTCAAGCCAAGGTCAAGAGAATTCAGCTTGCAGGCATATTTGTGCTTTGCATAGTGCTGATCACACTTTGGGAAAGGGTGGATCCGGTTACTTCAAGACAATACAGCAACATCTTGATCATTGTAGAAGCGGTTTCGCTGTTCTTACTGTTCCTGAAGACGAAGATACCGTATAACAAGCTTATAAACCTTATTTCAGGTGCATCATTAACGGTTTATCTGGTGCATACATCGTTCCTGCCTTTTATCTTGGTTGAAGACTTCGTTAACACATGGATGCAGATTCCGCATGTGCTTATCAGTTGCTTATCGATATATTCGATGTGTTTTCTGATAGACCGGTTATACAAGCTTGTCACAGGTTTCTTCATGAAGAAGCTTGTCAAGTTCGGAGGATATGATTGGTGATGAAGCTCTGACGGAAGGGCAGGGCGCGAAAACGGTGCGTTCCCGGATAGTCAGCATTAAGCGTTATAAGTCAGATCACAAAAGAAAAGCCTTTGCTTGAGTGTCGCTCAAAGCAAAGGCTTGTTTTTGGTGGAGATGAGGAGAATCGAACTCCTGTCCGAAACCGCTTCGGCCAAGACAATCTCCGGGTGCAGTCAGCGGTTAAGATATTCCCCTGGCGCATGAGCCCGCTGACGGGCTAAGGTTCCGGTAGCTTCATAGGGGGATTATAGTCGCGGATCCGGCGCAAAGCTTTGCCGGGAGGACTGCCTGCTTAACCTCTCTCAGGTGAGGTCTGCGGTGTACGAACACCTGTGTGAGCAGATACACACAGGGTCGGTAGCCTTAGGCTGCTACGAGCTCAGTGTTGTCTGCAATTACTTGCAATTTCCCGTTTTTTAAGGAGGCCAACGAGAATCCTCCACCCGCTTTCTCAGCTTCGGCGACCCCGTCGAAACCGGTACATCCCCATGGGTACTTTGGTGAAGTAGAAGGTTATTATAATCCCTCGTCTTCGAAATTCAAGTCCTTAGAAACATCGTAAGGCTCGTAATTGGTGTTGAGAATAGCCTCGGCGTTGGCGAGTTCTTCCTGTTCGCTCAATGTCTTTTTCTGCTCGTACTGTTCCGGGTTGCTCTGTGCATCAAGCTCTTCGGCGGTTGAACGCGTCGTCTGGTAATCAACATTAGCGGGATCAAGTCCGTCATACTTCATGAAGGGATTGCAAATGTCTTCGTATCCGCAGTAATAGCACTTGAGGGTGAAGGGAACTTTTTCCATTTTCTGCATGCCTTTTCCGCAGGCAGGGCAGCTGGCTGAATTCTTGAAATCCGTGCGTGAGGACAGTAAAGATGCTTCCTTGAGATGAGCAGTGAACTGTTCATTGGTAGCACCGAAATCCTTCAGGGTGAGCCACATAGCATGCAGAAGGACCTGCTGCTGGCTTACTGTATCCTTGAGATCTTCAAATTCTTTGGACGACTGAAACTCACTTTTAATATCAGTGCCCTGGACAAGAGCTGCATCAACTTCCTCAACGCTCTTCATCTTTGAAAGCTCTTTGAATTTCTTAATGTCAAAATTTTCGCTCATAAATGTACCTCTTTCATTCCAAGTTAGAATCAGATTATATTAGTTTTGTCAAAAAAACAATATATTTACTTTTTAAATGATTTGCAGAAAGTTGCGATGGCGGCACACATCTCATATCTGTTCTCCACATCAGCCAGTCTTTCGTCGTCCTCTTTATTAGAAAGGTATCCGAGAACTATCTGATAAGACCGGATACTTGCTGCAAAATTAAGACCGGTATACTGATTTGTTGCCTTTGTGCCGCGAAAAGAAGTATTTCCGGCTGATGCAACGAGTTTGCCGAGTTTGTTGGCGTCGGCAGTCTTATTCAGCTTTCCGGAACTCGGTATATAAACCCGGACGCCTTTTACCGAGGCATTGGTAGAAGCGTCTGCATGGAGCCGGATGAAAAGAGTAGGCTTAGCCTTTACCGCCAATGCTGCTCTTTCTTTGTTGGAGATGTTCACATTGTTCTCGGTCCTGGTCAGAACTACCGTAGCTCCGCATTTCTCAAGATATTCTTTAAGCATTAATGCAGTTTCAAGGGTAAGCTCATATTCTTTCTGTCCCGTAACGACGCCGACTGCACCGCTTGTTCCGCGAGGTTTGCCGTTGCTTGTGCCTTTTTTGAACTGTTCCTTTTTGTAATCAGTCTTCTCCTGATGTCCCGGATCGATAACGACTTTAATGCCCTTGAGATCAGGCGCATTTTCCTTTAGCGGTATCGGTGTCGGTGTGGGTGTTGCGGTCGGAGAGGGAATAGGGGTTGGAGTAGGAACGGCTGTAGGTTCGGGTGTCGGAGTAGGGGTGACTGATGTCTCTGTTTCTGTAGTATCGGTGCTTTCAGATGCTGCTACAGCCGGAGTTATCCCGAGTCTTGATGTAAAAGCCTGAAAAGACGGGTTCTTGGACAATACCAGAAAATATAAGAGACTTCCTGCCGTTATAAGGGCTATGACAGAGCAGATGATTATCGCCGCAACCGGTTTCTTTTTCTTCTTCACGCCGGCGGGAGCTTCTGTTTTCGCTGACGGATCCTCGGCAGAGACGGGGAGAGTATCTCCTATAGATTCGTCAATGGTGGAAATCTCTGAAGAATCTTCGGTCTTGATGATGCTGTCATCTGAGAGGTCCGCTTCTTTCGCTGCTTCTGTGAAAGAAACGACGGAATTGCTCTTCAGAGATTCATATTCAGTAATGACTTCAACTAAGAAGTCTTCCTTTTCCTTTCCTTCAAGCCCGTCTATATGATCCTTGAGGATCTTGCGCTTATCCTCAGGGAGCTCGGAAAGTATATGTTCTATTTTTAATTCTTTATCATCAAGCATCCTTATATCTCCTGATTAAAAATAATAACATTATCCATTTTCAATTCAAACAAGATTGTAGAACATTGTTCAGTAATGAACTAAAATCAGTATTGCACAATAAACAGTAGTGTGCTATATTCAATAATGACATGGGACGGCGAATCCCCACGTCATTAAAGAATAAGGGGGAATAATATGAACAATCAGTTCAAGAAAGGTGTACTTGATCTGTGCGTGCTGGCATTCCTTGATAAGGGCGACAGTTATGGATATGACCTGGCTGATTGCCTTACCGCTAAGATGAACATAGCTGACGGAACGGTCTATCCGATTCTCAGGAAATTAGCGGCAGAAGGAAGCGTGGACACGTACCTCAAGGAATCACAGAACGGACCACCGCGTAAGTATTACCACCTCACGGACGAAGGCCGAAACAGACTGCAGACCGACCGGATTGAATGGATGGAGTTCTCAAGAGCAGTTGACGGCATCATCAATGAGACACAGGGGGAAGAAGTAAATGAATAAAAAAGAATATCTTGATACTCTCGGAAAAGCTCTCGGGGCTTTGCCATATAACGAAGTAAATGAGATCCTCTATGAGATCGGAGCTCATTTCTCCGAAGGCTCGCTCAAGGGCAAGACTGAGGAAGAGATTGCAGCGGGACTTGGAAATCCGAATGAACTCGCAGCAATGTACAGAGAGGGATTGAAGCTCCCCGAGATCATCAGGAAACGCAATGACGTCTTTGATGATGACAAGACCGGAGCTGACGGAAGAAGCAAACTGTTCGTAGTGCTTTTCAACTGCTTTGTCGGAGTCGAGTGCTGGTTTGTGATCCTGTTCGCGATCTTGATAGCCGGTTGCATCCTGCTCGGATCTTTGGGCGGAATTGCAGCCATCATAGTCGGAATAGTTACGGGCAGCATCACGAAGTACATCGTTCCTGCCATTCTTCTGGCAGTAACGCTCCTTTTCTTCTCGATATTCATGTTTATCCTCGAGGTACTCGGTATCAAGTACTTCGCCAAGGGAACAAAGTCGTATGTAAACTGGAATAAGAGAATCTGGAATAAGGGTTTCGGGGAGGCATGATATGAGCAAAGGCGATATTAAAGCACTTATAACAGGCGTCGTTTCACTTTTCCTCGCGATGGTCATGGCGGTGATTACACTTATAGTCTTCGCCTTCGGACTTGGCGGTAACATCAAGGAGGTTGACTGGAATAAGACCTTCAAAGATATAGGAGAAAAGGTAGAGACTCCATTAGAGTAATGGAATAAGGATTTGGTTAGGAAAACTTCTGAATAAGGGATTGGAATAAGAGAGAAGAGGCTGTTTCGTATGAAACAGCCTCGATCTTTTTTACTCGTAATTTGTCTCGGGATCCCAATGCATGTCTTCCTGGCGATGCATCCAAGTGGATAATGCCTCTGACATCTTGTGGGCATCGTTGTCGAAATCCTTTCCGTACAGCGGCTCGCCAACATATAGCCTGATCTTGCGGCGGTGAAGGCCGTTGAGAGGATGGGGATTCTTTGAAGACCTGGGCCAGATCTGGTAAGCGCCTGAGATATATACGGGTACGAGCGGCACTCCTGCTTTTATCGCAAGATAGGCAGCTCCGTCCTTAAGTTCTGCAAGCTTACCGGTGTGAGTTCTCGTTCCTTCAGGGAAGACGAAGCAGATATTACCTTTCTCGACTTCCTTTTTGGCTTTGATAAGACCTCTGACGGGATTTCCGTAACGGTCGACTGCAATTCCGCGGCCAACGCGCATGATAAGACGTCCAAGTTTTCCGTGATTTGTCTCAAGATCAGATGCCGCAAGGCAGCACATATACTTGAAATGTCCCTTGGGAAGGTAATCGACAATGAGTACACCATCCGGATAGCTCTGGTGGTTGGAGGCGACTACATATGGATTCTGGGCAGGAAAGTTCTCTCTGCCGATGCACTTCATATCACAGAAGATATGTGTTAGGAGAAGGAAACCGTTCTTTGCAACGACATCCCAAAAACCTCGTTTTGTAGGGTACTTCTCATCCAGATTACGGTGGTGATCAGCACGAGATACCTTTTGTTCCGCTGCGCTTCCTGAAGCTGAAGGCGCAATATCAGGTTTGATTTCAGACATTAATAACCCTCTTTGTAAAATCAGTATTAATAAATATACCTCATAAATCCGTATTGTACCAACAATTTTCTAAAACGGTGCTTTGCTGTAAAAAAAACAATAAGTATGTTATTCTCTATGCGCAAGATGCATCAGCAATACCGGAGGAAGATTATGAACCCTGTTAAGGGAACGGCTATATATACGGCGGACAAATTTACCGATACCAGGGAACTTGTAGTCAAGAGCTGCGCCAGATTTCCGGAGCTTGATGCTTTCATTTTCAGAAGATCACCGAAGCTTTCCGAAGTCCACAGGACTTATTTCGAGTTCGGTAACGATATAACAAATCTCGCCACATATATCCTGAACAGCAAATATGCAGGCGAAAGGCTTGCGGTAGTAGGAGAGAATGCATATGAATGGTTCGTATCCTATAACGCGATCCTTTCATCAGGCTCTGTAGGCGTTCCGCTCGACAGGGCTCTGCCTGAAGACGAGCTTATCCAGCTCCTTATCAGATCTAAGAGCAAGATCATCTTCTACCAGCATAAGCATCACAAGATGATGCTTTCCATCGCGGAGAAGATAAGATCGGGCAGTCTTGATATCCCTTTGGAGAAATTCATTATATTTTATAAGGACGGTCTTACCGGAAAGAAGCCCGAAGACACCTGGCCTGAAGATGATGACAGGTTCTGTGATATCTATGACTGGATTCAGGAGGGACTTTCACTCCGTGAAGCGGGTGATACCAAGTTTGAGGATACCCCGATCGATGCCAATGCTGCCAAGATCATCCTTTTTACATCCGGAACGACTTCGATGAGCAAGGGAGTGCTTCTTTCTCATACCAATATCGTTTCCAATGTATATGCTATCTCCCAGACACTGGATGTCAGACGCGTTGACAGGGCTTTCTCGATCCTGCCTCTCCATCACACTTTTGAGAACACTTGTGATTTCTTCATCCTTTCCTGCGGTGCATGCATCTGTATGTGCGACGGCCTCAGATATATCGTCAAGAATATGGAGGAATGGAAGCCGGATGTGTGCATCTCGGTCCCGCTGCTTTTCGAGAACATCTACGAAAAGATAGAAGACGGTATAAAAACTTCCGGCAAAGAGAAGGTTATCGCTGTCGCAAGGCCTGTAACCAGATTCCTGAAGCATATCGGTCTCGATATTAGAAGGAATGTCTTCAAGGATATCATTGATAAGCTCGGAGGCAATTTCAGGATGGTCGTTATCGGCGGTGCGGCTATCGATAAGAAGTATATTGATGCCTTTACCGATTTCGGCCTTATGTTCTTTATGGGATACGGCCTTACGGAGACATCTCCGGTCATATCTGTCAACAGTGAAGCCTGTGATGTCCACGGCTCTGTCGGCAGACCGCTCCCGGGCGTAACCGTTGCCATTGATGCAGAAGGAAAGGGCCCCAAAGCTGTGGGTGAGATCCTTACGAAGTCAGACTGCGTCATGCTCGGCTACTATGAGAATGATGAAGCTACAGCTGAAGCGATCGATGAAAATGGCTGGTTCCATACCGGAGATATGGGTTACATCGATAAGAGCGGATCCATCCATATAACCGGACGTGTTAAGTCCATGATCGTTCTTACAAACGGTAAGAAGGCTTTCCCAGAGGAGATCGAAGCTGTCATTACCGAGATAAAGGGTGTTTCAGAAGCCTTTGTCTGGGGCAACCGCAACGAGCGTGATGCTATCGATATCTGTGCAAAGCTCCTTATCGACCGTAAGGCTATAGCTGTTGAACTCGGTCTCAAGACCGAACCGGATGATTCCCAGGTCGAAGCTTATCTCAATGATAAGATCCATGAGGCTAACCATACGATGCCTCAGTATAAGATAGTACGTAATTTCGTTTTCTCTGAAGAAGACATGATCAAGACAACAACGCTCAAGATCAAGCGCCCGAAGGAACAGGAGCATATTGAGAGCCGTCTTGCCGAGTGCGGCCGTACGATGTACGAGATGAACGGTAAGAATTTCGACAGGATGATCAAGGCGTGAGGCCTGCTTTTCGTGAGCACAACCAGGATAATTGATATAGACGGACGGGCTGTTATAGCTGAGTTCGAACATAAGCGGGTAAAGAATATCAATGTCCGTGTCAGACGTGACGGTTCTCTTTACGCTTCCATGCCGTATTGGGTCAGTTATGCGGAAGCCGAGCGGTTCATAAAGACCAAGTCATCTTTCTTTATCAAGGCAATTGAGAATACTGTCAGAAGAAATGAAGATACGGATAACCTGAAGAACATCGATAAAGAAGATGTTGAAAGGCTCAGGGAACTCATTTCCGAACTGATTGACCTTCATATGCCGTTCTTTGAGGCACGCGGAGTGACGAGACCTGCCAAAGTCGTTATAGGGAATTACAGATCTTTCTGGGGCGAATGCATGAACAAGAGAGGGATTCTTAAATTCAGTACCAGACTTGCTTGCAAGGACAGGGAGCTTGTTGAGTATGTGGTCGTTCATGAACTTTCGCATTTCATTGAGCCGAACCACTCTGCGGCATTTTGGAATATCGTGGGAACTGTTATTCCGGATTACAGGACAAGAAGAAAGATCCTCAACGGAAAAGTCAGGTAATATAAAAAATAAGTGCGTTTTTAGTATATAATTCTTCTTGTACCGGAGGATGAAAGCTATGGCTGAAAACACTAATGACAGATCTTCTGTAAAATTCGACCTGTGGGAGAGAAAACTTCTGGATCTCAGCACCCGGAACAGTCTTCTCAATCTCAGGACCAAGGGTTCCTGTGTTCCTTTATTCGTTCCTGAGTTAGGCGAGCTTGAGGACTTGCTCGTACAGGAGAAGGAATTCCGTATCATTCCACGTAAGAGCCCTGATAAAAAGGCTGAGAAGGATGAATCCCAGCCTGAGGAAGCTTTCGCAGAAAACTCTGTAGAATCTTCTGAAGAGAAGAAGCCTGAAGAAGCCAAGCCGGAATCAGCTTCCGAACCCGCAGCTCTTCCCGAAACTGTTAAGACGGAAGCTGCACCTGAGAATGCGCAGCCTGAGAAGAAAAAACAGGTTGCCGGTATACCTGCGCGCGATTATTCAATTGAGGATCTCGCCAAGACATCTGAATTCAGGGAATATATAGTTTCAGAGATGGGAAAGGGCAAACTGTGCTCATCTCTCACATCTGCTGATCTTGATAATAAGATCAAGGACCTTTACCGCGGAGCAAAGAGCTCGATGGAAGAGAACGGCGCAAGCACGCTCTATCTCGCGGTAGGTTTTCTCAAGTGGTTTGAGAAGGATAGGACCGATCCGTTCTATGCTCCGATAATCCTGATCCCGGTCGAACTCGTACGTAAGTCGATACTTCTCGGCTATGCCATGAGAAAACGTGACGAGGATTCGCAGTTCAATATCACTATCCTTGAGAAACTCAGACAGGATTTCGGTATAGATGTCTCTGAACTTCAGGGTGAGATGCCTTCTGATGAGCACGGAATCAACGTAGCGAAGATATTTGAACTGGTCAGGGCTCATATAGAAGGTATGAAAGACTGGACGCTTGTTGAATCATGCGTGCTCGGCAATTTCTCATTCTCACAGTTCGTCATGTGGAACGATATGCACAGCCATCGCGAAGCCATTGCGAAGAACAAGGTCGTAAAGAGCCTTATTGATGGCACACTTACATGGGAACACAAGGATCTTTCCGCTATGGAAGATGTAAGCGAGAGTGAAGTGCTCCTGCCGATCACTGCGGACAGCTCTCAGCTCAGAGCCATTGCGGCCGCTACGCCCCGTGATGATTATGATGGCGAAAGCTTCGTCCTTCACGGCCCTCCGGGAACGGGAAAGTCGCAGACGATAACATCGATAATCGCCAATTGCCTTGCAAACGGTAAGAAGGTTCTTTTCGCTGCGGAGAAGAAAGCGGCGCTCGATGTTGTATATTCACGTCTTGATAAGATCGGCATAGCACCGTTCTGCCTTGAGCTTCATTCAAATAAGGTCAGAAAGAGTTATGTGCTCAATCAGCTCAAGGAGGCCAGCGAAGTAAGGGCAAAGCTTCCTTCAGGAGAGGAATTTGATAAGCAGCTCAAGGATATCTCCTCAAGAAGGGCTGAACTTGATAAATATGCAAATGAACTTCACATCAGACGCGGCTGCGGAATGTCTTTGTTCGAGCTTATCAATCTGTTTGCTTCGAACGAGGATGCCCCGGAGTTTGGAAGCTTTGATACAGGGTTCATTAATGAAGCCAACGATGAGCGCGTAAAGGAGATAGAGAGCAGTCTTGGTGAACTTGTGGCGGCTTCCGGCGATCTCGGAGGTAAGCTTTCGGCCGTTAAGGCTACGGAGTTTACCCAGGGAGCCAAGCAGAATCTGGGAAGTTACTGCGAATCCTTTTATAATGCATGTTCACAGTTCGAATCGGCTCTTAATACATTCAAACAGTGGACTGATCAGGCTGCATGCACGATCATGGGTGCAGACGGCAGCAATCTCAAGAACAGGACTTACGTAAGGCTTGCAAATGCGATCTGTCAGTTAAATACATTAGGACTGCCTGCCGCTTGGCTTTCCTGCCGTGATTTCCGTTCGTTAAACATCAGGCTTGAAGGACTCTGCGCATCGGCAAATGCCTATCTTACTCAAAGGAATGCTCTTGCTGCAGGATGGGCAGAAGGTTTCTTCGCACTCGACGGATTGAGGCTTCAGGCAGAATTCAATGCTGCTAATTCCAAGGGTGGATTAGGAAAGAACATCGCACTTAACGGAGTATATAAGCAGGTCAAGGTTTTTGACAGGACGGGTGCTTCAAAGGACAATCTGGGTCCGGCGCTTGATGCGCTTGTATCGGTTCAGAGGCTTGAAGCATCGATCAGGCAGGGACTTGCTCAGGATGCCGCATGTCTCGGAGGGCTTTATAATCCTCAGTCGCCGTTGCCTTGTTTTGATATTGGAACCGTCTCTTCCTTGAATGCACAGTCTATAGCGCTTATGAACGAGGCAGATTCCTGCGATATTTCAGGAAATGCCAGATGCGTTCTTGCGGCTAACCAGGGTGCATGCTCTGCAGCATTGGCTTTGACGGGAGCGTATGCAAATCTGGAAGCTGCTTATAATGTCCTGAGACAGTCTTTCGGATTTGAGTATGAGGTCTTAATGCCCGACAACGGACTTCTTAGTGATAAGAGGGCTATTGTTGATGATCTTGCAGCAAATTCCGCACTGTTAAGAGACAAGATAACTTTCAATCGTGTGTCCGGTAAATGCCTGAACTATAAGATCACGGAATTGGTCAGAGCATTTGAAGAGGGCAGGATAGAAGCCGGAATGCTTATTCCGGCGTTCCGCAAAGAGTATGCGAAGACACTGGTTACTCTCATTATTGACAGTTCTGAAACCTTCAGGGATTTCAGCGCATCAGTGTTTGAAGAGAAGATATCAAGGCTTGGCGCCTTAGGAAATGAATTTGAGGACCTTACACGTCAGGAGATCTATCTGAGGATCGCGAAGAATCTTCCCAATATTTCAAAAGATGCGAATGCAATGTCTGCTCTCGGTATCCTTCAGCATGCGATAAAGAGCGGCGGAAGGGGAGTGTCTATCAGGACGCTGTTCTCGAAGATAGGCAATTTAATGCTCAAACTATGTCCGTGTGTGCTTATGAGCCCGCTTTCGTGCGCCCAGTATCTTGCGCCTAACGGTGATAAAGAGGCTCCGTTTGACGTGGTCATTTTCGATGAGGCCAGCCAGCTGCCTACATGTAAGGCTGTAGGAGTCATTGCACGAGGAAAGAATGCGATAATCGTCGGAGATCCCAAACAGATGCCTCCTACGTCATTCTTCAGGGAGCAGGTCTTTGACGATGAGAACTATGAGATCGAGGATCTTGAAAGCATCCTTGATGACTGTCTTGCTGTCAACATGCCGGAACTTCACTTGCTATGGCACTACAGAAGCCGTCACGAGAGCCTTATCACGTTCTCGAATAAGCTTTTCTATGAAGGAAAGCTCTACACGTTCCCCTCGGCCGATGACAGAGTGTCGATGGTCACGATGCAGATGGTCCAGGGTACTTTCGACAGCGGAAAATCCAGAACTAACAAGGCGGAAGCTGAAGCGGTAATAGACGAGATCGTTTCGCGCTGTCATGATCCGCTGCGTTCAAAGCAGTCTTTGGGCGTAGTAACATTCAATATCCAGCAGCAGTCGCTCATCGAAGACCTTCTTGATGAGAGATGCAAGACGGATCCTGAGCTTGAAACCTGGGCATTCAGCGGTGAAGAGCCTGTCTTCATCAAGAATCTCGAGAATGTACAAGGTGATGAGCGTGATGTGATTTTGTTCTCTGTAGGTTACGGCTGTGATGAGAACGGCAGGATGATAATGAACTTCGGTCCTCTTAATCGTGACGGCGGTTGGAGAAGACTTAATGTTGCCGTCAGCCGTTCACGTCAGGAAATGAAGGTTTTCTCATCGATTACCGCAGATCAGATAAAGATCAGCGAATCTTCATCCGAAGGCGTAAGAGCTTTCAAGAGATTCCTTCAGTATGCATCCGGAAGTGATGTTTGGGATGCTAATTCCGAAGGTGAATCTGTAAATGCAGCTTCAACGGTACCGATAATCGACAGGAGTCTCAAATTCACGGGAATCGCTGATGATATATGTGCAAGGCTTTCAAAGCTCGGTTATAAGACTGACAGAAACATCGGCAAGTCAGGATTTAAGGTCGATATCGGTGTTATCTCTCCCGAGGATCCCGGCAGATATTGCCTTGGTATCCTTTTGGACGGCAAGAGCTATGCTGAAGCCGGTACGACAACTTCACGCGAGATCTCACAGATCTCTGTATTGAAAGGTTTTGGCTGGAATGTCATCAGAGTCTGGTCTCTTGAATGGTGGGAGAACCCTGATTCGGTCATTTCACAGTGCATTGAGAAGATCGATGCCGCGCAGAATGCTTGTAATCAACCGGAAGTTACTGCTGAGGATTCCGAACAGTCACAGGATAATGCAGGATCTGACGAGAATGATATACCCATAATTGACGGTACCGGCCCGATTATAGAGGAGGAGCCGGCTCAGACTGAAGACGAGGAGCAAAAAAAAACTCTGAATCAGGATCAGATCTGAATACCCATGCCAGGTATTACAGGAAACTGGGCGTAAGATTTAAGCCTCTGAGCGTAGAGACATTTTGCGATCCGTGCTATACAAAAGCTCTGACTGAAGGCGTTGTCAGGATAGTTCAGGCTGAATTTCCTGTCAGTTGTGACGTCGTTTCGGCCAGACTACTTGAAATGAGCGGGATTTCCAAGAACAGTGCCAAGCTAAAGGCTAGATGTGAATACCTGATCAAAGCTGCAAGGCTTCCACATACCGAGCAGCGTCTGAGCGAAGATGACGAAGCAACCGATATATTATGGCCGGATACTCAGTCGTCTGAGATGATCTGTCCGTTCTACAGGATCCCTTTGCCTGAAGAAAAGCCGAGAAAGGCTTCTGATATTGCGATTCAGGAAGCAGCAAGAGCCGTGATCGATACTTCTGAAGCACAATATGGTATCCCGAGGGCGAGTCTGATAACTGAAACCGCGAAGGCTCTGGGTTTTTCGCGGGTTGCGTCAAACACTGACTGTTACAAACTCTGTGACATGGCAGTTGACTTTGCCTTCAGCCAAGGCGCACTGATTAAGGACGACAGCGGGTTCATAATGCCTTCAGATACAAATAATTAATATAAAAAGAAGTTAAATTTGGCTTTCTGATTGTTGACTTGCAATATCTTGATAAGTATTATTAAACGGTATTGAAAAACGGAGGTTACTCCGTCAAATTCTTTTCAAATTCTATTCAAAGGAGCGTAAAGCTTATGGCATTAGTTACTTCTACCGAAATGTTCAAGAAGGCTTACGACGGCGGATATGCTATCGGCGCTTTCAATGTTAACAACATGGAAATCGTTCAGGGCATCACCGAAGCAGCTGCAGAACTCAAATCACCTGTTATCCTTCAGGCTTCAGCAGGCGCAAGAAAGTATGCTAACAATGACTATCTCGTACACCTCGTAAAGGCTGCAGTTGAGCTTCATCCCGAAGTTCCTACAGTTCTTCACCTTGACCACGGTGCAGATTTCGAGACCTGCAAGTCCTGCATTGATTCCGGATTCACATCCGTTATGATCGACTATTCAAGCCACAGCTTCGAAGAGAACATTGCTGAGTCCAAGAAGGTTGCTGATTATGCTCATGATCACGGCGTAGTTGTTGAGGCTGAGCTTGGTACTCTCGCAGGCATCGAGGATGATGTCAAGGTCGAGGCCGGCAACGAGTCTTATACACGTCCTGAGGAAGTTGCTGAGTTCGTTTCCAGAACAGGCGTTGACTCTCTCGCAATCGCTATCGGCACATCTCACGGCGCATACAAGTTTACACCCGAGCAGTGCACAAGGAATGAGAAGGGCATTCTCGTACCTCCGCCGCTCAGATTCGACGTTCTCGAAGACTGCATGAAGATGATCCCCGGATTCCCGATCGTTCTCCACGGTTCTTCTTCCGTTCCTCAGGAATTCGTTTCTATCATCAACGAGTTCGGCGGTAAGATGCCTGATGCTATCGGTATCCCTGAAGATCAGCTCCGTAAGGCTGCTAAGCTCGCTGTCTGCAAGATCAACATTGACTCTGACCTCCGTCTGGGCATGACTGCAGGCATCCGTAAGCACTTCGTTGAGCATCCTGATCACTTCGATCCCCGTCAGTATCTTGGTGACGGCCGTGCTAACGTCAAGGCTATCGTTGCTCATAAGATCAAGGAAGTTCTCGGTTCCGACAACAAGATCTGATCTTTCGAACAGACCAAATGATTTTACGACCCGGCAGAGATTTTTCTGCCGGGTTTTGTTATAATTCCACCTATGAAATCCGAGAATCGATTTTCTAAGCCTCTATATGAACGTCCGGGCAGGCTCTCGTCCGAACGTAATGTTCCTTTGGAAACAAAAAAGAAAGACGATGATCTCAGGATAGCGGTGCATTATGACGGCAATGAAGCAATTCCTGATCCCGTTAAAGGTACGACTGCCGAGTTTACTGCGGGTTCAATGAATGCACTTGATCCTTTTGAAGATGAGGCACTTCTTTCCGGAGAGGTAAAGCCCAAGAATACGGGAAAGTTTTCCGGAGTCGAACCGTTTCAGTCTCAGGTCTTTGAGGCGGAAGAGGATTTTGAGGATGAGGATGATCCGTATGTATTTTCCAAGGACGGACACACTTATAAGATTAACTCCGATCTGATGGCCGGTGGTGCTGAACCTGTTCATGCCCGGTCAGCATTTGATGCCGGTAAGCCTTCATTCTTTACTGACGTCAAAAAACTGTCACTGCTGATGGTATGTGTTGCCATCCTGATCCTTGCAGAATTCATTGGATTGATCCTGCTGGTGAAATGATCGATCAAGGCAATAAAAAAGGCTGTGAGAATTCACAGCCTTTTCTTTTACCTGAATGATCTTATCATTCGTCAGCTTTTTCTTTTGCTTCTACCTTCTTATTCGCAGGTTCCGGAATCATTGTTGAATCCTTGGCCTGAGCAGCTTCAAGGTTATCTTCGAAGATATAATCCTTACCGGGAAGAACTGCATTGAGGATGATGCCTACGAGTGAACCTACAGCAAGACCTGAAAGTGAGATGACAAGAGGGTCGCCGTTGATCGTTCCGCAAGGAATATTGATCGCACCGGCAGTAGAATACTGAACTCCGATTGAAAGGACGAGTATGATCGCCGCAATGATGACATTCCTTGACTTGCCGAAGTCGATCTTGTTCTCGACAACGTTTCTGACACCGACAGCGGAGATCATTCCGTAGAGAACGAGCGAAATACCGCCGACTACGGGTGTAGGGATAGCGGCAATGCAGGCAGCGAGCTTGGGAGAGATCGAGAAAACGATTGCGAAGCATGCTGCAAGTCTGATTACCATCGGGTCGTAAACCTTTGAAAGTGAAAGGACGCCGGTATTCTCACCGTATGTCGTATTAGCGGGAGCACCGAAAAGGGAAGCTAAAGTTGTTGCAAGACCATCACCTGTGAGTGTCCTGTGAAGACCGGGGTCAGCGATGTAGTTCTTACCGACTGTAGAAGAAATAGCGGAGATATCGCCGATGTGCTCGACTATGGTAGCAAGTGAGATCGGAACGATCGTGATCACGGCATTGAGAAGAAGTGCAGTGTTGGTATTTCCGCTTGTGAAGATATAGAAAACCGTATCCTCCATCTTGAAGGGAAGTCCGATCCAGGCAGCGTTCTTAATGTTATCAATGCTGGCAGCTGTAAAGAGCTGGAAGTTAGCGTTGCCGCCGATGCAATAGACCATGTTGGGCATATAGTTTTCCTGTCCTTTAAGGCCGGCATTAAGATCGACCAGCTGTGCAGGGCCGAGCATGAACAATACGCATACAGCGCATGCTCCGACAACACCAAGAAGGATAGGGATGATCTTGATCATACCTTTGCCGCAGATGTTGCAGATGATGATGATAAGGATTGCGACAACGGCTACGAGCCAGTTGGATGAGCAGCTGTTGATGGCTGTTCCTGAGAGGCAGAGGCCGATCGCTATAATGATGGGACCTGTGACGATCGGCGGGAAGAACTTCATGACATAGTTAACACCGAAGGCCTTGATCAGTAAAGCGAGAAGAAGATATACAATTCCTGCGCATGCAACACCGAAGCAAGCATAAGGCAAAAGTTCGGCTTCACCATTAGGCGCTATTGCGAAATAGCCTGCTAGGAAAGCGAAGGAAGAGCCGAGGAATGCAGGAACTTTCTTCTTGGAAATGAGATGGAAGAGAAGTGTACCGAGACCGGCAAACAGAAGCGTAGCCGATACTGAAAGTCCGGTCAGAGCCGGAACAAGGACTGTAGAGCCGAACATAGCGAACATATGCTGGAATCCGAGCACGATAACACGGCCGGTACCCAGTGATTTCGCGTTGTAAACCGCTCCATCCTGAAGACTGGATTTACCCATAAGAACCCTCCGTTTATATGTGTATTAAATTAATAATAGCACTCTTAAATGAAAATCAATTGGGGATTTGACATTTGTTTGTAATATTTTTCGAGAAGAGGGAACAGCCTTTATTGACTTAAATAATCAATAAACTACAATAATTCAAGAAGGTGTTACACCTGTAGATTTCAAAGCGACAAAGGAGAAATGTATGCAGTACAAGGATTTCAAAAATGTTCAGATAATGGAACATCCGCTCATCAAGCACAAGATATCACTTATGAGAAGCGTTGATACAGGCAACTATGAGTTCAGAAAGCTTGTTGAAGAGGTAGCTACACTTGAAGCATTTGAAGCCTTGAGAGATCTTCCGTTAAAGATGGTCGAGGTCGAGACGCCGCTTGAGAAGACGATGACACCTATGATCGACGGTAAGAAATTTGCGATCGTTCCCATCCTTCGCGCCGGTCTTGGAATGGTTCCCGGCGTTCAGGCGCTTG
>X424_Quagga__coassemble_37_pt1 | contig 20967 bp, 14 predicted proteins | sample X424_Quagga__metabat2_low_PE_008 | metagenome-assembled genome bin X424_Quagga | reverse complement strand
GTATCTCTCTGTCCGAGTTTTCGGGCAGGATAGTGACGGCTGAGCCTGAGACTACGCCGTCTGAAAGCCGGACCGAAAAAGAGACAAGCGCTTCTTCCGTTACTGAAACAACGGCAGCATCAGCCGCTGAGACGGCGGCACCTTCCGGGGCAGAAACTCAACCTGCTTTGACAATGGTGCTAAGGATCGGTTTGGCGGTTATAATAGTAATTGCAGGTACCGGTGTCTGTATCTTCGCCGTGGCGGCAGGAGTGCGCGCAGCAGGATCGGGAACGGCCGCAGATAAGGAGGGCGCCCCGGAAAAGAACACCGGTGACGAAGCGTCTAAGGGTTCGGGGGACGATAATGATTGATTACAGGTTTTTCGAAAATAACGCTTTTCTTGAGAAGCTGCTTTGGATATTCGTGCCGGCAGTGCTGCTCATCCTCGTAGTCGCTTTTGCCATCTGGAGGGCGCTGGAGGACAGAAAGGCCAAGCGAGAGAAAGCATGGGCTGCCGAGAGAAGGAAGCTCGAGGTCGTTGACGGCGTTGAAGAACGCAGCGAAGACGGCGGCAAAAAGATGCAGGAATTGGAGAGGGCCATCAAGGAGGCCGAGGAATTCGCCGAGAAAGCAGCTGAGACCAACAATACCCTCATAGGCGGCAAGAGCGTTGCCGAGCAGGATGAAAGTACGGCAAGCGAGGTCTTCGGACAGCTCGGGATCTCCTCGAAAAAGGCAAAAACGATGGACCGTCAGCGTGACCAGCTCGTGATCAACGGATATCTCCAGAAGTCCAACACCGCTCCCATAAGGCCTGTATACTCGAACACGCTGGAAGCAAGACGCGAACAGAAGGCGGAACTCGAGTCCGATAAGATCGGAGAAGCGGCCATGACTCCCGCTCTGGTCACTGATTCCGCAGCACCCGCAAAGATAAAACCGACGGCCCTGAAGCGTCCCACATCCGCAAAGATAAACAGACCCAGGACCGATGAGGAAGTAAAGACAGAGCCGGAAGACGATAACGATCCGATGCTTCAGGATGTCATGAGGCCCCAGATCGGAACGGACGTTAAAAATGCCGTTGTAGAGTTCCCGGCTGAGGTTCAGGCGGAAAAGCCGGATATCATGAAGGTCGGAGAAGAGGCGATCCCGCCTGCTGCCGAGAAGCCTGTGGAGGGCTTCAAGAGTACCGGCGAGCTCTGACATGACAAAGACCGACAGACGGCCGCAGAAGCAACCATATCAAGCTTCTGCGGCTTTTCTTATTTGCGGGAAAGCCGCGTTATCTTGTTTTTTTCGTTGAGGGCTTTATAATTTACGGTATCGGTGAAAAATTAGTTTTTCATTGTTTCAGATAGTTTGTTCGGGGGTTCAGATGACGGCGGGCAATAAGTTGAGCAGGATTATTGCAGCGTTTTTTTGCGCAATCTTAGCGTTCGGAGTTCTTTCGTATGTTGTACCGGCAGGTGAAGTATATGCCGCCGGAGGTTACTGGACAGGTCATTACAACACCAATGATCCTGACAGCGAAGTGCTTCAGATCAAGTTTTACGGTTACCAGAAGGATACAAAGCTGACTGCAACGCTCGAAGTAAGTAAGAACGAGTTCTATATCAGCAGTGTCCGCGGCTGTTCCAAGAGTCTTGTAAAAGGCGGTGACGGCCAGATCAAGATCAGCGGTTTTAAATATACCCAGGAAGTCGAGATCCAGATCACGATCCATGGAACAAATGTCAAAGGATCTAAAATATCTGAAGTCACGCTGAAGGCAACCGCTCCGACCAAGGTGCCTACGAAAGTGCCTACCAAGACGCCAACTAAAACACCGACCAAGACACCTACGAAAGTGCCCACCAAGACGCCAACTAAAACACCGACCAAGGTGCCTACGAAAACTCCAACCAAGGCAGTCACCAAAGCACCTACGAAGGCTCCCACAAAGTCGCCTGTGGAATCGCTCGAGACCACGGCCGCTAAATCTGCTTCCTCAAAGAAGTCTAAGACCAAGAAGAAGGCTAAAAAGAAGGATAATTCCAAGAAAAAGTCCTATAAGAAGACTGTACTCCCGCGCAAGATCAGCGCTGCGGAGCCTTCCGGGACCTCAGCACCCGACGTTATCCTTGCCGGTGCGGAAGCAGGATTTGAAGATAATGATCCTACGATCCCGACAGATCCCTCCGAAAACGGCGCAGAGCCGGTTGATGCAGCTCTGAATCATCACGCTGAAACAAAGAACAGAAAGTCGTTTGCCTGGCTCGGCTTCGTGCTCCTGCTGGTTGCTGCCGGACTGGTCTTCCTCAGGATAAGGGCTTTGGTCAGTGCCGGAAAACACGGCAAGGACATCGCGCTTGACTTCATTCCCGGTGTAGGAGATATCATCTACGCTGTCGGCGGCTCTCATGAAAAGCACGCGCCGATCGCTTCAGACACCCAGCACGGATATATGCGCAATACAGCGGCCGCCAAGAAGGAACTCAAGGAGCTTGAGGAAGCCGAGAAGAGAGCCGAACAGGCAGCTTCAAGACCTCAGCATGCTCCGATCAAGCGTCCGAAGGAACTGTCTGTCAACCGTGCGGCGGCTATCAATGCGAATGCTTCAGCCACCCCGGCTTCTGCTCCCGTAGAAGGTGCAGCAGCTGCTGTTGCTGCGGCAGGACTTACGTCCGCCAGCGAAAACAAGCGCCCGGCATCCCCGTTCAAGCCTCTTGAAGGCGTCGAGCCTGTTAAGGAACCCAAGCCCGATGAATCGCTTATTCCTTCAGCGCAGCATACTGACAGCAGCAGGGTCATGACATCGGCATTCAAGCCTTCGACCGGCGCCCGCAACAATTCCGAGAAGATCGTTTCTTCGGCGTTCAAGCCCTCGTCCGGCGCGCATAATAATTCGGATAAGATAGTTTCATCGGCTTTCAAGTCGACCAATAAGTTCACTCCCCAGAACGGACCGTCTTCACCGTCTTCCGCTCAGAAAGACGCACTCACGCTCGCCAGGGAGAGAGCGGAGGCAGCAAAGCAGCAGCAGGCCATGCGTGAAGCGATGCTGACTCACAAGGACGGGACCGGTGCGTTTAATACCGCAGGAACAGGAGCAACAGCAGCAGGGACCGCCGCTTCAGGTTCTGCTGTTTCCGCGTCACGCACGAAAGGCTCATCCAATTCCAACCAGCTTGGCAACATTCTGGCCGGAAAAGCACGCAACAACGGCAGAACACCTGTCTGGGCAGCTCCGGGCACCGGAGTAAGCCCGTTCAAGCAGACTAACGAGGCTCAGGAAGAGGATGCCAAGGTTGAGGATCCCGTTGCAGCAGAACCTCAGGCTGCCGCGGAGACCGAAGCTCCGGCTGCAAGCTATGCAGATACTGCAAGGACCCGCAAGTCGGCTTTCTTCTCAAGGTCATCGGCAGGCAAGGGTAACAGCCGGAATGATGTTGACGGCGGATCAAACGCATACAGCAGCATAGTGCGTCCCAGTTCAGCTGCCGATTCCGGGAACTCCAACAAGTCAGCTGATCCTGCGATGGGCGTGATGCTTGAAGGCCAGACGCCGTCGATAATGGATCCTACCGGCGGATCGGCGCCTACGGCGGTCAAGCCGGTATTCGGGTTCAAACCTGCGGATTCCGGAAACGAAGGCACATAAGAATATATAACAAGGGGCTGTCTCATTGGTGAAACGATTCACGGGAAACAGCTCCTTTTATTTTCGCTGACAGGGCAGGCAGCCGGATCTGCCGAAAAACCACAGGATGTTGCCCGCATGTTATAATTATCGGAGGAGACCATCATCGGAGGTCAGTTTGGAATGGGCAGGATCATCGCGATAATAACCGGGGCCTCATCCGGTATCGGGAAGGCTTTTCTCGAGGAGATCGTCAGGGAGCACGGAGTTTACGGTTCCGTCACTTTTGACGAGATATGGGCCGTCGGACGGAATGAAGATAAGCTCATCGGGATAAAGACACGCCTGGGTGAAGACAGGATAGTGCCCGTCAAGGCGGACCTGGCCTCACCTGAAGACATGTCGGCGTTTGCGGAACGGCTGGCTTTGGAAAAGCCGCAGATAAGCCTCCTGATAAATTGCGCAGGCATGGGGATGAAGGGCACCGTTGAAGCGCACCCTGCCAAGGTCATCGAAGATACGATCGACGTCAACTGCACGAGTCTTGCAAAGCTGACAAGGATCTGTCTGCCCTACATGACTTCAAAGACACCTCACCCGGCAAAAGCCGGCAAGCCGAGGATAATCAATATCGCTTCGTCGGCCGGATACCTTCCTCAGCCGGGATTTGCTGCTTACGCGGCAAGCAAAGCTTTCGTCATCTCCTTTTCGAGAGCGCTCTATTATGAGCTGAACGACCGCGGCATAATCGTTACGACCATATGCCCGGGCCCGGTCAATACCGATTTCCAGCGCAAGGCGACAGGCGGTGCCCAGACGGAATTCACGGGTATCAGGAAGCATGTGGTCGCCGATCCCGTAAAGCTGGCCAAGGCATCTATTAAGGCTTCAAAGGCCGGAAGACAGGTCCTTGTCTACGGGTTCTCGCAGAAAGCGCTTCATTTGGCTTCCAAGATCGTCCCGACATCGTGGATCCTTTTCTTCGAGAAGAAGACGATGCCGGTCGAAGACCCGGCTGCCGGAATCGAAGATGGACTGCCGCAGCCCGAAGCATCGGAAAAGTCCGTTACATAAGAGACAGATACCGAAGATACATCAGAGTGAAATTTACGGGAGGAACCATTATGAGCGCCAAGACCAAGATCGAACCGACATTTGCAGGAATCTACAGGGAAGTGGAGAAACGTGCTTCTAAAGCGAAATTCCTCAGGAATACCGCCACACAGATCACGCTCAAGGGCAATCTCGACAACCAGCCCTTCTATGTGAAGGTGGAGGAAGGCATTGTTGAAGTGGCTCCTTATGAATACATAAACGCACCGTTTTATATCGACGCTGATGCGGATGCCATGACAGCGGTGCTGAACGGTGTAATGACTTTTGCTTCGGCAGTCGCTCAGGGATTCATTACGATAAACGGCGATGCCGGACAGGCATACCTTTTTATCAGCAGCCTGTTCTGAACAGAAATTAGATGTCAAATACCGAACTTGTGATATATAATTAAGCGATATGGCTATCAGGTTAAACGGCATATTCAAAGACAACATGGTGTTCCAATGGGGCGCCGAGCTGCGTATATTCGGTTGCTCGGATACCAGGTGTACTGTCAGATGCGAGCTTTTCAAGGAAGACGAGAGCGTCCTGTCGGCTGAGTCCGACACAGAGGATGACGGCAGCTTCCTGATCTGCGCCGATGCCGTTGAGGAGCCCGGCGGACCTTATGAGATAAGGATCACCGCCGACGGCGAGGAACCCGTGATAATCCGGAATGCCTATGCAGGCGAAGTCTGGCTGGCTGCCGGACAGACGAACATGGAGTATCCTCTTTCCAGGAGTGAATTCGCGAAATACCTGATCCCCAAGATCTCCAAGACCGAGATCAGATACTACAAGGTCCCCCAGGCCGGCTTTATGGACGAAGCTCAGGCAAGAGCCGAGGATGAATCCGAATGGGTCGAAGTGGATTACGAGACTGCCGGCGACATGAGCGCGGTGGCCTTCTATTTCGCTCAATCCATTGAATCGCGTATCGATGCCAAGATCGGCATCATTCAGTGCACATTCGGCGGTTCGACGATCGACTGCTGGCAGAGCATCGAAAGTCTCATGACCACAAACGAAGGCCAGGCTTATATCAAGGAGTTCGATGAACGCACTTCCGAATACACGCCTGATGAATTCGATAAGTTTGCTGAGATGTATGTCATGAGGCAGAAGGAATATGATGACAAGCTCGACGCGGCTCTCATCGAGAATCCGTTTCTTACATATCTGGAAGCAGAACGTGAGATAGGACCTGCTCCCTGGCCGCCTCCGGTAGGCCCCAGAGCCGTAAGGCATCCCGGTTCATTCTTCGAGTGCATGATCCTCAGGATCGCTCCTTACACATTGAGAGGAGTGATCTTCTATCAGGGCGAATCCGACACGGACGGCCATCAGACCGAATACGGACGTGCCTTTGAGACGCTTATCGGGGAATGGCGCGAAGTCTTTTTCGATGATGAGCTCCCGTTCCTCTTCTGCCAGCTCCCTATGTACATTTCGAAAGACCGCAAGTACATGGGTTATGACGACATGGCCTGGCCGCTCCTTCGCGAACAGCAGCAGATAGTCGCTATCGACATGAGAAATGTCTATATGGCTGTAACTGCCGACTGCGGTGAGTTCGATAACTTGTATCCTTCCGACAAGAAGACGCCGGGCGACAGGCTCGCGCTCCTTGCCCAGAAGTTTGTATACGGCTTTGAGAATATCGAGGCTGTTGCGCCTTTCATCATTGATGCGCGACGCGGTGAAGGCGTCGAGATCACATTCGGCGGAGACTACATGCTCCTCAACCTTACTGCAGGCTTCGGCCCCGAGGATTCGGGCTTTGAAGTCGCAGGCGAGGACGGAGAGTTCTTCCCCGCGGAAGCTACCGTCGACTTTGACGGCAAGACCGTACTCCTGTCATGCCCGATGGTCGAGTATCCCTCAAAGGTCCGCTATGCCTTTTTCTCATACGGACCGACTCCTCTTCATGCCCAGAACGGTCTTACCGCGACTCCGTTCCAGGTAAGGATCGACAAGGATCTGGGCGGAAACTGATTCCAGGTGAACAATATGAATATAGCTTTTTTTACCCGCCCCAAGCAGGATGTAACTTTCATATATACTGATTTTACGATCAGGCAGACGCTCGAAAAGATGCATGCCAAGGGTTTTACGGCTGTTCCTGTCCTTGACCGCGAGGGCCATTATGTTGCGACCGTAAGTGAGGGCGACCTTCTCTGGTTCATCATCAAGGGCGAGGGCGGCGAGCCTCACACGATGGCGATCGAGAATCTTGAGGACATCCGTCTGACTGAACTGCTGGACCAGACAAAGAAGAACCCGCCGGTGACCATCAACGCTTCGATCGAGAATCTGATAATCCGCGCAATGGAGACGAATTTTGTCCCGATCACTGATGACAGGGGCATGTTCATAGGCATCGTCACGAGGCGTTCCATCATCAAGCATTTTTACGAGAAGAATATCTTCCCCGTGGAATGAGCCTTTGCAAGCCGTAAAAAACGGATGCCTCCGTTAGGGAAACATCCGTTTGTCAGGAACAATTAAGTATATCCGGGACATGTCATCTGAGACTGTCCCTTTTATTTTTCTGCAGATATTACTTGACTACCTTTACGGTCGAAAGGTCAACGACATACATAGGCCATGTCTTGAAGCCTTCGATCCGGTTGCTCACGATCGTGATCGATGTAGGATCCTGGATATAGACATTGCTGTTGTCCTTTACCATTTCCTTGAGGATCTCGTGATAGTATTCGACCTTCTTCGCCTCATCCTTCTCGGCAGGGATGAGCTTGAGGAGCTCGTCGACTCTGGAGTTGGAATAGTTAAAGAAGTTCTTGGAACTGTCAGAAGCATAACGGCTTAAGACATCGTAGGGAGCAAAAGCGCTGTCAACGCAGATAACGGTGGTGTCGTAATTCCTGTGATCGTGGACCTGATCGAGCCATGTTGCCCAGTCGACCTGATTGATCTTGAGGTTGACGCCGATCTTCTTGAGTTCGGCTGCGATCTCGATTGCCGCGTTGACGTGGGGCAGGTAAGAAGAGCAGACCGTTACGGTCGTATCGAAACCGTTGGGGAAGCCTGCCTCCGCCAGCAGTTTTTTCGCTTTCTCGACATCGTAGGTATATGTTCCGTCGAGTGAAGTGTCGTAGTATTTGCCCATGGCGGGACTCATCGCAGTGGTAAGCTCGACACCGGCGCCGTCCGTGGAAACGGAAATGATATCCTTCCTGTTTACTGCGTAATTAAGAGCCTCGCGTACCTTGACGTTGTCGAAAGGCTTGACTTTGTTGTTGAGGATGAAGATCTGAGGCATGTTGGAAACACTGGAATCGACCTTGAACCTCGTCTGGTCGACCTGCTTTGCGCGGTCGGTAGTGAAGTGGGGGAAGATGTCGATGCTGCCGTTAGTGAGCTCGACCAGTCCCGCATCGATATCGGCGCAGATCTTGAAGACTGCGGTATCTATTGAGGCTTTCTCGCCCCAGTATCCGTCGAATTTAGTAATGGTGATATTCTGACCGGGATTATAAGAGCCAAACTTAAAAGGACCTGTACCGACAGGCTTTGTCTGGCTGTCTTCATAACCGGAAGGAATGATGCCGGTCGTGAAATAGCTCAGGAGCTCGCTGCTCTTCTCTTTCAGCGTGACGATGACCTTATCGGGATCCTCATTGCTGACCTTGACCTCGGAGACGATCTTGAGCACATCGACAAGTGCCTTGTCCTGACCGGGAAGAAGTCCTGCGGCGCGGGAGAGAGAATAAACCACGTCAGCGGGAGTCATTTCTCTGCCGTCATGAAACTTAACGCCCTTGCGGATCGTGAAGATGTATTCGTCCATATTGTCAGAGATCTTGTAGTCTGTTGCGAGACAGGGATTGAGAGTTCCCTCGGAATCGAATTTATAAAGACCCTCATAGATGTTGAAGATGATCTCGCGGTCGCCTGCAGCGTTAACGGTATGCGGATCCAAGACACCGGGTTCCTGTGTAATGCCAATGGTTACAGTGTTTCCCGAGCCCGGATTCCTGCTGCAGCCGCAGAATGCACCTGCGAAAAGAATTGCAGACAGGACTGCTGCTGTTATCTTGCGTGAAATGTGCTTCATATCCGGTCCCCCCTATTCTGTTTTTATAATTATACGGACAAGAATGCGTTTGACATGGGGGCAACGCTCACAATAAAAAAAAGTCCGAAATGCCGTATTCTATTGATGTTTACTAAAAATTTAAACTTTAAGAGTCAAAAAAATAATATTTTTCAGTCCGTAGGTAGTATAATATGAACGATTATCTATGTGCCACGCGTTTGTGGACGAAATCAGGGAGATAAGATATGAAAAGATGTCCGGTATGCGGTGTAATGATGGGAGACAACGTTGCACGTTGCTCTATGTGCAAATATGACTTCCAGAAGGCCTCACAGGGTGATGTAAGTTCTGCGGCTGAAGATGCCAAGAAGGTTCTTGAGCAGAAGGAGCAGGAGAAGATAGCCCGCGCAGAAGCCAAGAGAAGTGAAGAAGAGAAGCGCATTGTCGAAGCTATGGAGAAGCTCGAGCGCGACTACGAGACGATGCAGGACAAGTTCAATTCCGAGAAGCTTAAGCTTGATTCGGAATTCTCGGCATTCCAGAAAAAGAAGCTCGATGAGAAGATCGCTCTCGAACAGACCGTTGATTCACTCCGCGCCGAGGTTGGCGAGACACGTGAGAGACGTGATGCCATGCGCAAGGAAGCTGATTCCCTGGTCAAGGATGCAAAGGAGAAGTCTAAGAAAGAGCATGACGAGATGATCGCCGAGGCTCAGGCTGAACAGAAGCGTATCCTTGAAGAAGCACAGCGCCAGACCGAAGAGCTCGCGATCCAGGTCGAGAAGGAATACAACGAAGCAATGGCCAAGCGTAACGAGCTGGTCAAGCAGGCCGAAGAGATCCAGGCAATGATGGATAATGCCGATAAGATCAAGGCCGACAGAGAGAAGGAACTCAAGGATATCGAGACCAAGATCACAAAGCTCAGTGAAGACTTTGAGAAGGAAAAGGTCAGGATCGCCGAAGAGTCCAAGAAGGTCTCTATGGAACAGGCTTCCGAAGCCCTCAAGATAAAGGATCAGGCTGAGGCAGAGCGCGACAAGGCAAAGGCTGAGACTGAGAAGCTCATAGCTGCAGCTAATGCAGAGCGTGACCAGATCGTTGCAGAGCTCGAACAGCGCAACCGTCAGGCTCAGGCCGAGCTTGACAGTCTGACTGAGCAGGCAAGGAAGGTCATGGCTGAAGCTGATGAAGCAGCTGCGAAGCGTGACGAGATCAATCAGCAGAGTGCTGCCGCGAAGGAAGAACTTGATAAGCAGGTCGAAGCGGCAAAGGCTGATCTCGATGCAAGAGAGACAGAACTCAAGCAGAGGATCAAGGCGGCAGATGCGGACCTCGAAGTCGTCGAGGCCAAGAAAGCTACTGCAGAGCAGGCTATAAAGCAGTTTGAAGACGAGAAGAACAGCATCGACGGCGAGATCAAGAGCCTGAAGGATGAACTCGATGAGGCAAAGAGGATCATCGCCGATTCAAAGAAAGCTACAGTTATCGCTGAGGCAGCGGCCCAGGAGATCATTCTCAACGCAGAGAAGCAGGCAGTGTTCCTTAAGGAATCCGCTTTGAGCGAGAGCGAGAAGGGTTCCATGCAGAAGAAGATCGAAGAACTGGAAGCACAGATAAAGGAGAAAGAGATGGAGAAGGCAGAGCTTGAGAAGAAGCTTGCTGCGCTCGACGATTCCGTTGCAGCGCTTGAGAAGAGAGTCAGGGAGGGCGGCTCCGGTTCATCGGACGGTCCTAAGGAGTATTGTGTTGAAGCAGTTACTCATAACAGATTGTCTGAAGTCGACGTAAAGGCTCTTGCCGAGATCCTCAAGAAGAAGGCGGCTGAAGGATGGAGACTCGTTTCCACGATCGATGATGACGGCGGAAAGATCATTTCCTCTCTCGGCGGTACTGAGTCGGCATCACTTTCCGGAGGCACTTTCAATTCTAAGGAAGACCGTGTCATCCTGATCTTTGAGAGAACCATCGCAGGGACTGCCAAAGCAAAATAAGGGACTTTGATCAGAAGAGAATACAAGGAGGCTGCGCGTAGGCGCGGCCTCTTTCTTTTGTCTGCGGGCTTGGAAATCAAATGCACAAAAATATTTTGAAATATGTTCGCTGTTTTGTGGAATTAGACTATCAAATATTTTATAATAGGAAAGTTATTGAAATTTGAACCCAAGGAGGAATGACTGATGGAGATTTATTCCGCAGACAAAATTCGCAACATCGCGCTGTTCGGCCATGTAGGTTCCGGAAAGACGACACTCGCAGAGGCGATCCTGTATTACACCAAAGCGATTGCACGTCAGGGCAAGATCGTTGACGGTAACACAACTCTCGACTATGATCCCGAAGAGATCAAGCGTCAGATGTCTGTCAACCTTTCTGTAGCCTGCTGTGAGTACAAGGGCAGCAAGATCAACATCATTGACACACCAGGTGACTTCGATTTCCTGGGTGAAGAGATGAGTGGAATAAGGATTGCCGATTCCGGCGTCATCATGATTTCCGCTAAGGGCGGCACATCCGTCGGTTCTGAGAAGGCTATCAGGCTCCTCAAGGGTAAGAACGTTCCTTTCCTTTTCTTCATGAACAGGATGGACGAGCCTAATGCCGATTTCGAGGCAGTTGCCCAGAGAATGATGGATCGTTACGGACCTTCAGTCATCCCGCTTTCCTTCCCTATCATGAAGGACGGTCAGATGACAGGTATCGTTGATGTTATGAACCGCAAAGCTTTCAGCGTTGACAAGGCTACCGGCAAGTTCGTCGAGTATCCGCTTCCCGAAGAATACAATGAGAGAGTTGACGAGCTTCAGAACAAGGTCAACGAGGTCGTTGCTGAAGCTGACGACGCTCTTATGGAGAAGTTCTTTGCAGGTGAGGCTTTCACTGAGGACGAGTTCCGTCACGGCGTCCATGCCGGTTTCCGTGAGGGCAAACTGCATCCTATCTACTGCGGTTCCGCATACATGAACTGGGGTATCGACTTCCTGCTTAACTGCATCTCGAAGGATACTCCTCCGGCAGGCAAGAAGCCCGCTCTCAAGGCTACGCTCCCTGATGGAGGCACTCTTGATGTTTCCTGCTCGCTCGACGATCCTCTCGCAGCATTCGTTTTCAAGACGATCTCCGATCCTTTCGTAGGAAAGATCAGTATTTTCAAGGTCAACGCAGGTACACTGCGCGCGAACTCTACTGTTTACAATGCGACAAAGGGTAAGGATGAGAGAATCGGCGGTCTGTTCTATCTCCGCGGCAAGGAGCAGATAGCTACAGACAAGGTTACCGCAGGTGATATCGGCGCCGCTTCCAAGCTTGCAAACACAGATACCAACGATACACTGTGCGACAAGGCCCGCGTACTTGAGATGCCGAAGATCAAGTTCCCTACACCCGTTCTTTCCAAGAGCATCGTGCCCGACAAGAAGGGTGAGGAAGATAAGATCATCTCAGGTCTTACAAAGCTCGGAGATGAAGACCATTGCTTCACAGTTGAGACCAATCCTGAAACAAAGCAGATGGTCCTTTCCGGTATCGGCGACATGCAGCTCAAGGTCATCATCAGCAAGCTTAAGTCCATCTACAACGTCAACTGCACGCTCGACGCTCCCAGAGTTCCTTACCGTGAAGCCATCAGGAAGAAGGTAAAGGTCCAGGGCAAGCACAAGAAGCAGTCCGGCGGACACGGCCAGTACGGTGATGTCTGGGTTGAGTTCGAACCCAACTACGATTCCGAGGAGCTCGTATTCGAAGAGAAGGTTTTCGGCGGCGCTGTCCCGAAGAACTACTTCCCGGCAGTCGAGAAGGGACTCCAGGAATCCGTAAAGAAGGGTGTTCTCGCAGGTTATCCCGTTGTTAACCTCAAGGCTACTCTGGTTGACGGTTCCTATCACCCCGTTGACTCTTCGGAAATGGCATTCAAGATCGCTGCCAACCTCGCTTTCAAGGCAGGCATGACACAGGCCGGTCCCGTCCTCCTCGAACCCATCAGCAAGGTCGAGGTCCACATCCCCGAGGACAAGCAGGGTGATATCATGGGCGACCTTAACAAGCGCCGCGGCAGGATCATGGGTATCGACGCAGATGAGTTCGGCTCAGTCGTCAATGCAGAGGTTCCTACCGCAGAGATGCTCGAATACGCAACAGACCTCAAGTCAATGACTCAGGGCCGCGGCTGGTTCGCAATGGAGCATGTACGCTATGAACCCGCACCTGACGAAGTTGCTCAGAAGGTCATCGCCGAGAGCAAGGTAGAGGAAGAGTAATAACCTCGCAGTTGCTTCCGCAAAATGCAAATTAAAAAGACTGGAGAATTTCTCCAGTCTTTTATTTTGAGTTTGAATCTGAGTATCAGTAGATCTTGTAGATCACAGTACTTTCTTCGGAGAAGTACGCGACCTGAGTCAGGTTCTTCTCAAAGAACTCGAGGTTGAAGTAGACGCCTTCGCCGTAGTCACCGTCATCGAACTCGGGGTCCGCGATAAGGTAACGGATGCCGCGTTCCTTGCAGTAACGCTTGAATTCGTTGATATCGCCGCCGCAGCCCGTGATGAGCCAGACATAGATCTTGTCGCGGGTTTCGGTGTCGTGGCCCGCTGACCATGCGTAGTAAGGCCAGCCGTAGTACATAGGGCGTCCTGTGAGCAGGAACCTGTTCATGGACCACTCAGGTGTCAGGAAGACATCGTCGGGCTCTGTGTTCTTCAGGATCCATTCCGTTGCGGGTGAATTTGTATTGACCGCCATGGGCGTTGAATTGATATTGATGTATGTAGCCCACTCTGAAATGCCCGTGCCTACGAGGCCGACGAGCAGGATGAGGGCAGCTGCAACGCCGAAGATCTCGAAAATGACCCAGACAGGTCCGGGAAGACCCTTGGCCTTTTCGGGAACGATCTCGTTGTGTTCGAGAACAGGTTCTTCTTCATCGCCGTCTTTGTCAGAATCTTCTTCAGAAGCCTTTGCGGAATCGTCGTCTGATCCTTTGCTGTCAGATCCTTCATCGTCGTCGAGGACTTCAAACGGAAGATCATCATCTTCTCCGTCAGTTTCAGACGTCTCAGCGGTCTCCTTTGTTTCCTCTTCGGCTTCTTCCTTACCGGTTTCCTTGTCCCCGGAAACGGTTTCCGTGTCATCAGGCTTCTTGTCATCAGAAGCCTTCTCTGCGTCTTCGGATCCGTCTTTGTCTTCAGTCTCTGTCCCGGCAGTGTCTTCTTCCGCGGAAGGCTCATCCGCCTTATCGGAGGATTCTTCTGCCTTGATCTCATTGACGAGGTTTCCGGGCCTCATGGCAACAGTATCTTCCTTAGGAATGGAATTATCGGGTTCCGCGGGCTTTTCAGCTGTCTCGGCTTCTTCTGCGGCTTTGTCTGAATCTTCCTCCGCGGAAGGTGCATCTTCCTTGTCGGAGACATCTTCTTTATTGGTGTCGTGGATGATATTACCCGGCCTCATTGATACGGAGGTCTCGGAAGGGAACTTCTCAAGAATGCGGTCATCCAAGGCTACATCGGCGTCGTCTGAATCGTCAAGAACGTCTTCGGAAGCGGGCTTAACGGACTCGTCATCCGCCGTACCTTCAGCGGTAGCCTTTTCCTTGCCGTCATCTTTGTCCTTGTCCTTGTCAGTTTCCTCAGAGTCTTCAAGTATCTCGAAAGGCTCCTCTTCAGGAATCTCTGCGGATTCAAGCTTCTCGGCATCGGTTTCTTCCTTTGTGATGACAGGCGGAAGCTCGCCGTCTTTCTCAGCCTTCACGGCAGCTGCCTCAAGGGCCTCTGTATCGGATACGGCCACGAGTTCTTCGGACTCTGTATCGGCAACGGCTTCAACATCCGCATCAGCAGCCAATGCTGCAGTTGCTTTGCGGCGTCCGGGCACAACGAAGAGATTGGCAAGGAATATTGCCACGAATACATCAACAAGGATCAGCGTAACCTGGATGAACTTGTGATTGGCGAGCATCTCGAGCGATACCTGGAAAGTAAACGCGAAGATCAGCGGATTAAGGAAAGCGAGGAACAGGAAGAATCTGTAAACGGGCTTTTTCTTAACAATATCGTGGATGAGCAATATTACGCTGCAAAGAAGGGCGACTACCAGGGTGGCACCGGTTACGGTAAGCAGATATCCGCCCAGTTTGAGAAGGAATTCTGAAGAGATCACAGTGGCATCATCGTTGTAGATGAAACCGGGTGCAAACTTAAGGTTGATCACGTTCGAGGCGCCGCCGGAGAGGGCGAAGGTCTGTATGCAGGAAGAGCATACGGCGCTGACAGCGACCAGAAGGTGAAGGAGTCTGCTCTCTGATATGAGTGCCATTCCGAAAAGAACGAGCAGCAGCGCGATAAGGCATGAACCGTGGAAATACGGCATGACGATAACGAGCAGGCAGGTCAGGAGCGTGATGGTTCCGGCTGAAAGCGGATCATCCTTTCTGGGCAGCCAAGCGTTGCGCGAGAAAAGGAAGGCCTTGATCCCTCCACCGAACGAACCTGCGCTCATAACGGAGATGCAGAGCCTTCGAACGAACGGCATGAAGAGAATGACGGCTACGAGTATCACCGAAATGCCGAGCATCAGGTGACGCTGGTTCGGATAGACATTGATCGCCCAGAGTCCCCAGTCGTCATAGGGGGTGGCTGCGTACCAGGAAGCCTCAGACATGACGGTGCCGATCGAGTCGACGACCGAATTGCCTTCAGACATGAGTTTTCCGATATGAATGAACACGTTAAGCGAGCTGCGCAGGAAAACGAGCACGGGTGAAAGTGCGAATGCGAGACGTCTTCCGGAAAGGAGGACTGCGATAAGTCCGAGAAGGATCATGGCGCATACCATCGTGATGATGGAGGGGATGTTGAGCGCATAATCTATCGGGAATCCGAGATATTCAAGCATTCCGGCGAGGAAATAGAACAGGAAATGATATTTGATGCCGTCGCCTGAATAGTGCATGTACTGGGTGGGGAAGTTAAAGCCCTTGCCAAAGGAGGATACCATCGCCGTGTGGGGCGAGAGATCCGAGAAAGTCGAATAGCCGTTGAGGAGGTATCCTCTGTCGATCCTGTATGTGTAGAACATGAGGAAGGAGGCTGTGATGGTGATCAGAAGGATGATGATGCTGTAGAAGATGGTGTTGGACGGCTTGTTGACATAGCCGGGAAGCTTAACGAATCCGGTGTCGCCCTCCTCATCTTTCTTGATCCGTCTGCGGTTTACGAGTATCAGACAGGTGAGTACGAGCCAGAGAAACAGTGCAGCCGTAACCATGAAGCTTATCTTCATGCACAGCTTGTCGCTGGCTATGAAATATGACAGCCCAAGGATGACATAATAATTCACGAACGGAACGACCATCAATCCGGCGGTGGTTCCGGTTGCAACTACGAACAGAGTGCTCGGTATGTTTTCGATTGCCTTGACTGAAGGAGCGCATGCCAGATAAAGGCGTCTGACATCCGGTACGCATATCGCCACGAGAACCATTCCGGTTATGGCGCATACACAAAGATATAGAATTGCGAGCATATAATCTCCCTTCAAACGATTTAAATAATTATATCAATTAATAAAATGGGCATATTTTACAAAGTTGTAACAGTTTACTACAATGAGACGAAAAGATTTGTGAAAAAGGTCTATAATCTACACATACTTTTGGGGAAGAAAGGATTCTCATGAAAATAACTGTTTTGGGCGGCGGTCTGTCGCCTGAGCGTGATGTCTCGCTCAAATCCGCAAGTCTTATCGCCAATGCGCTTCTTTCCAAGGGACATGAAGTCGCGCTGGTCGACCTTTATGACGGCATAGAGAATGACCGTCCTGCCGAAAGCTTTTTCCGCCGCGGCACGGTCAATCCGTTTACATATGTTATTCCCGAAACCGAACCTGACCTCGAAGAGATCATCAGGCAGCACGGCGGCAGACGGCAGTGGGTAGGCCCGAGGGTGATCGAGCTCTGCCGTTATGCGGACAGGGTATTCCTCGGACTTCACGGTTCCCACGGTGAGAACGGCCAGGTCCAGGCTCTTCTGGATGCTTACGATGTAAAATACACCGGCTGCGGCTATCTCGGATGTGCTATTGCCATGGACAAGTCGCTTTCCAAGTCTCTTGTCGCGGGCTACGGGATCCCGACAGCGAAATGGATCGTCGGCAGTTATGATGAGATCACGCCGGAGAGGATAAAGACCGAGATAGGCATACCTTGCGTTATCAAGCCTATCGGATGCGGCTCATCCTGCGGCGTTTCCATAGTCAAGACGGAAGATGAATTCGCTCCTGCTCTCAAATGGGCAGCTTCCTACAAGCAGATGATCCTCGTCGAAAAGTTTATCAAGGGCCGCGAAGTCACCATAAGCATCGTGGGACACAGGGCTCTTCCCATAACGGAGATCATCCCTCACCAGGGTTTCTACGATTATAAGAACAAGTACCAGGACGGTCTTACCACGCATGTCTGCCCGGCTCAGATCGATGAGGCTGATTACAGGAAATGTCAGGATCTTGCAGTAAAGATCTTTGACCTGCTCAGGATGAGCCAGTATGGACGGATCGACATGATCTATGACGAAGCCGCTCACGAATTCTGGTTTATCGAGGCCAACAACCTTCCGGGAATGACGAACACTTCGCTGCTTCCTGAAGCGGCCAAGGTCGAGGGCGTTTCCTATGAAGACCTTTGCGAGAAGATAGTCATGAGCTGCGGAAGCACCGAGATTGCGGGCTTCTGACAGGCAAGTAGTCGCGCAGGACCTTATGTGATAAAATTTAAAGGTTAAACTTTTGGAGGAACGGCTCTTTGGATTATCTTGAAGGATTGATGCTCGGCAGGCTTTGGAGCGATACCGATTATGAGAACAGAAAGCATTTCTGGCTCTTCATTATCTATGGCCTGCTTACCAACTGCTTCGTTCTTTACACTTATATCCTTGGCAAGAAGCTCTTGTGGTGCGGGGATTTCGGAATGCCCCTTTTCGCTGCGTTCATAGTCCTTTTCGTTGCCAGCCCCTTCATCTGCTTCAGATACTATCGAATGCCCTTTTGGGGCAAATTGATCATATTGGCAGAGAAGATATTCAAATCTTATCTCGTTCTCAGTTACACGGTGAGCCTTATGCTCCCCAGACTCACGGTAAATGTAGGGGATCTCCAGACATACGTCATAGATTATCTGAACAAGACCCTTGAGACTTATACAACGAAATATGCGGCAAGCTCAGGCTCGTTCGCAACGGTTACCGGCGTTCTTGCCGGAGGACTGCACGTAGTGCTCACGTTGTTGCTCAACCTCGTCATAGTGATGGCCGTTCCCGGTCTTATCTACATAGCGTTCAGGATTTGTCAGTTTGTTTGGGATTGGCTTATCAACACATTGATACTTAAGAGATTCTTTCCGTCGAAGCATTGATCTCCTTCGGTTTGGATCTCGATTCGCGGAAAACAGGAGGAAGGAATGGCAGAGCTTAGAGACAGGATCGACATAACGGTTGAAGAGCTCGAAGAGAGCCTTGGAGCCAGAAATCTCCCCAGATTCATAGCTGAATCGGAGGCGTCTTTCCTTGAGAGGATCGATGCGATCTGCAAGGGCATATGCTCTGACAGTGACAAGAAGGCGATCTTCGTATCGGGCCCGACTTCTTCCGGGAAAACGACTTTTACATTAAGACTTGCAAAGACGATAAACGAGGCCGGCCGCAAAGCCTGCCATCTCTCGCTTGACGATTACTACAGCATCAAGGATCTTGTTTTCGACAGGGAAGGAAGACCGGATTTCGAGACGATCGATGCGCTTGACGTTGACAGGATCAGGAGCGATATCGCGAAAATACTGAACGGTGAGACGGTTATTCCGCCCTATTTTGATTTCCATACAAGGACTCAGCATGAAGGCAGTCCCGAGAATGCGATCACACTGGGCGATGACGGCGTGCTCGTCGTAGAAGGTCTCCACGGTCTGAACAAGATGATATCGGGAGAATTCGGCGACAAGTGTTCAAAGGTATTTATCATGCCTTACGGCAATGTTTATTGCGATACCAAACTGATGGACAGCAATGAGATACGTATGCTCAGAAGGATCGTAAGGGACAGCAGGCACAGAAATGCGCACGCTCTCGCCACTATCGATTACTGGCCGATGATCAGCAGGTCTGAGGACAAGTATTACACGGAATACCTTACACAGGCTGACTATCACGTCAATTCGTTCCTGGCGTACGAGAGCCTCATAATCGCCCCGCTTGCCCTGAACGACATCCGTTCTGCCTTGAGCAAGGTCGAAAGAGGCCTTCTCGAGCCGAGCTGTTTTATGGACAGATCCAATACGGGCAAGCCTTTCGCAGATCTTTCGGCAGCTCTGGCAAAAGCGAGCAAGCTCATTGGCCACCTCGACAAGATACCTGTGGTAAGTCCTGAACAGGTTCCCGCGGAATCAATTCTGAACGAGTTTATCAGCGGTTAACAAGGAGAAAATCAATGCCTATCAGAATAGCAGACAATCTTCCGGCGAGACATACGCTCGAGCAGGAAAGAATATTCGTAATGGAGGAGAACCGCGCCATGTCTCAGGACATAAGGGCGCTGAAACTCGTTATCCTCAATCTCATGCCTGACAAGATAACGACTGAGACTCAGCTTCTGAGAGCTCTGTCGAACACACCGATCCAGATCGACATCGAACTCATGTGTATGGCGTCCCACCAGTCGACACATACGAGTGCCGCTCATCTTACCAAATATTATGAGACATTCGACAAGATCAAGGACCAGTATTTTGACGGCATGATCATTACCGGTGCGCCCGTCGAAAAGCTTCCTTTCGAGAAAGTGGATTATTGGAAAGAACTCGAACAGATAATGGAGTGGAGCAAGACGCATGTTTACTCGACCCTGCATCTTTGCTGGGCCGCGTTTGCCGGACTCTACTATCACTACGGGGTGCCGAAGTATGTTCTGGATCAGAAGGTCTTCGGAGTCTTCGAGCACTCGATGACATGGAGCCGTCCGGTCAAGCTTTTCAGGGGTTTTGACGACATTTTCTATGTTCCGCACTCCCGTTATACGGAGATCAGGAAAGAGGATATCGTCAGGCACAGGGAGCTGAGGATCCTTTCCGAATCCGAGGAGTGCGGCATCTACGCGGTGTCCGATCTTCACGGACGACAGATCTTCATAACCGGTCACTCCGAATATGACAGGGAGACTCTGGACAGGGAATACAAGAGAGATCGCGGCGCTGGCATCAACACCGCTCTGCCCGTCAATTACTATGTCGATGATGATCCCGATAAGGGCGCTATCCTGAAATGGCGTTCCTCGGCGACGCTCATGTATACGAACTGGCTCAATTACTACGTATATCAGGAGACTCCGTTTGATATCGGTCTTATCAGCAGCATAAGGAATGAGGATCTGATACCCGGAAGGGATGAGGAGAAAAATGACTGATTCCGATATGGTTGTTTTGACAGATGAGCTTATCAGTAAAATGGCTCCCGAACGCCCTTCAACGGGCCACAAGGGAACCTTCGGAACCTGCCTTGTAACTGCGGGAAGCGAATACATGACAGGCGCCGCCGTGCTGGCTTGCGGAGCTGCGCTCAGATCGGGCTGCGGCATGGTCCGCGTCTATTCCGAGCAAAGGACACTTGACGCGATAAGCAACATTCACCCGTGCGCACTTCAGTCCCTGAGGGACGGAATGCCGACAGGCGTCCTGAGAAAAGCAAAAGAACTTCTCAACAGTGCGGATTCCGTACTTATCGGTCCGGGCATTCCCGCGGACGATCTTAACCTCAGGTTTCTGCTGGAGCTTTTCATAAGGGAAGCCGGACCACTCGTTATCGATGCCGGAGCAATAAGTGCTGCCGCACACGACAAAGAGAACATCCTGCCCCTGTTGAGACACAGGAATGTGCCAGCGATCCTGACACCGCATCCGGGTGAATTTGCCAGGATCTGTGCGGGGATCGAGGGAATGACGCCTGAAGATTCTCCTGCCGAAGCCGCACTGAAGCTTGCCGGAAAGATCAGGAGCGTTATTGTTCTGAAATACAGCAAGACCATTATCGCCGTTCCGGGCGGAAGGGTCTATATAAACGACGCCGAGAACAGCGGTCTGTCAAAAGGCGGATCGGGCGAAGTTCTGGCCGGACTTGCAGCAGGTCATCCGGCGCCGGGCCTTGCGCCCGCGGAAACTGCCTCAAGCGCAGCAATG
>X424_Quagga__coassemble_35_pt1 | contig 21263 bp, 20 predicted proteins | sample X424_Quagga__metabat2_low_PE_008 | metagenome-assembled genome bin X424_Quagga | reverse complement strand
CCCCCCGAAAACATCAGCGTTTTCGCGCACCGCAGCAAAATTGACGGTGTGTACTGTTTTGCTATAATCTGAAAACAGTTGCCCGCATCTGCAGGGATTAACGAAGTGACATATCTCGAACAGGAAATACAAATATGGCGATCAATGAGAACGATAACAAAGCATCGGTAACATGTCCGTGCTGCGGAAAAATAACGAGCGGATACAAGTACTGTCCTGAATGCGGCGCGAAGCTTTCCGAGCAGGGAGCTATACCTGTCATTCAGCCGGATCAGAGTGCGCCTTCAGGAGAAAACAAGCCTTTTGATGATTCAGGTCTCACTCTTCTCGGGGATTTCTGCAAAAGGACCGTGGCTACGGTCGGCGGAGACGGCTACGATGAGACCGTTCTTTACAGGGATGAAGCTGACGGCAGTTATCAGATACATACGTTTTCGAAGTATGACGGCATGCCAAGTGAGCTGCATCATTCATTCAAGGCAAAAGACGGCGCATACGATGCATTGCTCGCTCTTGTGGATGAACTTCAGCTGGATGCATACGAGGGCAAGGCCGGGTTCGGTCTTTGCGGCGGAATGTATATCTGCAAGTATCTGAAAAACGGGACCATTCACAGGGTGACTACGGATAACTTCGGTATGGACGGACCCGCGGTCATTATCAAAGTAGGCAATCTTCTCAGAAGCTATATGGGAGAGGAAATTCCGCAGTGATCCCTGATCCTGAAACTAATTATGCTGAGCGTACGGACACACTCCAAAGCGCGCGGCAAACCGTCTGGAAGGAGTCCATCATGTCAGGCAGCAAGACATACAGGGTATTCGTTATTAATCCGGGAAGCACTTCAACGAAGCTCGAGTATTTCGAGAACGAGAAGAGCATCCGCAAAGACAACATATTTCACGATTCCACGGTGCTCAGGAATTTTGACACCATAAACGCACAGCTTTACTACCGCATGGAATATGTGCGCAAGTGGCTGAAGGATAATGATATAGACCTTACGGGCGTAGATGCCATTGTCGGCAGGGGCGGCGCGTGCTATCCCGTTCCGAGCGGCACTTATGAAGTGGACGAAAGACTGCTTTCCGATGTCCGCAGTGCCAAAGGCGGCGTATACCACTCGAGTATGCTGGGCATCCAGATGGCCAAGGAACTCCACGACGAATATGGCGGAAGGCTCCTGATGGTCGATCCTATCGTCGTTGACGAGCTTCAGGATGTTGCAAGGATCACAGGCGTCAAAGGCCTTTACAGGACCTCCGCGACGCATGCGCTCAATCTCAAGGCGACGGCACGCGAGCACGCGAAAAGGACCGGCGTAAGATACGAGGACATGAACTACATTGTCTGCCACATTGACGGCGGCATCACGGTTACTGCCCATCAGAAGGGCCGCATGATCGATGCCAATGACGGCAGCGGCGGCGACGGTCCGTTCACCCCGACGAGAATGGGCACGATGGCCGTCACCGATGTCATCAAGTTCCTTTTCGATAAGCCGATCGACGAGGTCAGGAAGCTCTGCCAGTCAACAGGCGGTCTTTCCTCATGGTTCGGGACCTCGAATTCCGATGCCATTCACGAACTGGTCGAACAGGGCGATCCTAAGGCGGTCCTCGTCTGGAACGCGCTCATCTATCAGATAAACAAGCTCATCGGCTCAATGGCCTGCGTACTGCACGGCAAAGTCGACGCTATCATCCTCACCGGCGGACTCATGCGCTTTGACGATATCCTCAACGGGATCACCGAGGCTTGCTCATGGATCGCTCCTGTCTCTTCCTACCCGGGAGAACTCGAACACGAGGCCATGAGAGACGGCGCACTCCGCGTGCTAAGGGGCGAGGAGGAAGCAAGGACATATCCCGGGAAACCCGTATTCTCAGGATTTGACTTCGATTAAGGAGGCTCACATGCATTTCATCGATACCATCAAGGCAAAAGCGGCATCTGATCTTAAGACCATCGTCCTTCCGGAATCTGAGGATGACCGTACGATAAAGGCGGCTGCCCGGGTACTCAGTGAGGGCACGGCGCTGCCTTTGATCCTCGGAAACGAGGAAGAGGTCAGGGCCTCCGCGGACCGTCTCGGCGTCTCGATAGAAGGCGCAAGGATCCTGGATATTACTACATCGGAAGACATCGACAGATACTCAAGGATGCTTGCCGAGATCCGCGCGAAAAAGGGCATGACCTACGAACAGGCCAAAGACATCATCAGCAATGACAGACTGACCTACGGGATAATGATGGTTAAGGCGAAAGACGCTGACGGACTGGTCTCGGGCGTGTGCCACACCTCGGCCGATATGCTCCGTCCCGCTCTTCAGATAATCAAGACGGCTCCCGGAAGGAAGGTCGCTTCCATTGCTTTTATTTTCGAGATCCCCGAATGCGAATTCGGCGAACACGGAATAATCCTCTGCGCTGACTGCGCTTTAATGCAGGATCCCAACCCTGAGGAACTCGCCGAAATAGGCGCTGAATCCGCCGCTTCATTCGAGGCGCTCGTCGGATCACAGGCAAAGGTCGCTTTCCTCTGTCACTCGACAAAGGGTTCCGCGAAGCATCCGTTCGTCGACAAGGTCGCGTCCGCGGTTAACATCGCAAAAGAGAGATATCCTGATGTCCTCCTTGACGGTGAGCTCCAGCTCGATGCGGCTATCGTCCCTGAAATAGGCGCTTCCAAGGCTCCCGGATCTCCGGTCGCAGGACAGGCAAACGTCCTCATCTTCCCTAACCTTGAAGCAGGGAACATCGGTTACAAGCTCATCCAGAGAATAGGAAAAGCAGAAGCTTACAGCTTCCTTCAGGGCCTTGCGGCTCCTGTCAACGATCTTTCCAGAGGCGCGGGAGTTGAAGAGATCGCGGGCGTCATAGCAATTACCGCTGTTCAGGCGCAGCAGACCGGAAACGCATAAAGACAGGTTTATAAGAACTTGACTTTGTAGGAAATGAACTTGGTCCTCAAAGGGATATTGTCATAGACCCACTTGGCATCTTCAGTCGCGAGTCTGATGCAGCCGTGTGATACACGCTTGCCGAGTCTGCCGTCGAGCACCTTCTTGCCGCCGACGCCCTTATAAGTGATGCTGTGTATCCAGAACTCTTTTTTAAGCCTGGTTGCCCAGTAAACCTGAGAACCGTACGAATAGAAGCCCTTTGACTTGAGTACCGTCTCGTGACTGCGGTTCCAGTATGTCTTATATACTCCGGGAGAACATATCCAGAACTTGATCAGATTCCAGTTGTTCTTCTTGCCCTTGAAGATCCCCATGAAGCAGTACTGGCTGTCAACAAGGATAAGGTATTTCGTCTTGCTGGAATACTTCTGGGCTTTCTTTATCATGTAGGCACGTATCTTGCCGGCGTCTTTATAAACGGATGTGGTCTTGCTCACTATGCCGTTGATATTGCCCGGTGCCGCTGCACCGTTTTCGCGCTCTACGAGGACGATCTGGATAGCCTCAATGCAGTAGCGGTAATCTTCCATTCCGGTAACGGTGCCGTCGCCGGCCCATCCCATCCAGCCTATCTCTTCGAGGCAGATCCTGTAAAATACACTGTATTTCACGAGGAGCCTTCCTGTCAGGTATATCTTTATCTTCTCGATCTGTTTGCCGCCGTTAGTCTTGCCCGAAGTCTCCGAATCTGAGACCTGACCTGTCCAGCCGGTGTCTTCGAGGTAGGTGTTATAGCATATCTTCCCGTCGATATCGCTCTTGATGCCGATCTGGAGAGCATCGATCGCGATGCCCTTGCCGGGCTTTCCGCACACCTTTCCCTGCTCGGTATACTGTTCGCTCCAGTCCTTGCTTCCGCGCATGAATGCCCTGTATGTGAGCTCTGCTCCTTCGGGCGCTTCAAAGGGGACCGTGGTGGGCGTGGGTGCCTTGGTAGATTTCTTGGCGGCCTTTTTGGCGGAGTTCTTTTTCGAAGACTTTTTCGCTTCATCAAGACTCAATACCGAACCGGAAAACTCTGCCGTTCCTTCGGCGGTGCCGGCATCGAAAGAAGACGCTTCAGAAGGGACCGGCGTAAGCTCTGCAAGCATGGCAAAAGATATCACCGCGGCAAGAAAACCGCATAAAAAACGCTTGAAACGTTCCTGCGTCATCAGATCCCCTCCTTATTTTTTTCAACGATAATCATAACATATCATTTTTCTGCCAAGCGATTTTTGAAAACTTTTCGCGATACGGGCATACCGCAGGCGCGCCAAAGAGTATACTTGTAGCAGTAAGACCGCATTCACCCGAAAACACTCAAGGAGAAACGTTATGAAGAAGGCATCCGTCAAGATAATCGTGTCTGTCCTTCTGGCTTCTGTTCTGGCAGCGGAGGGCTGCACGGGATACAGGGGATCCAAGGTCGGAAAAGACGCTGAAATGAAAGCCGCAACCCTTGCGGATAATGCACCGAAACCGGATGAGAACAGTGCTCTCGCACCCGGCAAGAAGATCATTGATATTAATTTCGATGACGGCAAGGAAGACGGGTTCGGCACCTACAAGGAAGGCGGCGAGCTCTACATCAGCAACAAGGACGGCATGCTTGACATCAAGATCGTGAACGTCGGTTATCTCGACTATTCCAATCAGGCATCGTGGGACGGTTTCAACCTCGTTGAAGGGTGCGAATACACCTACAGCTTCGACATCAAGTCCGACATCGAGCGCAAGGTTGAATACCGTCTCCAGATCAACGGCGGCGACTATCACAGATATGTCGGCGATTACATTAAGATCGGACCGGAAGTTACGAATTTCTCTGTCGACTTCGTGATGAAGGACCCTTCGGATCCGGCGCCGCGCCTTGTTTTCAATATGGGATTCATGGATGACATGGATAAGGCGAACAAGCCTGCGGAACATCACATTTATATCGACAACATCTGCCTGAAGGTCAAGGACTCCTCGAACGCGAAGGATGCTGCGGTCGCGGGACTTCCTACTTACCTGAACGTTGCCGTTAACCAGGCAGGATACAGACTTAATGATGTGAAGACCGTTTTCGTGAAGACGGAGAACAGCAAGGAGGATTTCTTTGTCTGCGATGCCAATACCGGCAAGATCGTATGGCAGGGTAAGCTTTCCGAAGCCGCCCTCGACCCTGCTTCCACGTACATGGTCGCAAGAGGCGATTTCTCCGGAGTCAACAAACCCGGCACTTATTACATCTATACCGCTGCAGGCGCTTCATACACATTCGAGATAGGCGACAATGTGTATGACAAGCTCTACAAGGATGTCGTACTCATGCTCTACAGACAGCGCTGCGGCGTCGCGACAGACAAGTCGATCGCAGGCGAGGATTTCGCTCATGAAGCGTGCCACACCGGCGAGGCTCAGATCTTCGGCACCGACAAGAAAAAGGATGTGTCAGGCGGCTGGCATGATGCAGGCGACTACGGCAGATATGTCGTGTCGGGCGCGAAAACAGTAGCCGACCTCCTGGCAGCTTATGAAGACTACGGCTCAAAGGCTGACGATCTCGGCATTCCCGAAAGCGGCAACGGTGTTCCCGACCTTCTCGACGAGGCCCGTTTCGAGCTCGAGTGGATGCTCAAGATGCAGGACGATGAGACCGGCGGTGTTTATCACAAGGTCACCGGAATGACATTCCCGGGCATGGTAGCTCCTGAGAAGGAGACCGCCCGGATGATCCTTGCTCCCATCTCGACCGCCGCTACAGGCGACTTCGCAGCCGTCATGGCAAAGGCTGCGGTCATCTATAAGGACATCGACGCAGAATTCGCCAAAAAGGCTTATGAAGCGGCTGTCAAAGCCTGGAACTACATAGCCGGAAAAGACGACACCACAGGCTTCAAGAACCCTGAGGGCATGGATACCGGCGAGTATCCCGATGCCAACACATTGGACGAGAGATTCTGGGCCGCTGCGGAGCTTTACCTTGCGGCATATGCCGAAGCAGCCGGCGCTAAGAAGGCCGATGCCGGAACTTACGGAACCTTCATAAGCCAGACCATCGGAGATTCCGGTCTCAAGGACGGTCTCGGCTGGGCTGAGATCACGACATACGCTATATACGATCTTGCAAAATCAGGTACCGAATTCTCAGTTCAATCGAAAACAAGACTCCTCGCGGAAGCTGACAAGCTCATCGAGGACGCGAAGAGCGACAGGTACTTCCAGAGCCTCGGAACCAACTACTACTGGGGCAGCAACATGGGCATCGCAAACAACGGCGAGCTGCTCTACATGGCTGCAAAGGTCGCGGCCGCGGACAAGAAAGCTTCTGCGGCATATAAGGAAGCTGCTGCCAGGGAACTTGATTATCTGCTCGGCGCGAACGCCATGGGTTACTGCTTCGTAACCGGATATGGCGTCCTCAGCCCTAAGAACGTCCACCACAGGCCTTCCGTTGCGGCCGGCAAGACAATGCCCGGCATGCTCGTAGGCGGCGCGGACAACGCTCTCGAGGACGATTACGCAAAGTCCATGCTCGCTGATGAAGCTCCTTCGATGTGCTATGTTGACGGAGACCAGAGCTTCTCGACCAACGAGGTCACGGTCTATTGGAACTCACCTCTGATCTACATCCTCGCAGCTGAGGGTTCATAACGCCTGCGGTATTCATCGTGATATAATCGTTCTATGAAGATATGGGTGGTTAATGACGACGGAATAAACAGTGAGGGCATCAAGACGCTCGCGCGTCATGCTGCCGGTTTTGGCGATGTCACCGTCATCGCTCCTGTTAATCAGTGTTCCGGTATGTCCTCATATATAACTCTGGGGCTCTACGGGGAACCGAGGACGGAAGATAAATTCCAAAAAGTCCCCTTCGCCGTGGAAGGTGTTGACGCTTATGCGGTAAAGGGAACTCCGACCGACTGCGTCATCATGGGAGAACACTTCCTTAAAGAGAAGCCCGATATTCTTTTCTCCGGGATCAACCGCGGAGAGAACGCCGGGATCGACATCCTCTACTCAGGAACGATCGGTGCCGCGATGGAAGCTTTGGTCAGAGAGATCCCCGCTATCGCCTTTTCGCAGAGGTGGGAGATGGAGACCTTCGAGCTGATCGATCAGGAGATCGACGGGATAATCAAAGAACTCCTCTCAAGAAAGCTCCCCGCGAATCAGATCTGGAACGTCAATTTTCCCGCCTTCATGCCTGAGGACTTCAAGGGGATCCTGTGGGACCGTGTGCCGAGCCAGAGGCGTTACGGCAAGACGGCCGAAGAGACCGATGATGTCGAGAACGCAGACAGGGTAGCTCTTGACCGGGGTTATATCTCGATAGGAACGATCACGAATATGGCTTTGGTGCCTTAACGGGGTAGTCTCGAATGAAGTCTGCTGACATTAAGGACTTTAAAGACAGAAGCAGTCTCACGAAGTTTGAAACAGCTTTCCTGATAATAGCGGCTGTGGTGACCATTACCTTCGCGTCCACCTGTTCCCCGCTTTATCCTTTCAATCCCTGGGACGATGCCAACTGCTTTTTCACCGTCGGACGCGGCATAGTAAAAGGCCTTGTCCCGTACAGAGACCTCTATGAGCAGAAAGGTCCTCTCCTTTATTTCATCTACGCGTTTGCCGCTCTGATCAGCGACAGATCATTTATCGGCGCATGGATCGTAGAGTGCGTCGCGGCTTCGCTTTTCGCGGTCTTCTCATGGAAGATCGCAAAGCTTTTCACGGACCCGCCACGTTACAGCATCTGTCTTGTACCCCTGTTGCTCGGCATGACCTATACCGTCAGGCTGTTCAACTTCGGCGGCAATGCCGAGGAGCTGTGTTTCCCGCTTCTCACGATCGCTTTCTACTTCGGACTGAAGGCCATCGTGAACGGCGACGGCATCCCCGAAAAGAAAGAAGCCCTCATCTGCGGTCTGATATCGGCTGCCCTGTTCTGGATAAAGTATACTTTCCTGGGATTCATGGCAGGCTTCATCCTTTATATCCTCATCCTTTCGATAAAGCACAGGAGCTTTGCAAGACTCTGGTCGCTCGTCTGGAGATTCATTGCGGGCTTCGCCGCCCTGTCGGTCCCTGTCCTCTTATACTTCCTTGCAAACGGAGCGTTGGGTTCGCTTTGGGAAGTATATTTCTACAACAACATATTCCTGTATCATTCCGATATGCCGCTTGGCGGGATCGCGGGCATCCCCGTCATCAAGAACATCTATATCCCCCTGTACTGCGTCGTCGCGCTGTCAAAGAGTTATCCGGAATTCGGAGTTATGCTTATTCTCTCCATCCTCTCTTTCTTCTTTACCGGCAAGACCCGTTACAAGAAGGCGGGACTCCTGTTCTTCCTAACCCTCTTCATGACTCTGGCATTCACCTTTACCAAGACGACCTTCATCTATTACTACATCTACATAACCGCCTACTGCTTCTGCCTTATCCTGATCCCGTTCATAAAAGGCATGGATTATCTGGCAAAAAAGATCAGTTCATCATTGATAAAAGGCGGCGTCTGCGCCTGTCTCATCGTCCTCTATTCGTTGACGCTTCTTCTCGGCAAGAACACATATCTCTTCATGCAGAGCAAGGATCAGCTGGCCCAGTTCCGCTACGCCGAGACGATAGGTCAGACTCCGGACGCGAAGATCCTTACCTACGACATAATGGATTCGGGCTTCTACACCGCTGCCGGCCTTGTGCCCCGGAACAGGTTCTTCTGCTACCTCAACATCGAATTGACCTATCCGGCCGTGCTTGAAGAGCAGGACAGACTTATCAAAGAGGGATATTTCGACTACATCATCACATCCGGTTTCTGCAATAAGAATTGGGATAATTACGAGATCGTACGCGACGAGACCGATATCTACGTCGGCTATGACGGCATCAAACTGCGTGACGAATACAGGCTTTACAAGAGAAAATAAAGCTTAAGGGAGATAATTCTCGCTTTCCTTCTTAACTTCCTCGACCCGCTTTGTCATGGGATTCTCAAAATCGAAAAGCCATGCGGGATCAACATTGCTCTGCCACTGATAAAGACCTGTCGTGACCGCACCGTCCTTTGCGGAAATGCGCACCCAACCGATCGCGTTAAGCTTTGAACCGGCAGGAATACGCTTTACGAGCTTTCCGTCAGCGGTCATGATCTCGGCAATCTGCAGATCATGGCTGAATCCGTCAAGATAGACATCGTAGCCGCTAAGCTTTGAGGTTATCGTGTCATATGTCCAGGGCGCTGATGTCGCGTCATTGCCTATGTGTCCCATCAGGACTACATAATCGGCGCCTTCAGCCCTGGCCTTATCGATCGCGTCCTGCGCTGCCTTGCAGATGAGGTCTCCGGTCTCATCCTGCATGAAGCCGTAGATGAATCTTCCTGCTTCATCCTGGAATGCCTCCGGCTGTACGAGCGTGATCGCCTTGGGTGTCGTAATGCCGACAAAGGCGATCTTCTTTCCGCATGCCTCCTTGATGACATACGGCTTGAGAACCTGCTTGCCGTCTTTCTCCAGATTGCAGCAGACATAATCGAAATTAGCCTTATCAACGAACTCCAGGAAACGGTCCATGCCGTATTCGAATTCATGCTCACCCGGGATCGCTACATCGTATCCGAGATCGTTCATGAGCTTCAGGATTGCTTCACCTCTGGTGAAGTAGCCGATAGGCGCACCCTGGACGGAATCACCGTCATCAACAAGAAGGACGGTATCGCCCTTGAGCTCCAGCTGGTACCTTATCTCATAAACTCCGCCGTATGAGAAGCCTTTGTCAAAACCGCAGTGGACATCTCCGGTCATGAGGATGACCACATCGCCGTTTTGCTGAACAACGGGCTTCTGATGAAGAGACGGCGTTTTTGTAAACGAAGACTCTGAAGGCTCGGTAATCTGAATATGAGTTGTTGCAGAAGCCGTGGTATCCGGTGTCTGCGTGGGCGTCTCGCCGCGCGAACAACCGCTGACGAGCAGTGCAAAAGCAAGTATTAACGCCGAACAAGCTTTATTCTTTATGGTTCTGTCCTGCCTTTTGATTAGTAGATACTTATTATACATTATTCCTTTCGAAAATCAGAAATCATTGCCGCCCGGGTCAGACTCTGCCCCAAAAATTAATGATATAATGGGAACGGCTTTCAAACAGACCACTGTTCTTTTGAGGCAGATTCTTTTTTTAGGAGTTTTCTATGTCAACACTGTTTAGGATCAAATGCCCTGCATGCGGAAACGTCGCCGACATACCCGGCAATGCCGCTTGCGCAAATTGCAACAACCCGCTCGTCCTTCCTGAAGACGGAGTTATCCAGATGTACCGTATGGGCAACCCCCTCGGCATGGCGGTCGGATTCGGTATCTACCTGAACGACATTCCGCTCGGTCATCTCGCAAATTCTGATTCCATCAGACTTCCCGTATCCTTTGGCCACTACAAGGTCCATATGACACACGGAATGAGCAGAAAGGGCGTTGATGCTGAGTTCGATGTCACACCTCAGGACAGATTCATCTATCTCAAGGCTCACATCAAACCCGGTTTGATTACAAACACTGTCGTAGTTGAAAGAGTTCCTGCCGATCAGATGCCGCCCCTCTGATCAATATATAAAGCAACAAACCAAAGGACTGATCCCGAATATGAGATCAGTCCTTTTTTACTTGGATTCAAGCCTTTCGAAAAGTGTATGGCTTCAACAGGCGGAAACGCAGCGCATATACCGCATTCAGTCATCAAGGAGTGAATATAAGGTTATATTGCCTGAAGTAACACTGATGATCATATCGTTCGTACCATTGCCGTTGACATAATCCTTACCGTTCTTCGTTAAAGTCAGTTTGTAATCGAATTCACCGCTTGTGATCTTGGGGTGAAACGTGACGTCGCAATCCTCGGGAAGGTAGACATAGACGTTGCCGGAGCTTGATTTGATATCGGCAGTCTTCGGAGCTTTGCAAAACTTGAATTTGTTATTACCGCTTGTGGATTGGGACTTAAAATCAACTATGCTCTCAGCTTCGATGCTCCTGTTGCCTGCGGTTGATCTGATATCACACGCGGATACCGAATCGAATACCGCATCGATATCACCTGAGGTAGCGTGGATCTTGACCGATTCAAGACTTCCCTTCTGGTTGACCTTGATGTTTCCTGAAGTAGAATTTATGTCGATCAGCTTCGCATCACCGTTCTCCTCGAATCTGATATTGCCTGAAGTTACCTTGATCGCGGCCTCTTTAGCCGAACAGGAGAAGGAGACGTTGCCTGCGGAAGACTCGACATTGAGCTTGTCTGTCTTAAAGCCGTCAAAATCCATGTTACCTGCTGAGACTTTGACAACAAGTTCTGACAGATCCTGTGCGCCGGGAACCGTGATCTCAAGTTCCTTTTGGATCTTATAAAAGGATATCCTTTTCGTTGATGCACAGTATCTTACATAGAGCGTATTGCCGTCGACCCAGGTATGAACCTTCTGTTCTTCTGTAAGGTCCTTGTTCGCGGTCTCCCTGATGCTGACCTTGTCTGTATCCGAACCGCTGAACTTCACGTTGCCTGCACCGTAATCAATGTTGACAGATGTGATCTTGTCCGTGATCTCACGGTCGCCAGCAGTGTATTTGTCACCGTTCTCGTATGTATAGTTGAAGTATGAGAACCCTGCTGAGCAGCCCGTGAAACAAAACACGGTTGCTGCAACTATTCCGAGTATTGATGAGATGATCTTGTTATTCATTTTATTGTTCCTTTCTTAAATAGAGCGATCAGTATTCCGATACCTGCAAGCAGCAAGCCGACAGATCCGACTGAGAGCATGATCGGCAGCCAGGGGTCAGCGTAATACTCAACGCCTGTGATGCTCGTGCCCTTGACCGACATTGCGGTCATGTGAGACAGGATCCCCCCGAGGATTCCGGTACACAGGACCGATACGCCGATCTTGATCAGTGCATTGGCGCGAAGATACCTGCAGCTTGCGAAAACAGCCCACACCATCCCCGCTATCGGGAGAGATATTGAAGCGGCAAGCGGGAAGAATTCCGCGGGACCGGTATGGAGACCGATGCACACCATCATGAGAATGAAAGTAAATGTGTAAGCGCCCATGACGGCAAGGCCTTTATGATCTCCAAGATGTTCCCTGACAGGCCTTCTTAAGCATATAAACGGCGCGAAAAGCATCGTAAGTCCGAAGAGCGTCGAAGATGCCGCAACGAAGAACCAGTTGCCTCCTGTAATGATCGCGCAGACCGCGAGGAGCAGTATCACGCATGCCGTAAAAGAAACCATTGTCGTAAACATCCTGTTCTTCGGCATCAGTAGCGGGACGATTATCAGCGAAGCCGCCGTCATCATTGCCGCGAGCACGATGAAGAACCATCCGAGTCCGCCTCCGGTCGCGATGTCCACTATCAGGCAGATGAGGATCGGCACCGCGAAGATCAGCCCTATGATGCTTCCTGCAAACGCGCTCTTCCTCTTGAAGAACCTGGCCTGCGAATCTATTACTTCATTCTTTTCCTTCAATATCTTCTCGTCAATGACGGTATCGCTTATGTCGGTCAGGAGCTTTCTGCAAGAAGGACATTCTGCAATGTGCTCGTCGACTGCTTTCCTGCTTGATTCGCTGCATATATCATCTTTGTATAACGGAAGAAGATCGGAGATCATTTCACAATCAAATTTCATATTCATCCATCCTTTCCTTGATTTTCAATCTGGCTCTGTGATACGTGACCCGGGCCCAGGTCTCGGTCTTTCCGAAGATAGAACCTATCTCCGTAAATGACAGCTCGCCGAATACCCTCAGCTGGAAGACTTCCTTGTACGGTTCTTCCAACCGGTGGAGAATGCTGTGGATCCTCAGGGACATGTCCTTGTCAGCGAGATCGTCCTCGATAACGTTATTTGTATCGGGTATGTCCTCACCGGGCTCATCATCCTGATTCGCATACCGCCGCTTCTCATCTATGAAGATGTTTTTCGCGATCGCGCACAGCCACGTGTAACTGTCGCTCTCTCCCCTGAAGCTCTTCTCAGTTGATATCGCCCTGAAAAAAGTCTCCTGGGTTATCTCTTCGGCGTTGATGCGATCTTTGGCAAGCGTCATCACGTAGGAGAAAACCTTCATGTAAAAGGCTTCATAAAGCTTTTCAGCGGTTTTCTTATCCACGTATCAAACGACCTTTCTCTTGTGATCTCACCTGTTAGACGGCGAAATCCTCATTTCGTTACAAAAAAACAGAAAAAATCTTGAAATTTTCTCAGAAGCCTTATCTTACTGCATTTGCCGGACTGCCATACACTTTGACCGAAGCATCCGGAGCGGTTTCCTTTACATAAAGTGAGAAGCCTTCGCCGCCATCCGTATGGACCGGGAACGCCTCATACCACTTTTCGCCGCCGATGCAGACATATATAACGGTATCATCGCCATAAGTGCCCTGAGCAAGCGTTCCGCTTATCGTGGTGTATCCGTTCGCTGATGACATGCTGACCTTCGCCCCTTGAAGTTCAACGGCGCCGTCCGGCTTGCCGGCTTTCTCAATACCGGGCAGCTTCGGCGGGTTCTCAGAAAGCTGCGGCAGGAATCTCTCGGCCTTCTCCATTATCACGACATCAGGCTTCGCCGTCTCGAAATCCCTGAGCTGCATGGTCAGCGATCTTGAGAAAAGCGCGTTCGCATAAGGCTCGGCCATGAACGGCAGGAGCGAGCTTCCGAACGAGTCGCGGTACATCAGGAGATTCTTTGTTCCCGCACCGGTCGTCTTGATCTTATTGTCGAAATTGCTGTTAACCTTTCCGACATAGGCGAACTGCGGCGCGTTGTCGTAGTAGTACTCGTCTTCCAAAGGCGTAAAGGAAGGATACATCATCTTGGCCAGATCGCCCGTAAAGTCCTTCCTGACCTTATAGGGCGCCTTCGTCCCGTATCTGTCCGTGTCCCCGGTCCCTGCCGCCTGATGGATCACGTGGGCAGCAAGCGCCGCTCCCTCGTTGTTCCAGTGCGAATCCGTCTTATGGTAAAGGACCTTATCCTCTTTGGAAAAACATTCATACAGATCTATATATCCTACGCCCGCTTCCCTTATTTTCGCGCCAAGCAGGACACGGTTCCCGGGCTTGTCAGTCTTCTTGTAGAAATAAGGCATGTTTTCGCCGTAGAGCGAGTTCTTATTTGCGGCAGTGACGAACATAAATGTCACACCGTTCTCCTTGCAGTATTCGTCGATCAGCTTCAATGTCCTCGCGCAGTCGAACAGCTGCCTCCCGCTCATGACATCGGAACCGGTGTAATCACCCAGAGTATCCGTATAGAACATCCAGCCGTCCTTGCCGTATATTACCGATTTCTGCGAAGTCGTCTTCAAGACCTTCGTCGTTACATACGAATAGCAGGAGACCATCTCCTGTCTTAACGAGCAGTGCCCTTCGAAATACCCGCCCAAGTCCTTCAGGTAATCCTTGTTGAGCTTTCCGTCCTCTGTCTTCAGCGCAGGGAGTGCGGCGGCCGCATCGCTTTCCGAAGCAGACGGTCCCGTTATCAGCATGCCCGCAAAAGGCACGAGAAGGAGCGCCAGGAAGATAAGCATATAGACTGTGTATTTCTTACTACTCTTCATATCAGAACCTGAAATAGATAAAAGGATTATATGTGCCGCCCGCAAGGTTCATTATGCAGAGAATGAGGAGCAGGGGCGTTATCACCCATGAGATCTTCTGGAGCGCACTGTATTTCTGAAGCTTCTCCTTGACCGGCGTTGAAAGAACGATCGCCATAACGATCACGCAGATATTGAGCGGATTCATGAGCGGCAGAAGGAGCAGTTCGTTCCATACCGCAACAGCCGCCGTTGACGTGAAAGCCCCCGCGAACATCTGCCTGACCCAGAAGAATCCCTGAGACATCGTATCAGCGCGGAAAAAGACGAATCCCACGATGACTACGGCCATGGTGTAAACGTGAGACAGAGCGCCGAGGAACGGATTCGGCTTGGAGTCCTTTTCGCCTTTGCCTTTAGAGAAAAGATCCCTCGCATATTCCTCGATCATCTGGAAGAACCCGTGATACAGTCCCCAGAAGATGAATGTCCAGTTTGCTCCGTGCCAGACTCCCGTTGCCAGGAAGACGATGAATTTGTTTAAGACCGTCCTCGCTTTGCCCTTGCGGTTGCCTCCGAGCGGAATATAGAGATATTCCTTGAACCATGTCGAAAGGGATATGTGCCATCTTCTCCAGAATTCCCTTATGCTCGTCGAGATGTAGGGATAGTTGAAGTTCTCCTTGAAATGGAAACCGAACATCAGTCCGAGTCCCACAGCCATGTCGGAATATGCGGAGAAATCGAAATATATCTGCAGCGTGTAAGCTATGGCACCTGTCCAGGCGCTCAGCGCACCGATCTGCGACGGGTCGGCACCGAAAAGAGTGTCGGCGATCACTGCAACGTAATTTGCTATGAAGACCTTCTTGGCAAGACCGCAGATGAAGCGTCTGATGCCCTTTGCGGTCTCTTCGGGAGTCTCCTTCCTGTTCATCAGTTCGAGCTCGATATCGTGATACTTGACGATCGGGCCTGCTACAAGCTGCGGAAAAAACGCCACATAGAGCATCACATTGAACGGGTTCTTCTGAACCTTGCAGTCCCCGCGGAAAACATCGATGACATATGACATCGCCTGGAACGTGAAGAACGATATGCCTATCGGCATGACGATACCGGTCGGCTTTATGGAAAGGCCGGGTATCAGATTGACCGTGCTTATCGCGAAATCGGCGTACTTATAGACACCCAGCACCGCGAGATTCTGGATGACGCTCAGGACGACGAGCAGTTTGGCTGCCCCGTTCTTATCCTTTTCCTGACACTTTCCGATGAAGAGAGCCCACATGTAGTTCAACAGGCATGAGGCCAGCATTATGAGCACGCAGAAGGGTTCTCCGTACGCATAGAAAACGATGCTTGCGATCAGAAGGAGAACATTCTTTGTCTTCATGCCCGGCAGGATCCTGTCGAGTATCAGGATCACCGGGAGAAATATGCAAAGAAATGTAAGCGAGCTGAATACCATTTAACAGGAAGCCTCACAGGTTCAAGAACTTCTCGAGATCTTCGGAATACAGCTGCTCCTGCATCGCGCCGACCAGCTCGGTCAGCGTGCCCTCGGACATCTTGTCCAGGACTTCCGCGCTCATTACGATCGTCTTATTCGTATCCGCCATACCGTTCACCTCGCACATCGATCTCGCAGGGCTTCTGTTTTTCTCCATACGATTATACTATTAGCCCCGTTTTTGAAAAACTTCTGCACCCGGTTTGCCTCATTACGGTAATCAAATGTTTTCGGTAAATACGCATTCAATCGGGTATAATTGCCTTCAGGAGGACTACACCATGAATTCACGCAAAACATGTTCAACAGTCCGTATGGCAGCAGTAATGCTCATATTTGCCTGCCTGTTTTCTCTTTGTTCCTGCCACAAGACTCCCACCATCGAGAAGAGTTATTCCGTGAACGAAGTCAACAAGTATGTAAAGGATTTTCTTGATATAGATATCGGATCGTATATTGCCGAAGCAGAGATGGAGATCGAGAAGGGTGATTCGGAATATGCCCGTATCAAGATCCGCCTTGTCACGAACGCAGACAAGAAAGTGACCGAGATCCTCAAGGCCAATACACACGTTGACGACAGCCCGTTCATTAAGATACCCGATTACAAGAATCACCCTTACGCTCTGGAGTTAAAAGATCTGGATGTTTACGCCCACTACATCAAGGTCGTTCAGGGGAAGTTAACCGGTTCAAGAGATACCGATATCTATACGGCTTCGACCGAGAGGGGCGGTTACGTGTACATTTTCGGCTGATAGCTTAATACAAGGCTCTTCAGCATTTCATAACGTTCCTTTTTCTCGGCCTTGGCAAAATGAGTCTCACGGTCCTGAGGATATTTGTCATCGTAGACCAGGTCTTTCGCCTTGTCCCCGAACTGCTCGGAGGTCAGGTCGAACCTTACGCCGCCTACGACGTTGTAGCAATGGTAATTTCCGTCTTCCAGCGGTATCCCGTACACTTCGCCGCCGAAAAGATCCTGAACGACAAAAGCCGTGATCGAGCACTGCCCGCAGGTCTTGTTCCCGCAGCTCCAGCGGTCCCGCATCCTCGGAGCGCATGTCTCTGCCCTCCAGATCCCGTCAGAAAGCGCATCGTACAGATCCAAAGGCGTCCTGAGCCACGAGGGCGCGCCTTCGGCAGAGCTTACGCTTCCGGCTGATCCATAACCATAAAAATCATGAGTTTTCATGTGTCGAACGGCCGTCTTCCTTCTTCTTGACTATTTCATTGATCCTCAGGGCCAGCATAGTAAGATCGTCGAACTGCTGTGCTTCCCCTACGAATCCCTTTACCGCTTTCTCCATGTGATCGATGATGATCTCAGGGATCCCTTCCTTGACAGCGTTAAGATGCTCAAGGATCCTGTCGTTTCCGAACATCTCATTTTCGCTGTTGGTGGCTTCGGGAAGACCGTCGGTATAAATGAACAGCGTGTCTCCCTCACCCAGAGTGAATTCGTAATCGGTATATTTCGAATCCTCCATGCCTCCGAGCACGAATCCGTGCTTATCCTTCATCATCTCGAAGCCGCGTCCGTTCTTTATGAAAGGATATTCGTGACCTGCGCTTGCCGCCACGAACCTGCCCTCCGACATCGTCAGGATGCCTAACCATGCCGTAACGAACATGTCGACCTGGTTGTTGCTGCAAAGCTGATTGTTTACGAGCTCGAGGATCCTGGCAGGACTGCTCTCCATCAGCGCGTAGTTCTTTATGATTATTTTCGAGACCATCATAAGCAGCGCCGCAGGGATGCCTTTTCCCGCAACGTCCGCTATTACCACGCCAAGATGATCCTCATCGATGAGATAGAAATCGAAAAAGTCTCCGCCGACCTCTTTCGCGGGAGTCATCGAAGCGAAGATGCTGAATTCCTTGTGTTCGGGGAACGGCGGGAATTTATTCGGAAGCATGGCGGTCTGTATCTTGGAGGCGAGATTGAGCTCCAGAGCGATGCGTTCCTGTTCCGCAGATGCGTTCTTGATATCGACCAGGTATCCGTTCATCTCCCTTTCCATCGTCTGCATGGAAGTAAGAAGAGTGTTCATCTCTTCAACCCTGCCCGGTTCCATATCATCGAAAACATTGCTCTTTCCGGTCTCTGAACGCTTCTCATAGTTATCGACGAACGTACCTGCCAGACTTGAGATCTCCCTGACGGGACGCACGACCTCGCGGCGCAGCTGTAATATCGCAGCCGCCGATACTCCGATGCTCAGGATGAGCGACATCATGACCAGCCTGATAACGAATGCCTGAACCCTGCTGTTGATGATCTCCGTCGGGATATCCGCCGTCATGTAGACATAATAGTTATTATCCTCATCGGTATGGATCGGATTGCCGCTCGTCCATACCTTTCCGAAATAAGAGGAATACGAATAAAATCCCTTGAACGTCTTGTTCTCTTCATCAAAGTACTTCTTCTCGACATCGAAGATATCACCGCACTTGACGAGTTCCACATCGCGGGCATCCACGATATAGATACCCTTCTCATCCTTCGGGTAGAAAATGACTATGTCGATCTCTGAAGCCTGAGTTCCACGACAAAGCTTCGTCAGCTTATCACGGATCTCAATATATTCCGGCCTTCCGGAGATCTCTTCGTACTTTGCGAAATAAGCGTCTTTGTCATCCTTATACAGTTTGCCGGGATCTTCAATGCCCTTGTATATGTTGTTGCAGGCAGTTGCCAGATCCGCTATCACATCATCGTCGAGCTGGGAGGCCGCTTCTCCCACGATCGACTTGTTCAGTTCATCGTAGATGGAGTTCGCCTGACGGAAGAAGACCATACCGCTGACCAGAAGAACCACGGAAATCGTCAGTACCGTATTGATCATCAGGATGCCAAAGACGAGACCGGTCATTGACGCGGTCTTCTTTGATCTGCGTTTACTCTTCCTTGTCATCCTTTATCCCCCGATTCCGTCATCAAGTCCAACTTATATTTTAATATATTTTTCACGGCGTGGCACGGTTTTCGGGGGAATGTCTTATTTCGGCGCGATCTCGCCTTCAAAATACACGTGTTTGCCGTCATAAGTCGACATCTTCGTCCTGATGGGCGCATCCGATTTGATCTTGAATGCTTTCTTAACGATTCCGGTGGTTCCGGGCTTTATCCGCATGCCCTCAGTGTCGACGATCCTCTCCTTAGGGTCCAATGGAGTCGAGTAGAGCGGACTGCCGTTCTGGAAAAACTCATCGTTGATCTCCGAAAGATATGTAATGTCGCCCTTCGTTCCGTTATAAACCTCAATGGTTATAAGAACTGCGGGGTTGCCGTAAAAGTCAGTGACCTTCGTGATCTCTTTGACATCAGCTTTTATGCTGTTGATGTGTTCCTTCTCCTTTACGTAACCCGCAATCCCGAATGACACGAACACCAGAGCATAGATCCAGCACAGTATCAGCGCGAAGACGCCTGTGGCTCTCGCGCTCTTCGCGTCCTTCCTGGATATGTCAGCATCCCTGATGACGGAATCCGGCCTTTTCCTGATGGCCTTAACAGCGAAAACAGTAGTCACTACCGCACTGCAAAAATAAGTCAGCAGCAGCAGTGCATTAATGGACAAAATAATGAAGGCGTATACGATCGCATCACCGATATAATCGATGCCCTTCGGTCCGCTGTACTCGGGGAAAAACAACTGAAAAATGAGGCTCAGCACCCCAAATGCCAAAGCGATAAACGAGAATATCCTCGCCATTTTTGCAGGATCCCCGGTTTTGCGCAGCCTGACGATCAGAACGACCGTGGCCACCACGATCAACAACGCCAGGATCAAAAAGAAGATCAGGATCATGTCAGCCCTCTCATCCCTTCAGAATATTGATTTCATTCCATAAGTATATCTAAACCGGGTTCAAAACAGACTTTTCGAACCCGGTGTCGTTTTCTGACAATTAGATATTACATCATTGCGGCGTAATCGAAAAACGTTTCCGGGGAAACGCATGCATAAGCGCGGCTAAACCCGTTGTTATCAGGCCCAATACGGCCTGCTGCTCATGCGCAATGATCTTACGGGAACTGTATAAGTCTGATCTGTATTGATGACGATATCCGAGACTTCGTCGCTCCATACACCGATGTGTTCACGCAGAACAGCGTCGGATCCCTTGATGGCAATGATCTGATATGCCACAAAATCATTCCAGTAGAAATCTTTTATGGCAATATAAATGCTCGTTACCCAATCGCCGACCTGAAAGACTTCCTCTCCAGCTCCGCCGGTTACTTCCATCAAATTGTTCTCATTCAATTCTTTGTTGCATAAAGTATTGTTATTCATAGTTTTTTCTCCATTCGTTATTTGGTTGACATTGCTATATACGAAAACCAATCGAAAAGAGCTACAGTTTTTTTCGGCTCTTTGTACGAACGGATCTATATACGGGTGGAGAATATAAGTTTGATAAGTATCCCTGCAGATCAGTCGGTTATTTGCTTCCTGTTTTACGGATTACCGGCTAAGTGAGACAGCGCGCCGATATGTTATCATCTACTTATGCTTGATTTGGTGAGGACATACGCATGCGGGCAGTAGTTTTCGATATGTTTGAGACTTTGGTGTCGCTGTTTACATGTGAAGTTTACAAGGGAACCGAGATCGCTGCAGATCTGGGGATCCCCGAGAAAGATTTCCGTTCGATATGGAATCCGTCGGAAGAAACACGTGCAAAAGGCGAAGAAACAGTCGAAGAGATCATCTCCAAAGCCATGCGCAGATTCTCACATTACGATGAAGAGCTCCTCCAAACAGTAACGCGCCACAGGACCGACGCGTTGATCAATGTATTCGTCACATACCGCCCGGACATTACCGACATGCTTCGGGCGCTAAAAGAACGCGGTATCAAAGTCGCGCTCATTACCAACTGTTACTACGAAGAACGCGATGTCATCGTTCAAAGTGAGTTGTTCAAATACTTTGATGTCGCATTAATGTCGTGCGAAGTAGGGTTGATCAAGCCTGACAGAAGGATCTTCGAGATGTGCCTTCAGAAGCTTGAACTTGATCCGGACGAGTGTCTCTATGTCGGTGACGGCGGAAGTTGTGAACTTGAGGCCGCAGCGGCGATCGGAATGAAGCCGTGCCAGGCAACCTGGTATCTCAAAGATGGCGTGGACCAGCCGGTCGGAAGACTTCCGGAATACCCTGAAGCCGCAGAGCCTATGGATATTCTCAGGTTTAT
>X424_Quagga__coassemble_34_pt1 | contig 21279 bp, 15 predicted proteins | sample X424_Quagga__metabat2_low_PE_008 | metagenome-assembled genome bin X424_Quagga | reverse complement strand
GCCGTCACTATCCTGCCCGAAAACTCGGACAGCGAGATACCGTTTGCTCCGAGCGGGACCTTGTGATCGAGTCCGACGAACTTTCCGGAATCGTTTTGCCAGAGGACCTGCTTTACCAGAGCGTACTTCTCTTCGTCCCAGGTCTTGAAATCGTCCTTGACCAGTCCGCCGGTGTCACCGGAGTTGGCGTTGAAGCACCAGAAAGTATGGTTCAGCTTCTTCTCATCGATGAGCTGCCTCAGGTAATTCATCCATTTCAGATTGTCGCCCTGCATGAAGCCGCCCCATTCGCCGATGAGCACGGGTGCTATTCCCTCGTCATTGATATAGAGCCAGAACGGGGTCCAGGCGTCCTTCTTGAGCGATTCATAGGTGAAATCCTTCTCAAACCAGGGCTGCATATATACGAGCGGGCCATAATCGTGCGGGGAATAGACAATCTGGGCATTAAGGCCGGCAGAACCGAAATCTATCGGATAATCCCTGACCGCCATGAGATTCGCACCCCACCATGTGTTGTGATAATCCTCGTCATTGGTCGAACTGAAATTGTTGTTCCTGATGTCGAGCGGATATATCTGGATGCCCTCGATAACTATCAGGGCGTGCGGATTCTCGCCAAGGATCGCCTTGCCGGCCTTCTCGGCAACCTTCTTCCAGTTGTTGGGATCGTTCGAATCATTCCATATCGCGTGAGGTGTCTCGGAAGCCTTTCCGTGAGGCTCGTTCTTCAGATCATAGGCAATTATCGTGTCATTATCCTTGTATCTTGCCGCGATCCATCTGAGCGATTCGATAAAATCCGCTTCCGTAAGATCATCCTTGTACCAGACCGGGTGATTATGTCCTGCCGCGTCCGTCTTTACCGAGTGAATGTCTATCATGACCTTCATGCCGTTCTGCTCACATATGGACAGGACGTAATCGAAGATCTCAAGGGAGTTCATCTTGTTCAGTTCTTCGTTGTAGGCGTTGTTGTAATTCGCCTTGGGGTACTCACCCTTCTTCCACTGCAGAAGGAGTTCGGCCGACATCGGGACGCGGAGAAGATTGAAACCGTGGTCTGCGATAGATTCAAGAGTCTGCTTGAGGTTGCAGTTCCAGACGCCGTCGAAAAGATTCGTTCCGGTGTTGTAGCCGAACCAGTTGCAGCCCGTCAGCCACACCTGATTACCGTTGCTGTCTACGATCTTTGAGCCTTTGGTAGTGAGCCAGTCGTCACCCTTCTCGCCCTTGATGTTTTTCGCGGGAGCTCTCGTGGGACCGTTACTGCCGCCGTTTTGCGACGTACCCGTTTCCGTGTTGCCGCTTACTGCCGCACCGCCGTCCCCGTCGCCTTTTACCGAGATGAGCTTTGCTGATTTGACGTTGCTGCCGTCGACCTGGATGCCGACGTTGCCGTTGAAGGCCCAGCTGTTGGGACCTGTCGAGGAGACCGACGCTATGACTCTCTTGCCGCTGATCTTGTAGGAATCAAAGCCCCAGCCGGAAGCTTTCTTTATGGTGCCCGAGAACTCGGCCGTAACCGTGATGGTCTTGTAGCCGCTGCAGCCTGAAAGGTCAACAATAAGCTGTCCGCCGTTTCCCCAGCAGTTGCTCTTGGCTTTTCCGGACGGAGCTGCGAAAACAGTTGCGGGAAACAGGCACACCAGAAGGATTACAGCTGTAAGGAACGCTGCTTTACGGGTAATTGACTTGAAACGCATCAGGTATTCTTCCTCAGAGATCGAGACTTATCTCACGGCCGGAAGATACGTATTTCTCATAAACGACTCCGGCTGCGTCAAACATCCGGCGCGCGGCCTGGGCAGTCTCGGTATCGTGATACTTGTCATCAAGATAGACGACTCTCTTGACCTTCTTCTGAATGAGCGCCTTCGTGCATTCGTTGCACGGAAAGAGCGTGGTGTAGACGGTAGCGCCTTCCAGATCGGCGGTCTTGCTGTTGAGGATGGCATTGAGTTCGGCATGAGTAACGAACGCATATTTGGTATCGAGCACTCCGCCGTTCCTGTCCCAGGGGAACTCGTCATCAGAGCATCCGAGAGGCATGCCGTTGTATCCTACGGAAACAATGTATTTCTCGCTGTCAACGATGCATGATCCGACCTGTGTGTTGGGGTCCTTTGACCTCTTTGCGGCCAGCGACGCAACGCCCATGAAATATTCGTCCCAGGACAGATAATCTGATCTCTTATCGCTCATCTCGTACCTCCCAACCCGGTAAACAGTGTTTATCTCAAAACAAAGCTGCAGCCCGTGGTCTTTTCGATAAGGTTCTTAAGCAGCTTCCACTTCTTGGGGAAATGCTGTTCTGAACCGGCTGTCAATTTCTCATCATCTGCAAACATGACCGTGATCTTCCATTCACCCGGGATCTGTGCCGCCTCGCCGAATTCGTTTTCGAGACCGCTGTTATATCCCTTCATCCATTCGAGCATCCCGCTTTTGGGAAGTTCCTCTTTAATGGTCTGAATATCGTTCTCGTTGAGCGAACGTGTGAAATTGTTATTCCACATGTAGCTGTCACGCCACTGGATCACCTTCTTGACGAAGTCGTACTTCACGGCATAGCCCTCGATCCCGAAGGATGTAATACCGACCTCAAGCACGGTAATGTTGTCATAATCAGCGTTAAAACTCATCACTTGTCTTATACCCGTCTCATTCTATAGTGATACCGAAAATACTTCCGGTAGTGGTTCCGACCACCATCATTCCGTTATAAACAACGGGAGAAGCCTCGATGTTGATGCCGGATGACGTCTTCTCGGGAGTTCCCAGATTTTTTGCTGTCTGAATATACTTGATACGTTCGCCGGTCTGCGCATTGACAAGATGGACCTGTCCGATCGAGTCGCCGACAACGATGTAGGCGTTTCCGTCTGAATCGTAGAAATCAACAGGCGAGCTGTATGTGTAGATATTCATGTTATATTCCCAGACCTTGGTGCCGAGAGTCTTATCATAGGCGATAAGCTTGTTTCCCGCAGCAAGATCGTTGGTCATGCTGAATGAGAATATGACAAGGTTGGAAATGCTCTTCTTGCCGACTATAGGGTTGCCGAAGCATCCGCCGCTCTGATCGGTCTCGGAAGTCTCTCCGTTGAATGTGTAGCACGGTTCTGAGGACTGCCATTCCACCTTACCGGTAAGGCCGTTTATCTTGTAGATGTAGGCAGCTCCGCTGTATGTGCCCGTGCCGCCCTGATTATCGACTTCCGTTCCGATGTAGACATAGGGGATGCCGTCCTGCTCGTCGATCACGGGTGTTACATCCGAATCGTCGCCGAGTACCCTGGTCCATACCATCTTGAGCGTATTGAGATCGAGGCAGCAGAGGTTCTTGGTGTTATCGACGAAGTAGCCGTAATTGCCGTAGCATGCGATCGAGCTCTCAACGCCCATGTGAGACGTGGTGTTATCGGAGAAGATGTATTTATAGTGAGTGACTTCAGGCGCGACCGAGATCGCCGAAGAGCCGGCCGTGTATGAAGTGTGAAGATCGAATGTATAGATCAGGCCGTTCTCACAAGGCCAGATAAGCGTATCCGTCTCACCGCTGACGATGGGTGAGGAATCGAAAGCCGACCAGTTGCTCCTGTAGGCTCCGTCCTCGGAACCGTCGTAAGACCAAAGCATCGAGCCGTCAATGAGCGAATAGATATACATACCGAACGTGTTTCCGCCGTTGTTGTCGGTCTGACCGACATAGAGCAGCGGATAGCCTCTGGGATCGAGGCACGGTGTTCCCTTTATGGACGCGCCGACATCGATGGGCTTTCTTGTGGGTTCGCCCGTGGTGAGATTAAGGAAATAGACCTTACCGTCGAGCGAAGCTATGATGACTTCCGCAAGAGCTGCCTGCTGCTTGGCGGTCTCATTCATGTTCATTACTGCTCTGAGAGCATCCGGCCACTCGGCTACCAGCGGCTGGCCCGTCCACCTGACGCCCTGCCACTCGAAGCTCTGGGTTGAAGCAAGACGCTTGCCGAGCTTGTTATATTCCCATTTCTGGTTGAGCGTTCCTGCCACGACGCTCGTATAGCCGAACGATGCGCAGTTACGGAAGTTGTTGCCTCTGAAAGTGAAAATGCCGGGTATCGAACCGAAATCAACAGGATCCTTGAAGAAGATCTGATTGTTTCTTGCGTATCCGGTCTTTGCGTCCACTATCTTCTTGTTGACGAAGACCTGCTCTGAAATGCCGCGCTTTGAGGGAATTGCATCACTCTCGACTTTTGCTTCGGGATCGATCTTGACTGAAGCCAGACCCGGATAGAGTACAGGGTTCTGATTAGGAGTCATGGGCGGGATCGGGGAAGGCGTGGGGGACGCGACGGAAATATAGATGGAATGGCCTGAATTAATGCTCGCGAGCGATTCGGTAGAAGTAGTCTTGCGGAAATAGACCGCGGCGAGTATGGCAGTAAGGACTACGAAAAGCACCGTAAGCGTGACCACCATCATCATGGTCGTCTCATTGGGATCCCTTGACGGCTTATAAAAGCTGTTATCGGGTTCTATATACTGGTCCCCGCGGTTCATACGCCCTTCCTTGTTGCCTCTAAGAACACTTCTTGCCGTTTCCATCCAAAAAGATAACGCATATTTTATCACGAACGCCGTTCATTCACAAATTGTCAAGGTTTTATTAGGCTTTCGCGTGTTCTGATCAGAGGTTCTCCGCAAGCTCCAAAAGCTTTGAAATACGGTGATTCATGCCCGATTTGCTTATCGGGGGATCCATCATGGCGCCGAGCTCCGCTATGGACGCGCCGGGGTTCTCAAGAGTCGCTTCCGCGGCGGCCTTGAGCTCGGGAGTAAGGTTCTTGGCCGTGTCAGACCTCAACAGACGGCTGATCTTCCCGTTTCTGGAGACTCCGGCCTCGGATTGGCGTCTGGAATTGCTTTCGTCGCAGTTGACCGTGCGTGACACCTGTCTGTTGACCTCTTTTGACGCCCGTATGTTCTCGAATTCGAGCACGGCCTTTACGGCGCCGATGTATCCGAGAAAATCAGAAACGCTGTCGCCGGCCTTGAAATAGATCTGGGCGTAGCTGTCCCTGGATGTCAGCGAGGCATTGATGCCAAGCGTGCCGAGCGCTCCGACCGCAAGGATCGCGCAGGCGCCGTTCGCGATATGGAATTCTGTCCTGTATGTCTTCTGCGGGTCCGAAATATACCCGCATCCCAGAAAGATGCCCCTCATGAAGTACCTTGCGAACCTGTGAGTTCCGTCCTCATCTGACGCCGCGTCTTCCGGAAGGCTTCCTGAAAGGCACGCACAGGTCAGGTCCTCGAGAAGCGTCGTCTCGGCGCTCTTGTCCCTGCGTGACAATATGAGCATCTGGTTATCATATGAGATCTTATATCCCTCGTCCGAAAAGAAACTCTCCAGGCGTCCCGGATCATCGGTGCGGATACGTATCTTAAGCGGCATGTCCTTCTGATCGGGCCCCGCCTGTGAACAGAGTAATCCTGCGAGAAAATAGCGTCTTGACGGGCTTTTCGCGCGGAGCTGGCAGACCTCGGCCCTGACGGCGTCAGAAAAGCTCGAACCTTCCATGCTCAGTTCTCCGTCTTTCCGTACCGGGCAGCTTCCCTGTCAATATCCCTGTGATGAAGGATGCAGTTGTAACCTGCTTCCTCCAGGATCGAAGCGACTTTCTCGGCGCAATAGACCGATCTGTGTCTTCCGCCGGTACATCCGAAACCTATATGAATGCTTCCTTTGCCCTCATCTGCATAAAACGGTATCGTAAACTTCATGAGTCCCGCGACCCTGTCAACAAATTCAGCTGTTTCGGCAAAGGTCTCGAGATAATCGGAGACTTCCTTTTCGGAGCCGGTGCGGTTGCGCAGATCAGCGATATAGTAAGGGTTCGGAAGGAATCTTGCGTCAAAACAGTAGTCGAAATCGGTCGATACACCGTACTTGAAACCGAAGGATTCAACAAAGATGACCATCGCGCTGTTGCTTCCGGCTTCGATTATCTCGCCAAGCTTCGTGCGGAGCTTGTTCTCGCTCATTCTGGAAGTGTCGATGACGACGGTCGCCATACTGCGGACGTTGTTCAGCATTGAACGCTCGGCGGCGATCGCATCAGTCAGCGACATCCTGTTCGCGAGCGGATGCTTTCTCCTGGTCTCCTGATAACGCGCGATAAGGACATGGTCCGATGCTTCAAAGAATATGATCTTATAAGGTATTCCCATGCTGTCGATCTGAGCCATGGCATCGGAAAAACCGTCAAGGTATTCGGAAGAACGTACATCAACGACGAACGCGAGCTTGCTCACGCCGAAGCCCTCTCCGCTCCTGCCCTTGTAAAAGCTGTTGATCAGGTCAGGAAGGACATAGGGCGGCACGTTGTCCATGCAAAAAAAACCAAGATCCTCAAGATAATGTACGGCAGCACTCTTTCCCGCGCCGCTCATTCCCGTGAGAATAATAAGTTCCATTACAGTTCACCTCCGAAATCGCCTATGAGCCTTACTTCTTTTTCGAGTCTGACTCCGGAATCCTCATATACTTTATCACTTACATAATCGATGAGCCTGAGGATGTCCTCAGCCTTCGCCGTACCGCCGTTGTTGACCACAAAGCCGGCGTGTTTCGGCGAGACCTGCGCGCCCGAACCGTCCAGCGCGAATCCCTTCAGTCCCGAATCCTCGATGAGTTTCGCCGCAAAATACCCTTCAGGCCTCTTGAATGTCGAGCCTGCACTGGGCACGGACAAAGGCTGGCTTGCCGTCCTTTTCTGCCTCAGCTCCTCGCAGTACGCGGCGATCTTATCCTTGTCACCGGCTTTAAGCGCTGCTCTCATCGAAAGGATGACGGGCTTTTTCCCGTCCTCCTGCATCCTGTCGAAAATGCTGGTCCTGTATGCAAAACCGCATTCAGAAGCATTTACTTCCTTTATCTCATCATCTAAAAGATATCTGACACTGACCGCGATATCCCTGATCTCGCGTCCGTAAGCACCGGCATTCATGAACACCGCGCCGCCGACCGTTCCGGGGATCCCGCACGCGAACTCTGCTCCTTCGAGCCCCAGGTCAGCACAGTAACTGCCGAATCTGGAAAGAAGGCATCCTGCGCCTGCGGTTACATATGTAAGGCCGTCTCCGCCTTCTTCAGACGAGATCTCCCCCATGAGCCTGCCTATCCTGATGACCAGTCCGTCAAAGCCTTTGTCTGATATGAGGCAATTCGAGCCGTTCCCGAGAACGAATACCTCCAGACGGTTTTCCGATGCAAAACGGAAAGCCTCCAAAAGCCCGGCCTCGTCCGAAGGTTCCGTGAAAAACCTTGCAGGTCCGCCTGTCCTGAACGTCGAATACGGCGCGAGGACTACATTCTCGCTGACAGAGATCCCGGGCATCAGCTTATTTCCCCGGGAAGACTCTGGAAACAAGATCCTGGGCAGCGTTGTAGCCCATCTTCTTGACCCTGTAGTTGATAGCTGCCGCCTCGACGATTATCGCGAGGTTACGTCCGGGACCTACCGGGATGGTAACAGAGGGTACCTTTATCCCGAGGATCTCGTATGTCTCGTCATTGAGACCAAGCCTGTCATAGACCTTCTTCTCATCCCAAAGCTCGAGATTGATGACGAAATTGATATTCTCCTGTGGCTTGACCGCCGAAACGCCGTAAAGCTCCTTAACATCGAGTATGCCGATGCCCCTGATCTCGATCAGATGCTTGATGACATCCGGAGCGCGTCCGAGGAGCGTGCTTTCCGATACCTTGCGGATCTCTATCTGGTCATCCGCGATCAGTCTGTGACCTCTCTTGACTATCTCGAGAGCGGTCTCGGACTTTCCTACACCGGATTCTCCGAGGATCAGGATGCCTTCGCCGTTGACCTCGACCAGTACCCCGTGCATCGAGACACGCGGAGCAAGCTCGAGCTTCAGGTACTTGACCAGTTCGGCGGAGAAATCGGATGTCGCCTGAGATGTCCTCAGGACCGGCGTGCTGTACTGCTTTGCCGCATCCATGATCTCCTTGTGGACCTTGTGATCACGTGTGACGATCAGTGCCGGGATATTCTTTTCGAAAAGAGCCGATACGGATCTGAACCTCTCTTCGGGTGTGAGGTGATCGAGAAAGGCATGCTCCATATTGCCGATAAGCTGGATCCTGTCAGGGCCGAAATGGTCGTAGTATCCGGCCAGCTGAAGACCGGGACGCGTAACATCGGCGACGCATATACGGCGCTCATTGATGTCACCCGAATCGTAAACGATCTCCAGGTCATATGTTTTGACGATCTCAGAAAGGAAAACGCTCGAAAAAGGCATTTGCCCAACCTCCTAATATCAGAAACTGACTGTTACTTCGTGTACCTTACCGTCCTTGAGAACAGGCAGGAGCGTTCCTTCCGTCTCCTGACCGTCAAGCGTGACCTTCACGCCTTCCATGGTACGGTGGAATCCTTCAGGCTTATTGATATGGATATGATAGCCGGTGCCGGCGATCGTTACCCTGATATCAAGCTCGGTATCGTCCTTCCTGAGAAGAGGCTCGACTCTCAGGCCTTCAGACGTGAACTCCACGCCGAAGCACTGGAAGAGTGAGAGCAGGAGCCATGTCGATGTTCCCGAAAGCGTAGGTCCGATGTTCTCGCCGGATTCGCTGTTGTTGTACTGTGTGCACCATCTCGGGTTGCCGCAGACGGTGAAAGGCGAAACAAGCGTCCTGTAAGGGCAGATCATGTCGATGATCCAGTATGCGGTATCTGTGAGACGGCCTGCGAGCTCCTCATTCTTAACGGTCTTCGCGGCCTTGAGCATAGCGGAGCATGCCATCATGTTGGCGTGCTTGAAAACGCCTCCGTTCTCACGGTCTCCCGGATAGTAGAGCGCAACGTCGATCTTGGGAGCGATCTGCGGATAGTCAACTGTCGAGCAGAGCCTGAAGCCGTAAGGTGACTTGAGGTACTTATCGAGAGAATCGAGCATCACGGCGATCTGCTCCTCTGTCGCGACTTCAGCGAGAAGCGACCAGGAGAAGGAATTGAGGAAGTATGCGCCCGGATGGCCTTCCTCAACGGCGAGTCCGTCGCCTGCAGCGCCCAGATACTTGAGGTTCGACTTGTTTGAACGGTTGAAAAGGACTCTGCAGTAGAAATCGTTCTTCCAGCAGTTATCTCTGAGCCTTTCCGCAAGTGATGCGGAAAGCTCGTTCATCTCAGCCGCATAAGCCGTATCGCCGCTCTTGGCAAACATTGCCGCCGCGCAGTCCGTGGCGACCTTGAGCAGGAATCCGTTCATTACGGACTCGGAATACTCTGACTCGAAAGGAACCTCGCCGTAAGCCTTTCCGCTTGCTTTGAGCTGTTCCTTGTACTCTGCGATCTTGTCCTTGCCGGAGATGGAATCAGGATCGACTCTTAAGCAGTCGTTCCAGTCGGCGCGGTCGATGAGCGGGATCCCGTGGCTTCCCAGAGAGATCCTTCCGCTGTACATGAGGATAGCCTTCAAGGTGTCCTTGAGAGGTCTCTTGATACCTTCGTCAGTAGGCTTCTCCTTTGTTCCGGCCATTACGAACTCCTCATCGAGGAAGCCGTAGTCTCCCGTAAGTCCGAGATAACGGTCGACAGCCTGCAGCAGCCAGAGTCCGTCATCGGACCACCAGCCCGGCTCCTTGCCGATCCAGTAGAAGTTGTGGTTCGTGAATCCTTCTTCGTAAACATTTTCGATCCAGCCGGAAAGCATCTTCTTTACAAAGTCTTCCATGCCCATGCCCGCGAAATAGTACATCGAGGCATAGATATCCTGGATCTCACGGAAACCGATCTCGCGGTAACCCTTCTGTGTCCAGTCGAGCGATCTCGAAACGAATGTCTGATAGAAGACCTGGAACGGGAGATTGTTGTTGACATAAGCCTCAAAATCCTTGTTCTTGTGGCTGATCTGCATATAGTCGGCATACTTTTTCGTAAATGCGACAACGTCCTCGAGGTCCTTGGGAAGGTTCGCCGCGCATGAGATGTACGCGCAGACTGCTTCCATTTCCCTGACAGGTGTGACATCGGGGATGAATCCCTCGTTTACTGCGTCGGAAGACATGCAGGTAAGGTTGTCGGCACGGACGGAGCCGCCTGCCTTGACTGTGAACGGAGCGGAAAGCGCGAAGAATCCCGGTCCCTTTCTTGAGGGCCTGCATGCGAGCGGATCGATGAACTCAGGCTTTTCCAATGAACCTGCACCGACGAAATCGCCGTATCTTGCAGCGTACTGATCCGGGAAAACATTGCCGTCATCAGTGTGGACGACGAGTTCGCTGAACCTGATGTCGCCCTTTCTGTATTTCGCGTTAGGGTTGAAGCTGATAGCCCTGATCTCATCATTCTCATTGAAGAATACTTCGGACTGCGTGACTACGGTCGTGAAAATAACGTCCTCGGAAAGAGCGTGCGTCTCAGCCGTACCGAACATGCCCGTATAAACGATCCTGAGGTTCCTGTCGGAAGCGCCCTTGTTGACGATATCTATCATCTGCGCCTCAGCTGCAAGCGGCATGCCGTCATGCTGGGGAACGATGAAGATCGTACGCTTTATCTCAAGTCCGCCATCGAGCTCGTAGCTGATGACTGTCCTGTTCTGCGAATGAACAGTCCTAACCTTCTTGAGGCCTTCTGCCCTGGCAGCGCCTGACCAGAAGATCTGCTTTCCGTTCTCGGTAAGATAGAACTGCCTGTTTGCGGGGAAACCGTTCTCGTCAGGGAGATAGTCCCATCTTGTCGCGAGGACCTGCTTGTCAGCGTGGGATCTGAAGGAACCGCCGCCCATCCTGTCGATGGCGCTCTTCGGCGTTGACTGCAGAGGACGGTCAAATCCGATACGGTTGCCGATAAGCATATTTGTGTAATAGTGAGGTCCCGGAGCGGGAGTTGCGGGATCGCAGATGAGCTCGCCGTTCTCGTTGAGCTTTCCGCCCCACTCCTCTGAAGCATCGACTGCAGCCTTTACTGTCTCGAGGATGCTTTCCGAGAAATCTGCAGGACTTACGGTACCGTCCTTTTCGATGAGGGCGCGGACCTTGTCTGCTTCATTGACGAACATTACGCTGATGCCGCCCGCGGCGCATTCTGAAAGCTTGGCAAATACTTCGTTGTCTTCCGCAACCACGCTTATGAGCATGCTGTCAAACTTGAGTCCGCTTATTCCGATAACGACCGGCGCGGTCCCGAATCTGACATACTGCGCGGATATTCCGCCGCTGCAGCCTGATTCACGGAACTTATTCTTCAATAACTGAGAAGCCGTGCACTTCTCCTGTCTGGCTCTCTCGCTTCTATATCCCATATGAACGTCCTCCTCTGAGGGTAGTGTTTTTTAACTTTCTGCAAGGAAACCCCGCGTTCAACAGTGAGCGCGGGGCTTCGGCTTATTCTTGATCCGAATATCCGCCGTGGATATTCATGCTCAGCCGAGTACTACCTCGACCTTGTGAGTCTTGCCATCGCCTGCGACAGGGATGATGCATCCGCTGATCTCGCTGCCGTCTACGGTAAGCTTCTTGACGCCCTTGTTAACGTGACCGGGGTTCTTGACTTCGATCTCGTAGATGTCGCCTCTGAACTTACGGAGAGCCTTGAATCCGTCCCATGCGGAAGGGATCGAAGGATCGATGGACAGACCGTCGAACTCAGGCTTAACGCCCAGGATGTACTGTGAAATGGCTACCATGTTCCAAGCGGCCGTGCCTGTGAGCCAGGAGTTCTTGCCCTGTCCGAAGTTCTTTGCATCCTTGCCGCCGATCATCTGACCATAGACATAAGGTTCTGTCTTGTGGATGTCTGATGTCTCTTCGGTAAATGCGGGAGCGATCTTTGAATAGTACTCGAACGCCTTGTCTCCTCTTCCGGCATATGCCTCGGCGCAGATGATCCAGGCGTTGTTATGTGTGAAGATGCCCGCGTTCTCCTTGTATCCGCCCGGATATGTTGAGATCTCGCCGTACTGAACGTAGTACTTCGTGAAAGCGGGATTGTTGAGAACGAGTCCGAACTCGCAGTTCAGATACTTGTCGATGGAATCGAGAGTCTTGATATCAGCTCCGACATCCTTGCCGATCTCGGACATGACAGCGAAGCCCTGCGGTTCAATGAAGATCTTGCCTTCTTCACACTCGTGTGAACCCATCTTCTCTCCGTTTGCATCGTAAGCTCTGAGGAACCATCCGCCGTCAAATGCCGACTCCATGGTGTTCTTCTTCATCTTGTCGATCTCAGCCTGAGCCTTGGCAGCTTCGTCGGCTTTTCCGAGGTGCTCGAGGATGCCGACATAAGCAGGACCGGTGTATGTGAAGAGTGCTGCAACGAAAACGGATTCCGCGATCTTGGAATAACCGCCCTCAGCCTTGAACTTCGGGTTGGTATATGTCTGGAAGGACTCACCCGGAGTATCGGAGAAGCATGAAAGGTTGATGCAGTCGTTCCAGTCGGCACGCATTGCGAGAGGCAGTCCGTGAGGACCGAGGTTGTTGACGATGTGATAGAAGGAAACCGTGAGGTGTTCGAGCATTGTATGCTTGCCTTCCGGATCGTCATCGAAGGGAACGTTTGCATCGAGGATGCCCCAGTCTCCGGTCTCCTTGATGTATGCCGCAACGGACATGATCATCCAGAGCGGGTCATCGGAGAAGTCTCCGCCGATATCCGCATTGCCCTTCTTGGTGAGAGGCTGGTACTGGTGATAGCATCCGCCGTCAGAAAGCTGTGTGGAAGCGATGTCGATGAGCCTTGCTCTTGCACGGTCAGGGATCTGGTGGACAAAGCCGAGGATATCCTGGTTGGAATCTCTGAAGCCCATGCCGCGTCCGATTCCGGATTCAAAGTAGGAAGCGGAACGGGAAAGATTGAAGGTAACCATGCACTGATACTGGTTCCAGATGTTGACCATGCGGTTGACCTTGTCATCAGGCGTGTCGACCTTATAGATGGAAAGGAGATCCTCCCATGTCGTACGGAGCTCTTCAAGTCCTGCAGCAACCTTCTCGGGAGTGTTGTACTTGTCGATCATGGCATAAGCCTTCTCCTTGTTGAGGACCCACTCTTCTCTGGTAAGGAGGTTTGCAGGCTTCTCGGTCGCGAACTTCCTGTCCTGCGGGTTCTCGGCATAACCGAGGATGTAGATCAAGGTCTTGGACTCGCCGGGAGCGAGTGTGATCTTCTTGTAGTGTGAAGCGATGGGCGACCAGCCGTCTGCGAAAGAATCGGAGGCCTTGCCTGCCTTGACGGTCTCAGGGTTCTCCCAGCCGTTGTAGATGCTTCCGAGGAAAGCGTCACGGTCTGTATCGTAGCCGTCGATATCGTCATTTACAGTATAGAAAGCGTAGTGATTACGTCTGTCTCTGTATTCCGTTACGTGATAGATCGTTGAACCTTCGATCTCGACACGTCCGGTGGAAAAGTTTCTCTGGAAATTGGTGCAGTCATCCTGAGCATCCCAGAGGCACCATTCAGCCATGGAGAAAAGGGAGAATTCCTTTGCGGAACCGCTCTCGTTTGTGAGAACGACCTGCTGGACCTCACCGTCATAGTTCTGGGGTACGAAGAAGGTAACTTCAGCCTTGAGGCCGTCCTTCTTGCCCTTAATGATGGTGTATCCCATGCCGTGACGGCATTCATACTCATCAAGTTCGGTCTTTACCGGAGACCAGCCCGGATTCCAGACAGTACCGTTGTCATTGATGTAGAAATAGCGGCCGCCCATATCCAAGGGAACGTTGTTGTAACGATAACGCGTGATCCTTCTGAGCCTTGCGTCCATATAGAAACTGTAGCCGCCGGCTGTGTTTGAGATAAGAGAGAAGAATCCCTGGTTTCCCAGATAATTTATCCAAGGATAAGGTGTTTTCGGCGTTTCAATCACGTATTCGCGTGCCGCATCATCAAAGTGTCCAAATTTCATTTTGGCTGCCTCCGTGTTTATGGTTTGTTTGTCGAAAAGTAAATTAATTCTATACCATTCGCGCTTAAAAAGGTATAAGTAATCCTTTTGCTTAATTTATGCTTTCTGATGTTTTATGAACGGAGCAGACATGCCGTCAGGAAAACAGACCCGTTGCCCGAAAAGGGCCGCCCCTCCGTGTATCAGTACACTTACGGGACAGCCCTTCGTATCCGCTATGTTGTAAGATCAGCAGTTCTTGTTACTGGACGCTGCCGTTATCCTCGGTGACGCCGTAGATCATCTTGCCGTAACGGTTCAGGAACTTGGCGTATTCGTTCATATCTCCTGTCGTGTGGATCCTCTGGCCGTTATACATGCCGTAGATCTCGATCGTGGCAGTCTGAGCGCCGGGCTGCTGTGCGGAAACATAAAGGTCCGTAATGGAAGCCGGCCTGGTTATCGAGATGTTCTTCGCGAGCTTGAGCTTCAGAGCATCCTGGAGTCCGGTCCAGTCGTCCGCGACGGAAGCGAGCGTAATGTACTGGCCTGTAAGCATGTCAAAACTTGCGAATTCCTCTTTGCTTGCGAGAACGGAATTGCCTGCGGTAGCCTTGTAGCTCATTACGACGGAAAGGATGCGCTTGTTGTATGAATAGTCGAAATTGACCTCAACGTTGTAAACGGTATCGACCGTACCCGAAATGTTGTAAGCAGCCTTTGCTTCGCCTGCGTACCTGTTGTAAACGCCGGCCGCTTCCTGATAGAAGCTGTCGAGGATCAGGTTGACTGCCTCGGTAACGTTATCGCTTCCGGCCTTGCTGACTGCCATTCTCTTGCCCGAGAATACTGCCATTGCCTTGCCGTCACCTTCGACGTTCTCTGAAAATTCCTCTGTATCGACAGCGAAGTTGTCAGAAATGTTGCTTGTCGTCAGCTTCGAAAAATCAACTCTTTCATTTGTCGGGCGGGGTGTCGGAGTAGGCGTGGGTGTCGTCTCTTCCGTAGTCTCGGATGTTTCAGAGGTAACAGCAGTCTCAGTTGTCTCCGTGGTCTCTGAAGGTACTGCCGTCTCATCCGTTTCTGAAGTGCCTGTTGAAGATGTTGCCGTTGATCCGGTGGTCGCTTCGGTCGTACCGTAAGTCTCTTTTGAAGACTCCGAAGTCGTTGCCTCGACTTCGGATGTCGTCTCTGCAGGCATTGCGGGAGTGCGTCCGCCGTTGATATCCAAAGCTATGCCGAGTTCGTTCAGTCCTTCGCTCAGTCCGTCATAGTCAATAGTGCATGCCGAGACAACCATAAGAAGCATTGATGCCGCGATTCCGACTGCCACTAACTTGCTTGATCTTTGAGGATTAATACGCATTTGTCATCTCTCCTTTATTCCGTTTTTGTGTGTTGCCAAATAAGTCCTAACTAAATAATTATATCATTTTAAAGAATATCAATAGCCTGATATTCGGGAATTATGAAAGAAGCAGAGAGCCTTTTGCAACTGCCGCAGTGAAAACGATCCCCGATACGGAAGTGCATCTCCTGACCACGATGTCTCCGCCGCCGCTCGCGAGGAATGCCGCCGCAGTTGCCTTGTCGTTGATCTTCTCGGGCGCGAATGTCATCTTGAGGGGCGGTTTTGCCGCAGAGAGCTCGGTGCTGTCGTAAGAAACTATCTTCGCGTTAAATTCCTCCGCCACGCGCTTGACCATCTCACTGTCCCTGATCGTATAAGGGACTGCGATCGTGCCGACAGAAAGCGGTTCTATCATATGGTTTTCGAGCGAGGCCCTTATTCCTTCCGCCGCATACTCCGGATCCGTTCTGGTACGCTGTTCGATACCTATGCTGATGATCTTCGGCGCAAGTCCCAGGATGCCCGAATCGGTGATGCCATCGAGCTTCGTGCAGGTGATGTAGACATCGGGCGCGGAATCTTCCTTCTGGGCCTCAAGGCGGGAACGGTAGTACTGCTTTATGAATTCCTCCTTCAGGTCAGAAGGGTATTTCTTCAGATCGTAGATCATGGGGTCAAGGACCGGGTCCCCGTAAGACACTTTCAGATCGGTGAAGACCCTTACGGGAATGCCTTTCTTCATTCTTCCGGATATTTTCGCGAGCAGGTCCCTGTCGCTGATCTCCATGCCGTACACGGCGGCAACTTCGGCTATATCTCCTCCGACATCGGCGCTTCCTCCGAATCCGGTGAAGCACTTGTCGCCGAGGATCTTCTTTATCTCGTCATATATCTCGATGCAGCCGGCAGCCTCGTCGGCCCCACCCCGCCTGATGACCGCGGCGTAAAGACCCTCTGCCGAAACACATATCACGGGAAGCCTGCGCATGGATTCGGGGATCATCTCCTGTGCGATCCTCACGGCTGCCTCAAGCGGCAGGAACATTACTATCGCAGCATCTCCGGTCATCTCGGGAACTACGCTTACTCCGCTGAGAAAATCGTCTCCGTCGATCCATCTGCCCCCGATCTTATCGATCAGGCGCCGGCCTGTTTTCCTTGCATTCTCGGATCTTCCGTAGCAAAAAAGATACATCGTGCTTCCTCCGTCTCTTCAGGCATCAGTGTTCATTAATACTCTGACTTTACCACAACACTATCCGAATGTTACATTAATTGAAAAATCAGTAAAAAGGCAGGGCGCATATATGAAAATAGTGATACTTGACGGTTCGGCCGCCAATCCCGGCGATATCTCCTGGGCACCTCTGGAGCGTTTCGGCGAAGTCACCGCTTACGACTACACATCGAGGGATCAGGTCGTCGAAAGAGCTGCGGGCGCTGAAGTCTGCATCACAAACAAAACGGTCTTCGACAGAGACATCCTCGTTAAGCTTCCCGCACTGAAATACATCGGCGTTCTGGCAACAGGCTTCAACGTCGTGGATCTCGAGTGCTGCAGGGAGCTCGGGATCACGGTAACCAATGTGCCCGAATACGCGACTTACGCGACCGCACAGATGACCATCGCCATCCTGCTCGAGCTGGCAAGCCATCCCGGGATCCACAGCAGCGACGTTATGAACGGCGGCTGGTGCAGGAGCAAGCAGTTCTGCTATTTTCTCACCCCTCTTACTGAACTTCTCGGCAAGAATATGCTCATCATCGGTTACGGAAAGATCGGAAGGCGCGTCGCCGCCATTGCTTCATCACTCGGCATGAACGTGTCCGCGGTACCCCATCACGCCGATGCCGCGGAAGGCGAAGCCGACGGATACAGGATCCCTTTCACGACAGTGGACGAAGGCATAAAAACGGCTGACGTCATTTCAGTCCACTGCCCTCTTACCGAGGAAACAAGGAATATCATCAACAGAACGCGTCTCGACGCCATGAAAGACGGCGCATTTCTCATCAACTGCGCCAGAGGACCTGTCGTGGATGAGAAAGCAGTCCGCGAAGCCCTTGATTCAGGAAAGCTCGGCGGCTACGGCGCAGATGTCATCTCGACAGAACCGATGCTGCCTGATAACCCTCTTCTCGGCGCTCCCAACTGCGTGTTAACGCCGCATATCGCCTGGGGCCCGAAAGAGACCAGGATGCGTCTTATCGATGTCGCTGCCGGTAATCTGGACGCCTTTCTGAAAGGCTCTCCCGTTAATGTCGTGAACTGAAAAAATAACCCTAAAAATTCCGATGGCACCCTGTATCTAAACAGGATGCCATCGACATGGAATAAGGGATAGATTAAGAAAACTGTCGTAATTAAAAAAGTTGACCTCAAAAACAGAGGTCCGCGTCCAATCGCCTCATTTCTAGCCAAATGATAACAAGATTAACGCCTGCGGTCAAATGGTTTTTTATCCGTTATCTGTGTCTTTTTGCGGATTTCAGCTGAACGACCATTCCGGCGGCCGTAAACGCGACGATCAGGAAGCATGCGGTCAGGGCAGCCGTATCGGTAACCCTGGTCCCCAGAAATGTGTCCTGGATATATAACGCGTACTGGTTTTCCTTAAGCAGGTTCCACAGATACGGAGCCGCGGAATAAGCAATGATCCTGGCTCCCAGAAAAGCCGTAAAGAAGCATATGGTCCATTTTTGGGCGAAATACACGATCGCGCCGAGGATCAGTCCTCCCACGAATCCTGCAAGAAGCGGCATCAGGATCTTTGCGGGACCGGTTCCCGGGAAAAGGCTCCCGTAATCCTTATAAACGAAATATGCACAGAAAAGAGCAGTCAGAGCTATAAGCGCCTTCATGTAGAGCGCAAAGGCCGCAACTGCGAGAGCGATCGTCGGGATCCCCGTGATCAGAAGCCTCGCGAGCATAGACACAGGCTCACCGTCACCCTGGACAAGAGTGCAGATGAAGTCTCCGAGGACATAACCCAGCATGCCTCCGAGCACGGCAAGGCACAGACGGAATATCCTGTATCCGTTGAAACATATGATGATCCCTATGAGGACACCAATGCCGATCAGTATAAGTTCAGTCAAATCTCAAGTATCTCCTTAACCTCATCAACAGTCAGAGCGGAACACAGCCTGACCTTCAGTCTTGCGGCTCCCCGCAAGCCCTTTACGTAGAAAGGCATGACGCTTCGGAATTCCCTTACCGCGATCTCTTCATCGCACCAGCGGCATCTTCCTTCAAGCTCCCGCAAGAGGGTTTCCTTTCTTTCCTGTTCCGACGGAGTGATAATATCACGCCCGCCGTCAAGATATGCGGCAACTTCTGAGAATATCCAGGGATTGCCGCGCGCAGCCCTGCCGATCATCACGCCGTCTGCGCCTGTCTCTTCCATGAGCGAAGCTGCCGACGGTCCGTCCGTCACATCCCCGTTCGCGAAAAACGGTATATCATAACCCCTTATGGCCTCTCTCATCAAGGCTATTGCTTTTCTGTCGCACTCACCCGTATACATCTGCGGCCTTGTCCGCCCGTGAACACAGAGCATGTCACACCCCGCGTCGGCAAGCGCCTTAGCGAAATCAGGCTTTCCTTTGTCGGCCGTATCAAACCCCGTTCTGGTCTTTACGGTTACGGGTATCTTCCTCGGGAGACCCGATAAGGCCTCCTTGCACGCCCTGACCAGTGACGCGGCCCTTTCCGCGTCGTTCATCAACGCCGATCCCGCCCCGGTCTTGACCACTTTCGGCACGGGACATCCCATGTTTATGTCCAGGATATCAACTTTCGAAAGGACGGGATCCTCCATGATCTTCTCTATGGCAGCCTTGAAATCCTCAGGATCGGCACCGAAAAGCTGGATCGCCGTGATCCCCTCGGATGCGGGATCTATCCTCAGATACTGCATGCTCTTCTCGAGCCCGTTATACCTGATGGAGCGCGCAGACACCAATTCGGTGGGAGCGTAGGCCGCCCCCATCTCTCTGCAGATACCGCGGTAAGCGATATGGCTTACCCCCGCCATCGGTGACAGAGCGATATTGCCCGGTATCGTGATTCCGCCGATAGTAATGGAATTCATTATTTCTCCCAAATAATCACTTTCTGTTTCTTGATTTTATACTTTTTTGTCCTTGAAATAATAACAAAGAGAGGAGAAAATAATAATCGTGAAATAAAAGAGGTACCTATCAATGGATGATTGTCTGGTTTATTTTTTTACTGGATTCCTTGACAGCGGCAAGACTTCCTGCATCTGTTCATGGCTTTCCAACGAGAATTTCAAGAACCGCAAGTCTGTCGTAATATGCACCGAAGAGGGCAGCGAAGAATACGACGAAATGCATCTGGCAGGCGCAAAGCCCGTCATCATCAATTGCGAGACTGACGAGATCAACAAAGAGATGACCTTCGATATCGAGAAGAAGTATTCTCCGTCCGTGGTCTTTATCGAATGGAACGGAACAGTCTCCCCGGCCGAGTTTTTCGATAATGTTGACGTCCCCGAAAGATGGGCGCTCGCGGCAGGAGTCGTAGTTATCGACGCTTCCACCTACAGCAATTCCCTTAAGAATATGACGACCTTTTTCGCTGACTACTACAGATACGGCGATACAGTCATCTTTAACCGTGTCGACCCTGACAACGACAATCTCCCCAAGATGAGAGCGTCGGTCAAGGCCGTCAATCCCGGCATGAGCATCAACTTCGTGTCAAAGACAAACGAGATCGTCAGGATCGAAGACCACCTTCCCTACGACCTCGATCAGAGTCCCTGCCACATATCAGCTGACGATTTCGGACTCTTCTACACGGATTCCATGGAGAACAGAGCCCGTTACGAAGGCAAGCGTGTCAGCCTTATCGGCGAGGCCGTCCCGATACCCGAATACAGGGGAAGGGCATTCGCGCTGGAACGCCAGGCATATACCTGCTGCGCGGCAGATCTGCAGCCTATGGGCATCCTCTGTCTTTATCAGATCAAGCCCGGCTTCCCTGCAGGCCAGTGGCTCAAGGTCACCGGAACCGTCAGGTATTTCGAGGACGAACAGGACGGTGAGAAGATCGCGGTCCCCTGCCTCCAGGCAGAAGACTACGCAGTTACTTCAAAGCCGGACAACGATGTGATTTATTTCAATTAAAAGAGAGGCACATACATGACAAAAGTAGACATTTTCTCAGGATTTCTCGGAGCCGGAAAGACGACTCTCATCAAGAAGCTCATCGCAGACGGTTATAACGGCGCGAAGCTCGTCCTCATCGAGAACGAATTCGGCCAGATCGGCATAGACGGAGGATTCCTCAAGGAATCGGGGATCGAGATCACGGAAATGAATTCCGGATGCATCTGCTGCAGCCTGGTAGGCGATTTCGGTTCTGCCCTTCAGGATGTCATAAAGCAGTTCTCACCCGACAGGATCCTCATCGAACCCTCCGGCGTAGGCAAACTCTCCGACGTTGTTGCGGCCGTCAAGCGTGTTGAGGGGACCGAGATCTGCGGAACTGTCACAGTCATCGACGCTTCAAAGTGCCGCATCTATCTGAAGAACTTCAAGGAATTCTACGAGAATCAGATCAAGTACGCAGGAACGATCATCCTGAGCCGTACAGGCAATATCTCTCAGGAGAAGCTCGATCAGGCCATCGAACTGATCCGCGCGATCAACGATCATTCACAGATCATCACGACTCCCTGGGACGATCTCTCCGGAGTCCAGATCCTCAAGGCCATCGAGGAGCCCCTTACAGCTGCCGACATGGCTGCCGCTCTTCTCGAAGCCGAGCAGCACGAGGCAGAGCACCATCATCACCATCACGATGAGGATGACGATGAGGACGAGCATGAACATCACCATCATCACGACCACGATGACGACGATGATGAGGACGAGCACGAACATCACCACCATCACCACGACCACGACGACGACGATGATGAGGACGAACACGAGCATCACCACCATCATCACGACCACGACGATGACGATGATGAGGACGAGCACGA
>X424_Quagga__coassemble_33_pt1 | contig 21772 bp, 23 predicted proteins | sample X424_Quagga__metabat2_low_PE_008 | metagenome-assembled genome bin X424_Quagga | reverse complement strand
ACCTACAATGGTGAACACTTTATCGGAGAATGCCTTGACAGCATCTCAGTTCAAAAGGTGCCGCATGAGGTTATCATTGTTGATGACATGTCAACGGACAGGACTGTTGAGATCGCCCTCGAAAAGGGTGCTGCCGTAATCGTTAATGAGGTCCATAAGGGACAGGTCGCCGGAAAGAATACCGGCATAAAAAACATGAACGGTGCGTATTTTCTGACGATAGACCAGGATGACAGACTTAAACCCGATGCTTTGTCAGACCTGATAAATGAGATGGAAGATAATTCTGCGCAGATCGTGATGTCTAAGCTTGAGGATTTTGCTGACACGGAAAGTGATGTCCCGTTCTGTCATCAGGAGCCGTTCAGAGGGATCCTTACCGGAGCGGCATTGTTCAGAAAAGAAGTGTTTGACACCATCGGGCTGTTTGATGAATCGATCATCACGGGAGATGTGATCGATCTGGCGGATCGATGCGGAAAGAACGGCGTGATAATATATAAATCTGACATCATCACCTGCGAAAGAAGGATCCACAGCAGCAACTACGGAAGGACCAATCAGAAAGACGAATACAAAGATTATGCTAAATTATTAAGAAAGCAGTTCTTGGAAAAGATCAATAATGGACGTTCAGAAACAGATCGATAAATATTCAGAAGCCATATGGAAATATCAGCTTCCTCACGAGGAGGAGATGTTTCTCTATGACTTGATGGACGGAAAGAAATCCACAAACTATAAATACAGCATAGATTCCGATTATTCGCTCTATTTGGCGTATAACGCTTCAAAGCATAAATATGAGGGATACGATGAGGAACAGATCCGTTCACTGAAGGAGATCCTGAATCTGCATCATGTCCGGAATCTGATGAAGCTCCCGTCCATGGCCAAGGTATTCCGTCTTATGAATGCGGCCGGGATAATACCCGTATTGGTCAAAGGCGCGGCACTGATGTGTTATTATGCGCCCGATATCCCGAGGATGATGGGGGATATCGATCTTTATATCGCTCCGGAGCATTTCGATGAGGCACTTACACTGCTCTATGATAACGGTTTTGAGTTTGTCAGCGATACCGGTTACCATGTGGCAGTCACCTCGAAAAACCTGGACATTGATGTTCACCGCTATATCTATAAGAACGGCGGAGATAAGGATTCCGGTATTTATGAGCGGTTGATACAATGCACGTTCTTAGGATGCGATGTTTGCGTCCTGTCTCCCGAAGACATGCTGCTGCATCAATTGGCAAACCGCGGACTGGATATCTGCACGTGCAATCATGTTGACAGACACTTCAAATGGATCGTTGACTGCCGTTACATTATGAATTTCTGTTCTCCGGGCATAGGAGATCTGATCGGCAAAGCAAACGAAGTCAACAATCTTTACTATACGCAGCTGACGCTTACGAAGTTCGTTGCCCTGTTTCCGGAACTGTTTGCTGATAAGTATCCGGAGATCAGTGATAAGAAATACCTGAAATGGATAAAATGCGCAGAAAAGATCATTGCGATAAATGAGAAGTATTCTGATAAGAATGCCAAAGGATTAAAGTACATTATCTCGTACAGGTTCTGTGATGAATGGAACAAAGCAAAGATGGAGAAGATCTTCCCGGGAAGAGACGGCACTGTACTGGGATTAATGCTGAAGAGACTGGGAATAAGTTCGGCAGGCGATTTTAAATACCGTTTGCGCAGGGTCGTTAAAGAGAGCAAAAAGGGCGTTAACAGCGACATAGAGCTGGCCGATCGGAGGACAGATAAATGAAAGGCATAATATTAGCCGGGGGAGTAGGAACCCGCCTGTATCCGTTAACGATGGTGACATCAAAGCAGCTTCTGCCGGTTTATGACAAGCCGATGATCTACTATCCGCTCAGCACATTAATGCTGGCAGGGATCAGGGACATACTTATCATTTCAACGCCGGCTGACATATCCCGTTTTGAGGCCTTGCTGGGCGACGGCAGCGGATTCGGAGTCTCGCTGCAGTTCAAGGCTCAGCCGTCACCGGACGGTTTGGCACAGGCTTTCATTATCGGTGAAGAGTTCCTGAACGGGGAAGCGGGTGCCATGGTGCTGGGTGACAACATCTTTTTCGGAAACGGCTTCAGCAGGATCTTGAGATCGGCAGCAGAGGATGCGGAATGCAGCGGGAGAGCAACGGTGTTCGGATATTATGTATCGGATCCGGAACGGTTTGGCGTCATTGAATTCGATGATGACGGCAAAGCGATCAGCATAGAAGAAAAGCCCGAAGAGCCGAAGACAAATTATGCAGTCACGGGACTTTATTTCTACCCTGCGGATGTTTCTGCCAGAGCGAAAACGGTGAGCCCTTCTTCCAGGGGAGAACTTGAAATAACATCACTGAATGAGATGTATCTGAAGGATGGCCTGCTTGATGTCAAACTTCTCGGCCGTGGTTTCACGTGGATGGATACAGGCACCTGCGACAGTCTTGCGGAGGCTTCGAATTTCGTTCAGATGATGCAGAAGCGCCAGGGAATAGTGATATCCGCACCGGAGGAGATCGCATATAAAAACGGCTGGATCGATAAAGAACGGCTCCTCCTGGCTGCCGAACGGTATGGTAATTCCCCATACGGGCTGCATCTGACGGCCGTTGCAGACGGGAAGGTAAGATACTGATGAGCAATTTTGTGTTTCATAAAACGGAAATAGAAGATGTCTATGTGATCGATGTTAAGACGTTTGGCGATCACCGCGGATATTTCATGGAGACTTATAAGGAGTCGGACTTTTCGGAAGCGGGGCTGAATTACAGGTTTGTTCAGGACAACCAGTCTTCCTCCGTGAAAGGCGTTCTCCGCGGTCTGCATTTTCAAAAGGAACATCCGCAGGCAAAGCTCGTCCGCGTGATCAAGGGTGAGGTTTTCGATGTCGCGGTAGATCTCAGAAAGGGATCTGATACTTACGGTAAGTGGACAGGGGTATTCCTTTCTGAAGAAAATCACAGGCAGTTCATGATCCCGCGCGGGTTTGCGCACGGTTTCGTTGTTGTTTCGGATTATGCCGAGTTCGCATACAAATGTGATGATGTATATCATCCGGAGGATGAAGGCGGCATTATGTGGAATGACCCGGATATCGGAATAGAGTGGCCCGATGTCGGAGAGATAATTTTAAGTGAGAAAGACAGGTCGCATCCGCTGCTGTCTGAATGCAAGGTGGAGTTTGTCTTATGAACAGATATCTGGTTACCGGCGGAGCGGGTTTTATCGGCTCTAACTTTATCTATTACATGCTGAACAAGTATGATGACATTCTGCTTGTAGATCTCGATAAGCTGACCTATGCCGGGAATCTCGAGAATCTTAAGGGCATTGAGGGCGACAGCAGGCATGTATTTGTTCAGGGCGATATCTGCGACAGACAATTAGTCGCAGACCTATTCGGGAAATATGATTTTGACTGTGTCATCAATTTTGCTGCCGAGTCTCATGTTGACCGTTCCATCGCTAATCCTGAGATATTCGTTCAGACCAATGTGATGGGAACAGTCAATCTGCTTCAGAGAGCCAAGGAAGCATGGTACGATGCAGAGACGAACACCTGGAAGGAAGGCAAAAAGTATCTTCAGGTGAGTACCGATGAAGTGTACGGTGCTCTTGGCGCGGATTATTTTTTCACGGAGACCACACCATTGGATCCGCATAGTCCGTATTCCGCCAGCAAAGCTTCCGCCGACCATTTCGTCATGGCTTTCCATGATACTTACGGCATGCCGGTCAATATTACACGTTGTTCCAATAACTACGGTCCTTATCAGTTCCCCGAGAAGCTGATTCCGCTGATGATAAACAATGCGAGGAATCATATGCAGCTTCCTGTTTACGGCGACGGAATGCAGGTGCGTGACTGGCTTTTTGTGGAAGATCACTGCAAAGCGGTGGATATGGTCGCAAGAGACGGCAGGGCCGGTGAGATCTATAATGTCGGCGGGCACAACGAGCGTCCGAATGTCTTCATCGTAAAGACGGTCATCCGGCAACTTCACGACAGGCTGAATGATGAGGGCATATCCGAAGATCTTATCAGACATGTGGAAGACCGTCCCGGTCATGACAGAAGATACGGGATCGATCCGGAAAAGATAAGGAACGATCTCGGCTGGTTTCCTGAGACAACATTTGAAGACGGTATCGTCAAGACGATCGACTGGTATCTTGAGCATGAGGAATGGATGAACAGAGTCACGTCAGGTGCGTACAAGTCGTATTATGCGGATATGTATAAGAACAGGCTGAAGGCGGTGGAATGATGAGGATCCTCGTTACCGGCGTAAACGGGCAGCTCGGGCATGATGTCATGAATGAAATATCCATGAGAGGGCACGAGGGCATCGGTTCTGATATCGGTGAGAACCGTTCCGGCGTGAACGGCGGTTCGCCTGTTGCCGCGATGCCTTATGTCTCACTTGATATCACGGACAGAGAAGCGGTCCTCAGAACGATCACTGACATGAAGCCTGATGCGGTCATTCATTGTGCGGCATGGACGGCTGTCGATATGGCCGAAGATGATGACAGGGCCGAACTTGTCAGGAGAATAAACGCCGGCGGCACGCAAAACATTGCAGATGCCTGCAAAGCGGCAGATGCAAAGATGCTCTATCTTTCGACGGATTACGTTTTCGACGGCAAGGGGACAGAACCGTGGAAGCCGGACTGCAAAGACTACAAACCTCTTAATGTCTATGGCCGGACAAAGCTGGAAGGCGAACTTGCAGTGGCAAACACGCTCGAAAAGTATTTCATCGTCCGCATTGCCTGGGTGTTCGGCCTGAACGGCAAAAATTTCATCAATACGATGATCAATGCTGCGAAGACGCATGATGAGGTTCGTGTTGTAAACGACCAGATCGGTACGCCTACATATACATGTGATGTTGCAAGACTTCTGGTCGACATGGTTGAGACCTGCAGGTACGGTTACTATCACGCGACCAACGAAGGCGGGTATATCAGCTGGTACGATTTCTGCGTGGAGTTCTATAAACAGTGCGGTTTGAAGACAAGAGTGATCCCTGTCTCAACTTCAGAGTACGGTCTGAGCAAGGCTGCAAGGCCGTCGAACAGCAGGCTCGACAGGAGCAAGCTGATAGAAGCGGGATTCAAACCGTTGCCTGATTGGCGGGATGCCGTATCAAGATATCTGAAAGAAATGAACGGCTGACAGCTTCACCCGTTTCTTCCCAAAGCAGTCATGCAGCCCCGGATTTGAATATTGCAATATTAAATTGAGGCTCAAAACGGAAGATGGTATACTGATTTCATAAAGATTTCTTACATTTTTAGGAGGAGCTCTAATGTCCGTCTGCTACAATAAGCTCTGGAAATTGTTGATTGATAAGAATATGAGCAAGACACAGCTCATCAGATCTGCCGGGATCAGCACCAACGCGATGGCGAAAATGGGAAAGAACCTTGACGTCCGCGTTGATACACTCGTGAAGATATGCGAAGCGCTTGGCTGCACGATGGACGATATTGTGGAACTCGTTCCGGAAAAGGCGAAGGAGGCGTAAATAAGATGGCTGAAGAGATGAATGAATCATTATTCAGAAAGAAAAGCCTGGACAAGGTCAAATCTCCCGAGAATCTCGACGATTATATTCAGGTGTCAAAGCCCGGTGTGTGGCTGCTTCTCATCAGCGTGGTTATCCTCCTTGTAGGAGCTTGCATCTGGGGCATTTTCGGTCAGATAGAAAGCAGTGTTGAGACAAGCGTACGTGTCGAGAGCGGCAGCATCGTCTGCTATGTGGCGGATAATGACATCTCCACCATCCAGAACGGAATGGTCGTAAGATTCAACGATTATGATGCAGTTGTTGCCGGGATCATTCATAAAGAAGGCACGGGATATGTTTTCGGACTTCAGTCAGAACAGACGATCCCTGACGGTTTTTACAAAGGGAAGATCGTGGTCAACAGCGTCAAACCGATATCATTCGTTTTGAATTGAGGAATCTGATATGTCAGAGAGTATAAAGAGGCCTGTCGAAAAAGGAGTCGCGAAAGTTCCGGTCGTAATGCAGCTGGAAGCGCTGGAATGCGGCGCGGCATGCCTTTGCATGGTCCTGGCCTTTTACAATAAATGGGTACCGCTGGAACAGGTCCGTGAGGATTGCGGCGTGTCGCGTGACGGCTCCAATGCCCGGAACGTGTTGAAGGCAGCGCGCTTTTACGGTCTGGAAGCGAAGGGTTACCGCTATGAGCCGGAGTCGCTGAAGGAGCACGGAAGATTCCCCTGCATCATCCATTGGAATTTCAATCACTTTGTTGTTCTGAACGGTTTCAGGAACGGCAAGGCCTTCATAAATGATCCTGCACGAGGCACATACAGCGTATCCATGGAGGCATTTGACGAATCCTTTACCGGCATCTGCCTGCAGTTTGAACCGACGGATGCCTTTGTGCCGTCCGGCAAGCCGAAGAGCATGATCTCCTTCGCAGCAAAAAGACTGAAGGGCACCGGCACTGCGATCGCGTTTACCGTGCTGACGGGTGTTGTCGCTGCGTTGATGAGCCTTGTTCAGCCCGCGTTCTCACGCGTTTTTCTCGATCATCTGCTAAACGGCCGCGACCTTCCGTGGACGACGGGATTCCTTGTATTCCTCGGGGCTTTCAATCTTGTACAGATAATCATGTCCGCGCTTCAGGCTGTATTTTCTCTGCGCATCAACGGCAAGATGGCGGCAGTCGGAAACGCGACTTACATGTGGAAAGTACTCAAGATGCCGATGAAGTTTTTCTCGCAGCGTATGGCGGGAGATATTCAGGGACGTCAGGGTTCCAACGCATCGATCGCCAATTCGCTGATCGGCACCTTTGCGCCGCTCATGCTCGACGCGGTCATGCTGGTGTTCTACTTTGTCGTCATGCTCAGGTACAGCGTCATTCTCACCGTGATAGGACTGGCTTCGCTTGCAGTCAATGCGCTGGTCTCCAACTACATATCGAAGAAGCGCATCAACGTTACACGTGTATCAATGCGTGACAGCGCAAAGCTTGCTTCAGCGACAGTCGCCGGCATCGAAATGATAGAGACAATCAAGGCGTCCGGTGCGGAAAACGGTTATTTCAAGAAGTGGTCGGGATATCAGGCGAGCGTCAACACGCAGCAGGTCAAGTTCATGAAGCTGAATCAGTATCTCGGCATGATCCCGCAGTTCGTCTCGGCGCTTGCAAGTAATACAGTGCTGTTCCTTGGCGTCTGGCTGACGATGCAGGGCAAGTTTACCGTAGGAATGATCATGGCTTTCCAGGGCTTCCTCAGTTCCTTTATGTCGCCTGCCATGACCTTCGTTTCCGCAGGTCAGACCCTGCAGGAGATGAGGACTCAGATGGAACGTGTGGACGATGTCATGGAATACCCGGACGATGAGGTTTTCGCTGAAGGCGGCAGCACCGACGGGATGAGAAAAATGTCCGGCAATATTGAACTGAAGAACATCGAATTCGGATATTCTCCTCTTGCCGAACCGCTGATCCGTGATTTCAATCTGTCAGTCACGCCCGGTAAGAGCGTCGCTATCGTAGGCGCTTCAGGCTGCGGCAAATCCACCATGTCCAAGCTTATCGCCGGACTCTATCAGCCGTGGAGCGGGCAGATCCTGTTTGACGGAAAGCCCATGAATCAGATACCTAAAAGCGTATTCCGCGGTTCACTGGCAGTCGTTGATCAGGATATCATCCTGTTTGAGGATACTATCGCAAACAACATCAAGATGTGGGATGAGAGCATCGAGGATTTTGAGATGATCCTTGCTGCCCATGACGCGCAGATCCACGATGACATCATGCAGCGTCCGAAGGGTTATCAGCATAAGCTCATAGAAGGCGGAAAGGACTTCTCCGGCGGACAGCGTCAGAGGATCGAGATCGCCCGTGCGCTGGCGCAGGATCCCACCATCGTTATCCTGGACGAGGCGACGAGCGCGCTGGATGCCAAGACTGAATTTGAAGTCGTCAAGGCGATCCGTGACCGCGGAATTACCTGTATCGTCATCGCCCACAGACTGTCGACCATACGCTCCTGTGACGAGATCATAGTCATGGAGCACGGCGAGATAAAAGATCGCGGAACACATGAAGAGCTTATGAAAAACAGCACGATCTACAGCGATCTGGTCAGTGCGGAATAGGAGGTGTCTGAAATTGAGTTGGTTTGAAGAACAGCTTCGATATCGCGAAGAAGCAGATAACGAAAATTTTGAAGACGCCATTGATTCCATTGCCGGCGCGGTCATGGGGAAACGTCTGCGTGACGCGCTGAACCAGAACGAGATCGCGGGTTCCGCCATCGATGAGATATTGAAGTTCTATCATTGCAAATCCAAAAACGAGGAACTGCCTGCGAATATCAAGACGATAGACGCACAGATCGAGTACAGGATGCGCCCCTTCGGTATCAAGAACCGCCGCGTCATGCTCGAGAAAGGCTGGTACGACCACGCTGTCGGCGCAATGCTCGGCACCATGAAAGAGGACGGTTCCGCCGTCGCATTGATCCCCGGTAAGATCTCAGGCTACAAGCTTATCGATTTCAAGACCGGGAAGAAGATCAATCTCGATTACAGGAACGAAGGACTGCTTGATAAAGAAGCGGTATGCTTCTATGAGCCGCTTCCGCAAAAAGCGCTGACCATGGCGGATCTTTTGAAATTCATGCTGAAGCAGTTAAGCGTCTCGGATATCGTTCTTTATCTTCTCCTGATGGGCTTGTCTGCGGCTCTTGGAATGCTCTCCCCGCTGTTTACCAAATGGCTGTTCAGCGATGTGCTCGAGACACACAGCCTTCAGGCCCTGCTGTCCCTTGCCATATTCATGATATGTTTTTCCATCAGCCAGCTCTGCTTCGGCGCATATCAGACTCTCGTTAATTCACGTATCGGGATCAAGCAGAACATCGCGGTGCAGGCTGCGGTCATGAACCGTATCATGAGCCTTCCTGCGACCTTCTTCCGTAAGTATTCCGCAGGTGAACTGTCCCAGCGTTCATCCTATGTGCAGTCGCTTTGCTCGACCCTGTTCAGCACCATCGGCATGACGGGACTCACGTCACTGTTCTCTCTTATCTATATCGGTCAGATATTCGCCTTTGCCCCGTCACTTGTCGTGCCGTCTTTGGTAATTACCGTTTTGACGATCACCCTGTCGCTTGCGACCACCTTTGCGCAGATGAAGATCACGCGCGAAAAGATGGAGATCTCGGCTAAGACGAGCGGACTTACATATTCAACCATCACGGGCATCCAGAAGATCAAGCTGGCCGGTGCGGAGAAGCGTATGTTTTCGCGCTGGGCAAGGCAGTATTCCCGGGAAGCGCAGCTGGAATATAATCCTCCCGTCTTTTTGAAGCTCAGCGGAACCTTGAACCTTGCACTCTCGCTGCTCGGCACGATGATCCTCTACGCTACGGCCGTGAAGAACAATGTCGGCGTAGCTGATTATTATGCGTTCAACACCGCATACGGCATGGTCTCATCGGCATTCATGTCTGTTGTATCCATAGCCGTTACCATCGCCAATATCAAGCCGACTCTCGAGATGGCAAAGCCGATCATGGAGGCGGAACCTGAGACTCACGACGGCAAGGAGATCATCACATCCCTCCGCGGCGGCATCGAGCTCTCGCATGTATCCTTCCGTTACGATGAATCCATGCCGAATGTCATCGACGACTTCTCCCTCACGGTCAGGGCCGGTGAATACCTCGCCGTTGTCGGTCCCACAGGATGCGGCAAGAGCACGCTGATGCGTCTGCTGTTAGGATTTGAGACACCTCAGAAGGGAAGCATCTTTTTCGACAAGAAGGATATCGCAAGGCTCGATCTTGAATCACTCAGAAGCAAGATCGGCACCGTCATGCAGGACGGCAAGCTCTTCCTCGGCGATATCTATTCCAACATCGTGATCACCGCGCCGGAACTCGGCCTGGATGAAGCATGGGAAGCCGCAGAGATCGCTTCTATCGCCGATGATATCCGCGCAATGCCGATGGGAATGCACACCATCATCAGTGAAGGACAGGGCGGCATCTCCGGCGGTCAGCGTCAGCGTTTGATGATAGCGCGTGCCGTCGCACCGAAGCCGAAGATCCTGATGTTCGATGAGGCAACCAGCGCTCTTGATAATATCACGCAGAAAAAGGTATCCGAATCCATCGATCAGCTCAAATGCACGAGGGTCGTCATCGCCCACAGGCTTTCTACGATCCAGCATGCCGACCGCATCATCTATCTTGACGGAGGAAAGATCGTGGAGGAAGGAACCTATGAAGAGCTGATCGCAAGAAACGGGTATTTTGCAAAGCTCGTTGAGAGACAGCGTCTTGATATAGAAGAAACAGGTGAAAAGCAATGATTTATGGCAGTCCAATGAAAGGAACGGAAGGTGCCTATGATAACAACTGATGAACAAAAGGAACAGATCTACCTTGAGTATCACGGTAAGATCTGCGGATACATAAGGTCAAAGATCAATTCTGCCGAGGATGCGGAGGATCTGGCTGCCGACGTGTTCGTAAAGGTTTATGAGAAGCTTGACAGTTTTGACGAGACAAAAGCCTCTCTGTCGACATGGATCTTTACGATCATGAAGAATAAGCTGACAGACTATTTCCGCACGAGAAAAGATTATGATGAAGTCCCCGAGACCTATGAGGCCGATACTTCCGTGGAAGACGAGGTCTGCAATGCCGATATGCTCGATACCCTGGCAAAGGCTCTGGAGACCCTTGACGAGCGCGAGCGGGATATCATAATCCTGCGCTTCTATTCAGGCAAGACCATGAAGGAGATAACGGAACAGATGGGCATATCCTATGCCTACGGAAAGGTCCTGCAGAACAAAGCTTTCAATAAGCTCAGGGAATTTCTCTGATACGGTAGCCATTTTGGTTTTCCGCTCGTATAAATGAGCGAAAAGCAAAAAACGAAGCGGTCAGACCGAAGACCAAAGAAGAACAGAATACAGATAAAGATACAAAGCGGAGGCTTTGACTATGGAAAACAAATTGAACAAGCTGTTTGATTATCAGCGTTTTGAAGGAAACAAGAGACTTGAAAAGCTCATTGCGGAAACAGAAGCCCGTTATGCGGCCCAGCTTTCGGATGATGATCTTTCCTTTGTCTGCGCAGCGGGCGAGGCCGAAGCAGGCGGGCTCCTGAACAACGCCGCAGGTTCAGATCCCAAGGAGAAAAAGCTCGGCGGGGTTGTAGGAACAAATGAATAAGGACAGTGATACGGATACGGTTTCCGCATCATATGGACGATATTAATAAATAACCCGATGGCCCTCTGCCTGTCTTATTGACAGAGGGCCATAAATTTTGACGGAGAGAATTGAATGGATAAACAAAAAGGCCTGTCCGCGGCAGTTCTGAAGAATACAGCCATCATCCTGATGGCGATCAATCATTTTTCTGTTGGTCTGATCACCGCAGGCATTATCGACCGGGCCTGCCGGTACGCGAATTTTCAGTGGTACCTGACAAGGGCAGCCTTTATCCTCTTTGCGTTCCAGATCGCAGAGGGAATGGTCCATACAAAGAGCAGGACGAAATATCTGCTCCAGCTGCTCGGAATGGGCATTGCCTCGGAGTATTTCTACGATGAACTGTTTTGCGGAGGATTTCCGTACTGGCCGATGCAGAACGTGTTCTTTACGCTGTTTTTCGGGGCATTGGCGATCGCGCTCATCGACAGGTTCCGTACAAAGCCGGTGCTCGCAATACTGATGACCGTAGCCGTGACAGCGGCGGCTACATTTATCGATTCGGATTACGGAATAATGGGAGTCGCGGTTATCCTGCTGTTCTACTACCTGCGCGGAAAACCTGTCCCGATGTTCCTGTCCGTGGCAGTATCAATATTTGCCCTGTGGTTCGTTCAGTATCGTGTCGTCTATCTGCTCATCGGCAGGGAATTCCTGCTTGCGGACGCTATCGAGAGCTGCCTGATGGAACTGCACGGTATCCTGGCATTTCCCCTTATCTTTTTCTATAACGGAAAAAAGGGTAAGCAGCTGCCGAAGGCATTCTATTATCTGTTCTACCCGGTACATCTCCTGCTGATACTTATTATCGTCAGCCTGTTGTCGAAGTGATGAACGGTGCTATATAATCCAAAGCATACCGGGCGGGTCCGCGGGACCGCCAAGAATATCCGGAGGATTAGATAAGCATGAAGAAAGCATTGTTGATCATCGGAATAGTAATCCTCGTTGCCTGCGTCCTGGCCCTGGTCGTCGCGCTGTTCTGCCGTTATATGTTCTTTAATGTACTGGATGGTTCGCAGGCGCTCTATGAGAGGCTGCACAGGAACATGACAGGCTTCTTCATTGCTTCAGGCATCCTCGCAGCGGCGGGCGTGACATGCCTCATAGTCCGCTTGAAGATGTGACGGCCTTTTTCGGCAACGCACGGTGAATGCCTTACCATGGAAGATCCCGGGAATAAAGAATTGAAGCTCGAGCTTCAGGATAATGAATGGCCGTTCGAGAAAACGACTCACGACAGGAGTATTGCCAGAGCCGTATGTTTTGATGACGACGGTTATTTCTACTTCATGAGAGTGGAGAGGGATGACGATTTCGGGCGCGCCACACTGATAGAGACCTCGGGCGGCGGCGTTGAGGAAGGAGAGGATCCCGAGACAGCCGTCAGACGCGAACTCAAGGAAGAACTCGGAGCGGATACGGAAGTCGTCTGCAGGATAGGACTGGTCAGCGACTATTACAACCTGATACACCGCCACAATCTGAATAACTATTTTCTTTGCAGGATCAGATCATTCGGGGACAAGCACATGACGAGGTACGAGATAGAGGACTTTAAGCTCTCGACCTTGAAAGTGACCTTTGAAGAAGCCGTGGATGAATATGAGAAGAACAAGGTTACTCCGCTGGGAAGACTGATATCCCGCCGTGAGCTCCCGGTCCTGTTCAGGGCAAAGGAGATTTTGGATGATCTTCAAAAAGAGAACTGACCGCGGTTATCAGATCAGATAGATCAGGGTGACCATCAGGCAGGCATACAGGGCAACAAGCGCGATCAGCGACTTATCGTGTGTCAGGATCTCTACCGGATCGCCGTCAGTATTTTTCTCGATATCAAGATTGTATTTAAGTGTGATAACGATCACGACGGGAACGGTCCAGATAAGAAGATTTGTCCCGTGAAAAGCTACGGTTGCCGCATCAAGGCTCCAGAGAGCATAGCTGATGATAGTCAGAGACAGCATGATGGTGGTTTCTTTATCAAGGAAGCCGACGGTGTATTTCTCGAGCACTTTCCTTGTTGACGACTCACCCTTGTGGATAAGCTCATTTCTGCGTTTGCCGAGTGCCATGTAGAAAGAAGCGGTGATAATGGTAAGGCAGAGCCAGTTCGAGATGACGATGCCGGTTACAAAGGCGCCGTACACAAGTCTCAGCAGGAATCCTGACGCTACGCATGTGACATCCCAGACCGGAATGTTCTTCAGGCCAAAGCTGTAAAGCAGATTGATGACGATGTAGCCGATCAGGAAAAGCGATGACAAAGGCGGCAGGAATACCAGGCTGATGACGGCTGCGATCACCAGAAGGACGGTCAGTATGATCATCCCGGCTTTGACGGACACGGCGCCTGAAGCGATAGGTCTTTGCGATTTGCGCGGATGGTTCTTGTCCTGTTCCTTGTCGCGGATATCGTTAATGATGTAAATGGCGGATGATACGAAGCAGAAGCATATGAATGCGTAGACTGCGTTCAATATCTTTCCGGGAGATGTCAGGAGCGTACCGCTGAAGAACAGCGGAAGTATGATGAGGATATTCTTGATGTAATGATGGACTCTAAGCAGTTTTAAGTACTTCATACCGGATAAAACCTCATTCCGAATTGCATTATATCGACAACCATACGGATGTTCGGATATATGATGCAGCATGAAGCGGCAGCAAGCAAGATATAGTTTACTGCAGGTTTGTTTATCTTGTCGGTTATGAACTTGAACGCCTTGAAGACCAGTATGAAGTAGGCCCAGCCGAAGTAGAGTGAATAAAGGACGAGTCCGTTCTCTTTCATGCCCCAGCCTACGATGATCGTGATGAACATCGAGAAGATGACCCACACCCCGGCTATCCTTGTTATGAATTCTTTCCTTGTGAGGATGAATCCTGCGAGCGCGAGGGCAATGATAATGATGCCTATAACGGAGAAACTGTTTTCCGGAGTGAGCTCCCAGGAGGGATAGGTCTTGCCGTTCTCGATGACCAGGAGGGGAATGCTTTTCGGTGCGACAAAGAATGACTGCACCATGCCGGTATACTTCTGTATCTTCTGTACGGGCGTCAGAGATACCGAGGAGAAACCCGTGACCAGATCGGAGAGCTTGCCGGCCGCCCCTGCGATTATGCTGCTCCTTCCAAAAGCGAAAATGAATCCGATGAAGCAGATAACGGAACGTATGATCCCGGTGAACCACTTCTTGGTCTCTTTCAAAGGGTTGTAGTCATTAAACAGAATATAGAACAATCCGCCCGTGATGCATGTTCCTGCGGTCGCGGCAAGAAGGAAATCATCGGTCTTGCGGGTTGCGTCAAAGACGTAGAACAGGAATACCGTATAGAAGACCACGACGATATACTGTTCGAACATGAAGGCGAAGAGCATCGGCGCGAAACAGAAACTGAGCAGTATGACAGTCAGGATCCGTGAGCCCTGAGGGAGCTTAAGGAGCTTCGTGATAATGAATTCGGTAAAGACCAGAAGGGCGACCTGCGGAAGCAATACGAGCAGGGCCTTTAAGAATTCGGGCATCGGGATGAGTGTCGTAAAGAGATAGGATATTCCGCAGAATGGCGCGGCGAAAACAGCAAAAAGAGGCTGTCTGATGTCGTTTTCGATGTTGGTCAGCGTGACCCAGACATTCGTCTTGAAAAGGAACGGCGAATCCGCCATGTAGAGCGTGTCATAGTCAAAATCCGTGCCGTAGACGAACTGTGTCTTAGGAAAAGCCAGGATCGCAGGCATCATGAGCAATACGAAGACCGCGGCGTATATGATGATCTCGGTCCTGGTAATCCCGTCGAAAAGCTTGCTTGCCTTGAATAAACTGACCATTTTCTTCCAGAATACCGATACCATCAGGAATGCAAAGAAGATGCCTATTGCCATGACGATCATCTTGACGGGCATCGGGACGGGGAATGCCATGTCTCTCATATCGACAAAGGAGACGACCTCATAGTAATTCTCTTCCCCGTATTTCTGGAACTGACCGCCGAGACAGATACCTGCGGCGCTCATGAAATAGAACAAAGCAGAGAAGATATTTCCGGGTCTCGCCATGGCGATGATGTCATCGACTGAGATGGCGACTATCGTAAATGCAACGAATGCGATGATGATATTGACTATGGAGTCCAGGCTCCAGGCAGCGGAAAGGAGCAGGAAACAGACTGCCGAGAAAGGAAGAAACCAGTTCGTCTTCAGTCTTTTGACATCAAGTCTGCTGTTCAGCGATCTGACTATACTCATGAATCCGCACTCCTGACCTCACAACATCTCCCGGAAAACCATTATATCACCCGCGCGCGCATATTTCTTCTTGGCCGCTGTCGCGCCGGCCGTGATTTGCGCGCTCTGACGCCGAAGCCTTTGCCGCTGAAGCATTTGCCGCCGCACACCCGGCAGGTATCAGGGCCCGATAGGGATTACCTTTGTTTTCACGCAATCTCCGTTCCGACCTAACATATGATTTAAGATATGTTTTGGGAATCTGTGATATTCTATATTGACGAATCCGCTCAGGGGTGACAAAGGAGAGCCAAATGAATAACCATAAGCCGTTAACTACGATCCTTATATTACTGATGGCGTTGTCTTTCGCAGGCTGCAGTAAAAAGCCTGCCGCTACCGAAAGCGTGACAAGCGCTTCGGAGAGCGAGACCAGGATGTCTGAAACTCCGTTTATCCAGCCTGTTACAGGGTCCGAGACGACTGTTGATCCCGAACCGTTCGAGACGATGAATTTCGGCAAGCTCGAACAGGACGAGAATCCTGTCAACGGCAAGGACAATATCGTGTGGTATGTCCTGAAGCGTGAGAACGGCAAGGTTCTCCTGATGAGCAAGTATATTCTTGACTGCAAGATAATGAACGAGAATTCGGAAGACGCAACCTGGAAGGAAAGCACTTTAAGGACCTGGCTGAACGGCGAGTTCCTCAATGCGGCTTTTACGGCTGAAGACCAGGCCAAGATCATTCCCGCGAGTCTGGATAACGATGTCAATGACAAGGTATTCCTGCTGAGCATGGAAGAACTCAGGCAGCTGATACCTGAAGAGAAGCAAAGGTGCGCTCCCTATACCGATACAGCCAAGCTCAGAGGCGCAAGCAGCTCCAGCGATTCCGCAAGAACGGTTACGGATGAACCGGCATGCACCTGGTGGCTCAGAGCGCCGGGCGCATCAGCCCCCAGAGCTTATTTCGTCACCGAGAACGGAATACCGAGCGTTGCTTCGTCTTCATCATACGCAAACACTATGAATCACGGCGTCAGACCGGTCATCTGGCTGAAAGAGGGCTGACAGGTTACTGATGCCCCCGCTTGATGCGTCTTATTTTGCGGAATCCATCTGTCCATTGACAAAAGAAGGGCTCCTATACAGCAAGATTTGTTTATTTTTTGCTGTTCGTGCGATATTATATCTATGGAGTATCTGATTTTTAGGGATAGGTGATCGATATGACAGTAAATACTAAGGAAGTTAAGATCGTTGAAGAGACCACGCTTGCCAGTACGGATGTCAAATGTCCGGGCTGCGGCGGTACGGTCAAATATGATCCGACCACGCTTAAGATGGTCTGCGAGTTCTGCGGAACAGCAAGAGAACTGCCCCCTCCGGAAGCGTGTGCCATCGTTCAGGAGCAGGATTTCAATTCTGCCGTTCAGCGCGCAAGCGTTAACTGGGGTATGGTGCGCAAGCTCGTCATCTGTTCGAACTGCGCCGGCCAGGTGCTTTACGATGCCTCGCAAGTGTCGGGATGCTGCCCTTTCTGCGGTTCGACGAACGTCATGCCTGCCGGAGAGACCCCTGATATCATGTGCCCGACAGGAGTAATACCTTTTGCATTTGACCAAGAGGTAGCGAAGAAGGCCTTCATCAATAACGTTACCCACAGACGTTTTGTTCATCCTGCAGTCAAAAATGTAAAGCTTGAGAACATAGTAGGTGTATATCTTCCTTTCTGGACGTTCGACACGTACACGGTCTCTTCTTATGTCGTCGATGTCGGTTTCGAATACAGCACAAGTGACGGTACTTCCTACAGATTCAGGCAATACAGGGGCGTTAAGGACTGGTTCATTGATGACATGGTCGTTTTCGGAACTGACAAGGTGAACAACCCGAACATCAAGATGATCGAGAGATTTAATTTCGGCAAAGCCCTGTCCTATGATCCGCAATACCTGGCAGGATTCCCTGCCGAGCGCTACACGATCGGCTTGAACGACGCATGGTTAAAGTCCCGCGACCTTATCCAGCAGAAGCTCAAGAAGGATATCGGGAAATACGTATGCAGATGTGTCAAAGGTGATATCTCAAAAAACGAGAAGCTTTCCACCAGCTATTACAATGTCACTTACAAATACGTTCTGGCACCTGTCTATTTTGCGAACTACAAATGCGGAAATAAGACTTATCCTGTCGTGATCAACGGACAGACCGGTGAAGTCGGATGCAAAACGCCGTCAATATTCAACAGAGTATTCTTCTATATCTTTATCTTTGGGTTCATCTTACCGATAGTTCTTATTTTTACGTACGCGATCGCGAGCTGGATCCTCTCATTTGTATTCTGACGGGGCTGCCGATCAGACAGTTGAAAGCGGGAACAGGCCACGGAGAGCACGGAATGAAGCCGTCTCTTTGTGGCCTTATTCACTTTGAGCCGGAACTTGCTTCAGATACCTGAAAGATTGAAACTGCCGGCGGAGGCATATATAATGCTAGCGGGATCAGGTTATAAAGGGTAATAGATTAAAGTCAGCATATGAAGAGTCTTCGCTTGACAGCTCCGATCGTTCTTTGCGCAATCTTAGTGTGCGCATGTTCTGTCACACCTTCCGGCAAGTCAGCGAAAAGCACTGACGCATCTGAAGAGCCGACAACAGCAACGACGGCCGCTCAGACGAAAGCTGAGGACGGCACACCCGAATATTCCGAGCTGATACCCGAATCCGCACCCGAAGAGACCGAGCCCGTCAAGCCGCTTACCGATGAAGAGGCCATGACCGGCTTTACCAACTATCTGTATTTCAAGGTAAAGGATCTCCAGAAGATCCTTGATGAAGACAAGCTGCCTTGTACCTGGGGTGTAGCGTCGAGCGGCAAGGACGAGATAATGATCATGTTCAAGTCCCATACCGGCGCTCTTCTCCGCTATTATGTAAACCGGAATACCGGAAAGACCTATGTAACGCAGTACTCAGTCCAGACGAACTCGTATTACCGGACAAAAGAGACACTTAACGTAAGGGAGTATATCAATAAGAAGCCCACTCCTACGCCGTATGTCATCAAGCCGAGCAATTCCAAGGCTGCTACGCCGACTTCGAAGCCCAAGGTCAAGGTAAAGGTGTCGAATGCGGTCAACAAGACAGTCACTATTTCAGGACACAAGTATTCGTATAAGATCCCGAAGGTATCGATAACCGGCAAGAACACCAATGCCGCGAACAAGAAGATAAAGAGCGAATTGAGCAAGTACTCCTGCAAGGGTTCCAATGCACGTGAGATCGTCTATTCATACCATACGACAGGCAAGCTCGTCTCGATCCTTGTCCGCGTCTCAAACCATAAAGCAGGCACGTTCCCGGTCTACAAGGCTTACAATATCTCGATCTCGTCCGGAAAGTTCGTAAAGGACAGGGATGTGGTCAAGCTGAGCGGAACAACGGACAAGCAGTTCTATTCGATGCTGAAGACCACGTTCAAAAACTACAGGGGCGGTACCTCCGTGCCTGAGGCCGACGCAAAGAAGATCATCAATACCAACCTCAAGCGTGTCTCATATAAATACGTGGACCCCTATATCGGCAAGAACGGCCATCTGTGCTTCGTCGGTTATGTTGCCTGTTACGGCGGTACGGGCGCCGCGTATAAGCCTTTCGACGGCATAACGCATAAGCCTGTCTGAGTTTTCGAGGGATAATTCCTGGACCCGACTTGCAAAAGTACAAAAATAGTGTAAAATTACACTATCATACCAAGCAAGGAGGTACGCCGATGGACGTTATTGTTGCAATGATAACGAATTTTATTCGCGAAGCGCTGCTTAACCTGGCCTTTGCTTCTCCGGCGATCTTATTTATCGTTTTTCTTGTTCTTACTCTGATTAGGATACCGAAGGTCAAAAGAAAAGAAGAAAGACCTGCCAAGCTGATCATTTTCGCTGCCATATCCACATACTGCGTCACTATGCTGATCGTTGAGATCGCGGTTATTGTATGGCTTGCGATGGCAGTCGCACATATGTGAGGAACTTATATGAAAGACAAGACATTCATAATCTTATTGCTGCTTGTCATGGTGATCGGAACAGGCATCACGGCAGCGATGTTAATACAGGGTTTCGGTCTTTTGCAGAAGGTCTCGATAGTCGAGATGATAGCTAATTGGAGATAAATCATGAATAAGAAAAAACTTGCCGGCCAGCTTGCGGTCATCTTCCTGATGGCAGCGCTGTTTGCCGTACTGGACATAGGGATCTATCAGCTGTTTATCAAGAGGGTGATAAGCCACGATTCTCCCGGCATGCAGAAGATGAGCGTAGATGTCGCAGATTATGTACCTTTCACAGATTCTGCGAAAATACCCTCCGCCAAGGGTGCCGTCAGGCTCGAAGGCGACTTGCCGAAGATCGACGGAGCCACCGCGCTCCTGCCTGTATACGCAGGGTTTATTGAGAGCATCTATCCCAAGGATTCCGTAAAATTCGACGGAGAGAAGTTCCTGCCCGAAAGCGCGATGCACTATTCGAATACCACGGGCGCATATAAGGCCATCGTTGACGGCAATGCAGACATAATCATCTGTGCGCAGCCCTCGGACGAGCAGTTGAAATATGCCGCTGAGAAAGGAGTCGAGCTCGAAATGGTGCGTATCGGAAGCGACGCTTTCGTGTTCATCGTGAATGCAGGAAATCCGGTCTCGAACATCACTCTGGATCAGGTCAGGGGCATCTACTCGGGAAAGATAAAGTCCTGGAAGGAACTCGGAGGCAAGGACGTCCAGATAGCCGCGATGCAAAGGTCTGCAGGAAGCGGCTCACAGACTGCGCTCGAGAAGATAATGGGAGACGAGCCGATCGTAAAGGACTACACGACATTGTTCGGAAGCCCCATCGGATTCTCGTTCAGATACTATGTGACCGGAATGCTCGGCGCGGACGGCGTAAAGATCCTTAAGATAAACGGTGTCGAGCCGACTCCGCAGACTATCGCCGATAATTCCTACCCTGTATCCGGCGCAGTATATGCGGTCTACCGCAAGGGCGAGAAAAACGCGAATGTTCAGAAAGCAATTGATTTCATGCTTTCGCCTGAAGGACAGAAGATAGTCGAGAAGAGCGGCTACATCCCCATAAACCCGACCGAATGATCCTGCCTTTGTACGGATCCTTAAGCGAAAAGAACTGCCCGAATCGGCTTCGCAGCGCGGCGGAAAACGGTCAGGTGCGGACCGCTCCCGGTATATACGACAGATCTATCGGTTCATCATTATAAACGGAGCGGAACTGTTCCTTGGTCGGAACCTCACCTAATCGAAGCCCTTTGCCATTGAAACGTTTATCAAAATGCTTGTTAAAAGCATCGATGGCGTCTTTAGAAGCATCCTTATACGTGGCGTCATCGTAGAAAAAATCCAAAGGGAGTATTCTTTCGTCAGCGCAAAGGGAACTGACACTGAAGTTGTACCATAACAGGAGCATAAACAGATCTTCGTTGGTATATTTGATATCAGAGCTTATATTGTGCTGCGATCCCTTTATCCCGGAATTCTCACCGAAATATTTCAGCCTCTCGAAAATACCCATCTTAAACTCTTCAGTTAACACTACGCCGTACATGTCTTTGACTTGAAGAGCCTTCAGATTATCGACGGGAACTTTCATTCCAAACGGAATATTGTTTTGGACAAGATAACTGATGACGACTTTGTTGGTCAATACACCATACAAAACGTCTGTACCCTCAATATATTTCTCGCAAAAATCATCGTAATGAGTTCTTAAGTACTTAGGGTGTTGGTCCCCATCGACGTAAGTATAAGTACGGAAATAAGTGGCAGCGGAAAACGGCACGCTTTCAAAGTTCGTATTGTATTTCTCATTAATGTAATTGGTAAACGTTGTATTCAGCTCGTCTGAAAAACCGCCATAATAGCGGACATAATCCGACAGTGCGATATGGTAATTCTTCTCATAGTAGTCACAAAACTCTGCAGACTTCTCGTTGGTCCAATGGAGTTTATAATCAAATGTCGTTTTAGCAGATGTCCCGGAAATCATTGGGCCACCACTTGATCCTGCAGTAGTACCGGTTGATACGGCACCTCGTGAACAGCCGCTGATCAACAGCGAACAGAGCAAAATACAGCTGAGTGTCTTTCTTATTTTCATAGCAATACTCCTATCCAATAGGATGATATCAGAATCTTACGATTGCTTGAAGTGGGG
>X424_Quagga__coassemble_31_pt1 | contig 23376 bp, 18 predicted proteins | sample X424_Quagga__metabat2_low_PE_008 | metagenome-assembled genome bin X424_Quagga | reverse complement strand
GCGTTAACTTCGGTGCCGTGGGGTTTGTAGGTTTTGGAACCGTAATCTGCGGCGGTTCAAGTTTAAACTTTTCTGCTACTTTATCCTTGTCCCAGCCGGTATTATTGCTGATCCTGTTAAGGAGATCGTTATCGGCTGCGTGAAAGGTGAGATTGAATCTTGAAAGATCTTCAGGACTGATCTTCTTCAAAACGAATTCGATGCTTTCGTGATCCTTGTCGTTATCATAGAAATATACTTTTACACTATGACCGGCTTCGACTTTGACCTGCTTGGTCACATTGTCGGCAGGATTTGTGGCGTTGACCTCGACCACACCGTCTGTAACCATCAGAGATTCTCTGTTGTTGTCTTCATCATCATAGAAGACGATGCCGGAAGTTCCTCTGATGCCCGCAGTCATTGTGGCGGTCTTGATCTCGAAAGTCTCGTCTGCCCTGAGCTTCTCGGTGACATTAAAGAAAACGGCACCCTTGGTGAGATTGAGCTGAAGCTGTTTATTCTTCTTTTTGAACTCGGCTCTGCTGTCATTCTGGAGCGTGACGATCTTGGTATCGTCAAGACCAATGGAGGCAAGACCGTCAGAGCCTGTGTCAAGGGCGTCTCCGGACTGGAATCTGAGATTGTCGATGACAGGCTTCGAGTTACCGTTGGAGTCTTCCAGGTTAACTGTTCCCTCAACCTTAAGAAGTCTCATGGTCGTAGCAAGCAGGTTGTTGCGTGATACCAGGATACAGGTAACGGCAATGGCTGCAACTACTGACACTGCAATCACGGAAATTATGATCTTCTGTTTCTGAGACAAACTCTTAACCTTGTCGGACATACTCATAAGCCTTCCTTTCTCGTCAGGGAATTCACCGTCAACTAATTATACCAACAAATAAAGTAAATATTAATAAGGAATTTGATAAGCGGTCTGTGTTTTTGCATGGTCAGTCTTGCCTGCCTTGAAAAGAACGTTGACACTTCATTTCTGCGCGCCTGCCTGTTTCTGCCGATGATCTGCGATAACGTTCCTTCAAGAGAACCGGGAGCTTTGCAGACATTTTGAGAAGACGAGAGCGGCGGAAATTGTAATAAGAAAAAACAAATATGATATTATACTTTTGAAGAAAAGACCGTCCGGATGGTGAATTGTCAGAGTTCACCGTTTGATCTGCCGGTTATTAAATAACTCCCTCATTCGGAGGCTATGGTGAAGAAAAACATAAAACTGTTTACAGTCCTAATGCTTTTGACGGCGCTGGCTTTTACGTCCTGCTCCGGAAAGAAAAAGGAGAATATCCCGGTAATCGTGTCTGAGAGCACGGCTCCGGCGGTGTCTGCGCAGTCAGAACCTGCCGAATCTGCCGGATCCGCCGGGAATACGGATAATACTGATGCGCCTCAGAAAAAGAACAAGGACATCGTCATTCTCGCAACGAGCGATGTTCACTGCAGTCCGGAGAAAGGCTTCGGTTACGCAGGTCTGTACCGTATCCGCGAGAAGTTCCTTAAGGAAGGCTGCGAAGTTATCCTTATTGATGACGGCGATCAGATCGAAGGTCACGGTGAACTCTTCGGAACGGTAACACGCGGCGAACAGGTAATAGAACTGATGAACAAGATGGGATACGATGTGGCGATCCCGGGAAATCACGAATTCAACTACGGTGCCGACTGGTTTGATGAACTGAGCAAGAAAGCTGATCACCCTTATATTTCCTGCAACATCACGAAGAACGGAAACCTGATGTTCAAGCCTTATATCATCAAGGAGGTTGCCGGAAAGAAGATAGCATTTGTCGGTGCTACGACACCGAGAACGTACGGATTTTACACGTCAGAGGCTCTTTTCCAGGATGCCGCGGGAAATACGGCGTATGCTTTCAAGGGCGGAAAGCACAATAAGAATCTCTTTACCGCCATTCAGGCTTATGCCAATTATGCCCGCGAGGCCGGTGCGGATTATGTGTTCCTGATGAGTCATTTCGGTCAGGCAAAGAAATACGATGCATGGGATAACATCACGGCGCTCGTAGCCGCAACGAAGGGAATAGACGCGGTCTTTGACGGACACAGCCATGACGCAAAGAAGATGCAGCTGACTAATGCCGAAGGCAAGGTGATCGACAGGATCGCCATGGGAAGCAAGTTCAGCCGTATCGGTTATCTGCGCATTTCAGGCGAAGACGGCTCCATCACGACGGACATATTCAGCTGGAACTGCAGCGAAAGTGCTTCGGAACTGTTCGGCATCAAGAATGAGATGAGCGAAGCGGTCGATGAGAGCTTACAGAAGTATAAGGACATCTTCTACGGAAAGAACGGCAAGAACAACAACCCGCTTTTCGTGAGCGATCCGAACAAGAGCCATACCGACGGAAGCCCTGTAAGAGTTATCGGCCAAACGGAGACAAATCTCGGAGATTTTGCGGCTGACGCTTTCAGAGTGATTACCGGTGCGGACGTGGCCATTATTACCGCTGATAAATTCCACGAATCACTTCCGCAGGGCGATGTGTCGCTCAGGGACCTTTACATGGTCCTGCCCACTTCGAAAAGGGTTATTACCGTCAACGCGACAGGACAGCAGATACTTGATGCGCTTGAATGGAGCGTCCGTTCATATCCGGCCGCAAACGATTCATTCCTTCAGGTCTCAGGCGTGACATTCAAGATAAACACAAAGGTGAAGACCCCCTGCAAATCCAAAAAAGGAAAACTTAAGGAGATCAAAGGGGAACGCCGTGTAACCAATGCAAAGATCGGCGGCAAGGAGATAGATCCCAAAGCGACATACAAGCTAACGTCGTATATCAGCCTCATTAAGAGCGGGAACGACGGATACAACATGTTCAAGAAGTGCAAGAAAGTCAAGATGGACACCAGGCTTGATTTCCAGATACTTTATGATTACATGATGAACAACTTGAAGGGCGTTATCGGCAATCAGTATCTGAATCCCAAGGGAAGCAAGAGGATTACTGCTGCCTGATCTCAAAAATGCGATATAATAGGCGCATGCTCAAAGGAAAGTCAGTCACATCAGCCGTTATTTTTGCGGCAGCGTTGTCGTGTTTGGTCACGGGATGCACGTCAAGACCGGTAGAAACCTCCCGGCCGACGGTCCATACGACCTGGCAGGAGACAACAAAGGCCACGACGGCGGCCGTTATTGAGACTACTTCCGAGACAACTGTTGATCCGGCGATGCTCAGAGAGCCTTTCGTCGGCAAATGGATGGGGATAGTCAAGGTCGGCAAGAGCAAAGCCTTCTACACGCTGATATTCAATTCAGACGGAACGGGTTCGCAGTCGTGTGACGGCAAGACCCAGAACTTCAGATACTCGGATCCCGATATCGATAAGAAGACCATCAGGATATCTCCTGAGGGCGGAGCTGAATATACGGTAAGCTATTACAATGGTGAGAATGCGTCAAACAAGACATTTACGTTCTCTTCCGGCCTTGTAGTCGACAGCGATGTCCCGAGTGTGGATTGCCTGAGGGTAAGGCTGACGGATAATACGCTCATCGGAACATGGGTCGCCGGCAAGGGTAAAAAGGCCAAGACAATGGTGTTCAGAGCCGATTACACAATGACCGAATCAGGCGTCAGCACGGTTTACACGATCGAGCGGAAGTTTGACGGTTCGCAGGTCATCAGGACCTTGAACGGCGATATTAAGTACACTATCGACGGAACGACGCTGTTACTTGAGACTAACAACACCGATATTGAAAAAGAATGGACAAAGAAGTAATTTTTTTCCGCTAAAATTACAACTTTGGATCAAAACTCCGTTTTGCCTTAAATTTTAAAAAAAACAGTATATAATTGTGAGCGTATGCGCTCAGATGATATCTATAAAAGGAATAATAATTAATGAGAAGAAATATATTGCTTTTAGTTGTACTTTTGGAGACAGCCTGCATTTTCCTGCTGTGCTGGTTTCCGCCGCACAAGAAAGCAGAGACCGACTATAAGAATGCATCTATTACCATAACCGGCAGTATGAACTTTACGCTCAAGCAGGATGCTTCCGTAAACTCCTCGTTTGATGGCGGAAAGCAGCTCGATCTCAAGGCGGGCGACAAGGTCCGCATCAGGAGGATCACTGAAACTGCTGTTGAATTCTACGGTGATGAGACGAAGGAATATCAGAGTTCACTCCCTCCGGAAGCTTTCGAAGAGACCGATAAGATCAACGAACTTCTCGCGCCTTCCAGAAGTGCCGAAGAGATAAGGAAAGATGCCTATCTTCAGGATTCACTCATCAAGAACATCGTAGTAACGATAGATTTCTTCGCGATCGTCGGAGGCCTTTGCCTTCTTGCTTCGATCAAGTATGACTGGATGGGCTTTATCGTCAACGTCCTGATCGTCATCGTGGCGGTAGTCGTCATCCTGGCATTCAAAGAGCCGATCGCGTCAGCATTGTTCTGATATTGTCTGTTATCACTTGAATATGTGAATATCCCGGGAATCTTTGTACATTCCCCATCCCGGGTTGCCATTCCTCGCGAAATCACTCCAGACCTTCCTCATGGTCTTACCCAATGCCTCTGCATCAGGTTCCAAAGCTGCGTCAGACGGGGCATTCGAGCTCCTGTCGGGTTCTGTCCTGGAGCCGAAAAGCACCGGAACTTCGTCCGCGTGGCGGCATTTCACGTATTGATAATCGTAGATCCACACATTTCCGCTGTAAACGGAAGCTATATCCAAGACGGGTTTCTTGTAAACCTTGTATGTAAAATCATCCGAAAGACGTCTTCTGAGATCCTTTCCCCACTTTGTACCGAGTTTGAAGAGCCTTGGAGCATAGGGGATGATGAATGCGGGAAGCCCGTCCGTGAAAAGATCCGCTTCGTGCATTACCGTTCCTATCAGGAGAGGTTTGGTTGAAGCGCTTACGATATTCCGCGGATAGTCTTTGATGGTCTTACCGTCGATGACGGGTGAAAAAGCGCAGGTTACCTCACCCTTGGCCCTGAGCTTTATCTTGATTTTCCTGTTGGCCTTGTAAACGGCATCCTGATCGGCTGTCAGGACTTTCTCCGGGGCCGTTGCTCCGATCCCGATCATCTTGAGATATCTTACCGACAGTTCGCGGCTCTGTTCGGGAGTCCAGAAAGAGTCAATACAGGCAGACTGAACGATCGCCTTGGCGAAAAGAGGTTCCGCCTCGGGCATTGACATGAGCGCCAATATGCAGGCGCCTCCGGAAGACTGACCGAAAAGCGTGACATTATCGGGATCCCCGCCGAAAGCGGAGATGTTCTTCCTGATGAATTCGAGGGCCTTGATCTGGTCATACATACCGCAGTTAATATCGAACCTGCTGCTTAGGCAGGACAGGTCCATGAAGCCGTACAGGTTGAGCCTGTAATTGAAATCGACCATGATGCAGCCTGTCTCTCTTGCAAAGCGCGTAAGATCGTAGACCATCTCGTCCGAATCCTCGCTTATCCTTCCTGTTCCTCCGGTAGCGTAAGACCCGCCGTGGATCCATACAAGGACAGGGAGATCTTTCCCGGCATTATCGGGAACGCAGATATTCATGTAGAGGCAGTCCTGACCGTTATAGCTTATGTAGTGACGGGAGCTGTAGCCCTGGACCGAATTACGTCCGCCTTTATCAGCGGGCCTGACGTCAGTCCACGGTTCCGGATCTTCGGGACGGCGGAATGCCAGATCGCCCACGGGTGCTTTGGCATATGGGATCCCGAGAAATTCAAGACATCCGTTCTTTGAGATGCCGGAGATCTTTCCATAAGATGTCTCAACTATATTCGTCATAAAAGGCCTTTATACCGGTATATGCCTGACATTCTTTACATAATTTGCTGTTAGCAGCAAGATTAGCACAAAAATGACAATACCGACTATTGTTTGCAAAATAATACTGTAATAATTTGTTCACAAACTATTCAAAAATTGAATCTTATTTATTATAATAACACATCGGTGGTCTTCTATTCTTAATCGGGGAATTCTTTTTATGGGGTATATGAAAACAGCGAGAAAGCTGACCGCTGCAGCAGCGGCATTGGCGATATTATTGGCGGTACCCGCAGCGTCGGCGCCGTCTTTTACCGTATATGCGGAAGAAACACAGGAGACCGCGGCGGCAACGACCGCAGAGACATCCGCGGCATCTTCCAAGGCTTCCAAGACTGCCGAGACTTCCGGATCTGACGGATCAAAAAAGCCCGCCGGGACCGAAAAGCCTGCGGAGACATCAAAACCGTCCGAAACGTCAAAAGCGACTGAAGCTGAGAAACCTTCCGGAACCGTGAAGGAAACAGAGGCAGTCAAGCCTTCCGAATCAGTCAAAGAGAGCGAACCCTCCGAACCATCAAAACCCTCAGAGCCTACTGAATCCACAGAACCCAAGGCGTCAGAACCTTCTGAGACAAATGCACCCGATGAGACATCCGTGCCTTCTGAAAGCGGTAACGGCGGCGAAAGCGAGCCGTCTGAAACTGAAGAGATCCCCGTTGAGACTCAGAGACCCGTCGCAGAGGTAAAGAAGAAGGTTGCCAAAGGAGCATACAACGGCATAAAGATAGACGGCAGCTTCTCCGATTGGAACAGCGTCGTAAAGCACGATTTCACAGGCGGTGCCAACAGCTTCGTCAATGAAGGCGCGATAGTCTGGGACGGAGAGTGGATATATATCTATCTGGACGAACAGCAGGCAAATTCAGCCACATGGTCCGGTCCCGAGAGGTCAGGTTATTTCGCGATCACGACAGATACGGGCAAGACATTGACCATCCGTCTGACCAACAACGGCGCTTCAGGCAACAAGGTCTCTGTTGAGAACAAGGTCAACGGCAAGACCTATACTTCCGATAACGGCGGTGTCAAGGTCGGATTCAGCGACACTTATTCTGTCTGGGGAGCTCCGACGCTTACGGAGATCGCGATCCCGACAGCAGCGCTTCCCGATTATAAGAGCAAGATCTCGTTCGGTTTCTATCAGGACGATCCCATCATATCCAATGTGGCAAATCTGCACCCCGAGCTGGCTCCCGGCGGTTCCGGCGAACCGGGCGGACATGACGGCTCTGACAACGACGGAAGCAAGATAAAGATCGACGGAGATTACCGTGATTGGAAGAACTTCCCTCACCAGATCATCCATTACGACAAGAGCGGCCCGAACCACAATTTCCCGGACAGTGAGGGTGCGATCTATCAGAAGAATTCCAGAACGGTCTATGTCCATGCGGTGACCGATGACTTCAAACTTGATTACTATGACGGAAACCAGTTCCTCGAGATAAGGCTGCAGCTTGGCGGCAAATCCACGACCGTAATGGGCTGCCTGATCGATGACAACGGAAATATCCTTGACTGGACTTCTTCAGACAAGCATTTCGCTCCCGGCACTTACAGATTCGCCCTGATGGATACAAGAAGCTGGCGTTCGACAAAGAATATCAACAACATCGCAGAAGGAGACCACTTCTACGGTATCCAGTATGTCACGGTCGGCTCAACCATTGACGAGACGGAATTCAATATCGATACGGAAGCCCTGGCGAAATTCCTCGGCGTAAGCGGCGGAGAGCTCAAGGTATATTTTCACCGTGTCGGTAAGGATCCCCTGATCGCTTCGGGCGTCTCGACCGGACCTGTATTTATCATCGCACTTTCAACCGTAGCCACAGGCTCATATTACGTTTTCACACGTAGGAAGAGAAGGCAGGCTTGAAGATAGTATTTGCTGTTCTGGCAATCGCGATATGGATCGGATTGCTTGAGATCCTGCGCAGGGCCGGCCTGAAGTTTTGGCGTTATTTGATAGGGAGCTGCGGCGTTTTCATCCTTCTCATGGTGGTTGCGCGCCCTTTTGTGACCATGCCTCTGGCGAGGCTCGTTACTGCATTGGCAGGCATAATCGGCAAGGTTACCGGCCTTTTCCAGGCCTATTTCAGATACGGAGTCATATTCATCAATTCGGCGAACGGAGCGATCACGGTCAACATAGACCTTGAGTGTTCAGGCATCATCGAGATATCGGCATTTATCTCACTCCTGGTCTTCTTCTCCGTTTACAACATTCCGGAACGTATATCTATCGGCATTATCGGAACACTCTATACGCTGTTTACGAATGCCTTGAGAATAGTGATCATCTGTCTCGTGATCCACTTTTTCGGGACCGACTACTATTTCTTCGCGCATACGCTCATCGGAAGGCTCGTATTCTATGTCCTTCAGGTCCTGATGTATTTCTATGTCTTCACGAGGCCCCAGATAAAGAGGACGAAGACCGGCGGATTCGCATACAGCGCTGCCGGAAAATCAACGGAAGATGAGGAGGAGAAGGCATGAACGAGATCATGTCCAATTTCATCAACCCGTTCTTCTACTGGCTTGCGTGGATAATCATCCCCGTTCTTGTCGAGATAATCCCGTCGATCGCTTCCTTCTTTACGCTCCTTGTTCACAGGAACAAGCATAAAAAAGCAGAAGACCCGCTTATCTGGCCCGACATAGTCCTGGTCATACCGGTCTACAACTCGGAGAAGAGCCTCGAACAGTGTCTGAAGTCTATTGACGACAGCGATTATCCGAATGAACACATGGAGATCTTCCTGGTCAACAACAAGAGTTCCGACAAGAGCTTCGAAGCCTATATGCGCGCTCAGGACAATCATCCGGAGCTTCGTATGTCCTGGATGAATTCCGGACAGGGTAAATCCCGCGCTTTGAATCTTGCCATTTATAACAGCCGCGGCAAGTACATAATAAACATCGATTCCGACGGCATGCTCGAAAAGAGCGCGCTCACCAGGATGATCAGGCGCATGGAGAACGAACCCGAGGTAACTGGCCTTACGGGATCCATCCTGACAACACCCGAAGAGATAGAGGAAGTAAAGACATACAAGGGAAGACTGTTGAGGCGTATCGAGTTCTGCGAATATGCCCAGGCGTTCCTTGCAGGAAGAAATTACGCTTCCGAAAAGGACAGGATGTACACGATGTCAGGCGCTTTCTCCGCGTTCAGGCTTGATACGATAAGAAAGTCCCATCTCTACAATACCGAGACCATTTCCGAGGATACCGAGCTTACTTTCCAGATGCGCTATCTCCTGAAGGAGAAAGTCGGTATCTGTGTTGACGCGCTGTTCTTCACAGATCCTATCGATGATGTGGACAAGCTCTATACCCAGCGTCAGAGATGGCAGAGAGGTTCGCTCGAGGTTGCCCGCCTGTATCCGCAGAGCAAGCTTAAGCCATGGAGATTCGTGAAGGACGTCAATGTCAGGACACTCCTGTTTGACCACACATTCGCATTCCCCCGAATGATCTGGTATCTGGCGCTGATATATCTGATGATGAACGGGTATTCGAGCCTGGTGGTCATTTCTTCCATCATTGCGATGATGCTCTTCTATATCCTTTGCGGATATCTATATTTCTTCATAGCCAGCTGGCTGCTTAAGCCTTTCCCGGAGATCAGGAAGTACTACCACAAGCAGTGGCCCGAGGTCGCGTTGCTGCCTCTGTATAATTTCGTCGTTTTCTTCATAAGGTTCGCAGGCATCATCAACAGCATGAATACCAGAAGCACCTGGAAGACGGAGACTCTCACGAGGGAATGGGACAGATTCACGACCACGGCGAGAGCCTCGTTCGGGAAACTTGCAAACGTATTAAAGAGATTCAGACACAGTATCAATTACGAGGACCGGTACCATGAATAGATCGAAGACCAGATATGTTGCGTCAGCTACGATCATCGTGCTGATAATAGCGCTGCTCCTGTCGGCTTTTGCCGCCTGGGAGATATTCAACTATGAGCAGGGCGTAGCCGAGCTTTACGCACAGGAACAGGACGGCTATGTGGAGATCGTTGCGAGACAGATCGAGCGTTACGGTGATGTTGCCGGCGACAAGTTCGTTGAAGACACGATCGAAATGCTCGATTCGACGACACAGAGGTACTGGACGCTTGATAACACACAGTACTTCCTGTTTGTTAAGAGCATCAGCGATACTGACATCTACAAGACATTCTCAACTGATACCTTCTATAACACCAGCAGCGCCCAGGATTTTCTTCAGATCCTTACCAAGGGCAAGGTCAAGCATTCGATAATCAGGCTTGAGGGATACAAGTACATAGCTTCGGGCATCATCTTTGAGTATGCGGGAAACGAATACCGTCTCTGTCTGCTTACTGATTATGATGTCATGCTGACAAACAACGCTTATCTGAGCAGCAAGCTTTACCTGCTCATAGACATCATAGTCATGATAGCCGTCGTCGTTATCGTTACCATTTTCTTCGCCATCCGTGTAGCAGACGAGAGAATGAAGGGCCAGAAGGTCTTAGGCGTCAACAAACAGCTCAACAAGTACATCGATTTCCTTGATAATGCCGTAATGGGCAGGAATTCAACGGCGATCATAACGGGCGAAGGAAAGATCATGCATCTGATCCACAGGATCGAGGAGAGAAAGATCTATCCGTGCACGTTCGTTGATATCAAGCTCGATACCGACAGGATGATCCCGTTCTATGAAGCTTACAGCGACAAGTTCAGCAAAGGTGTCGTCTGGATCAGGTACAGCAGGGATAAGTACATGCTCGTATTCGGAAAGATGAAGAAGGAAGATGCACTCAGCCTTTTTGACAGCAAGGTGACTGAGTGGAAGAGGGGCTACGGTGAATCAGGCATTGAGGTCAATTCACTTGAAGCCGGAGCGGCTACGGGCGCTCTTACCATATACAGGGCTCTTGCTTCGGGAAGCGGCATGAGACCGGGAAACAAGGAGGATTAATCATGCTCAGATATTACAGGATCAAGGCTTATCTTAATGCTAACCATTTCGTCGTCTTTGACGGAACGAAGGGAAAAACGCATCCTCACACATGGGAGTTCATCGCGACCATCTATACGACAAACAACAACATCGTAAAGTTCTCCGATACGGAAAAGGCGATAATGAGTGTTTTCGAGCCGTATCAGGACCACGTGATCAATGAAGTCGAGCCGTTCTCGGTCATCATCCCGTCGCTCGAGAATCTCACAGAGTATTTTGCAAGTCAGATAACAGAGGCAGTCAAACCTTTTGATTACCACCTCAGAAGGTTCGAGGGAAGCGAGACGCCGGTAAGAACTTATGGCGTAAGATTCCCCGAGGTGGGAGAAGGCTCCGTGATCACAGACACTGACAGTGTCGAGGCAGCTATCGCGCGCCTGGAGGAGGGCAGTGGATACACGGTCTGACAGGATCAAGCGCGCCCTGTTCATTTGCGCTGATATACTCATCAACCTGGTGATCGCCTGCGTGATCGCCTGGATCGTCAAGCGTAATGCCCTTTTGTATAAGGGCTATGACTCGATGTACCATGTTTACAGGGGCGACTGGATATTTAACGAAGTAAGTTCAGGCAACATCTGGCCTCTATATAACCCTGTTTGGTACAACGGTGTCGAGCTGATGCGTTACTGGCCGCCCGTTGCCGCTTACCTGATGGCTTTCTGCAGATGGATAGCGTCGCTCATACCGCAGTTTTCCGATACCGGAGCCGTTTTTGGCGGTTTCGCGGTATATTGCGGCTTCATATATTTCATCGGCGCTCTTTCGTGGAGTATTGTCGGACTCAGAAAGAACCGTAAGGTCCTGGGTGCCATTGCCGGGGTAATGTGGTTCTTCATGCCCACCGGAATGGACGTTCTTTTCAGAGACGGAAATCTCCCCAGAAGCCTCATCATGGCCGTATTCCCGCTGGCATTCCTGTTTGTCAACGAATACCTGAAGTATGGCCGGAAGAAGGACTTTATCGCTACCGCCGTCACGGTCTGCTTTATGAACTGCTGCCATGTCGGTTATACAGGCATGATAGCAATTGCACTCCTGATCTATTTTGGGGTTTACAGGCTGTGCTGCTTCGCGGGATCTGCCAGGCTCGAAAAGGGCAATCACAAGGATCTTGACCTGATAGTGGCGATCATCTGCGGCTTCCTCATAAGCGGTATCATCCTTTATCCTTCACTCAACGGCGGACTCGTCTCAAATTCCGCCAACACGGATCAGACAGCCCGCACTTTTTTCCAAAGCATATTCATTACGTTAAATCCGGCAGACAAGTTCGGTGATGTCTTCAACCATATCTATTTCGGTCTGGCGACGTTCCTTGCTGCTCTTTTCGGTATCATCGGCTCCAAGCGCAGAGCAAGGCCCGGCTTCATTACGGCCGTGATCATCGTACTGCTTACGACTGAGACTGCGTCGCCGATAGTAAGGTCCTTGCCGGGCGGCCAGCTCATGTGGATGACCAGATTCCTTCAGATAGCTTCTGCCATGGTGATCTTCTCCATCCTTGAATGGGACAGCCTTAAAAAACCTTTCGTCGTTATCCTGACAGCCGTGCTCATTGCCGATTGCTTTACCACATTGCCCATGATGCGTGCCACCGAGGGTTACGAGAGAACGGAAGATTATATTACGGAGATGAAGGGCTACTCGCTCCTTGATGAAGCGAAGAGCTCGACGAAGAATCGTATTGCCGTAATGGACAACGGAAGAGCGATAATCAACAGCGTATTTTTCCTGACTGATTATGAAGGCGGAGTACAGCAGATATTCGGTTCAGGCTGGGAAGCAGCCTCGACCTCAAAGCAGATAGCAAGCGTTAACGAAGCCTTTGACTACGGACATTACTACTTTATGTTCGACCGTCTTGTCGAGATGGGCAGCGATACCGTCCTGGTAAAGAAAGATGCTCCGGAGAAGTACCCTTACAATGAGAAGGAAGCTGAGAAGGCCGCCGCGGCCGCAGGTTACGAGAAGATCTTCGACGAGGGCGTATATTCAGTCTTTTCGCTGAAGGGCGTGACAGGAGCTTACGGCACGGTCAGCAAATACAGCGGGATCGCGATCGGAGACGGAGCATATTACATCACCATGATGGCCCCGTCGATAGAGGAAGCACCCTTCGTATATGTTGATGATTTTACTGTCGAGGAGCTTTCCGCGTATCCCGTGATCATTCTGGACGGCTTCAAGTACCACGATGTGGACAAGGCCGAGGAGATAATAAGGCAGGTTTCACGGAACGGCTCCAAGGTCTTCATCCTGGCAGATGATATGCCGGTCAACAAAAAGAGCAACACTTACCGTTTCATGGGCGTCGAGAGCCAGAGCATCGAGTTCGACAACGGTTTCCCGACACTCTATACCGACAAGCTCGGAACCTTTGAGGTCTCGCTTTTCCCTGACGAGTACAGAAAGTGGAATACGGTCTACATGAACGGACTTACAAAGGTCGAGGGCTGGGCTGAGGTGCTTGGAGAGAAGCTCCCGTTCTACGGCAGGGGCGAGAACGACAACATCATCTTTGTCGGATTCAACCTCACTTACTATTGCTCCATTTCCAGGGACAAGAACGTCAGTGCTCTCATTTCTGAGATAAGCAATATGTCGACGGAGGAAGTTCCCGAGAGAAAGATAGTACCGATCGATATCGAGTACGGAAAGAACCGCATTACCGTGAATTCGCCTGAAGACAACGTCAATACGTCCCTGGCCGTACACGACATCTTCGACGGGAACTTCAGGGAACGCAACCGCCTGATCTTTGTGGATAAGGGTACGACAGAGATAACCATGCACTATCCGTACCCGGTACAGAGCGTGATAATGACTCTGGCAGGCATCGCGTTAACCGCCGGTTATGCCGTTTATACCGGGTCGCGGAGAAAGCGCCAAGAAAGCATGAAGTGATGAGCCGCGGCATTTCGCGGACGTGAGGATGTCTGATTGAAACATTCTTTATAGACATTTATTGTCTGAATTGTCTGTTTCTTTTTGAAATGACCTTATATAGAATTTGATAGGTGTAACGGAGATCACGGGCATCGTGCCGGACGCTCCGGACAGGCAGGAGAGTATTTGATATGGATAGTATATGGACAGCGTTGTTAGGTCTTTGCGCCGGCATGGCCATATTCCTTTACAGCATAAAGATGACCAGCGGCAGCCTGGAAGTTATCGCCGGCAACAAGATGAAATCGATCCTTGCAAAGCTTACGGGCAACAGGATCCTCGGAGTTACGGTAGGCGCCGGAGTCACGGCCCTGATCCAGTCATCGACAGCGACAACGGTCATGGTTATCGGCTTCGTCAACGCGGGTCTCATGAATCTCTATTCAGCCCTGTGGATCATCATGGGCGCCAATATCGGTACCAATATCACGTCACAGCTCATCGCTTTTGATGTCGGCATGTTCGCTCCGGTCATAGCCCTTGTCGGAACTTTCGTATGCATCTTCGTCAAGGACAAGAAATTCAAGAGCATGGGAGAAGCCATTGCCGGTCTCGGCTTCATTTTCGTTTCAATGGATCTCATGACCGACTCGATGGCCCCGATCTCGCAGCTTGACATCGTCAAGGAAATATTCGCGGGCATCAACAACCCGTTTATCGGAATAATCGTCGGAATAGTCTTCGTCATCATCATCCAGAGCTCGGCTGCGGGCGTAGGTATCCTCCAGGCCATGGCTGTAGCTTCCGCAGGACAGCTGATCACGCTGGATCAGGCGATGTACATCATCTTCGGCCTCAACATCGGAACATGCCTTACGGCGCTCCTCGCCTCCATGAGCGGTTCCAAGAACGCGAAACGTGCAGGTCTCATGCATCTCCTTTTCAACGTTTTCGGAACAGCGGTCTTTACTGTGATATCATTCATTTTCCCGGTCGCTGACTGGATAACGGCGCTAAGTCCCAACGATGTCGCGAGACAGTTCGCCAACATGCACCTCGCATTTAACCTCATTACCACGGTCATCATGCTTCCCATCGGAGGCCTTTTCGTAAAGCTCGTACAGAAGATCGTTCCCGACAAGGGCGGAGATGAAGAGGGCATTATGTATCTCAAATATCTCAATCCCCAGATGATCGCGTCTGACCGTCAGCTCGGTCTGCAGGTCCTCAATTCGGCGATCGCCAACGAGATAGGCCGTATGTTCATGTTCGCGGGCGAGAACTGCCAGAAGAGCTTCCGCGCCGTGCTCGAAAACGACACCAAGCTTCTCGAGGAGATCGATAAGCGCGAGGAATACATCGATTATCTCAACAAGGAGATCTCGTATTACATATCCCACCTGATGACTCTCGATATGTCTGAGGATGAGGCCGTAACCATGAGCGCGCTGTTCAAGATCACGGGAAACATCGAGAGGATGGGCGACCATGCCGTAAACATCGCGGGATATGCGGGAATGCTCGAAGACAAGAAGCTCAGCCTTTCCGACAAGGCGCGCGCCGAAGTCGCCCAGATGGAGAAGACTATAACCGAGGCATGCAATTCGATGATCAAATCAAAGACCTCCTCGGTACATATCAAGATGGCTCAGATCGAGCAGAAGATAGATGACCTTACTGACGTTTACCGCGAGCACCAGCTTGAAAGACTCAAGTCCGGCGCATGCTCGGGTGATGCCTGTGTAATCTATTCCGAAATGCTTACCGATTTCGAGCGTCTTGGAGATCACATGCTCAATATTGCTGAGGCGGCCGCCGAGACAGGCATCGTATCCTTTGGCGTTACAGAGCTCGAGCTCCCGAAATCATCCGAGGAAACGCCGGTCAAAGTATCCGTGGCTGTTGATGACGATGAATGAGAAGGTAAACGTAGTCCTTTTCGAGCCGGAGATCCCCCAGAATACAGGGAACATTATGCGCACATGCGTTGCCGCCGGCTGCGGGCTGCATATCATCAGACCGCTCGGATTCGATATTGAGGATCCCAGGTTCAAGCGAGCCACCACCAACCACATCACATGGGCTGATTACAAGCTTTACGATGACTGGCGGAGTTTTGCGTCCTCCAATGACGGCGAATACTATTTTATGACGAGATACGGCAAAGTCCCGCCGTCTTCCATCGATTTCAGAGCGGCCGGACAGAAGGGGAAGATATTCCTGATATTCGGCAAGGAGAGCACCGGGATCCCGGGAGAGATCCTGCGGGCCAACATGGACAGGTGTTTCCGGATCCCCATGGCAGCCGAATGCAGATGCCTGAATCTTTCAAATGCATGCGCAGTAGCGATATACGAGGTAATGCGTCAGCTTGATTACCCGGGACTTTCATCTTCGGAAGTCATGAAGGGTGATGATTTCCTTGAGAAAAACTATTCATACGATGAGACATTGAGAAAGTAAGGGCCGCAAGGCTCTTTTCTCATGCGCGAAAATGTCCGCGTCAAGAGCAAAAGAAAGGGTTGCCTCACTGAGACAACCCTTTGAAATATCAGTTGATTATTGCCGGATACGGATTACTCGCCGAAAGTTACAACATAACCGCCTACTGTGAGCACGTTGTCAGCAGAAGCAGCGAGACCGTTTCTTGCTCTTGAACGGCTTCTTGAGAGGCTCTGGCTGCGGCTGCGGCTGAGCGAACGGCTGAGTGAACGGCTTACGGAAGAGTAGTTCTTTGTAAGGCTGGATGAGCTTGCAAAGATCGCGATCGTATAGATCAAGCCGATTACGATAGCAACGATGGAAAGGATAAAACCGGTAATGGTCATACCCTTGCCGTTGGGGTTCTTAAAACCGATGATACCGCAGATAAGGGATCCGACGCCCATAAGCAAACCGAAGATAGGAATCCAGCAGAATACGACTGAGCAGATACCCAGGATAAGGGTAGTAATCGCAAGTCCCTTTCCGCCTGTTGCCTGAGGCTGCTGATAGACGGGCTGCTGGACAGTCTGCTGATAAGCGGGCTGCTGGTATGCCGGCTGCTGGTAAACGGGCTGAACGGGCTGAACAGGCTGGACAGGCTGAACGGGCTGTGCTCCGTTAACTGCTGCTCCGCAATTAGGGCAAATCACGCTGCCATCTGCTATAAGTGATCCGCAATTCTCACAAAACATAATCTTTTCCTCCTTTATTTCACACGTAACTGGGGAACAACACTGCTTCCTTTTGAGATATGAGGGTATCTGTCCCTGTGTGATTCCTCGTTTATTCTACCACAGACGAATGTCATTTTCATATTTTTTATTTAGTATTTTAAGTTGCCGTTTTTTTATCTTTTAAGTACAATAAATATCTAGGGAAAAGTTTATCCAGAGGGTGGCACTCCATATGAAACGCATATTGATACTTGGTTGTAACGAGATTACAAAACGTTTGGTCCTGGCACTTTGCGCCGACCGTTCTTTGGCATCGGGAATCGCTCTGGCTTCGCAGAACAGAGAAGATTGCGATGAACTGAAGAATCTCGCATTCAGACGCGGATTCCGCGTCACCACCTCCGCGATCAATCTTGATAATCCCGAAGCCTCGATGATGATGGTCAAGATCATCGCGCCGGAGCTCATCGTAAATCTCATGCCCCCGGAATATACTCAGGCGGCCATGGATCTTGCGGCTCAGGTCGGTTCGGATTACATTGACGGACGTCTTTGCGGCGTTCCGCTCATGCCGCTCTCGACCTCGCTCCTTTCAGAACAGTTCAAGAAATTCGGCTCTTTCCAGCATGCTAAAAAGACCGCTGTATGCGGTGTCGGCTTCAACCCCGGAGTGCTCACCACCATTGCCAGGCATGCTGCGGAGAAGGACTTTTTCGAGGTCAGCTCCGTAAAGATCTGCGTTATTCCCGGTGATTCGCAGAACAATGCCGATAAGAAGAATGAGTCCGCAGGGAATGAACACTCGGATGTCCTCTATTCCGAAGACATCAAGAATCCCAACGCAGGCAAGGGTGTCAGCTCGGTCCAGCCGGTTGTCTATATCAAGGACGGAAAGGCTGACCAGACGGAAGAGTATTCCACGGAAGGAAAGTCTTCTTCCGGCAGGCAGGTGTTCATGACTTCCAACACGGTAATAACAGACTTCTTAAAGGAGATCCCGGAGGTTCCCGCGGTATCTTACTATGAGCCTGTTGTCAGACGCGAGGGAAGAAGAGTCCCCACGGAGAAGATCGAGATGTTAAGAGCATTGGGCCTTCTCTCGGAAAAGCCCGTCAAGGTCGGCAACATGAACGTCAAGCCGATAGACCTTGTAGCCGAGGTGCTTCCCAAGAGAATGTCTGAGAACATTGCTACTGTGGATAACACGGATGTTGTATACACGGGCGAGGCCAGTTACGAGATCTATGTTACCGGTCAGAAGAACGGCAAGATCCTGACAAAACTCTACAAGATAACCGCTGACAATGAACAGACATTAGAGAAGAACGGTGTTTCCGCTCTTGAGTATCTTGACGGGTCAGCGATAATCGCGGGGATCAGGCTCATGTGCCTTGACAAGTGGTCAAAGCCGGGTGTATTCACGCCTGCGGCGTTCCCTTCCGATCTCTATTACAACGCACTGAAGATCGAAGGGGTCGTAATTGAGGAAAGCGAGAGCGAGCCGCTCTGAAGTCAGCAGGGTAACAGATAAGCATCAGGAGAGCAGGAAGATGGATTTTAATAACCCCGCATCGAGAGAAGAAATAGACAGGATCGTTCTGGACACTATCCGCAAATATTCCACTGATACGGTTTATTTCAAGGATAAGGATTCCAGATTCATTTGGAACACGCTGGGACATGTCCAGCAGCTTGGCGCCAAGACTCCGGAAGAGGTTTTTGGCAAAACGGATTTCGATTATTTTCCTAAGGATTTTGCACAGTCGGCAAGAGAGACCGAACTGACGATCATGCAGACGGGCACACCCATCATCAACATGATCGAGGAGCTTATCCTGGACGAAAACGATATCAGGTATTACATTTGTTCTAAGTACCCTCTTTACGATAACGACGGAAACATTATCGGCACATGGGGTTCGAGCAAGGACGTTACCGATCAGAAGAAGCTCGAGAAGGAGCTTCAGATCTCATATTCCAAGATGGAGCTTCTGACCAGGGTTGATGATCTGAGCGGACTTTACAACCGCGGATATCTCTACGAAGAGCTCGAGAAGTACGCAAGTCTGTATGTTGACCGCGAGGACGACACGACATTCTCGATCATCGTTCTCGATCTGGATGACATGATCTACTTCAACGACCAGAACGGCCAGCAGAACGGTGATCTGCTGCTCCGCTATGTTGCAGACATCCTTCTTTCGAGCACGAGGAAATCTGATACCTGTTTCAGGACCGGCGGAGATGAATTCGCGGCCGTGCTTCCTGATACGGACAAGCATTTTGCAGCGGAGATCGCGAAAAGGATCGTCAGAAAGATCTCGAGTGAACCTTTTGTCATCGGGAACAGAAAAGTCAGCGTATCGGTTTCAGCCGGAGTTGCTGCTTTCAACAAGACGGACCCGGATATCACGGATATCCTTTCACGGGCGTCGCGCAAGCTCAACAAGTCCAAGCGCGAAGGCAAGAATCAGGTATCTTGCTGATCCAGGATCTATAAGCGGGATGCTCCTATTCTGGAAGCTCCCGCTTTTATCATTTCGCGTGCCGCTTCTTCAGAGCGTATTCCGCCTGCCGCTTTTACTTTGACGTTGTCTCCGGTATTTGCACTCATAAGCGCGACATCTTCCGCTGTTGCGCCTGCCGTGCCGAAACCGGTGGATGTCTTGATGAAATCCGCGCCCGCTTCGGTGACGATACGGCACAAGGAGATCTTCTCATCTTCTTCAAGGCTGCATGTCTCGATGATCACCTTGAGGATCGCGCCCTTTGAATGAACGGCGTCTGCTATCAGCTTGATCTCTGCGGCGGTCTCACCGATCCTTCCCGATTTGACGAAATTGATGTTTATGACCATGTCTATCTCGGATGCACCGTTGTCGCATGCCTCAGAAGCCTCGAAAAGCTTTGCGGCGGTCGTGGAATATCCGTTAGGGAAGCCGATCACCGTGCAGACCGCGATCCGGCCCGCTGATGCTGCGGCGGCATCCTTTACGAAGCATGGCGGGATGCAGACGGAAGCGCAGTCCTGCGCAACGGCCTTTTCGATCAGGGCTTTGATATCCTCAGTCGTAGCGGTGGTCTTGAGATTTGTCAGGTCAACATAGCTCATGATGTTGTCTTCCGACGGGGTCTTGCTTGCCGCGGCGGGAACGAAACGGTGTTCGTATTTCCTGCCCAGGAGAGATGTGAGGACGATCCCTGAAATGTTCGTGAAGCCTGAAAGTTCGCCCATGTTATACGGCACGCGGTATCCTTCTCCGTAAATGAGGAGAGGAACGCATTCGCGCGAGTGATCGGTCGAAACAGTCGAAGGATCGCAGCCGTGATCGGCCGTGATAATGAGCAGGTCATTTTCCTTCAGCCTGCCGATCACCTCACCGAGCGCATCGTCAAACTCATGCAGGGCGAGGCAGTAGCCTTCGATATCGTTCCTGTGTCCGTATTTCATGTCAAAATCCACGAGGTTGACGAAGCAAAGCCCGTTGAAATCGCGTCCGGTCATGGAAATGAGCTTATCGATACCCTCGGTATTTCCTGATGTCGGATTGGATTCCGTCACGCCTCTGCCTGCGAAAAGATCATTAATCTTTCCGACTGAAATGACGTCCAGACCGACTCCTTTCAGTACGTCCAGCATCGTGGAGGAAGGAGCTTCCACAGAGAAATCGTGGCGCCTCGGCGTCCTCGTGAAGTTTCCGGGAGTGCCGGTGAACGGCCTTGCGATGACGCGTCCAACCGCGTGCGGGCCTTTCATTATCGCTCTGGCTTTACGGCAGATGTCATAGAGTTCTTCTACCGGGACGATGTCCTCGTGCGCCGCTATCTGAAGGACGCTGTCTGCGGAAGTGTACACAATGAGCGCGCCTGTCTTCATGTGTTCCTCGCCATAGTCCCTGATAACATCAGTTCCGCTGTATGGCTTGTTGCAAAGGATGTTTCTGCCTGCAGCTTTGGAAAGCGCTTCGATTATCTCATCGGGAAAACCGTCGGGATAAGTCGGCAAAGGCATGTCTGAAAGAACTCCCGCTATCTCCCAATGTCCTATCGTGGAGTCTTTTCCGGCGGAAAGCTCGCGCACGCGGGCATAAGAGCCGATCGGGGACTGAAGGGTCTCCTGATTGGAAAGGTAGTCGAGAATACGAGGATCGTTTTCGCCGTCGATGGAAAGAAGTCCCATTCTCTCAAGGTTTGGAAAGGGCTTGTCAGAATACGAAAGGACGGCCGCAAGGGTGTTGCTGCCCTCGTCTCCGAACTTGGCGGCATCGGGCGCTCCCCCTATGCCGAAACTGTCCAAAACGATGAGAAAAACGCGCTTTGCCATACTGAAAGCCTCCGTTGATAATCTTTTCACTAATTATAGCAATTTATCCGGGAATCAGTTTTGCCATAATAACACGGCAATAAATCCTATATATAAAGTATAATCCTATATGAATAACGATCGGGGGATTGTAATTTGAACCGAAGAATCAGGTTAACGGCAGCGACGGTCACAGCTGCTCTCATCTTAACATCGGGCTGCGCGAAGAAGCCTGAGCCGGCTCCTTCCGAGTCTTCTGTTCCGTCCGTAAGCGAATCCGTGACCGAGAGCGTGACGGAGACGACGACCGAGACTACTGAACAGACAACTTATCCGATATATAAGGAATACGGTACCGGTAATTATCCGGTTACGATAGGAAATGTCATCCTCAAGAATCAGATCAATACGGATACGGTAATCCATAATTATGACGGCGTGAAGGGACTTGATGCCGAATGGCACGGCAAGTACTGGATCGACATCGCGGCATGGATGACCGAGCTTCACGCGTACAAGATCGGCGATAAGTATCTGAAATGCGGATCTCCGGAATACAGATATCATGTCATTACAGGCAAGAATGACATCAAGATAACCTTCGTTCCGGCAAAGGAACTTGAGAAGAAGAGTTATGACGGATTCGATGTTCCCGATGAGGTGCCCATTGCCATGGTCAATGTGGAGATCACGCTCCCGAGCGGATTCAAGATAGTCATTGCTGACAGCGGCGAAGATGCGGAGTATGATTATTCAGGTTCGGGCAGAGGATGGTATCTGACGCACGATCAGATCGCCTTGACGGAATTCCTTTTAGAGCTCCTCGAGAAGGATGCGTCGCAGGATCCGCTGTCTGATATTTTCGAGCACAAGACGGTTATCAAGACAAATACCTATACCGTCTGACATATAAGGTTTTTTATGGAGAATGAACTGACATTTGATGACCTCGACCTCTCGCCTGAGGTAATGGAGTCTTTGAGAAAGATGGGCGTAACACGTCCTACCACGATACAGCAGAAAGCGATCCCGCTCCTTATGGACAACATGAGCGTGATAGCAAAGGCGCCTACAGGCACCGGCAAGACCTTCGCTTTCGGCATCCCGATACTTGAATATCTTAATCTGGACGCTCATTTCGTCCAGGCGCTGATAATGAGCCCTACAAGGGAACTTGCGCTTCAGATCACATCTGAATTGAAGGGCCTTGCCAAAAACATCAAGGGCTTCCGCATAGCTTCGCTCATCGGCGGCCAGAGCATGAATGTCCAGAAGGAGAAACTGGCCAAGAAACCGCAGGTCATAGTTGCGACTCCGGGCAGGCTCCTGGACATGGTCGGCAGGAATTTCGTCGATATCTCGCAGATATATACCCTCGTCCTCGATGAGGCGGATGAAATGCTCAAGATGGGCTTCATAAGAGACATCAGGCGCATAATGGCGCTGACTCCGCGCGACAAGCAGATCGCACTCTTTTCGGCCACGATGCCGAGAGAGATCCAGGACATCACATGGGAGTTCATGGAAGGCGCTGCCGAGATCGATGTTATGCCCAAGGCCGAGGATCACCCGGACATCGATGAGTATATTTTCGAGTGTCCCGAAAAGGATAAGATAAGCACGATTATGAGGATAATGGCGAAGGAAGACCTTAAGAAGGTCATCGTCTTCTGTAACACGAAGGACCAGACCTCGAAAGTCGGCGCGAGGCTTGCGGCAAACGGACTTTCCGCCAAGATCCTGCACGGGGATATCGGTCAGGGGACCAGGAACCGTGTCATGGATGCTTACCGTGCGTGCAAATTCGATGTCCTTGTGGCAACTGACGTTATCGCCAGAGGCATAGACGTTGATGATATCGAAGCGATATTCAATTACGACATCCCCAAGGAGAACGAGCTCTATCTTCACAGGATCGGCCGTACCGCGCGCGCCGGAAGGTCGGGAATGGCGTTCTCCCTTGTCTCGTTCATGGAGCGTGACAGGATGGACGAGATAGTCAGATATACGAGGGTAGACCCCAAGCCGTACGAATTCTGAGAACAGTCCTTAATTGCAGTGAACCCCCGAAGCATAAGGCAGTGAACCCCCGAAGTTGGACGATCTAAAATGAGTATAGGACTGATTCCTTGCTTACAAGGAGTCAGTCCTTTCAATTTGAACTGAATTCTTTGTTGCCGTACTCAATGTA
>X424_Quagga__coassemble_29_pt1 | contig 24576 bp, 20 predicted proteins | sample X424_Quagga__metabat2_low_PE_008 | metagenome-assembled genome bin X424_Quagga | reverse complement strand
ATTCTCATCTCCAAAGAGGATTTCGAAGATGAAGACACCGTCATGGGCGATGCGCTCGATTGCGGGGCTTCCGATTTTGACAGCGATGATGATTATTACATCATCTCGACAGCTCCTTCGGATTTCTATTCCGTAAGAGACGCTCTCGAGGCCAAATCATATACTTTCGCGGACGAGACTCTTGGACCTGTAGCCATTACGACTACCGAGGTCACCGATCCCGAAGCGGTCGAACATCTTGAGAAGATGCTCGACATGTTTGAGGAGAACGAGGATATCCAGGAAGTATTCCATAACTGGAACGGCTGATCCGCTGGTAATCCATGGCAGGTACCGAGAACACTTCAAAGAACGAATCAGTATCGACAGCGAAAAATGTGTCTGCACCGCGCAAGACCTTGCTGTCTGAATTCCGTGGAACTTTGAAGCGCTTTGAGCGCACTGCCGCCGCCGGCAGCACCGGATTTGTTTCAGATCCCGAGAAGAACGTTGAGAAGATCCTTTCAAGCGACCAACTGACCCGCGAGTACCTCGCGGGCATTGCGGTCATCGCTTTTGTGGGGCCCTCGGGAACCGGAAAGAGCACACGTGCCATTAAGGTCGCCAGAGATAATAATATCTATTACATAATAGATGACGGTCTCCTCATCAACGGAAGCCGTATCGTCGCAGGCACTTCTGCCAAAAAGGCTCCGACAAAGATGGAATCCGTCCGTCAGGCCATTTTCACCGACCCGACAAGATCTTCCGTTATGAGAAGGGCCCTCGTCGAATCCGGTCCAAAGGCGCTGATGATCCTCGGAACATCGGATTCCATGCTCGGCAAGATCTGTGACAATCTATGGCTCAACCACCCTTCAATGCTCATAAGGATCGAAGATGTCTCTTCCGAAGAAGAGCGAAGGCTTGCCAGAAATACGAGAATGACCGAAGGAATGCATACCATCCCTGTTCCGAGCATGGAGGTCAAGCATGAGTTCTCAGGTTATTTCTCTGATCCTTTTTCGAAGCTGCGTCAGCGTTTCGACAGGGAACGCGGCATCATGCAGCCGGCGCCTGACTCTGACAGAACGGTCGTAAGACCCACATTCTCTTCTCTCGGTTCATATTCGATCTCCGATGATGCCTTGCTGGACCTGATAAAGATAGTCTTAAAGGACATTCCCGGTTTTGCCGAAGTCATCTCATTCAAGACCGAGAAACAGACCTACGGCGTTATGATAAGTCTCGATCTTGCATTGTACTACGGATATGACGCTCAGGAGGTCCTTGAAACCGCGCAGCAGAAAGTCGGTATGGCTGTCGAGGAGTACACCTCGATAACGACAAACGGAGTAAATGTCCGTGCAAGCCGTCTGCTTCACGCTCCGGATCTCAGATAGGAGGATTCAGATGGAAAAGATCTACATGATACCCGTCAACGACGCATATAACGGCACAGAGGAATGTCCCTTCTGTTTCCTGAAGAACAAGTCCGAGAATGACTATCTCGAATACTATCTCGGACCATCACTCATGGAGCCGGACACAAGAAAGATCACCAATAAGACGGGATTTTGTCCCGAGCACATGGGGAAACTCAATAAATCAGTTACAAACAGGCTCGGATTAGGCCTTGTCATGCATACTCATCTCAAGGATTTCCACGATGACATATCGAAAGATATGATCGCTGCCGCGCCTTCAAAGGCCGGAATCCTCAAGGGCAGATCATCCGACTACAGATCCAGGCTCAACGATATCGCCGACCGTATCGACAAACGCGTTGCCATGTGTCCCATCTGCGAGAAACTTAATGATGCAATGAAGCATTACGCCGAAGTCACTGCCTGGATGTACTGCCACAATGACGATTTCAGGAAGAAATTCACGGAGACAAAGTATCATTGTCTTCCCCACACATCAATGCTTCTCCGGGAGGCCTCCAAGCTGTCTCAGAACGAAGCATCGGATTTCGTTTCTGCACTCGCCTCCTCAAGTGATCTCGCTTTTAACGAACTGATCGGTGATGTAGAATACTTTACCCTCAAGTTCGACTACCGCAATTCGGATAAGCCTTGGGGCAACAGCAAGAATGCGATACAGAGATCTATGCGTTTCTTATCTTCTGACAGGAGGGATTTTGATGAACAACTGGGAAAAAAGCAATCTTGAGCTGACGCCTGCACCCGAGATGACCATTCTTGACGAGAACTGTGCTCTTACCATCCTGATAAAGCATGATTATTACTCTTCCGACTCCGAGCACGGAAGGATCCTTTTGGGTTCCTTTCTGGATTCGATCGCCGAGTCAGGAAGTACTATATTGAAATTATTCCTCTTGGATTCCGGGGTAAGGCTCCTTAATGACATTTCTTTTGCTCAGAAGATCGAAAGATTATTCTCGCTTTCCAAGTATTCATATATAAGCGAGGAAAGCCTTGCTTTTTACGGTGTTGAATATGTTTCCCATGCCAACATCATCGTCTGCCCCGTTTCTGACATAACCATGGAGATCCTTGCTGCCGGTCAGATGATAACGATCGAATGATCCTTAATTTAAACAAAAATTAAAGGAGCCGACTTTATGTCGGCTCCTTTTGTTTGTATGGAATTACTTAACTTAAATAATACCGTAATAGTACTTCATCGAGTTCAGCGAGAAACCTGTGACCATCTTCTTGATCGGAGGATTCGGTGAAGGGAGCGATGAAGCTCCGGGGGAAGCCGGGTTCTTCATGCTGCCGGAGTCGCTGTCGTCGTATCCGTCTGTCATGACTCTTCCGTAGAATACACCGCCATCGTTATTTCTGAAAGTGAACTTTGATTTTGCTGTTGAACCGTAAGAATCATTGAACAATCCGATGAAAGCTTCCATGATTATGTTCTTGTCAAGGGCAAATACGTTATTACCCATACCGATAACCATTGCACAAGGCTCGTTCTTGCCATCGTAACGTGAGCTGTATCCCTTGCCGCTATTCTCAAAATCACACGGCTTCTGGGGTTTCTTATTGTTCAGCTGTTCATTTACGATAAATTTATATGTATCCTCAGCTGTGGAGAACTTTCTGCCTTCTACTGCAAAGATACCGTTATCGCAAACTCTGCCGTTTGACTTGTTGCCGCTGCCCGGCCAGTAAACCTTAGCGCCGCTTTCAAGCAGGAAGAGAACGGGATATGAAGGCTTAGGGTCATTCACGATGAAGACAACCTTGAACAGCTCAAAAGTAACGCCGCCTTTGAACCAGAACTGGTACTTCTTGCCGCCCTCAAGAACGATAACATAAGGCTCATTGTTAGAGATTCCGGGATGGCTCATATTGGTATCCGAACCGTCACTGGTGAATACATATGTACCGGAAGTCAGAGCTGCGTTTTTATTCTGCCAGCAATAGGTGGTAAGGAAATTGCCAAGTGAGCCGGAATATGTAGCACTGGAAGGAGCGGTCTTGGATGTCACCTTATTGTTGCCGATCTGACCTGCGCTTGAAAGGAACTCGGAAGTCGTAGGGAACTGGTTGGTACCGTCAGCCTTATACTGAGAATTGTACTGAGCGTACTTCTGAACCTTTTCAACGAATGCCTTATTCGTGGTAGCATTCGAAAATACTGCCGTTCCATCCTTCTTGGTACCGTTGGCATTGATCTCAACGACATTTCCGCCGGAGGTCCAGTTGCCGACATTCGTTCTTCCGCAGAGATAGAAATTCCAGTTTGAAGATGCTGAGAAGTTGCCTCTGCTTGTCTCATTAGATATAGGCTCGGTTCCGGAACCGAAGAAGAAGAAATTCTTTACGGATGAGGAAGAACTAAAGTGGCCGCTGTCTCCGGTCTTCAGTTTTGCACCCTGAAGGAATACGACATCAGTTGACTTAAAGAGCTCGTCCTTAAATGTGACTTCGCCATCGCAATATACCATCGTAGCTACGGATGAGAATGAAGAGTTATTGTTGGCTGAACCCTTACGAACGAGGAATATGTTGTCAGGATCGCCTTCCTTACCGTCACCGACTACTTCCATGTTGTTATTACCGAACTTGGTGTTCAGGTCGATCTGTGTGCTGAACGGAGCTCCGTTCTTGTTGGTCGGAGGAGTTACATATGAAAGTTCTGCACGAACATTCTCAACCTCACCGTCGATGTGTGTAGAGAAGTCAGCATAATAAGTGTAGTCGTCATCTGTAGTAGCTGCACCGGCATGATGCGTTCTGGAGAACTTAACGGTGGTATAGCTTTCCGTGCTGGATGTGCCGACATTCTCAAGACCCGGAACTGTATCAGCATTAGCTGAAGCCTGTACTCTTATGGTCGTAGGACCTTTGCAGAGAGCGATGATGTCCGCATCATCGAACTCGCACTTGTTAACAGCGCGATAAAATGCTTCGGCAACAGAAGTAACGGTAAGTCTTGCCTGGCTGCTTTCCGCCTCCTGGTAGATACGTCTTCTGGTCATCTGGGTAAGCGACATGGCTGCTGCAATAAAAATGATCGCAAAAGCCAGGATGAAAACGACGGTAACGAGGATCGCACCACGCTTGCTTCCCTTCTTCTTGTTAAACTTTCTCATCATATAGAAGCACCTTCCTTCATATGTGATTTGTAACAATGCAGTGTTTCCAATGCTTTGCGCGTATTTAAATACACGCTGCCAATTTCTTGAGCTTATTTTATGACATTTCGGGGCAGATTTCAACAGAAAATTCCAAATTTGCTAATCTTTTTTACATACTTTGTTAACACTTCGTTTACAAAGTGTAGTTTATTCCGTAACTTCTTCGTTTACCACGGCCGGAGCGCCGGAAGTTCCATACTTGTCGAACTCTTCTTTTTTGGATGCAACAAGGTAATAATCCGTCTGGGTTGCGAATCTCAAAACTGCCGAAGCATAATACATACCGGCTTTATTCTTTTTTATCCTCGCCCTTGAGAACAGTTCTCCGTGCTCAACGCAGCTTAAAAGAGCATACTGCGACTTGCGGATGCGGAACTTGCCGATCCTGTCGGAAAGGCTTTTCCCGCACAGCGGGCAATTGCTCGTAAAAGGGCTGATAAGCTTCAGGGCGCTGTCAGGGTCCTTGGCTTCGTTTCCTACGAGACTGAACTCGTTCTTCAGATCGGGATCGATCGATGAACTGGATATGGCAGAGATCACTTCGGATGTCTTATTGTGTCTGAAGATCTCCTCAAAGACCTCCCCTGTGTACTGCGCGTCGGCAGTGGCGCTGTGGAATATTTCCTTCTTCTCGATATTGTAGAAATCTACAGCGGCTTCGACACTCCTCTGCTTGCCTTTCTGCCCGGCAAAGAACGAGAAGATAGGCTGAAGGTCAAGGAAATACAGACCGAGCTTTGAGTCCATGCCGAAAAACTTAAGATTCATCTTGAGCATAGCGGGATCTGAATTGCCCCACCCTACCAGAATGGCATCCTCACCGCAGAATTCGCGGAACCCTTTATAAGCATCGGCAAACGGCTGACCGTTCTTAAGGTCGCTGTTCTTCTTATGCGTGACTTTTCGCACATGGAAATGAAGCTTGGTGTAGTTCACCGGCGTAATGTCAGCAGAATATGTGCCTTTGCAAATAAGGCTTCCGTTCTCGTATATGTACCTGCAGGCGCCTATCTCGATTATCTCACCGGTCAGTGAGGAACAGTCGAAACCATAGGATTTGCCGGGTATCGGCTGGTTCCATTCAAGGTCGAAAACTATGAACTCGCAGCCGTCAACTATCTTCTTGCTCAGCATCTGTTTCTCCGGAACCCTTTCCTTTACCATTATTCTTATTATTAACCTTATATATAACAGGTATTGCTATCATCGCCAGACATACGGCGGCCGAAAGCGCGATCCCGCCCGAAAGACCGGGGACGGTCCTGGTTATGCTGACATTGTAATCCGCTGTTGCTTCACTGCCGTTAAAAACGCATCCCAGAAGGCCGAGATAATTGAAAGTCCTGCATTCGGTGTTATTAACCGTGATCTTCAGTGACGGCTCGTAAGCAACAGATGTCAGCATGGCATACATTCCCGTATGCTTTTCCGGGAGGTCTTTATAGCAGAAACCGAATTCATCTGCGTCCATCCCGCGTGCAGCTTTCTCAATACCGTCTGTCGCAGTCTTCTTGAGGCGGAGAACGGCCAGCGTATTTTCTTCTTCGTTCGTAAGATCAAAGAAGAAATTCAGGACATGCTCGCCCTCACTGCCGTCGATCTCCGCAAGCGCCGCTCCGGTAATGTCAGTTTCCTCTTCCAGATCACCGCAGGTATTCCTTATGGTGATGCTTCCGCTAAAGCCGCTGTAGACAAAGATCCTGTCGCCCGCGCTGCATTCCAGCTTGTAGGATATCGAGGAGAAACCCTGCGCTGCGCGGTGGATGTCGCCATCTTTCCTTTCAACCTGATCGCGGTAATCCGGCTTCAAAGTGCAGTTCTCAAAACAATCACCGAATCCGGCCATATTCGCCATATGATTGAAGCCATCGGCGAATCCCGTAAACTTGTACGCGCTGATATCCTCGGAAAGAAGCAGGTAGCGTTTCTCTTTGGAAAATACGGAATATCCGTAATCCTCATCGGGAATATAATCGTCGCTTTCCGTGACATCTATGACTGGAAGACCCGAGATGCCGGTATCATAGGCGCTTACGGTATTGTTGAACATAATGAATGATGCGTTGACTGTGACAGCCATAGCTCCGAGAGCCGCCACGAAAGACTTGAGCTTCCTGCCCGCAGGTCTTGACGCGAGACGCTTGACGATAAGGCCGCAAATAAGCATGACGGCAGCTGTTCCGAGGTTGATGGTCGTTGAAAGCTTGATCTCGCCGTAGAAATTCCCGGAGAAAACAAGGAAGGCGAGCGGAACCAGGAATGCCGCATAGAGAGCCTTTGATGACACTGCCTGAATGTTCCTCAGCGATATGGCTGCGTAGAAGAACAGGAATGCCTCGAGGCAGATCAGTCTTGAAGAATTGAGGACTCCGCTCCCGCCGAAAATGCTGACGGCTCCGCTGACAAAAGTCGAAGCGCATGAGGCATACCATGCGGTCATCACGATAGCCGCCGTGACCTTTACGCGGGTCGGGATCCTGAAATTCGCCCAGAACAGAACAAGTGCCTCGACCGTAAGGATACCGATATAGAAGACCGGTTCCATGTCCGTCTCGAGTCCGCCCGACTGCGCAACGAACATGTGCCTCAGTAAGTCATAGAGCTTGTAGTTCATCCCGGCGTTCTCAAACGATTCAACTATGTCGAAATCAGGCACCCTGCCGATAAATCTCGGTATGACTGAAAACGCTGCCATGGCAACGCCCGTAACGACCGCGACCAGAAGCCTGAGCCATGATGAGAATACTTTCCGCTTGCCGCTGTATAAACCGATCGGAAGAACAAGAGCCGCAACAATGAGGAACGGGATGCCGGACAGGCAGCCGCACTCTCCCGTGGCAGCTATAAGGCCGCAGGCAATGCACGAAAGCGAAAATGACTTCCAGGTGCGCTCTCTCAGATATGAATCGAATGCCGACAGAGCAGCCGGCAGAAGTATGACCATGTTCATGACAGGCGCAAACTGGGCAGTAAGGATCACCTGGGAAGATAACGAATACATCATTCCCAAAAGGAATGAATAAAGCCTGCCAAGACCGGTGTGACGGCAGCAGAATGAATACATCATCGCAGCTGCGGCACCGAATCTGAAAAAGTAACCTATTGTAAGGACTGCCTTAGTAAGGCTCTGCGGCAAGAGCAAAGCGATCAAAAAGAACAGATCCAGATTGTTATCAGAGATCAACGACCATGCGGACGCAGCGTCAATCCCCTTCTTGATCACGGCTACATCCTCTTCTGCGGCATTCAGTCCGGAGATGATGTTCTCGTTCATCTCGGAGGAACGCATTGAAAGAGACGTCGGAAGGATCTTTCCGGGGCTGACCGACATGCCGATGTTCAGCGCCAGCACGGCGGCACATGCAGCCGCGAGAAAAGTTATGACCAATCCGTCAATGAATCTGTCTCTGCCCGTACGGCTGCCTATCATTGTTTGTCATCTCCGTTTGCTGATGAAGTAGCTTCCGGTTCCGCCGGTGCTTCAGTTTCGGCAGGTGACGCCGGTTCTTCCGGTTCGGCAGGCTGTTCGGGAGCTGCCTCAGCTTCTGACGGCGCTTCCGGTTCGACCGGTGATATCGGTGATACCGGCGCTTCCGGTTCGGCAGGCTGTTCAGGGATCGCGGGCGCTGCGGTGTCAGACACCGTATCTGCCGGCACTGATCCGGATGAGGCCGTGACAGCGACAGCTGCCTTTTTCGATGACTTAACCTTTCTGACAAACGCGGGAACCGCTGCAAGAAGGATTATTACAACGATAGAAGCACATGTTATCGCAACTCCGGGTTTGAAGCCGTCAGGAATGTATTCGATCCTGACATCATGCTTGCCGGCCTCCATCTTCAACGCCATGAGAGCGTCGTTTACAGGAACGACCTCTGCCTCTTCACCGTCGATCCAGGCATGCCAGCCTTCGGAATAAGGGATCGTAAAGAACAGAAGGCCTGATTCCTTGGCAGTAACCGTACCGTTGATCGATGTGGCATCGTAAGAAGATACTTCGAACTGTTCGTCAGAAAGCTGCTCGACCATGTTCTTGTATACGGGAACATTGAGCTGATAGCCATAGACATAGAGAGGCGTGGATCCCGGCGGATCGTAGTAAGCCACCTTAACAGTGATCGGTGTTCCGTCAAAAACGCCGAGACTGATTATCTGGAAGCTCCTTATCTCATATTTGATCTCCTTGTCTCCGGTCGTGATCGTGACATTGCCGCCCTTGCTCGAGCCGGCATAAATATAGACATCAGCGCCTATCTTCGCGTCATCAACCTTGACGGTAAAGCCGCAGTCATCGTCGTCATCAGCCTCGACCGTATAAAGGAGCAATGTGTTCTTGACATATTTCGTGCTCATTCCGACCGTCTCGACAGAAGTCAGGTTGACGGGCTTATAGACATCACCTTCAACGCCCATCGCATTTATCAATTGATTGGTCTTTGCGAAAACATTGCCCTGATCGGTGTATTCCGGAACAAAATCCGGAAGCTTGTCGGAAACCATATAACCAACGCTCAGAGCATCAGGATTGCCCCAAGAAGTAACACCGTCTTTCGAGTACTCCTTCTCGAACAGCGGCGGAACGGCCTTGGTTGATTCCACCTCGACAAGATTCCTGACGCCAAGCAAGGTCGCCGTAACTCTCGTGAGTCCGGCATTGCGCAGTCCGTTGATGCCGTTGTTATGGAATCCGAAATTTCTCATGTACTTGACGAAGCTCTCTCTCGCAGTCGATGAGAAGATCGAGAGACCTTTGACATTATAGAGAGCCTGGATATCACAGACGTTGTTCGGATAAAGCTCGGAACGCTCGAAATTCTTGTGTCCTTCAGTCCCCTCAACGGAATTCACGTATTCCTCGACCTGAGGCTGGTTCTTTCCGTAAGGTGAGTAGCTCGCGAATCCCTCGTGATCGGCGACAAGGCCGATGGAAATGGCAGACGCGGCGAATATCTCGAGCAGCATAGTGACGGTAAGCAGTGTCTCGCAGTAGAAGGATGATTTTCCGGACTTTGCGTCGCTGACGATCCTTAATACCGCACCCTGGACGATTATGAACAAAAGAGTGCATCCGATCTGGAGATATCCCTCATTGCCCTTGCCGAACTTCTCGTACAGAACGAGGAACCCGAACCATGCGGCCACGGAACCCATTACGCACCCGACGCCCAGGCTTCTTATCCTCCTTATCGTGAGGAAAGCGATGAATACGAGCAGGAAGCTCATGAGGAACGATTCCCTGTAAGGGATCTGGTTCGGGAAATGAAGTCCGTGCCAAATGAAGTTCAGTGTCCTGTTGGTAAAGCTCAGATACATTACCAGGAGCAGGAGACCGAAAGCTATCTTGTGTCTCAGATAAATGCCTGTCTTCTTCGGAAGCATGAAGAACAGCGGGAGAAGGATCGCTGCGACCACGCCGCTGTAGACATTTGCCATGCCGTCGCGGATGTTGGGGTTCGCGGCAACCATGAGCCTGCCCAGGAAGTCGAAAAGGTTGTTCTGGAGCGTGAAATCCTTCGGGAGGGCATCACCGGTCGCAGAACAGTGGCGCAGGATCATGTACGTGGGAACCGTAAGGACAGCCGTAGCTCCGGCTGCGACAAGGCTCGAGAACGCGAACCGCGCTGCGGCGCCGATAAACGTCTTGAAACAGAGCTTCATCGGGTCGCCCTTGGACTTTTCGGGCGCGAAAAGCATTACATAATATGCAGGTGCGAACAATACCAGGAACAGGCAGACGAAGAATCCCGCATAGTAATTGCAGAAGATGAGCAGCGCCAGCGTGACTGCGTAGAATGCGCATTTGCGCTCAACGAGGAGCTTTCTCAGGCCAAGCATGACAAGAGGAAGCAAGACTACGGCGTCGCACCACATGATGTTCCAGAAATAAGAAATATACCATCCGCAGAGCGCGTAAGAGCACGCAAACACCACTGTGATGTTGTCCACCCTGTCGTTGTCGTTCTCAGACAGGAAGAACAGCATGAACAGACCGGAAAGACCTGCTCTCAGGCAAGTGACAAGACCGATGAAGATGGGGATAGTCTTCGCGTTAAAGAGCAGCGCAAAAAGATTCAGCGGGCTCGCGGCATAATTCGCATATGCTGCATAGAACTCCTGGCCCAGACCGTCATTCCAGCTGTACAGCAGCGACTGTCCTGACAGCACTTTATCACGGAATGTTACAACAAACGGAGCATACTGGTGATAAAGGTCAACAGTAAGCATGGTATGATCGCCGTACGGATAGCATCCGGTTATGACAAGGGCTGCCAATACCGTCAGCGTCGGAAAAGAGAATGCAAGCAGGAGTTGCGGCCAGATCGCTGCCAGTCTGCCGATACCCGGCTTGAGAAATGCCTTATTTTTGCTCAAAACGAAACCTAACTTTCTTATTTATTTAATTTAAAATTACAAACGTGTTAATAATAGCACACTTTTAGTTGGAACATTGGTTTTTTATGTTAAAGTGTCAATAATCAAAAATCATGTTCGAAAGGAATGCTCATGGGACTGAGACTTAAGATAATACTCAACCCTTCTTCGGGACGCGAGACCGCGCGCTCGAATGTTGAGAATGTCCTTTCATATCTGGCAATGAAGGGCTCCATCGAACGCGCCGACATAAACTATACGGCAAAACGTTTCGATGCGATGAATTACGCCATAGACACAGACCCGGATGAATATGACATTCTTATCGCGGCCGGCGGTGACGGAACCGTCAACGAGGTCGTCACCGGACTCATGAGATCCGAGATCGACATTCCCGTCGCAATATATAACTCAGGTACCGTCAATGATTTCGCCACGATAAACCACCTCCCCTCTGCTCCTGCGGATTTTGCAAGAATGCTCGAGGATCCGGAGATCGTCAGGGTCGACTGCGGCAAAGCAGGCGATTCATATTTCATGAATGTACTCGCCGGCGGTTCATTTACGGATGTCGCCTATAGTGTCCATACCGATCTGAAGACCGCGCTGGGACCGGTCGCCTACTGGATATCAGCCATGAAGGATATCCCCTCGCTTAACAATTCCCAGCACCTGATAATCCATAACGGCGACGAGACGATAGAGACCGATGCGGTCATGTTCTTCGTATCAAATACGAGCAGTGTCGGCGGGTTCCGCAAACTGATGACGCGCGCCGATGTGACCGACGGCCTGCTTGACGTAATGATACTCAAGAAGGTCGAAGTCGGTGATATAATGCCGCTTTTCGGCAAGATCATCGTGGGTGACCATATAAACAGTGATAAAGTCATATATTTTCAGGCAAGAGATTTTTCGATTGAGGCTCCCGAAGCGGAAAACAAGATCACTTTGGATCTTGACGGCGAAAAAGGTCCGTCGCTTCCCATCAGGATCTCCTGTGTGCCGCGTGCCATCAATCTCGTAACGCCGAAGGAAGGAATATAATTCGATGAGAAACAAAGAGAAGAAGGAAAAGACGGTTCGTGAACCTAAGATCAGCGAGAGCGCTCTGGCGGTCCAGACTGAACCTAAAGAGCATGTCACGCTCCAGAACCTCTCCGAGATCGATCCGGAGCTCCTGACCGGCAAAGAGTCTGCCGATCAGGCAAAGCCGGCCGAATCCGATAAGGATACGGAAAAGGATAAAGACGCCGAACCCGAAAAGGTAAACGAAGCCGTTTTCGAGCTTGACAGGCTTGCGGGCAGCGGCGACGAAAAGAACGAGCGCCTCAAAAGGAATGCCGGTATCGCTTTCGTGATCACCGCGGTGCTCATCGTTTTGATCGTGGCAATGCTCTCTTTCTTTATCGATACAGGCATGGACAAGTCCTTCATAAGCCCTGTCACCATCCACGGCAAGGATATCCCGAGCGACGAGTTCAGCTTCATGTATCATTTCGAGCTCTTGAACGAGGGCGTCGATCTTTTCGCGGCTTCGACAGAGACCATGCTCTCATCACCGTATCCCGATGATGACAACTTCCCGACCTACAGGGATTATTTCCGTTATCTCACCGCGTCTGACCTCCAGAAGATGGAGATCCTCTATGATGACGCCGTTGCCAAAGGATATAACATCGAGTCCAGCCACACTGACCGCGCCAACGCATACGTTGACTGGCTCAAAGCAAAAGCAAACGAACTCGGAGTACCCATCAACACCTACATCAAGGGCGTGTTCGGCGTCCAGGTCGACGAGCAGTGCATCATAAGGGTCCTCTCCAAGAAATATTTCACGGACGATTACGCTCAGGACGAGAAACTCGCAGAGCTTTCCGCTTCCGATGATCAGGCCGAGGAAGCTTACAACGAGTCGCCCAACATCTACGACGTTGTCAGCTATAAGATCCTCCGTATCGTATTGGAGCAGCGTGACCAGGCATTCATCGACACTGCCAATCTCCGCGCCCAGCAGATCATAGACAATATGAACCGCGACCCTTCCAAGTTCGAGAAAGAAGCCGCAAAGCTCTTCCCCAAGGGCACTGCTTCGAATACGCTCGAGCAGGAAGACTCCACCCTCGTCCCTGACGCACGTTATGATGATTTTACGCATACCGAATTCAGGGAATGGCTTTTCGATGAAGAGCGCAAGGACGGTGACGCGACCATAATCCCTGATGAGGACGGCTTCCCTATCATCCTCGTCTTCGTTCAGAGACACCGCATGACATCGCCTATGCGCAGCTGCTACATCATGACTGTCAGCTCCCAGGCCAAGGAAGGTCAGATCCTGCCCGATGTTTCAGCCGCACAGTCTCTTTCCCAGAAGATATACGACTATATCGAGGATTCCGACAGCTGCACCGAGATCGAAAACGTTTTCAATGACAGCGTCCTCTCCGGCCAGCTTACGATCCAGCAGGATGACAATGTCTATTTCGAAAAGTATCCGAGTTCCCTGGCAGGGTGGATATTCTCAGATGACCGTAAGTTCGGCGACAAGACGATCATCGAGGAAGACGGCACATTCTATATCATCTACTATCTCTCAGAGTCATCCAATCCCGAATGGTATGACAGGGTCAACAGCTACATAAGGCAGAACAACTATCAGGATTTCATCAATTCCAAAGCGTCCGAATACGCTTGGGAATTCCACAAGGAGGGCCTCGACCAGATCAGCGATGTACCGTGATGACGCGGTCCCGGCTTTAACAAACATTTTCAAGGGGTTGTCTCACAGTTGAGACAGCCCCTTTTCAGTTGACCGGTTACACCGGGCCCGGGCACATTGACCGGAATCTGCGCAAAAGATCTCATCCGGCTTCCGGCGCGTTTCAGACATTCAGGGGCACGGACCAAACAAAAAGGATGCCTCTGACGAGACATCCTTCCGGTTACGATATAATGCTGTGCCGTATCACTTCTGGAACTGAGCCATGAGCACGACGATAAACGCAAATACGAACGTCAGGAGCATGGCTGCGATAATGATCCATGCAACGATCTTCTTGCCTACATCCTGTCTGCTTCCACCGGCCATCTGTGTTCCTCCTTATGGGCGGCATCAATCCTCGTAATCACCATCATCTTCATCTTCTGAAGGAGTGGTCGTCTGGAAATCGCCGCTGTCAGCTATAGTTAAAGATAACGCATGCTTCGTTCCGTTGCGCTCAACTAAGCATATGATCGTGTCGCCGACCTTATGCTTATCACGCACAAGTATAATATCATTAGTAGTATTAATTTCAACTCCGTCAAGACTGATAAGTCTGTCTCCGACCTTTAAATTGGCTTTATCGGCAGGACCGCCCTTTACGATCTCCATTACATAGACGCCCGCTTCGTCACCGTATTCGCTTTCGCCTTCCGCGTACTGCTTGACGGAAACTCCGAGATAAGGACGTCCGATTACTTTACCGTTGCTGATAAGTGAATCGATAACGCTCTTTACGGAATTGATCGGGATCGCAAAACCGAGACCTTCGGAAGTTGAGGTAACGATCTTGGCATTGGTAATGCCGATGACCTCGCCGTATGTGTTAAGAAGGGGGCCGCCGCTGTTGCCGTTGTTGATGGCAGCATCAGTCTGGATGACCTTCATGGTGTAACCGTTGGTGTTGATGTCACGGTTTGTCGCGGAAACGACGCCTACCGTTACGGTATCATCGAGCTGGCCGAGTGCATTGCCTATAGCTATAACGGTCTCACCGCTCTTGAGCTTGTCGGAGTCGCCAAACTTAAGGCTCGGAAGAGAATTCTCTGCCTTCACCTTAAGGACGGCGATGTCGGTCTGGGTATCATAACCAACGATCTGAGCCTCAGTCGTATCAGTCTCATCGGGAAGCATGACGGTTACAAAATACTTCGAGGGAGAATCGGTAACATACTGAACGACATGCGCATTGGTAACGATATATCCGTCAGCCGAAATGATAAAGCCTGTTCCGGACGCTGCCTTTTTCGCTGAAGAACCGTTTCCCTTCATGACATAGACAGGGATCGTCGCAGGGCTTGCCTCAGCAACTATCTGTGTCGTACTGAGGCCGGCTCTTTCAGAACCGGTCTTGTCGGTCGGCAATCCGGGCTCGGTCTCAGAAGGGTCCGATTCAGAAGGCTCGCCGCTTTCTTGAGGCTTGCTTTCACCGGGTTCTGTCTCTGTCACTTCAGATGCTGCAGCAGAGATCTTATCGAGTTTCTTGTTGAGTTTTACAACATAGATCGACTGTCCGAGACAATAAATGACCAGAAGCGCAATAGCGATCGAAAAGATCACCGGCATAACGACGCTGCGCTTTCCGCCATTCCCTGATGCCGTTTTCTCCTGAGCGGGGGCAGCATTCGGTTCAGCCGCCTTTGCGGGCTGGGGCTGTGCAGTCTGTTGCTGTGCAGTCTGGGACTGCGCCGGCTGGGGCTGTGCGGGCTGGATCACGGGAGTTGCAGCCGGGTTCGGCTGATAGGTCTGAACCGGACGGACGGGTACAACGGCCTGCACCGGCTGAACCGGCTGAACCTGCCTGACGGGCTGAACATACATGCCGTATCCGTTGGGGACAGGCCTGGTGTAATAGACCTGCTGAACAGGGGGCTGCTGATAAATGACCGCCGGATTCGTAACCACAGGCTGCGGAACGCTGTAAGGGGCAGCAGCCTGAGGAGTCACAGGCGTTGCGGGGACAGCCTGAACTTCAGGATCGTTAACCGGATTGTCCTGAACGGGAGTGTTGTTTTCTTCCATATCAATACCTCAATTCTAATAATTCATCACATATCCCATTATCAATTCTAATTACAGGACCGTAAGAATGGTAGGCAAAAATGCATTAAATTCATCTAATTCAGCGATATAGCGCTGCCCGGGATCATCACTGTCCCGCCGTCTTCCGGCCGTACTTTCCCGCTGCTCTCGTCAGACAGGAATCTTTCCGCCTCGCGGATCCCGTCTTCAGGCACGAGGAGCGTCAGGAACACATCGCTGTCATAGCTTATGTCTTCGCAGGGCCACCCGCTGAGCACGGCTTTGCGCGAAAGCTTCTCATAAAAGGCATAGTCGCATCTTATCCTGAGCTTCCTGCCCGCCGTCATTGACACGGGACTTCCGTTCTCCAAAGCTTTCAGGCCGCTCTCCCTGTAAGCGCGCATCAGCCCGCCTTTTCCGAGAAGGATGCCTCCGAAATACCTTGTCACGCATATTATCGTGTTGTTCAGATCGTTATCGGTCAGCAGGGCAAGCAGGGGCTGACCTGCTGTTCCGGAAGGCTCGCCGTCGTCGCTCGATTTCTGATTTGCCGAATCACCCCCGGTCCTCCATGCATAACAGATGTGCCTGGCGTCAGGATAAGTCTTTCTTTCTTTGGCAATGAATTCAGCAGCTTCCGCGGGGCCGTCCACATAAGCGCAATGACCTATAAACACGGATTTCTTTATCTCGATACGGGAATTCCCGTCAGAAGTAAGTCGGGTTTCGTTAGGCAAATCAGGCGAACTCCCTGTATATCTGATAGGCCATCATCAGCAAGGCCTTGTCCTGGCTGTATGTAATGTGGTTCAACGCCTTCTCCACGACTTCGAACTTCGCGTTGATGGTCCCGGTCTCGGCATTGATCACGATATCGCCATCCTCAGCTTTCATTACGAACCATGAAACGTTGTTATGGACAGGCTTTGAACGGGAAACCGAAAAGAACTCATAGCTGGTCTTGCCGCAAGGTGCGAGGACCGAAGCGGCTATCCCCGTCTCTTCCTTTATGCGCTTGGAAACCATGTCGCTGATCTTGGCGGCCTCTGTTGATCTGATCACGCCCTTCGGAAAACTCCACTCGTGCTTATCATTGCAGACGAGCAGAACCTTGTCTCCACGGAAAACAATCCCACCTCCACAATTGCGTACGATCATATCAACCTCAACAGCGAAATCAAAGATTTTTTCTACAGATATTTTAACATAAGCACCTCTTCTTCGGTATAATGTTTGTCATTTTGAGATCGCCTTGTATAATTATCTCTATGAAAAAGAACACAACAGGAAAAAAGCCCGTAAAAGTCAACTCGCCCAACGAAGCCGCACATCTTCTGAGGCTTCAGCGCGCATTCACCGCCATGACCGTCATAGCGGGCTTGATGGCTGTACTCATTTCGATAGCGGGCATTACCAAAATCGCGAAAAATATCACTGCCAAGATCGAGGCAGGCAAACCCACCGGCACCGTCGTCCCGATAATCTCGACGGAGAATTCCTTCACAACACAGGCATCCCTCAACACGGAACTCCTGCCCGAAAACCCTCAGGCCGACGCGATGTTCGGACCGCTCAAGGAAATCCCGATCCAGGACGTAAAAAAGATCGAACACTACAATGTCAAAGGTCTCTATGTCGGAAGCGGCGGCAAGATCGATTCTGCGATAGACCTTTGTAAAAAGAGCGAGCTCAACACCATAGTGCTGGACCTCAAGAACGAATACGGCATCCCTTATATGTCCAAGAATGAGACCGCGAAAAAGATCGGCTATGTCTGGGACAATTACGTCCTCAAAGACATGATCGACAAGTGCCACGCGAACGGTCTGCGTATAATCGGAAGAATCGTCTCGTTCAATGATTCGAGTGCAGCCAAGAAATTCCCGGACAGAGCCATAAAAGATCAGAACGGTGAGATGGTTCTTTTCTCAAGCGAAGGCAAGCGTCCTTTCTTGAGCCCTTATAACAGGGAAAACTGGGAATACCTTATCGAGCTTGCCGAGGAAGCTGCCTCCTATGGAATAGACGAGATCCAGTACGACTACGTCAGATTCCCGGTAGGTAGAAAAAGCGACCTCCAGCCGTATTATGGCGCTGAGGGAACCTATCCGACAAAGGCGGAAGCGATCAACCGTTTTCTCCAGGAAGCAAGGATCCGTCTTCAGGATAAGATGGGCGTTCCGGTCTCTGCGGATATTTTCGGCACCGTCCTCACATCCCCCGTAGACGCTAAGATAATCGGACAGGAATTTGAGACACTCGGTATGACAGGCATCGATTCGTGCTGCCCGATGGTCTACCCTTCGCACTACGCACTCGGTACGAGACTCGGAGGAAGAGAATTCAAATACCCGGATAAGGAACCCTATCTCATCGTGTACAGTGTCCTTTACAGCTGTCAGGAGATCTACCGGCAGAAGGGTTTTACCAAGGTAAGACCTTATATCCAGTCTTTTACGGCATCTTACATCGGCAAAGGCAACTACATTCAATACGGGTATAACGAGATCAACGCCCAGATAAAGGCATGCCACGATCTCGGAATAACCGAATTCATCCTGTGGGATCCTTCGGTAAACTATCCTGCCGGCAAGTACGACGGCAATATGACAGTTGATACTGATTGATAATTGAGTACCCTAATACTAAAATAGGTAAGTTAATAAGCAAAAGGAGAACGGTATGCTTGATATCAAATTCCTCAGGACCAATCCTGACATAGTGAAGCAGAACATAAAGAACAAGTTCCAGGACGATAAGCTCCCCCTGGTTGACGAGGTCATCGAGCTGGATAAGGAATACCGTGACAGCAAGACCCGTGCCGAGGCTCTGAGAGCACAGCGCAACAAGATCTCCAAGCAGATCGGCGCTCTTATGGCACAGGGCAAGAAGGACGAGGCCGAAGAGGTCAAGAAGCAGGTCACTGAGATGGCCGATGAGCTTGAGGCTCTTCAGGTAAAGGAGGGCGAATATGAGGAGAAGATCCGCAAGATCATGCTCGTAATCCCCAACATCATCGATCCCTCAGTCCCGATCGGCAAAGATGACTCGGAGAACGTTGAGATCGAGCGTTTCGGCGAACCCGTCGTACCTGATTTCGAGATCCCCTACCATGTAGACATCATGGAAAAGCTCAAGGGCATCGAACTTGACCAGGCAAGAGAGACTTCCGGCAACGGTTTCTATTACCTTAGAGGCGACATTGCCAGACTCCATTCCGCATGCCTGTCCTATGCGCGTGATTTCATGATCGACCGCGGTTTCACATATTACATTCCGCCTTACATGATCAGATCTTCCGTCGTTGACGGCGTCATGAGCTTCTCCGAAATGGAAAACATGATGTACAAGATCGAAGGCGAGGATCTCTATCTCATCGGTACTTCCGAGCACTCCATGATCGGTAAGTTCATCGATACGATAATCGACGAGTCAGATATGCCTCAGACACTCACGTCCTACTCTCCCTGCTTCCGTAAGGAAGTCGGAGCGCACGGTATTGAAGAGCGCGGAGTTTACAGGATCCATCAGTTCGAGAAGCAGGAGATGATCGTCGTCTGCAAGCCTGAGGAATCCAAGATGTGGTATGAGAAGCTCTGGCAGAACACCGTTGATTTCTTCAGAAGCCTCGATATCCCCGTAAGAACGCTTGAATGCTGCTCCGGTGACCTCGCTGACCTCAAGGTCAAATCATGTGACGTCGAGGCATGGTCGCCGAGACAGAAGAAATATTTCGAAGTAGGCTCCTGCTCCAACCTGGGTGATGCTCAGGCCAGAAGGCTTAAGATCAGGATCAGAGGTCCTGAGGGCACCTACCTCGCTCACACCCTCAACAACACCTGCGTAGCGCCTCCGAGAATGCTCATCGCATTCCTGGAGAACAACCTCAACGAAGACGGTTCTGTCAGGATCCCTGAGGCTCTCCGCATGTACATGGGCGGCAAGTCCGTGATCGAAGTTCCGAAGAAGTAATCCTTCCGGTCAAGAATCAGAAATCAAAAGTGTCTCGATCTGCAGTATGCATTTTGAGACACTTTTTTATTTTCAGGAACATTATCCGGAGAAAGCAAAAAGGTTGCCCTTAAGGACAACCTTTATAATCACTTGGTTTAATCTTAAAAGATTACGCTCTCTTGACCTTGCCGGAACGAAGGCAGCGGGTGCAGACATTCATTGTCTTGGGGGTGCCGTCAACAACAACCTTAACTCTATGTACGTTAGCCTGTTGCGTTGTGAGTGCACGACGAGAGATCTGTGAACGCGTGATTCTGATCTTTCTGCCGAAGAACATATCCTTCTGGCATACTTCACACTTAGCCATGAAAACACCTCCTGTTAGATTTTCAAATGCTTGACAATAATATCACAAAGGCACGCAGTATGCAACAGGATTTTTACTTTGTTGCAAATACTCTTCTGATAGTGATTATTCTGCTGGTGATATCGTCCCCTGCCTTGAACTGTCTGAGCCTGATAGTAGTGGCTGCAGAGGATATCATCAGAAGCGTTCCGGTATCCGTGCATACCGCTTCCTCATAGATAGATTCGCTTCCCGGCTCCGACTGCGGACTGCGCAGGAATATTATATCTCCCGGCATTATATCGCTGATTATCTCTTCACCCGTGACAGCGTCATGTGAAAGCGTCACTGCCTGTCCGAGCTTACTCTGTTCGGTCATGCTCCTCGGCATGCTGATGCCGTTAACCTGCGAACAGACGCACACTGCACCGTTGATCGATATTCCGTTGACGGTCATGCCATTCGAAAGATATCGCGCATTTACAAAGGTAAGGAGCGAGCTGACGAAATATCTGCTCGATACCACCTGAAGCGATTCTCTCGGCTTGAGTTCGATGACACCCGAAGATCCTATCCATCCGCTGTCACCGTCAGGAAGACTTACCTGATAAACGCCCTCACGGCTGACATCAGCATACAGGACAGTATTCATCATTACCTTGGTGATAAGCGTGCCGTTGCTGGCATGCGTCATGACGTTCTTTGAAGGATCGGATACTACGATCTTGAATTTGTGAAGGTCCGGCTCGACTGACGAAGTATCAGTGGTAAGGCTTCCGGATCTGACCCATCCGGTTATTCCGTCCAGTGTCTCGATCTTGCAGTAACCCTCTTTGTTGTCACTGATGAATCTTACCGGCTCATTATACAGAACCTCTGATATCCTGACGGAACCGGCCCACGGCTCCTTCATTATGCCCTCACAGGATCTTGTCACGACTCTGAAGGATTCATCCTTATACTCATAATTGATCACCGGCTGAACGAAGAGCTGAATGTTACTGCCTTTAAAGAGATCCGGCAGGAATCTCGGAAGGATATAGAAGATTCCGGCTACTGACAGGAGGAAAACTCCGAGAGCGATCAGGAATGCAACTATGCGCTTCCTTCCCTTGTGCTTGACCGTGGCCTGGTTATCAGACAGTCCCCACTTGTCCTGCATATCTTCAGCGCTGCCGTAGACACCGTCATCGCTGAATATGGAACGGATCTCGCCATCATCACCAAACGTGACTCTCTTGCTGATGAGCCTTACGCCGCGCGCTTCCTCCGGACGTTCGTCCAAAGGCGTTTCCTTCTTCTTGAACGGCTTCCAGATGGATTTTTTCTCTTTTTCCGGCTTGTTAGACTTCATCCGGGTTCTTATCCTTTCCGTCAGCCAGCATTGTGCAATATGCGGCTGCCATTCCGCCGTCATGAGTCAGGCTCACGGAGATCGAGATCACTCCCAGCTCTTGTGCCTTATCTTTTGCTTTTCCCTTCAATTCGAGGCGGGGCGCACCTTTAGAGTCGTTCACGACTTCTATATCAGTCAGGATGATGCCCTCGCTCATTATACCCGTTCCGAGCGCCTTGCCGCAGGCTTCTTTTGCGGCAAATCTCGCGGCAAAGCTCTCCGCCGCGCCTTTACCGCCTGCCTTTGACATGCAGTGCTCCTGCTCTTCGGCAGTAAAGCATTTGTTTATGAAGCCGGTCTCGTTCCTTTCGAGTATCTTCCTGAAACGCTCGATCTCGACAAGATCTGTCCCGCAGAGAATCCTCATCCGTATCCTATAACTCCTTACGCTATCTTCCCTGCATTTCTGAGCTTGCCGCTGACACGCATGTCACAGCAGTTGATAAGCTCAGGCACAGGCAGAGCGGTAACCAGGATCGTAGGGAGTCCCGCGGCATCGCGTACCTCGAGAACGTTATTCAGCACCGAGCCTACGCCGTCGTGGAGCGTCACGTCATCTGCAAAATCATCGATCATCAGGAAATCAATGTGCTTGATGGCATCGATCGTATCATCCTCAAGCTGCGAGAGATTCTCGCACTTGGTATAAAACGCGCTCTTTCCGAGACTTATGGCGGTCTTCGTGATGCATACTGCAAGGTAGGTCTTGCCGGTCTGGGAGGCGGCACTGTAGATCCACAGCGTCTGCCCGTTGGTGTTCTCCATGCCGAGCATGACTCTTAACATCTGTTTCTTTATCTCGGAACGCTTCTTGGCGTCACCGAGATAGTCGTCCCGGAAATTCTTCATCGTAAAGGAAGTATAATCGCCCAGACCGCAACTTTCGAAGCACTCTTCGAGTTCAGACTGCTTGCAGGAGCATACTCTCGGAGTACCGTCCTTGCCCTTCACAAAACCTGTATCGCCGCACTTGGGGCACAGGCTCTTCTCCACATCGAATTCGGGGTCGATCCCGTTATCCCTCAACAGCCTCTCCCTCTGTGAAAGAAGGCTTTCTTCTTCGATCGCATAACGCTTCTCAAGCCTGTCGTCGTGATCTATCAGGGCGATAAGCCTGTCCTTGCGGATATCGATTATCCTGCTGTCTATGTCTTTGAGCTCGGGATATTCTTCATAGACGCGTCTCGTTGCCTCATCGCGTCTGATCCTTCTGCCGGCCTCTGTTTCGGCAATTCCTGCCGCGATAAGTCCTTTAATCGTCTTCATTTGAATCTCCGAACATATCAAGGATGTCGTCAGGAATATCTCCGCCATCCTTCTTTCCCGTTTCCTTATCCTCGAAAACCGTTGCCTTCTCTTCCTTTACCGGCTTCTCTTCTGCTTTGCCGGAATCCTTGTCAGGAACATCGCCGTTGCCGGAAAGTCCTGCCTCGGCACCTGTCCTCCATTTTGTTCCGGAATGACTCTTGCGGTGAACGGCTTTCCTTGCGTTCTCCTTATGCTCCTCTTCATTGAGCTTTGCAGCCTTCTCCGCCGTGTCTATGCCCATATCAAACCACTTCTTCAATGTGGTCTCGATATGCATGAGAGTCAGATTGTTGCGGTAATTGTTGACGACAAAAGCATAATCAACAAGTTCCTCGTTGACATCAAGGTCATCCACCCAGCTGTATATCCGCTGGATATCAAGGTCAGTCATATGCTTTCTGGCTCTGCGGCTGCACAGATGCAGGATCCTTTCCTTGAGAGAATTCTTCTCGAGATATTTCTCCAGGCTTTCGGCTGTCGTATACCCTTTCTCATACCAGTGCGATGCGACGCCCGCCATGGCATTGTACTTTCTTAAGATACCCTTCTGATATCCTTCCTCGAAAAGCTTATAACAGACCGTGCCCTCGAATCTGTATTCATAAAGGCATTTGTCTATAAGGCGGTAATAATTGTAATCCATCAGTCCGCGGAAGAAGGTCTTGGAGATCGAGGCGGCAAGCATCTGATGTTCTTCGGTATCGTTCATGCCCGGAATAACACCCGTATCGCCCTTGGCCTTGCAGATATTCACATATTCCTCGACCTCGCGGCGTTTGAGGTCTTCCATGACGAACTTATCCTTTGAAGCCCTGATGAGCTTTGCGCCAAGAAGTTCGGCCAATACCTCTTTGACTTTGGATTCCGGGATAACCCTGTATGTCTTTACCGATTCTTCGTCGAATTCACTGTCACCTGCAGTCATGTTAAGCCACAGGTAGATGACGACAGCTTCCCTGGACAGATCCTGAAGGTATCTGACCACGAAAATATCATCCAGCAGGCTCTGAGATATCACAAGCTCACTGTATCCGTCATTCATCTGGGTGTTCTCCGTTCATTGATTGATCGCAAATCATTATAACATGTTTGCACGCCGCGTATGGGGACAGAGCGACTTTTGACCTCAAAAAACAAGCCCGGTCCGGAATCGGTCCGGACCGGGCTGCATTTAACTTTTTACCTGCAAGGTATCAGTTGATCATCAAGCCTCTGTTGCCTTCTTGACATAGGAAGCATAACGATCTCTGGAATCCTTGTAGCATCTCTCGAACAGACCGTCAACGACTTCAGCATCGTACTTCTTGTACAGAGAGTTGTAACGTACTTCTGCCTTGAGGAATTCGAAGAAGTCAGCTGTAGGCTCCTTGGAATCAAGAGTGAACGGATTCTTTCCTTCGCTTGCGAGAGTAGGATTGAATCTGAAGAGGTGCCAGTAGCCGCACTCAACAGCCTGCTTCTCACGGTTCTGAGCAACCTTGAGGCCGCCCTTGATGCCGTGGTTGATGCAAGGTGCATAGCAGATGACGAGTGAAGGTCCGTGGTATGCCTCAGCCTCAGTAAATGCCTTGATAAGCTGGTTCTTGTCAGATCCCATAGCGACCTGAGCAACATAGACGTAGCCATAGCTCATAGCCATCATGCCGAGATCCTTCTTCTTAACATGCTTACCGCCTGCAGCGAACTGAGCGACAGCGCCTTGAGGTGTTGACTTGGAAGCCTGGCCGCCTGTGTTGGAGTAAACCTCAGTATCGAGAACGAGAACGTTGACATCCTCACCTGTAGCGAGAACGTGGTCAAGTCCGCCGTAACCGATATCGTAA
>X424_Quagga__coassemble_28_pt1 | contig 25333 bp, 25 predicted proteins | sample X424_Quagga__metabat2_low_PE_008 | metagenome-assembled genome bin X424_Quagga | reverse complement strand
GATCCATATTATACGTGAATATTAGTTTCCTCAAAATAAACAAGACAAGTTGCCGACACAGTTAGTGCCAATAATTTATCATTTTTTTCTGCCCCGTGAAACATCATATTTATTTTAGTAAAAGACTTATATATAAATGATACAAGCCACATATCAATTCTCCCAGCTGATTATGTTATCAAATATACTTAAATATGAATCAACCATCGCATATTTATCAAACCTTTCTGCAATACTTGCAGCCTTCTTCATATACTTACACCGGATATCCGGATTTTCTGCAAGAAGTAACATTTTACTTACTAATTGTTCGACATTATCGTCATCGATCAGCAATGCGTCATTCTTAACCACTTCCGGTGTAGCACCTGTTCCGGTTGTTATGATCGGAAGACCTGTACTTGCGGCTTCAAGTAGTGCCAATGAAACTCCTTCGTAATGAGAGGTTAAAACAAACACATCCGAATTGCGTAAATACTCAACTACATTATCAACATTGCCGGGCATGTCGACTAAATCCTTAATATCTAATTCTTCTATTAATATCTCAAGTTCATCTCTTAAACTACCTTCTCCAAGAATCACTAATCTGTCTTTACTCTCTCTCTTATCTATAAATCTGGCAAAAGCTCTCAAAAGCAACGCATGATTCTTTACAGGAATAAGACTACCGACAGCAATAAAAGTTAAAACTTGATTTTTAGTATTTCTTGAAGAATATGAGTAGATGCTTCTGTCAATTCCGTTTGGTATACAAGAAATATTCTTATCCGATATGTTATATATATTCTTCATAGACTTCTCTATTTGAGGTGACAAAACAACAAAATGTGTTCTTTGCCTCCTGCTCACACTATTTAAGAATAACTGATATGTCTTCGATTCATTTCCAATAATTGAATGCATGGTGTGGACATGATTGAATCTATATGTATAGCCTAGGATTGCCAAATACTGAAAAGCCGACAGATGAGTATGAATAATTGCAGGATTATCACGCTTCATCATTTTAATCAGTTTTCCGAGTATTCTAATATCGAATCCTTTGTGCTTATCCAGGAATAACAAATCAATGCCTTTATCTTCAGCATAATCAAGTCTATTCTTAGTTGCTTCGTTTGGACCGTATAACGAAATAACTTTCACTGTATATCCGGCTTGCATAATGCCGTCAGCCAAATCTAATACCATCTTTTCAGCTCCTCCACCGCCAAGTGTTGGTATTATCTCCCAAATGATTTTTGACGCACTATTCATTGTTACTCCACGCTGTTTATACAAAGTAGTAATAGACTTTCTGCAAACTGTTTATAGTTTTGACTAGAATCAAAATTCATCTTCCAGAAGTCTCGTACTACTATTGGATCAATTTTGTTATCCAATCGTTCTATAATTGCATCTTCAAGGGTTTCAGCACTAATATCTTTATCAATCAATGTTCCGGTAATACCATTCTTAACGATTTCTCTTGTCCCGCCTACATCTGTCGCTACCACTTGAATCCCAAATGATATAGCTTCCATTATCGATACAGGTAAACCCTCAGTCTCTGAAACATTTACAAACAAATCAACTTTAGTGTTCTTATAATAGTTTAGTACCTCCGTATTGTTTAGATATCCCTTGAATAACGTTCTATTTTCCAACCCGTATTGTTTTACTTCTTCCTTTAATTCATTTAACACCGGGCCATCGCCAATACATACCCATTCAATGTCTATTCCTCTATTTACCAATCCGGAAAGTGATTCAACCAAAAGATGCAGTCTTTTTAGTGGAACGAGCACCGAGCATGACACTATTCTGAAATGATTACATCCGCTTGTTGAGTTACTCAGTCCATAGTCTTGGGTTCCTAGATAACTTGTACTAATTAACTTTGCAAACTGTGGGAACTTATTCACAAGATATGCCGTTCCGTCTTTCGAGCATGGAAATACATGGTCAATATCTCTAAAAACAGTGTTCCTAAACGGGATACGCCCACTTTTATTTCTGAAATCGTATAAATCATATCCGTGAGCTCGTGAAACAATTCGTATTCTTTTCGCATTCAGCGAATTGCGTTTCATCAATAAGGCCAGATATGGAAGATCTGCGAACCAATAGCTGTATATTAGTACATTTTCGCTATGATTCAATAAACTCGAAACATCGCTGATCGATTTAACTTTATTATAGAGATGTTTGGATCTACCAAATATGTACATGATTCCCAGAATAGATTTTATATTCTTATTAAATGATATTTCTTCCATAACATCATCATCAAATATTCCTGCAAGTCCTCTAAATGTGTACTTTATATATCTGATATATCTGTTAACTGTATCCGTAATCTTATAAACTTTAATATTATGGGAGATATCCCTTGTAATCTTTGCATTACGAGGAACAGCAGTGGCCACAATTGTAATCGAATCGAATTTTTCAGATAAGATTGGCAATTCTGTTTCCAAAAACTCCTCGCCAGTCCCATACGGGTATTCTTTAGTTAAAAGTATAAGATCTGTAGCCATACACTTATTACCTTAAATATTTACCGCTTTCATCTTAATGTAAATTCTTTTTCTGCATTATTTGCATCCCAGAAGAGAGTTCTTGTTTGACCAATCCCGCAATTGAATAACACATCCAGCATGGATAAGCCTGGAGTGAAAATCCGAGTATGTAACTGAGAGTATTCTGGCGGGACAAATCGCTGATAACGTAACTCTATCCCCTTCTCTTCGAAAGAAGATTCAACAGTATATTTTTTTGCACCGTTTCCGGATAAATACCTGTCAGCTCCTACTGCCTTACATAAGGAAAGAACAAGATCATTTTTCTTTACAGTATCATCAATTTCCAAATCGCTTTGCATTACAATTTCCGTGGTGATTCCAAGTAATTCACGTAATCTAAGAACACTACGTACACAGTATGCGCAAATCGTTTCCTCTTTTGTATCAAACAGATCACCAATCTTATCTAATACTTCCGGGTAGTAAGGGCTCCCTTTATATGCTCTTTCAATCTCATTTCTCTGTTTTAGAAGCCATTCTTCATCATTAGTTGATACAATATCTTTATATTTCTTATCTATAAAACCATGCTTATCACCGGAAATGGTCAGATAAACAATTTTTCCCTGTGAATTTAGGATTCGATTCCTATACATATATGAACCTTTTTCCATCTGTACTTCATCCAGCAGGATAAACTTGTCAGACTTAGCCATCTTATCGAAATAACCCATCCAGGGAAAATAATGTGGTTGATGTATGCCTACAATCACAGGAACATGTTCTCCTTAACTATCATGCGAGGGATTTCAAACACCTCTGCATAACGATGGCCAATTTGAACACCATGAGTAATAAGGAGCCCTCGCAGGAATTCTTCTTTTGTATATTCCCGGTCTTCCTGAGATAAATAACACTTAACTGATTCGATTTTTTTCTGCACATCTGATTCTTCAACACAAGAAAACATTTCATTATCGAATGTGTAGTTATTCCATGGTACTTCATACTGTAAAATAGTAGTCGTTTTAAATGCCCGGAGACATTCATTGGCAATTGTAAGATGATCCTGATGGATATCATGAATCGATGGCGAGAGCACTAAATCAGGATGCAATTTCCGGTTTAGGCGAATCATACAGTCCAATATTTCTTGACGATATTCTTCAAAATGTCGCACTTTAAAATCAAGGCATTCCACATTCTCAGCAGGAATACCCAACACATCAGTTGCTGCATACATTTCTTTGATCAAACAATCCGGTGCAGCGCCGTCAGGGAGCGAATCCTGACAAGACGAAAACGCAACATAATATACGTTTATTCTATTTCTGATCATTTTGGAAATTGTAGCACCACAACCGAGTTCACCATCATCGGTATGAGGAGCAAGAACTAAAACTGTTCTAACCATCATAAACACTCCTTCAGCAAGAGATAATTGCATCTAAATAGTTTTCGCCGATCATAGAAAAATCATATGTTTCAGCAATAACTCTCTTGGATACTATTGCTAACTTTTCAATCGTTATTTCATCGGCATAACGTAAAGATTTTACAGCATTTTCAAACACTTCTTCGCTTCCGTATTGAACTGCAACTTGTCCGGCTTCTTCTACAACACTAGTATAATCGTATGCGAATACTGTAGGTTTACCTGAGTAAAGATAATCATTTAACTTATACATACTAAGTCCGTATTTTCCAATTCCTACATCCTTACATGCAGCTACACAACAGCCGGCTTTACTTAAAGCTTTTGGAATAAGCCGACGATCAAGGAACGGGAACATCCTGATATTAGTATAACCTTTCTCATTAATCAGATTTTGAATTCTTTCTTTTTCGTGACCTTCTCCTACCACAGCAAAGAAAATATCATTATTATCCAATTTTCCAATCGCATTAACCATAAAGTCAACACATTCGCTTTTTACTATGCTTCCAACATACAGGCAACACCAGTGAGATGATAAATAATCATCCAAATCAACCGGCAGTTCTTCCGGGCTATTCAACGACTCCTCAAACGTTTTAATATTGATGCCATTGGGCATCCACTTCACTTTATCCCTTGTTACATCTGAAACCTCGACAACATGCTTCCATGCATCTTTCATTGTTGAAACAATAAGATCAGAATATCTATATGCACGCTTTTCAATCACACTTAATATTTTAACTAACGGATGACGAGGACTGACACCCTGTATTTCTATCAATGACAAAGGCCATATATCTCTGAATTCAGCAATAAATTTCGCTCCATATTTTTTTGATATTCTACGACCAATCTCCCATACAAACGGAGGAGCAGAAGATGCTATGACATATCCCGGTTTACCTATGATATTCGATATTTCACCTTTATATCTGTCGACCAGTCTGCAAAAATCCAACATGTTGAAAATACGGCCTGCGTCGTTTTTTTGATAGGCTGGACCGGAATGAATATAAACATAGGTTACTCCATCACACAGTTCTCTATATGTGATGGGTTCATCATACATATATTCACGCTTTCCGTGATGGAAGGATGAAGTAATAACAGCAACAATGTATCCATGTGCTGCAAATGACTTTGACAGTTCTTCGTGCCTTGTAACCAAATGTGAAGCATATTGGTTAATTATCCAGATTGTCTTATTACTGTTTTTCAACTGACCATGTCCTTCTTTGAAAATAATACGAAGTACTTATCTTCTTATTTTACGTCCGTTGTCGGCTCACCGTCAGCACTTTTTGCACCATTTTCATGTCCCATTGCGGTAGTTGCTCCGGCCTCGATGCCTTCGGTGCTCTCCTTTTGGAAGAGGATCAAAAAGGTTGCAAAACATAATTCTAAGTCAGTGAAAAAATTCATCTGATTGATATAAAGAAGATCATATTCGAGTTTCTCGTATGGATCAGTATTGTATTTGCCATAAACCTGAGCATAACCTGTAAGTCCCGCTCTAACCTGCAGTCTTAACTTAAAGTCAGGCATTGACTCATAGTACTGTTCAGCTATCTCCGGTCTTTCAGGTCTCGGTCCGACTACGGACATATCACCTTTGAAAATATTGATCAGCTGCGGTAATTCATCTATTCTGCATTTCCTTATGAATCTGCCTATTGGTGTGATCCTGTCATCATTGTCACCCGAACTGAGTCTCGCAACGCCGTCCTTCTCCGCATCTATACGCATAGAACGGAACTTAAGGATCTTAAATTCTTTTCCGTTTCTTGTAAGTCTTGTCTGCTTATATAAAGCGGGGCCTTTGTCGTAACACTTGATAACGATAGCAGTGATCAGCAAGACCGGACTGAGCAATATGAGTGCCAAACTTGAAGTAACGATATCAAAAGTCCTTTTAACGAATGCATATATAGGGCTTAATACTTTCCGGTTAACATAAAGAACAGGAGAATCAAAGGACGGAATATGGGTCGAACCCATCATGATCACATCTCCGATATGAGGCAAAAAGAATCCCGGAACACCGTAATTGCAACAGTATTTCAAAAGCCCGTTCATACAGCGGGGATTAACTCCGGCAACAAAGATAGAATCATAATCCTTAAGTTTCGGTTCAAGTTCATGGAATGAACCATCAAACTGAAGCTCATCGGTAATCTCATGCATACGCTCGAGCGGTTTTCCGGTAATCGCACCGAATCTCTTATAGTCAAGACTGTTACGGTAGATCAGAAGCGTTCTTTTTCTGGGATACAGCTTAAAGAAACAGCCGGTGCTGACATACGACCAAACAGCATCTATCAGGAACTGAACCGGTAATAACATGAGCAACGGCCAAGGTGCCGCTACCCGTCTCCAGGCAAAACAAACAACTATATAAGTGATAGCCAGCGCGAAAAACTGTGAAAGCGCCTGAGAGAATGCAAGGATCCTCATACGGTAGAAACCATATGCTGACGCATTATAAGTCTTCACAAAATAACAGATCAGGAATGCATAGCCAAATGTAACGAAGTAATTATATCTGAAGCCTTCAGTTTCAAATCCTGTCAAGCTGCCGTAACGGAAATAGATAAAAGCCAGAAAAAACAGAGCAAGATCAATCGCTAAGTGTACAGATTTAAGAAGCAGCATTACAATGTTGCTTCTTTCGCTTATCACTTGCCTTTCGCAAGTATCAGCAGCTCTATTCTCTTCTTCATTCCCAGAAGATGAAGAAAAATCATTCATAGATCAAATTAACCCTCAAATTGTGTATGCTATCACTCACGAAGCAATACCCCGTGCTTAAACAGATAACATCTTCAGAAACAAGACGTGCACAAGGCGACGATCCTGAATCCTCAGAAAACAACGGATAATGGATTATCAGCTGATCCATCACACCATTAATTATTATAACTAATAATATCGATAATATTAATAAATAATGGATTCTTGACTGATATTACTGAAAGCAGCAATAACGGGGCTTTCAAACGGCTTCAAGAAACCGGTGTCTCTTCATAAAAGAGCTCTATCACCTTTTTCTGAAGGTCATCCATATCCACATGAAATTCACGGAACACATGACCTTCTCCTTCTTCAACCGTCTCACCGGTCGTAGTAAGGGTTCCAAGATCCTTATAATCCTTGAGTTTATTGGCAAGTTCAGAAAGGGTATTAACAGACATATCACTGTACATATAGTTTGACAGTGCCAATAACATATTTACCGCCAGATCTGAATCTGTTGACATTTTAGCTTTAGCCTGTTCTTTCCAGGCCTTAAGAAAGATCTCCTGACGCTGCATACGGAATATATTGGTATCATCACTCAGAACGGTGCGGGATCTGACAAACAACTCAGTCTGTTTACCTTGAAGCCTGACCCTGGTTCCTTCAACGAATGCAGGATCAACTTTCTCCATCCCGGCCGGGATCGTAACAGTTACACCGCCCACCTTATCGTTTAATACAGGTATGGCCCCCATATCCAATGAGACATAATGAGCGATCGGTATGTCAAAAATAAGGCCAGACACAGCATCTACCTGATTAAGGCAGCGCTCCTTGTCGTTCTTGCCATAGCTGTGAGCAAGGCAGATCTGTTTCTGGTTATTAGTGAATTTCTCACCGTCAACCGTATAAGACTGGACATTGGTCATTGTTTCCCTGTTGATCTGCAGGGCCTGATATGTCTTATTCTTATGGTCTATTGCATAAACATATAGAACGTCAGCCTGAGAATAGTTGACATATGTATCTGCTTCACCGATATGCTCTGCTTCATCTATTCCCATGACCAGGATAATATCCATATCCTTCTTAAGCTGAAGCTTCTTATCTCCGTCAGTCATAGAAGGCGCTTCCTGCTTCCGGGGTGTATACGTTGTTACGGCAGCGCTTTGTACCGGCTCCCTGCCTATCATTTTGGATAAGGCTACACCGGCTGCGGTCATGCCTGCTATTGCAAGTACGATGCCTGCTATAGGAATAACTATCTCTTTTTTAAATGCCATAAATTCACCTTCAATAATAAAAGCGGTGCTCATCATGTCACCGCTGTTAAATATAAATCTTAATGCTACTTTGCAGCATTCTTTGCCTTAATGACAAAGAAAACACCGCCTGCCAGGAGAACTGCGCCCATGACTGCAACATATAACGGGGCATAGTCACCCGTTTGCGGCGATCCTTTTGGAGTCAGCATATAAAGGCAGAACGGAGAAAACTCCTTAATACCGTCTATATAAGCAAGTGCGCCTGTTCCCTTGAAGACCCTGAATTCATAAGATCCGTCATCCAACTCATGTACGACTAATCCTATAGAGCCTGACTTGATGGAACTATCTGTAAACGTAACTTTATAGGGGCTTGCAGTTAATGAGTAACCGGCTTTGGGCTCAATATCATAACCTATGACATATTTGAAGTCTTTGATCTTGACCTTATTATTTACCTTATCAACTTCCTTCTGAAGTCCCGAAACCTTGGTTAGATCGATCTTGCTGCACTGCGTGCCTTCAAAATTAACTGTTACGTCATTGCCATCCTTGTCCCTTACGTTAAAACCTACCGAAGGACTTCCTGCAAAGACAGAAACGCCCATTATAGCTACCATGACAGCTACGATAGGAATTATTAAGATCTTTCTTTTGCTCATTGTCATTTACCTCCAATGAAGCATTGATATTAACTAGATTAATCTACCCTTTTAGCAAATTTCATTATAACAACTGTACTGCCCTATTACAATTCTTTGGCTATTACCAGGAACCTGTTAGTCCTGTCTCCCTTAAAGCATGTAGACAGGATCAATACCTTATCACCGAATTGAGGCTGCTCTTCGTTAATCAGCTGTACGCCTTTTCCTTTGGAACTGTATATCTTATCAAAGAAAGCATCAAAACCTTCCTTATTCCTGAAATTGTTGTAACACATGACATGTGAACTGTCATGTCTGGCTGTTGCAACGATACGGTATGTTTTAGTCGAATCCGGCAGATATATGACTAAATATTGTGGTTCTTTATTGATATCGACCTTTTCAAGCGCGGTTTGAAGAGACCCGAACATGGAACCGTCGCTCTTTCTGTGACCATATATTATGGTGACAGGATCCTCAAAATCAGGATTATTATAGGTATTCTCAATATAGAACGAGCCCTTTTTCGAGTATTTGCCATTCGGTCCGTGAGAAAGATAATAAGCATCGTTGTTTTTGCTCATCAGGACAGGCGCGTTTACATCAGGCGATGTCATATAGATCCAACCGACTATCTCATTATTGGTCTTCTTAAGCTCATCAAAATTAACCGGACTGTTGTAATTATTGTCAGGATCGAACTCATTTTTTGTTCCTGCAGAACCGTTATCACTCGGTTCTGCTCCTGAAGGAACGATTTTTGAAGGCAGATCGGGATAAGTGAAATCAATCTCATCTTCAGCTGAAGCGGCAGGAACAGGTATCACGATATAGCCGTTTTCACGGAAGAAATAGAACAGGAGTACAGCTCCGGACATGAACATTACTACGCTCAAGACCGTATACAGCAGTCTTCTCGAGTTCATCAGAACGCCCTCCCCACTTAACGAGCCTTATTAAAGACCATTTGACTCATAGTATTAATATTATCCAAAGCACCGTTCTTATCAGATTTCCCGATAATCTCCAACGCTTCGGCCAGATTAGGTCTTCTATCGTCCAGGTTATGACAATCTGATCCTAAAAGATCGATCCTGCCTTTCTTTAGCAGCTTGACCGCTTTGGAAGAAGTCTTCTTATCAATAAAAAACTCGGCATTACACTGTATCAGAAGATCAGGGTTATCAAACAATCTGTTGACAAGCTTCCTGTCCTGATCCAGATACCTCTCTATATGAGCAATTATGACTTGAAGTCCCAGGACATCAGAAATCTCTTCGATCTCATCTATAAAGACCGGCTGCCATTCGCGAAAAGGCATCTCGATCATGATGTAACTGCTGTTACCGATGCAAAGGGATTCAAGCTCATCTGTCCTGCTCATCCCTCTGAAATAATGAACTTCAGATCCAACAGTATACTTTGGCACATCCGAAAGACTGCTTAGATGTGATTCCAGTTCTTTTAGACAATCATCCCGTCTTTGGAGGAATGTTTCAGGAGAATTCCTGAATGCATAGAAATGAGGTGTAAGAATAACGCCCTCTATTCCCTGCCCGGATTCCATCTTAAGCATTTCAAGAGACATCTGTACATCTCTACTGCCGTCATCCATGGCGGGAAGTATGTGACAGTGAACGTCAAACATCAGTTCTGAGTCTTTCTCTTTCCGGAAGCATTAGCATAGCCGTATTTATACTTATAGCCATACTTCTTCCCGTAACCGTGCTTATTGAGTTTGGATTCAGAATCGTTGAAAACGAATCCGATGACCTTTGCACCGACGAGCTTACACTGCCTCATGGTATAGTCAAGGTCGGAAGAATTCGTATAATCGTTTCTGACGATGATAACAAGACCATCAGTACATCTTGAAGCAACAAGTGCATCAGAGACCTCACAGATGGGCGGAAGATCGATAAGAACGACATCATACGCTACAGCAAGGTTATCTATAAGGTTAGTAAACTGCTTTGAGCCCAGAAGCTCGGAAGGATTCGGAGGGATATCACCCGCCTGAAGGAAATCAAATCCCTTGATCATGACATCCTTATGAAGCGCCGCCTTCTCAGTACTGTCACCGGCAAGGAAATTGGAAACACCGCGTTCCTTAGGTACTCCGAGTTTCTTTCTTAAGGTGGGAAGTCTGAGGTCACACTCGACAAGGATGACCTTTCTGCCGCTCTCTGCAATAGAATATGCGAGATTAATTATGGTAAGAGACTTTCCTTCGCCGTGTACTGAACTTGTTATGCCGATTACTCTTGCATTACGGTCATTACGTTTAGTACAGAACATCAGATTGGTCCTGAGAAGGTTATAAGCCTCACGGCCTTCAAAGCTTAAGCTGGAACCGATGATCTCTGTACTGTCCTCATTGCTCCTGAGAACTGCTTTTTTCTTGTCAGCCATGATCAATTACCTCCTTCCTGTGAAGTTTCCTTCTCTCCGTCTGCAGCTATATGACTTCCGTAGCCGTAATAACCGCCGGAAGTTTCTGCAAACAGATTAGGGATACTTGCGAGGACCGGCAGATCCTTGTAATTCTCGATAAGGTATTCTTCTTCCCTGATCGTCGTATCCATAAGAGATATCAGGATAATTACACCACAAGAAACGACAAGCCCAAGGAGTATACCGATTGCGACATTCTTTCTTGTGTTAGGCGAGGATTTAGTCGTTGAGACTACGGCATAGTCGATTACGCTGACTGATGATCCTTCAACGATAGCCGCAATTCCTGATCTCTCGTCAACCATGATCTCAACGATAGTGTTACAGATATGGGCAGCCATCTCGGGATCAGTATCCGTAACAGTTATCTTGAACACAGGAGTCTTTCCCGCAGCTCCGCCCGAGACTCTCCTGCTGAGCTGCTCATAATTATAAGGAAGCGCGCCTTCTCTTATTGCCTGTTCCAAAGTCGTACGGCTTTTGAGAATGACGGCGTAGGTCTCGATGAGTGAACTTGACGCAGAAATATCGCCACTTGAGATATTGACTTTAGTTGAACCGATATTCAGTGAATTGTTATTAACATATAACAAAGCGGATGATTCATACTTCGGATCAATAAAGAACACCGTAAACAGCAAAAATAATATCCCGCCAGTCAAAGCGGCAGCAACGATTATCCAAAGCTTGCCCCACAGCACTTTAAGGAGCTTAAGCAGATCTATCTCCTGCTCTTCCTTCCTGTTTTGCAGATTACTTGCCATTAAGCCATCCTCTCATAAACATTTACATACATTAACCCTATAACTATATCATTTCTTTGCTCAATTAATATTCCTTTTTTACTTTGAGACATACTAAATCACAAAAACAAAAGACCGGCACCACAAAGATGCCGGTCTGTATGATCAGATAAATGTATTGATCAGCTGATCTTGTCGAGAGCCTGCTTGAGGTCTGCGATAATGTCGTCAGGATCTTCCATTCCGACGGAGAATCTGATGAGATCACCGGGAATTCCGGCTTCCTTGAGCTGCTCATCAGAAAGCTGACGGTGAGTGTGTGAAGCCGGATGAAGGAGCATAGTCTTGCAGTCGGCAACGTGAGTCGCGATCGTTGCGAACTTAAGGGAATCCATGAACTTGATCGACTGCTCTCTTCCGCCCTTTACGCCGAAACACATAACACCGCATGTACCGTTCGGGCAATACTTCTTGGCGAGTTCATACTGGCTGTCAGAAGGAAGACCGGGATACTTGACCCATGCGATCCTGTCATCACTTGCAAGGTATTCAGCAACCTTCATTGCGTTTGCGCAGTGGCGTGCAACACGTGCAGAAAGGGATTCAAGACCGATCTGAATATAGTAAGCGTTCTGAGGAGACTGGATAGAACCGAAGTCTCTCATGAGCTGTGCCGTAGCTTTTGTGATATAGGCTCCCTTACCGAACTTCTCAGCATAAGTAATACCGTGGTAAGACTCGTCCGGAGTGCAAAGACCGGGGAACTTCTCCTTGTTGGCCATCCAGTCAAAGTTGCCGCTGTCAATGATAGCGCCGCCTACGGATGAACCGTGACCGTCAATATACTTAGTCGTTGAATGGGTAACGATATCGCAACCGAACTCGAAGGGACGGCAGTTAATAGGAGTTGCGAAAGTGTTGTCCATAATAAGCGGAATACCGTTGTTATGAGCAAGCTTTGCGAACTTCTCAATATCGAGGATATCAACTGTAGGATTTGTGATCGTCTCGCCGAAGATGCACTTGGTGTTAGGTCTGATAAACTTCTGGAGTTCCTCAAGAGGAAGCGTCTGGTCAACGAAAGTGCACTCGATCCCCATCTTCTTGAATGTGACTCCGAAAAGGTTATATGTACCGCCGTAGATATTCGTAGAAGCGATAAAGTGATCACCGGCCTCGCAAATATTGAAAACAGCGAAGAAGTTAGCTGCCTGACCGGAGCATGTGAGCATTCCCGCAACGCCGCCTTCCATAGCGCAGAGCTTTGCAGCGACATAATCATTGGTAGGATTCTGAAGTCTCGTGTAGAAATAGCCCGAAGCCTCCAGATCAAAGAGTTTGCCCATGTCATCGGAGGTTGAATATTTCCAAGTGGTGCTCTGATAGATAGGTACCTGTCTGGGTTCGCCGTTTCCCGGATTGTATCCGCCATGGAGGGCGATCGTATCAACTTTGCTCATTGTTATATCCTTCTTTCACTAAATTATTCTTCGTCTTCACCGGAAATGGCCAGTGAACTTATCAGGACTGACGGCGTAAAAAACTCGCCCTCGCCTGAAGGCACATTGATTATATCATTTCCTACAGCTTCTATTTGCATAATTACTTCATAAAAGTTACCGGCAACGGTTATCTGCTCGACAGGCCTTCCCTGCTTGCCGTTCTCGATGAGATATCCTTCACAGAGGAGCGAGAAATCGCCGCTTATCGGGTTGACGCCGGCATGAAGTCCCGACAGATCTGTAAGAACGATGCCTTCTCCAGCTGTCTTAAGGAGTTCTTCGTAAGACATATTGCCGGGTTCTACAATAAGGTTCGTAGGCGACTCCGATACGGAACTGCCTCCCCTGAAACCGTTTCCGGTCGACTTTTTCCCGGCCTTATAGGCTGACTTCAAGTCATACAACGCCGTCGAAAAGACACCTTTATCAATGATCGCCTTGCTTGTAGTGAGAACGCCCTCGTCATCGAACGGGATCTTGGTAAGGGCATTCCCGTACATGGGTTCTTCCTTAACTGTGAAAATATCAGATGCGATCTTTGTACCTTCTTTATCCGCAAGGAGCGACAATCCTCTCTGCATTGCGGTAGCAAGGAAGTTACTGAAGAAAACCATGAAAAACTGCTGGAATGCCTCGCTCCTGATAACAGCCTTATAGCTGCCGGCCTTGCAGGACTTGGCACCCATCTTCCCTATGATGTTCTCCTTGAACTTCTCCAGGAACTTGCTTTCATCAAACTTATCGATATCGGTTCCGACCCAGTAGTGGCTTCCGCTCTTGACGCTTCCGTCATCGTCAGTAGCCCTGGCAGCGGCGATTATGCTCATGCCGTCGCTGTCCCTGTATAAATGGAGACCCTTTGAGTTGATGATCAGAGAAGGTCCCGTACTGCATGAGATGGAAAGGCTGTCAACAGCATCGATACGGCTGTCCAGAGCCAGAATGTCCTTTTCGAGCTTGAGACCGAGTTCTGAAAATGACTTATATGTATTCTTCTTGTACGCTTCAGTTACCTGTGAATAGTACAGATCCTTGTTGTCCTCATCGCAGTAGATGAACTGGGGATCCTCATCGTTCAACACCTCGCAGTTCTCCATTGCTGACTTAAGAAGGAACTCAATGGAATCATCATCAGGAATATTGGTTGAGCAATATCCCATCTGACCGTTCTTGAGTCCTCTGAATGAGAATGAAGCAGTAGCGCTGTTCTCATAGCTTGAGACTTCACCGTTAAGAATGTCTATTCCCATTGAACCCGTCTGGGCAAAAGCTGCCTCGCAGGCTTCAAAACCGTATTCGGTACCGGCCTTGACGAGCTTTTCCATAAATTTTTCAGCTGACTTTATATCCATATCCGGCTCCTGATCAAGATTCCCTGCCGCCCACAAGGATCGAGCTGACTCTGATGGTAGGCTGACCGACTGTTACGGGAACTCCGCCCGAGACAGAGCCGCACATTCCGGCAGAAAGTGCGAGGTCATTTCCGACCATATCGATATTTTTAAGGATCTCCTGACCTTTTCCAATAAGAGTTGCGCCTCTTACGGGCTCGGCGATCTTGCCGTTCCTGACCATGAAAGCCTCATTGACTGCAAAATTGAAATCACCGGTCGAAGTATCGACTGACCCTCCGCCCATCTGCGTAGCATACAGACCGTATTCGGTGTCTGCAATAATGTCCTTGGGATCCGATTCACCATTGCAGATATACGTATTGCTCATACGTGAAGTCGGAGCATATGAATAGTCCTGACGTCTCGAGCAGCCTGTCGGCTTGCAGTTCATACGTCTTGAACCGAGCTCATCCACGAGATAGTTCTTCAATATACCGTTCTCAATAAGAAGCAGGTCTGATGAAGCGTTGCCTTCATCGTCTGTAGCATAAGAACCCCATTCTCCGTCTATCAATGCGTTATCTCTGGCACTTACGACATTAGATGCGATCTGTTCGCCTAATTTGTCGGTAAAATAGGAATTCTTTATACCAACCGAAGTAGCTTCGAGCGCATGACCGCAGGCTTCATGGAAGATTACGCCGCCAAAGCCGTTGCCGAGGATCACGGGCATCTTGGCAGAAGGCGCATATCCCGCATTTACCATCCTGATAGCCGTGTCACAGCTCTCCCTGGTCTTCTCAATGATAGGATACTCATTGATGAACTCGTATCCCCTCATAGTACCGGGTGCTACCCTGCCGCTCTGCTTCTCGTTATCCTTGGTGGCAATTGCTTCAACAGAAAGCCTTATCCTCCTGGTAGTATCCTCTGTATTGATTCCTCTGGTGTTGGTGACCCGGGCGGTCCTGACAGTGGCAGATATAGAGCCTGCCGCCTGAGTGATCAGCGGACTGTAAGAAAGGGCATAATCAGATGACTTCCTTAAGAAGTCAACCATGTCGGACTTGGGAACAGACATCGGATCGATCTGAACAGAAGCCTTTGAAGACCTGCAAATATCCTTCAAAGCCTCTATCCTGCCTTTCTCACCGCCCTTGATAGCATCAGCAGCTTCCTTGGCAAGATTCAAGAGGACATTGATATCATTATCGCTGGAATAGACATATACCGAATTGGTTCCTGCAAGGAGCCTTATTCCGGTACCTGAATCAAATCCGGTAGCTGCCCTTATGACCTTGCCGTTCAGGAGTCCTACTGACTTATTCTCGGTAACCTCCTGAAAGACCTCCGCGAAATCGGCCGTGGTCGACATCGCCTGCTCCAGAATCCTCTGGACATCACTGTCATTAAACATATCAGTATCTCTTAATCTTCTTGGACGTATTCTTCTCGAATTCTGTCATTCTGAGAACAGTCCTCTTGATCTTCTTATAGTTCTCGAGTTTCTCATTGGTATCAGAAACGACCTTCTTGAGGACCTCCATGATCTGATCCTCAGTAGGTTCATCACCAATCTTGCTCTTGATCTCATCCATATCAGGGAAGATCGTTGCAGTAATGACGATATCGTTCTTTACCGCGTCTTCAACACCGGATACAACGGACTCTGAGACAAAAGGCGAAAGCGACAGGAGATACTCGATCTCTTCCGGGAATACGTTCTTGCCGTTCTTGGCGATGATGACGTTCTTCTTTCTGCCTGTTATAACGCAGAAACCGTCCTCGTCGATGTAACCAAGATCGCCCGTGTGATAGTAACCGTCACTGTCAAGAGCCAGCGCGGTATTCTCGGGATCTTTATAGTAACCAAGGAAGATGTTTGCACCCTTGGCAATGAACTCGCCGATACCGTCAGAGTCGGGATTAAGCACTTTAACATCACATTTAGGAACAGGCAGACCTGCCGAATGATTCTTGAAGTACTTGTCACGGTTGACAGCCAGCAGCGGTGAACACTCTGTAAGTCCGTAGCCCTGTACGCACTTTATGCCTATGTTCTGGAAGAAAGTAAGCATATCGGGATTGACAGGTGCGCCTCCAAGGATTATGAGTCTCAGCCTTCCGCCAAAGATCTCGTGGATCTGCTTGAAGAGCTTTTTTCTCATCTTTCTCGAGAGATGCAATGTGTTCGCCAGCTTAATGCCCTTATTGAACTTCTTCGCCTTTTCAGGATCGGAGTTGATGTTCTTCATTATCTTCTTATAGAAGAGCTCGAGCATTACCGGAACCATCAGCATAGCGGTAGGTTTTACTTCCTGTATGTTCTGGGCGATATATCTGAGGCCCTCGCAGATGGCGACAGTCGTGCCCCAGTAAACCTGACCGAGGAAGCCGCATGTACATTCATATGTGTGATGCAGAGGGAGAACAGAAAGCCAAACATCGTTTCTGTCTACGAAGAGCATGGAATACATCATCTCTATGTTCTTGCAGATATTCCTCTGGCTGAGCATGACAGCCTTGGATTTCGCAGTCGTTCCTGACGTGAAAAGCAGGATAGTCATCTCTTCAGGGTCTATCGTGGCCTCGGTATATATCTTGTCACCGGCGTCAAGCTTCTCAGCACCCTGCTTGAGACAGTCGTGAAAATACAGGAATCTCTCGTCCCTGATATCGTCCATACAGATCCAGAGCTTGACAGTATCGATCTTCCCGTAAACCTCGTTGATAACGCTGAGCTTTGACTTGGAGAACAGGATTACATCTGCTTCTGCCCTTGTAAGCATATAGACGACATCATCAACAGGCAGTTCCTTATCCAAAGGGACAACGCAGCCTGCACCGTTTGTAGCTGCAAGATATGAGACATACCATTCATATCTGGACTCTGAGAAAACAGAGATCCTGGCACCCTTTTTCACGGAATTCAGGAAAAATGTGCCGAGCGAATCGATATCACGATCGTATTTCTCGGTGGAAACCGGGATATAATCCCCGCCCTTCTTCTCTTTAATAAGAAACATCGGATTCTCGGGATAATCGCGCAGTCTGTGCTTGATTATCTCTCTGAAATCATTTATTTCCGGCACTTTTATCAGGTCGGAATACGGATTCTTCATTTAGCAGTATCCTTTCTCAATAGCAAGAGTGGCTCTTTCGGCAGCTTTTCCGCCTTTCGCAAGCTCATTGTCGATAAAATCGGGATGAGTCTTGAGGAATTGCTCCATATAGTCCATCGGCGAAGCAAGGTACTTCAGGACGAAGTCTTTCTGCGCCAGGTCAATAATACCATTTGTGTAGATTTCTTCAAAAAATGCCGCGTCGATCTTTGTAAGAGTCTGAAGTTTAACTCCGAGACCTTCCAGAACCGCTCCGCCTCCCTGGCATCTGTCAACGACAGCCAGAGTATCGGTTATCTCAGCACCCAGCGTTCTGATCGCGGGAACCCATGCACGCTCATACGAAGAAGCAGTGTTAATAAGATCACAGATATGAAGGACCTTCTTGCCCTTCAGGAGATCTGCATCAGGCTTGACAGCTTCGCCGTCAACACTCTCGGAATATGCGCAGGATAGATCCTTGTAGATCGTGAGATGAGGCTTGTTAAGAATGAATGCGGGGATCATCGAAAAGAAATAATCCCTTCTCTCTCCGCCAGATATAATGTCAAACTCAAGCTTGGAAGCCTCTTCTGCAAGACGGTCCATCGTCATCTTAAATGTACCGCCCAGATCGTAGTACTTCTTGAGTTCTGCAAATATAGTCTTGGGAGCAGTAAGCTTGTTCTCAGCTATAGCTGTCTCTATGACCTTAAGCACATCGCCTGCAGATTGTTCATCCTTCAAGAGAAAATGCGTATTGGAGTAGAATGGTCCCAACATGCCTGAGGTATACCAGAAAGGCTGGTCAGCAGGCGCCATCCTGATGGCATCTGTCTCAAAAAGAGCGTCGATAATCTTATCTTGCATAAATACTCCTCACTCTTACCAACGCTTGAGCGTCCCGGTAAGGTCCTTTATGTTTATATGACTTTCATTACAATATTTCAACAGTTCTTCGGTAACAGTTACCGGAAGAGCCGGATGAATAAGGCAGGCAGTACCGATCTCAACGGCTGAAGCTCCTGCTATCATGAACTCTGCCACATCCTTATGATCGGCAATTCCTCCGCATCCGACTATGGGAATATCCAGGACTTCACTGCATTCAGCTATCATCCTGATCGCCACAGGCTTAACTGCCGGACCTGAATAACCGCCGGTATTGTTCGTGAGAACCGGTCTTCTGGTCCTGATGTCGATCCTCATGCCCATAAGGGTATTGATAAGGACAACGGCATCAGCTCCGCCGGCCTGTGCCGCTAATGCAGTCGACTTGATATCGGTGACATTCGGGGTGAGCTTGATCCACAAAGGAAGCTCAGTAAGACTTCTCAGTTTCCCTGTGATAGTCTTGATGGCCTCAGGATCGCTGCCGATGGTCATACAGCCAGCTTTGACGTTGGGACAAGAAAGATTGATCTCAAGAGCGTCGATCTTATCCTTATGGAGATCAAGCGTTGTTACCATGTCGATATAGTCTTCAAAACTATGTCCGGCAACATTGACTATTACAGCCGCACCGGATTCCTTCATGAAATCAAGGTCATTCTCAATGAAATATTGAACTCCGGGGTTCTGAAGTCCCACTGAATTGAGCATGCCGGAATCACACTCGGCAACCCTGACACCGGGATTGCCGTTTCTGGGCTTGATCGTAAGTCCCTTAGAAGAGATTCCGCCCAGAATGCTGAGATCATAGTACTCGGCTAATTCCCTGCCGAAGTTGCAGGTACCGGATGCCAGAATGATCGGACTCTTGAGGGAAACATTTCCAACATTTACAGACAGAGGATTGTTCATTACCAGACCACCTCCCTGCTGTCAAATACCGGGCCGTCCTTGCAGCACCTTACATTCTTATATCCTTCGGGACCGTCATCCTTTACCTTGACTATGCAGCAAAGACAGATGCCGGCACCGCAGGCCATTCTCTGCTCCATAGAAACAAGGCATTTCATACCCTTGTCTTCAGCCCACTGACCTACAGCTTTCATCATGGGAATAGGACCGACACAGCAAACAAGCGTATTTGAATGATCCTTGATGTCTATGGTATCAAGTCCGGAAATGACCGTACCTTTGATACCGGAATCTCCTGCGTCAGTCGTTATTATATAGCCGTCTTTCTTAAGGATAACCTGACTTGCATCCCTAAAGCCCTCACAAACAGTGACATTCCTGCCTTGACTAATGAGTTCTTCGTAGGCGAAGTTTATCGGGAAAACGCCTGTTCCGCCGCCGGTAAGGATGATGTTATCGTAGTCTCCGAAGTCGAATCCGTTGCCGAGAGGTCCAAGGCAGTCAACTTCCGTACCAATATCAAAGCTTTTGATCTGCTCAGTACCACGGCCTACAACCTTGACGCCGATCTTAAACGTACCATTCTGTCTGTCAACGCAGGCGATACCGAAAGGTCGCTTAAGAAACATGGTTCCTGCAGAGATGTTTACGAACTGTCCGGGAACGGCAGAACCTGCTATCTCGGGACACTCAAATCCCAGATAGCAGGTATCGCGATTCAAAAATTCTTTTGTAACTAATTTGATCTTATATTCTTTTTGTGTTGCCATTATCATACGAACTTGCGGTTCTTCAATGCCTCGTTCAGTTTAGTCTTCATGTCCAGAGCCTCGTTTCTCGCAGCCAGACCGAAATCTTCAGGCTTCATGTCCTGACATTTCTTCCATGCCGTCATAATAGCCCTGGAACTGTTAACGATGCCGCCCTTGCCGTCAGCTGTGAAGCCTGCGACCGCAGCGTCAGCACCTGCACCCTGCGCGCCGTAACCCGGAACGAGCATAAAGGTCTTGGGCATTGCTTTTCGAAGCTGGACAGCCTGTTCCGGCCAAGTCGCGCCAACTACAGCGCCGACAGAAGAGAATCCCTCTTCTCCGATTACTTCTTCGCCCCACTGGCTGACTTTCTCAGCGACTGCATCATAAAGGTGCCTGCCGTCAGCAAGCTCGAGATCCTGGAAGTCACCCGCAGAAGGATTGGATGTTCTTACAAGGCAGAAGATGCCCTTGCCGTCTCTTTGAGCGACATCGATGAAAGGCTTTACGCCGTCAATACCCAGATAGCAGTTGACGGTGCATGCGTCAAAACCGCTCATCTCCACATTCTCGCCCAAAAGGATATCTGTTGAACCAAGGATACCCTCGGCATATGCCGTAGCCGTGGAACCGATATCATTGCGCTTACAGTCGCCGATTACCAGCATGCCCTTCTTCTGAGCATATCTGGCAGTAAGGAGCATGGTCTTAAGTGCTTCGACGCCGTACATCTCGTAGTAAGCATACTGAAGCTTGACTGCAGGTACGATGTCGCAGGTCTTATCGATGATCTCTTTATTGAAGAGCCAGATGGCCCTGGCTGTCGCTTTAGGAGCTTCATCCGGGAAAATCTGCTCAGCATAAGTCTTAATGTGTTCAGGAATGTAATCAAGCTTCGGATCAAGACCGATCACCGTAGGGTTGTCTAATTCGGCAATCTTTCTAACGAGGCAATCAGCAAAGTTTTTCATAAGTCACTTTCCCTCCCATAACAGTAAGTATTGTCTCACCATAGAGCTTCCAACCGTCATAAGGCGTGTTCCTTGACTTGGAGAGCATCTTTTCCTTATCAAAGACGAACTCGTTATCAAGATCGAAAACAGCCAGATCAGCATCATCTCCGATATTCATTCCGCCCCTTTCGAGCTTCAGAATCTTCGACGGGCCGAAGCACATAAGGTCAATGAGTCTCTCGAGGGATATCTCCCCCGTCTTTACAAGATAAGTGTACCCCAAAGCAAAGGCGCTCTCAAACCCTAATATGCCATTCAAAGCGACAGAAAACTCACAGACTTTCTCGTCAGCATGATGAGGCGCATTATCAGTGGCAATTGCATCGATAGTCCCATCCTTGAGGCCTTCGATAATGGCAAGCCTGTGTTCCTCTGTTCTGAGAGGCGGATGCATCTTGAAATTAGTATCGTAACCGATGCACTTGTCGTCTGTCAGAGTGAAATAGTGAGGGCATGTCTCGCAGGTTACCTTGACTCCCCTTGCCTTTGCCTCCCTGATCATGCGAACGCCGCCCTTTGTGCTGACATGGCAGATATGAACCGGAATGTTCAGATATTCAGACAGGATGATATCCCTGGCTATCATTATATCCTCGGCCGCAGTCGGGATTCCCCTGAGACCTATAGATGTGGAAACAGTGCCCTCGTTCATTGCGCCCTCAGCAAGGCTCTTGTCCTCGCAGTGGTTCAATACAGGCAGGTCGAAGTCGGAGGCATATTCCATGACCTTTCTCATGATGCCCGCGTTCTTTATCGGATGACCGTCGTCAGAAACTGCAACGATACCGGCTTCTTTCATGAGACCCATCTCGGAGATCAGATCACCGTTAATATCCTTTGTAGCGGCACCGATAGGATATACCCTGCAGTTACCGGCTTCCTTGGCCTTCTTGACGATGCCGTTGATAACCGCAGCATTGTCGGCGCAGGGATTTGTGTTCGGCATGCAGCAGATAGATGTATATCCGCCCTTTGCAGCGCTCGCCGTACCGGTTGCGATTGTTTCTTTATACTCTCCGCCGGGCTCCCTCAGATGGCAGTGCATATCAACAAGACCGGGAGTAACAGTCGCGCCCTTGAGATCGATCACCCTGTCAGCTTTGTCTTCCGGGAACTCTTTTGCAAACTTGCCGTCCTCAATATAGACCTTGGAGGCTTTCTCATCGCCATAGACATGGCAGTTTGTCAGAACTATTCTCATAAATTGTTCCTCCTTGCCATTAACAGATAGAGGACAGCCATTCTGACCGCCACACCGTTAGTTACCTGTTCGTTAATTACCGACTGATCACAGTCATAAACCGCAGTCGGTAGCTCAACACCGTGATTGCAAGGACCCGGGTGCATCAGGAATGCGTCGGGCTTTGCAAGCGCAAGCATCTCAGGTGTTATCGCATAGAACTTGGCATATTCCGCAATCGAAGGGAAAAGTGATTTCTGCTGACGCTCAAGCTGTACTCTCAGCCCCATGACCGCGTCGGCATCCTTTACACAGTCAGCAACCGAATCAGCAACCGTTACACCCATATCCTCGATACCAAGCGGCATCATGGTCCTGGGGCCGTATACACTGACCTTTGCTCCAAGCTTGGAAAGGCCGATGGCATTTGATCTTACGACTCTGCTGTGGTAGATGTCACCGCAGATGGCGATCTTCTTGCCTTCGAAAGTATCAAAACGCTCGTACATCGTGAGCATGTCAAGCAATGCCTGTGTGGGATGTTCGTTCATTCCGTCACCGGCATTTACGACAGAAGCCTTGAGGTAAGGCGCGATAAAATGAGGTGCTCCTGACTGATTGTGCCTCATGATTATTATGTCCGTACCCATCATGTCGATCGTCCTTGCTGTATCAAGGAGCGACTCGCCCTTGTTTACGGAACTTCCCGAAGTGGAGATGTTCGCAGAGGCACTTCCCATATATTTCGAAGCGAGTTCAAAGGATAGCCTCGTTCTCGTTGAATTCTCATAAAATAGCGTTACTACCGACTTGCCCTGAAGATGCGAAGTCTTCTTGTTGGCAGACGATATAACAAGCTTCATTGTTTTAGCAGTATCAAGGATCTCCATGATCTCTTCCGCGGTAAGCTGCTTCATACCGAGAAGATCCTTACTTTTAAGTCCCATCAGGCTTCGCCCTCCTCTTTAAGCAGTATTACGCGGTCCTTGCCGTCTACCTCGGTCACTTCAACATTGATGTGCTCTGAGATCGAAGTAGGAACATTCTTTCCGACATAGTCAGCCCTGAACGGCAACTGTCTGTGGCCTCTGTCTATAAGTATCGCGAGCTGGATATTTGCAGGTCTTCCCATGTCGAAGATGTTTTCGATAGCGGCTCTCGTCGTTCTGCCTGTGAAAAGAACATCATCGACAAGGATTATCTTCTTGCCGTTCACATCGAAAGGGATATCAGTTCCGTTTACTACCGGATGCGCCGACAGCATTGAAAGATCGTCTCTGTAGAATGTGATATCAAGGATTCCCATCGGAACCTTAACACCTTCGATCTCCCCCAACAGTTTTCTGAGTCTCGTTGCAAGAGGAACGCCCCTCTTCTGGATTCCTATGAGAGCGACATCGTCAAGTCCGTCGTTATGCTCAACGATCTCGTGAGAGATCCTGACCAGCGCACGATTCATAGCCGCTTCATCCATCAGTTCATGACCCGGAATCAGTACCATAAAAAAACTCCTTCCGCTAAGTATCCGGCTATAAGAAGCCCGTCCGGCAGAAAGGAATCCGTAAATACAATAATATATTAACAGCACTTACGGCCTCGCCGGACCGTTTAAAGTTTTGCTTACTGAATTCTATATTTATCGTGTTCGAAATGCAATAAAAAATCCAAGACAATTTTGCATATTTCGAGATTGTTTACTCAATTCCTATTTTGCTGAGGAATGTGCTGATATAACCGGTGTAAGTCTCAAAGCCGGCAACAGAACGGCTTCTTGCGTGGCCTGCGCCCTCGACCATGACGAGCTCGGTGTATGCACCGTTCTTGGCAGCCTTCTCATTGAGTTTCTCACTGTGATACGGCTTGATGAAGGTGTCACCGGCACCATGAATGAACAGGACCGGATAAGTATTGTCTTCCAGATCCCGATATGCATCTGATTCCTTTATATCGATTTTATAGAAGGCTTTGCCGCCAACCCGGACCAATGGCGCAAGGAACTGCAGATGGACATTGCTATAACAATTATGGATCACTTCATAAGCTCCCATATTGGGACAGTCTGCAACAATGAAATCTATCTGTGGCTTGTATTTTGTCACTATGAGCGATGCGCTGGCACCCATAGACTCGCCATGGAGGCCGAGCACCTTGATATCCTTGAATCTCTGTCTTGTATCCAGGATCACTTTCAACAGATCTTCTGATTCATAATTACCCAAAGTACAGATATCGGGTTTGTTTAGGCCATGATTCCTGGCATCGAAAATAATGCATGTGAAACCAAGCTTAATGTATGAATTCAGGTATTTGACTGCTCCTAACCGGCTTGAAGTATGCCCATGGGAGATAATCATATACTTCCCTGTTCCCCTGACTTCAGCGTTATCAACCGACATTGCGTGGAGGATGTAACCGTCCTTGCCTTCCACCTCGTATTCTTTTTTGTCATATGAATCAAAATCAAGCCACAGACCTGATTTCTTGTTAAATTCCATTTCTTTGTCAAGCGGTATAAGCCTGGGCTTAACCAATGCTCTTATATTACGCCATGAAAAAATGAGGGCACCGGCAAGAATCAGGACAACGAGGGCAGAAATTACGATGATCAACGGTATTGGCATACTGATTCCTCCGGAATATTTTAATGATAATTATAGCATCTTCATGTTAAATGCCTTGATCAAACACACAGAGAATGTTCTTAGGAAATGAAAATGCCCCTGTTACGGGGCATCTTCAAACATCAGCATACGAATCAAGCAATACTTACTTCTTGACGGATACTTTCTTACCGCAGTTCTTCTTCGTGAAGTACTTCTTATACTTCTTTACCTTGGACTTCTTGACCTTGACTGTCTTGA
>X424_Quagga__coassemble_27_pt1 | contig 25662 bp, 24 predicted proteins | sample X424_Quagga__metabat2_low_PE_008 | metagenome-assembled genome bin X424_Quagga | reverse complement strand
CAAGATCAACAAGAAAATGAGCAGAGCATAAGATACTACCCGGGTTAAAGCGATTAACCGAGAGCCGAGCAAATGCGCGGCTCTTTTCTTTTACTTAATGTTATAATTTTCGTGTCAGTAAAATATAACCCGGTAGGGAGATCAAATATGTCAAAGAAGAAAGACAACAAACCGGCTGTCAGGTCTGTGGAAACCGCTGTCCAGAATGAGAGCGCGAAGCCCGTCAAAAAGACCACGATAGGCGGCCAGGCCCTGATCGAAGGCGTCATGATGGTCGGTCCTTCAAGGACTGCTATCGCCGTGCGCAAGGGCGACGGAACGATATATGTTGAAGAGGTCAAGCAGAGCGAGAAGGTTTCCAATTTCGATAAGATCCCTTTCATCAGAGGCTGCATCAGATTCTATAAGATGCTCGTAACCGGTACCGGCGCGCTCATGAGATCGGCTGACATTTCCGAAGAGGGCAAGCCCGAAGAGGAGTCCGCAGAGGAGAAGAAGCCTTCAAAGCTCGATGAGTTTTTGAACCGTAACCGCAATGTCGTGGTTACTTTTGCGGCAATACTCGGAATCCTTCTCAGCGTAGGACTTTTCATCCTCCTTCCGAGACTGATCGTGGATATCGGTGCTAAGTTCATTCCCGATAAGCTCCTCGAACTGACATGGATGTCAGTAGTCCTCAACCTGGTCGAAGGTCTCCTGAGACTGATGATATTCCTCATCTATCTCATCAATGCTTCAAAACTCAAGGATGTTAAGCGTGTGTGGCAGTATCACGGAGCTGAACATAAGACGATCTCCTGCTATGAGGCAGGTGAGGACCTGACTGCCGAGAACGTGCTCAAGTTCTCCAGATTCCATCCGCGCTGCGGAACGGCTTTCATGTTTATCGTTCTTGCCATTTCAATTCTGATATACACGGTCATCGGAGTGTTTACGGGCACCCAGCCGATGTGGGTCAATCTTTTGATACGCCTTGTAGCCATTCCTTTTATCTGCGGTATCTCTTACGAGCTCCTCCGCTTTGTCGGACGCCATGACAAGAACGGATTCTGCAGGCTGCTTTGCAAGCCCGGACTCTGGCTTCAGAAGTTTACGACTGCCGAGCCTGATGCTTCTATCGTTGAAGTCGCGATAGCTTCGCTTCAGGCGGTTATCCCGGAGAACAAGGAAGATGACATCTGGTGATGTTTTAAAGATCCTTACTGATGCGGGCGATGATGAGGCTTTGACCGATTCCCGCATCTTATGTGAAGAACTTGAAGGAGAGGCACTTGCTCTTGCCGCCGTAAGGCGTGCAAAGGGGGAGCCTCTTGCTTATATTATCGGACACAGGCACTTCTGGCGCGAAGACTATAAAGTGATCCCCGGAGTCCTTATACCGAGGGCTGATACGGAGATCCTCGTCGAGTGTGCGCTGAGGTTTATGGGATGCCATGATCTGGCGACAGGTGATGTGTTGGATATACCGTTTTCGGGCATGAAGAATGATGTGTCCTTTGCAGACATCTGTACAGGTTCGGGATGCGTGGGGATCTCGATCGCGAACGAACTTTGCAGCCACGGCTTCAATGTGAACGGGATCCTTACGGATATCAGCGATACAGCGCTTTCCGTTGCGGAAGAGAATGCCGGTGATCAGCTGAAGCCCGGTCCTTTGCTTAAGGTCGTCAGGCACGACATCCTGAATGATGAGCTGACGGGAAGATTCTGCTTTATAGTATCCAATCCTCCATATATCACTGATTCCGAGATGAATGAACTCGACGATGCCGTTAAGGATCATGAACCTGATATCGCGTTAAGAGGCGGTGCGGACGGTCTTGATCATTACGGGGCGATCTTTGAGAAGAGCTATGGAACGCTGATCCCGGGAGGCGCGGTCTTTGTGGAGCACGGGTATCTTCAGGGAGATCAGGTCAGAAGATCATGCAGGGAAGCAGGTTTCGGCACGGTCGGTACCGTACGGGATTACGGCGGCAATGACCGCGTTACTTGGGGGATAAAGGATGCCGGGTAAATTCTTCAGATACAGATATTCAGAGGGCGAGATCGTAACTCTCAAGAAAAAGCATCCGTGCGGAAGCTTGGAATGGACGGTCGAAAGCATCGGCTCTGATATCAGGCTTAAATGCTCCGGCTGCGGACGTGTCATGACATTGGGCCGTGAGAACCTTGAGAAGGCTACGGTTGCCGTGAGGAAATAAGAAGATCTCCGGTCAGTCCGCGGACATGGATTCGAGGCTCTGTGATACGCAGATATGTCTGCCGTCGCAGTCCTCGAAAACAAACTGTCTGTTTATCTTCAGGTTCTTTGCTTCATTTGCGTCCGGAAGCGCTTCGACTATCTTCACATCAGAACCCGTGAGTTCATTTGCGAGAAGGTAAGGCTCCGAGCAGTAGATATACATATCGTACTTGATCCCGAATTTTCTCAATGGTCTTGCGATATCGCCGCTTCCCTTGACCAGTATGACAGCGATATTGTCTCTTGTAAGCCTTATGTGAGGCATTGCCTCATCGTCCAGGTGAGATGCTTTGAAACCGAGCTTTGTCTCATAGAAGATGGATGTCTTGTAAGGATCGGGACAGACAAAGACCGCAGCCTGGCTGTTCATGAGAAGGAGCCTGCCGTTGCCTTCGTTCTCTTCGGATTCTTGGTCGCTGCAGTCGGGTGATGTGACCTGCGTACTGCTGTTAAATCTGTAGCCCAGGAGAGGCATGCAGAATGCTTTCTCGTGATCTTCGAGGGAGTCCATCAGCGCCTTGCGGTCCAGGATCTCCTGAGTGGTCATTCCGGAAGGGATATCCCTTAATCTGTCTACCTTCTCGCAGTATTCGACAAGGCTGGTGAAACGGATGAACAGAGGTGTGATCTCCGAGACCGATCCCGGAAGGTTCCTTTCACCGTGAAGGAACATCATTCCGTATTCGACTGCTTCGGGCGGGAGCGCCGCGAAAAGATGGTTCAGGAACAGGAGCTCGTCCTGTGCTTTCTCATCCGTTCCGCCGTTGTCTATGGTCGTCTGGATGATGTCGAAGACTTTGTTGATATCGTGCGATGGATATTCTTTTTCGAGCATTTAGAGAAAGCCTCCTGATGTTAACAAAAAAATAAATTTGAATTATTATATCAAACATAGTTTTCGGAAGAATACGAGGTTGGAATATAATGCCTGCATTTAAAAAGACGAATGCCATGCGGATGCTCGATAAAGCCGGCATCGACTACGAATACAAAGAGTATGAATACGATGAGAATGATCTGGACGGACATCATGTGGCCGAGTTCCTTGGCATTCCTTACGAGGAGGTCTTTAAGACGCTCGTCGCAGTAACGGATAAAGGCGAGTACCTTGTGTACTGCATCTGCGTTGATGATGAGATCGACCTCAAGAAAGCTGCCAGGCTTGCAGGCGAGAAGAGAGTCGAGATGATACATGTAAAGGAGCTTCTGGGTGTTACGGGTTATATCAGGGGCGGATGCTCTCCCATCGGCATGAAGAAGAAATACAGGACTTTCATAGATGAGATGATCGAGCTTGTTGACTGTGTCAGTGTGAGCGGCGGTCAGAGGGGACTTCAGATAAGACTTAAGCCTTCCGACCTTATCAGCTTCACGGAGGCAACGGTCGGCGACTTTGCGGTGAGAGAATGAATTGAAGTATAATGTCTGTCTGAAAGAATAATCAAGAAAGCGGCGCAATATGTTGGATAACAAGAAATTCACACTGGATGATCTGAAGAAGGATTCGAGGATCTATTTCATAGGGATCGGCGGCATATCGATGAACGGTCTTGCAAGGCTCGCAAAGGCTGCCGGATTCATTGCCGGAGGATCTGACAATCATCCGGGCGAGAGGACTGAGAAGCTCGAGGCCGAAGGAATAAAGATATACGACGAACAGGTCGCCGGTAATATTGACGATTTCAAACCTGATTATCTGGTGAAGACCGCCGCTATCCTTCCTCATAACGAAGAGGTCAGAAGGGCAGGGGAACTGGGCCTTCCGATACTGGACAGGGCGGAGTTCCTCGGTGCGTTCACCAGGACATACCGTCATGTTATCAATGTCTCCGGAACACACGGCAAGACTACTACCACATCAATGATCTCGCTCATGATGATCGAAGCCGGAGCAGATCCTACGGTTCATCTCGGAGCTGATCTGGATATCTTCGGAGGTACTGTCAGGACAGGGGCATCCGACCGCGGAGTGCTTGTTTCAGAGGCCTGTGAGTTCAACAGATCTTTTCTGAACTTCTCTTCGACGACGGCGGTCATTACGAATATCGATCACGATCATGTGGACTGCTATCCCACGATACAGGATGTCATTGATGTCTTTGCCGATTTTATCGGGCTGGTAAGCAGCGACGGCAACATCGTCGTATCAGGACATGACGCCAACATAGCGAAAGCGGTTGAGACAGCAAGGAAGGCATTTGCCGTTTCGGGAAGGAGCTTCCCCCGTGTCATAACATGCGCGACGGATGATGCCGTTTGCGAAGTATCAGGAAAGACTGCTGATTTCTTTGCAAGGGACATCAGGTTCATTGAAGGTCTGCCGTCATTTGAGATCGTTCATGACGGGGAATCTTTAGGAAGGGTCGATCTGCGTATACCCGGAACCCATAACATTGCAAATTCTCTCTGCGCGGCAGCTGCTGCGTACATGAACGGCGCTTCTCCCGAGAGTATCATTAAGGCACTCAACGGGTTCGGAGGCGCTGACGGAAGATATACGGTCAAGGGCAAATACAGAGGATGCGAAGTCGTAGCGGATTACGCTCACCATCCGACGGCTGCCAGGGCTACGATCGAGGCGGCGTCAAATATGCCCCACAACAATATCCTCGTGGTCTTTCAGCCTCTGACATATGACAGGACAAAGAAGCTTTTCAAAGATTATGTGTCAAGCCTTCTTCCATGCAGAAAGGTGCTCTTTGCAGAGATCTTCTCAGACCGTGAGATCAACATGCACGATATCTCCAGTAAGGATATCTGCGACGCGATAAACGAACAGGGCGGAGACGCTGAATTCTACGAGGACAGGGAAAAGCTCAGGGAGAGGATCGACGAGCTTATCGAGCCCGGTGATATCATCCTCATTCTCGGTCCTGAAGACATCAGGACTTTAGGCGACACACTTTGCCCCAAGGGTTGATACCGCATGAAGAAAAGGTCTGTCACGCCTCAGGAGGAATACACCGGTCAGGCTCCTGAACCGGTCAGAACGACAAGGGCCAGAAAGATATCCGCTAAAACCTGGATAGCTGCGGTTTTGTCGCTACTTATGAGCCTGGCACTCACAGGAATAAGCAATCTCGCATATCTTGATTCCGGAGAGAAAGAAAAGCTCGTCCTTTTCTACTGTGACAAGCGGTTCTTCCCATATGTTTCCATGAGCAATGCGTTATCTTCCGCCGGATTTGACTGCGATGTCATTGAGGTACAGGAGAATACCGGTCTTCCCGCTTCCGGTGAATACGGCATACCCGCGGAATATAAAGGAAAGAAGATCGTCGTTGCATCGTTCGGCAAAGATGCATTCAACATAATGGACGGGATAGCAAAGACAGATAACGCGGACGTTATAGGATACTGCCTCGTTAATCCCGAGCATCCGGGAAACGCGGCGCTCGAAGGATACGGACGCGATTATCCCGATAGTCCCGTTGCCATTTTCACCGGCGGCGAAAACACCGTCGAAAACGGTGAAGCGACCGGTGCTGCGCTGCTGTACGAAAGACTGTCCGGCGCGGATACCCTGTACGGAGTCCCGGCAGTCAGCGGAACGCTCATCAAGAGCCGGATATATATGACGCCTGACCTGAACAGGTACCTGTCGGTCTCGTCTCTTTCGCTCGGCCAGCATGTCATCCGCTATTCTCCTTTGTTCGAGACCGAATTTGCGAGATACCTTGGAGTCACGTACGGCAGCGGGATCTCTGATCTGCGGGCAACTGCGTGGTTCTCTCTGGCTCCGTTCACGGCTTTTGCCGCGCTCTGCTTTCTCGCGTTCTTTGTGTTCCTTATCCCGATCAGGGATTCCGACAAAGGCTCAAAGGAGCTGAAGGGCAGGGACAGCCTTGGAGGCATAATATGTTTCGGGCTTTCAGCCTGGATAGCTCTTACCATATGCGTCATGACCTTTATACCCGATGTTGCCGGATATGCCAGGTATGCAGCGGTTGCGTCACCTGTTGTCCTCACTGCGATCATGGCGCTCATGCGCTTGCCGTTCCTGCTCTCGAGGAAGACGCGGTTCAAGCGTGACAAGATGCAGAGGATCGCGATCCTGCTCCCGCTTGTCATGGCGGTTTGCGAGATCGCGCTCGTTGCGGGCGTCGTTAACGCATTTACTGACATAAGCGGGATAGATCAGGGTACGGTGAAGCTCGCGGCCGCGATGATAGTTTTTGTGGTATCGAGTCTTTCAGCGTATGTTCTTGCCAAGGCTGACAGGAAGTCCAGATTTGTGGGCGAGGGGCCGGCATCCTACTTTGGAGATCCCGTATACTTTATAGAGACTATGATCCCTCCGGCCGCATTCCTGGTCATCTCGATAACAGGTGCCAACGGCTTTGGAATATGTTATGCTTCACTGGCGCTTGCCTGCGGACTGATCCCTTTCGCGGCCGCGGTGACGATAAAGCGCGTCTCGGACTTTTTCGAGGCAACGGGAGTCACATACGGGATACTGATGGGGATCCTCGTGTATATAGCGCTTTAATACAATTGATTATTGACTTTCAGGCTGCATAGATGTTATTATACGCGGGTGACCGCATGCAACGGGCTCTTTAAACACGCTCGGAATTAGGCTCAAAGCCAATAAATAAGGGCGTTGCCTTGGGTAAAGCAGCGAGACTGGAAGAACAGGAGGAACGAACATGTACGCAGTTATCAAGACAGGCGGCAAGCAGTACAAAGTTTCTGTTGACGATGAGATCTTCGTCGAGAAGCTTGAAGGTGAGGCTGGCAGCCAGGTTACTTTCGAGGATGTACTTGCAGTTGCTGATGACAACGGTATCGTAGCAGGCGATGTCAAGGCTACAGTATCCGGTGAGATCGTAAAGCAGGGCAAGAACAAGAAGGTTATCGTCTCTAAGTACAAGGCTAAGAAGGGCTATCGCAGGAAGAATGGCCACAGACAGCCTTACACACGTGTACTTATCAAGGCTATCAACGTTTGATCCAGAGCGTGAAGATTTGTGATTTCCGTTATCGTCAGCAGGGAAGGTAACAGCATCCGGGCATTATATGTCAACGGTCATGCGGGTTATGCCGAATCCGGAAAGGACATCATCTGCAGCGGTGTATCGACACTTCTTTATACTGCGGCAAATGCTTTGGAAGATATTTGCGGTTACGACGGCGAATCTTTCTTCCGTATCAGCAATGAAGGCACGGCAGATGTCAATCTGAGGATAACGGTTCCGGATCAGGGAGACGATGAGACTAAGGACAGGGCTCAGGTAATAATGAGAACTTGTGAATTAGGACTTATCGGGATAGCAAGAGATTATAACAACGGTAAGAAAAAGTACGTAGAGATCATTAATTCTAGAGCACCGGAGGTGTAATTATGATTAAGTTTAATTTACAGCTCTTCGCACATAAGAAGGGAATGGGTTCCACCAAGAACGGCCGTGAATCCCAGTCCAAGAGATTAGGAGCGAAGAAAGGTGACGGACAGGCAGTTCTGGCCGGCAATATCCTTGTAAGACAGCGCGGAACAAAGATCCATCCCGGCACAAATGTCGGCATCGGTTCTGACGATACCCTTTTCGCTCTTGTTGACGGTACAGTCAAGTATGAGCGTATGGGCAAGGATAAGAAGCAGGTAAGCGTTTATCCTGTAGCTTGATCTAAGCTAAGGTAACTTAAGCGGTTTACGAAGAGCAGTCTGTCATTTTATGACGGCTGCTCTCTTTTTAAGGAAAAAGCCATGTTTATCGATCATGCAAAAATCTATGTTAAGGCAGGAGACGGCGGCGCCGGAGCTCTGAGCTTTCATACGGAGAAGTACATTACCAACGGCGGACCGGACGGCGGAGACGGCGGCAACGGCGGCAACGTTGTTTTCGTGGCTGCCAAGAATCTGTCGAGCCTTCAGAATTTCCGTTTTAAGCACAAGTTTGTTGCCGAGAACGGTGTCAAGGGCGGCAACCGCAAGATGTACGGACGCTGCGGCGAGGATCTTGAGGTCGGTGTTCCTGTTGGCACGGTCATCAAGAATGCCGATACGGGCGAGCTGATAGCGGATTTCACAGAAGATGGCCAGAAGGTCGTTGTCGCGCATGGCGGCAAGGGCGGTCTCGGAAACATGCACTATGCGAATTCCATCCGTCAGGCCCCGCAGTTCGCTACGCCGGGTACGCCCGGTGAGGAGCTCAACCTTTATGTCGAGCTCAAGCTTATCGCTGACTGCGGACTTGTCGGTTTCCCTAATGCCGGCAAATCAACGCTTTTATCAGTCCTTACAAGGGCGAAGCCGAAGATCGCTGATTATCCGTTTACGACACTCGAGCCTGTCCTTGGCGTTGTAACCAATGACGATTTCTCATATGTCATTGCCGATATACCCGGCATCATCGAGGATGCGCACGAGGGCGCAGGTCTCGGACATGATTTCTTAAGGCACATCGAGCGCACAAGACTTCTCGTGCACGTCGTTGACGTTTCCGGAAGCGAAGGCAGGGAACCGCTTGAGGATTTCAAAGCGATCAACCACGAGCTTGAAGAATTCAGCAGTGAACTGGCTTCAAGGCCCCAGATAGTTGTCGCAAACAAGAGCGACGCGGCAGATCCTGAAACCGTTGACAAATTCGTCAGCGGTGTAAAGGAACTCGGATATGAGGAAGTGTTCGTTGTATCGGCAGCGGGCCGCATCGGTTTGAAGGAGCTGGGTGACAAGATAACGGAGATGGTATCCAAGCTTCCGCCCACCGTCCTGCATGACGTTATCAGATCTGATGAGAAGACTTATAAGTTCGAGGAAGCGAAAAAGTACGATATCGGGATCGAAGACGGCGTTTATGTCGTCAGCGGAGCCTGGATCAAGAAGATATTCAATTCCACTAACTTTGAGGACACGGAATCGACGAACTTCTTCCAGAGGACACTCGAAGCAGCCGGAGTCTTTGAGGATCTGCGCAAAGCCGGCGTAAAAGAAGGGGATACGGTCAGGATAGAAGATCTCGAATTTGACTATTTTGACTAAATCCGGCCAGTTATTTACAAATTGTTAATCTTTCTGCTATGGTCACGCCTTGATGTTTAGTTAGTATTACAAGCGTAAGGTAGTCCTAAAGAGGTTTTGAGTTTGTGTTAAGAGGACCGCGGAACAGACCGCGGTCCTTTTTTATTGTAATAACCCTGTTTCATGTCGTAGAATAGTTTGGCTGACTGCTGCTTTTTCTTCGGAGGTTGAACATGATATACACGCTTACGCTTAATCCGGCGATTGACGCCAGTTCACATATTTCCAAACCTTTTGCGAAAGGCGGTCTGAACCGTATCTACAAGATCAGGCGTGATCCGGGCGGCAAGGGGATAAACGTTTCCAAGACTTTGAGAAACCTTGGAGAGCCGACATGCGCATGTTTCCTTTCGGGCGGCGCGGCAGGCAGGGAGCTCTACGATATGCTCGTTGAAGCGGATATCCAGTGCGTTTGCGCGGAGATCGGAACCGGCAATACCCGTACGAATCTCAAGATCACTGATTCAGATGGATATACGACGGAAATAAACGAAGAAGGTCCCGCTTTCGATTTTCAGGCGAGCGCGGCGATCAGGAAGAGACTGCTTGAGATGGCTACTCCCCATGACGTGGTCGTCATTTCCGGCAAGATACCGCCTTCTGCTCCAACGGATATTTACAGGACGATAATCAGGGAGATAGCTCACAGAGGAATAAAGGTAATACTGGATGCTTCCGGTGACGCTCTCGAAAACGGACTGCGCTCGGTTCCTTTTGCAGTCAAGCCCAATGCTGCCGAAGTCGGTATCAACGAGGATGTTGATTCCGCGATAAGAGTATGTTCCAGGATACTTTCGGTCGGTACATCCATTGCTTTGATCTCTCTCGGAGAAAAGGGCGCGGTTTATTGCGACAGGAGCGGTGTGATGATGTACGCGGAGGGGATGAAGATAGACGCAAGATGCACTACCGGCTGCGGTGACGCAATGACTGCCGGTCTTGCTTATGGTATCGCGAACAACCTTTCCGCTGAAGATACGGTAAGGATAGCATGTGCATGCGGTACGGCAGCGGCACTGACGGACGGAACACAGGCGCCTACTGCAGGATCTATCGCAGGTTTTGAGGACAAGATAAGGATCATACCGTTATAAAGACCGGCTGAATATTGTAATATCAGAACAATTGTTCTAGAATGACTCTACAGGAGTTCAAGATGTTTAAACTGGTATCTGATTATAAACCTTCAGGCGATCAGCCGCAGGCGATAGATGCTCTGGTCAGGGGCATCGAGAGCGGCAAGCGCTGCCAGACGCTTCTCGGTGTTACGGGTTCGGGCAAGACTTTCACCATGGCTAATGTCATCCAGCGCGTTCAGAGGCCAACGCTGGTACTTGCTCACAACAAGACGCTTGCGGGACAGCTTTACGCGGAGTTTAAGGAACTCTTTCCGGAGAATGCGGTAGAATACTTCATTTCATATTACGACTACTACCAGCCTGAAGCATATATCGCGGCTTCAGATACATATATCGAGAAGGATTCCTCGGTCAACGAGGAGATCGACCGTATGCGCCATGAGGCGACGAAGTCTCTCCTCACGCGTGATGATGTGATCATTGTCGCATCAGTATCATGCATCTACGGCATAGGTGAGAAGAGCGATTACATGTCTCTCGTGCTGAACCTTGAGACAGGTTTGGAGATCGCTCCGGAAGATGTTATCGGTCAGCTGATAAACATGCAGTACAACCGCAATGATTTCGCTCCGGAGAGAGGATCTTTCAGAGTCAAAGGAGATACCATTGATATCTGGACGCCTGATTCTGAGCACACGCTTACCAGGATCAGTTTTTTCGGAGATGAGATCGACAAGCTCAGTTATGTTAACAGCATTACCGGGAAGACCGAATTTACAAAGAACTATATCGAGATATTTCCGGCCTCCCATTACGCGACGGGCAGGGCTAAGCTCAACAGAGCGATAGACACGATCGAGATCGAACTTGAGGAAAGGCTCAAGGAACTTCGCGATCAGGGCGACATGATCGCCGCATACAGGCTCGAGCAGAGAACCAGATATGATATGGACATGCTGCGCGAGACGGGCTTCGTCAAGGGAATCGAGAACTATTCAAGACACATATCCGGAAGGGTGGCCGGCGAACCTCCGTGTACTCTCATGGACTTCTTCCCGGATGATTTCCTGATGTTCATCGATGAGTCACATCAGACGATACCCCAGGTCGGAGCGATGTATAACGGTGACAGGTCGAGGAAAGAGATGCTTGTCAAATACGGCTTCCGTCTTCCTTCGGCGTTCGATAACCGTCCGCTGAAGTTCCCTGAATTTGAGCAGAAGATGGGACAGACGGTATTCGTCAGTGCTACGCCCGCAGATTATGAGAAAGAGCACAGCGAGCAGACGGTAGAGCAGATGATAAGACCTACGGGACTCTTAGATCCCGAGATCTTCGTGCGTCCCGTCGAGGGCCAGATAGAAGATATACTTCACGAGCTGTCAGAGCAGAAGAAGCGCGGTGACAAGAGCCTTATTATGACGCTTACGAAGAAGATGTCGGAAGACCTTACCGAATTCCTCGAGAAGGAAGGCGTCAGGGTCACGTATCTCCACTCGGACATCAAGGCTGTCGAGAGAATGCAGATCCTGAACAAACTGCGTAATGACGAGGTCGACGTTATCGTAGGCATCAATCTCCTGAGGGAAGGCATCGATCTTCCGGAGGTATCATTGCTTATGATCCTCGATGCGGATAAGGAAGGTTTCCTGCGTTCTGAACGTTCGCTCATCCAGATCATCGGAAGATGCGCGCGTAATGAGCGCGGACGCGTAATCCTGTATGCGGATGAGGTAACTGATTCCATGATGAACGCTGTCGGCGAGACCAACAGAAGACGTTCTATCCAGAAGAAGTACAATGAGGATCACGGAATAACCCCGAAGACCGTAAAGAAGGCTGTGCGCGATGTTTTCGATATCGTTGCTGGCAGTGCGGAGAAAGCGTCTTCCGGATCTGCATCAGGCAAGCGCGGCGGTATAGATCCGGCACGTCTCATTAACGAGGGCGTGTCCGGCGGAACGGCGGAAGAGAATGAGAAGATGATCGCACAGCTGACGGTCGAGATGACTAATGCGGCCAAGAACCTCGAATTCGAGAAGGCGGCGGAGATCAGGGATATCATTATCGAACTCAAGGGGAAGAAATAATGGCTGACTTTTGTCATCTTCATCTTCATACCGAATACAGCCTTCTGGACGGCGCGATAAGGATAACCGAACTTGCGGACCGTCTGAAGGAGATGGGAATGACTTCGTGCGCCATCACCGATCACGGAGTCATGTACGGGGCCGTTTCTTTCTACAAGACTATGAAGGCGGCGGGGATCCATCCCATAATCGGATGCGAGGTATATGTCGCGCCTTCTTCCAGGTTCGACAAGGATCCAAATTCATATCAGCATGAGAGGTATTACCATCACCTTGTATTGCTTGCAAAGGATAACACCGGCCTTGTCCATCTGAACAAGCTTGTTTCAGCCGGTTTTACGGACGGCTTCTACAGAAGACCGAGGATCGACGAGGAACTCCTTGAGAAATATCATGAAGGACTCATCTGTCTTTCGGGATGCGTTGCGGGGAAACTCCCATGCATGATACAGGCGGGCGATATTGAAGGCGCGGTCAGATGCGCCGGGTATTATGACGAGCTCTTCGGAAGGGGCAATTACTACCTTGAGATCCAGGCGAATACGACGCCGGAGCAGGCAGTCGTGAATTCTGCGCTGATAAAGATATCGCGTGAGACGGGAATACCGCTCGCGGCGACCAATGACTGTCATTATCTGAAGCAGGAGGACGCCGAAGCGCAGGATATACTTCTTTGCATTTCAACAGCGGCGCGGATAGACGATGAGAACAGGATGAAGATGTCCTGCAACGAGTTCTATGTAAAATCCGAGACTGAGATGAGACGGTTCTTTTCTGAGATTCCCGATGCGATCGAGAATACTGGAAAGATCGCTGAGATGTGCAATGCGTCCTACGATTTCGATACCATTCATCTTCCTGTATATGAGGTTCCCGAAGGTTATGCGGGACATGCTGAGTATCTTTCCGATCTGACATATAAGGGGCTTGAGAGGCGGTTTGCGGTTACGCCTCCTACGGGCGATCCCGGGGACTACCGCAAGAGAGCCGAGTATGAGCTGTCGGTCATAAACAGCATGGGATATACGGACTACTATCTCATTGTCTGGGACTTCATCAATTATGCCAAGACGCATGAGGTCACGGTCGGTCCGGGAAGAGGTTCCGGTGCCGGTTCCCTTGTTGCTTACGCGATAGGGATCACGGATATCGACCCGATAAGATACGGACTGGTCTTCGAGAGATTCCTTAATTCCGAACGTGTATCGATGCCGGATTTCGACGTCGATTTCAACGATGAGAGAAGACAGATCGCTATTGATTATGTTACTGAGAAATACGGCCGGGAAAGAGTTGCACACGTCATCACTTTCGGCACGCTGGCAGCCAGGCAGGCGGTTAAGGACGTCGCAAGAGTGCTTAACATGCCGATCGCACAGAGCAACAAGATCACGAAGATGATCCCTTTCTCACCGGGAATGACGCTCAAGCAGGCGCTTGAGATAAGCACTGAATTCCGTGAATGCTATGAGACTGATCCCGAGGCGAGAAAGGTCGTTGATATGGCGATGCGTATCGAAGGACTGCCTAGGAACGCCGGAACGCATGCTGCGGGGATAATCATATCAGGAGCAGATATTACTGATATTGCACCGCTTTCCGTTAATGATGACACGGTCGTTGTTCAGTTCGCGAAAGCAGATGTCGAGAGCATAGGACTTCTTAAATTCGACTTTCTCGGCCTCAGGACGCTTACCGTACTTCAGGAAGCAAGGGAACTTGTAAAACAGAATTACGGGAAGGATATCGATCTTGAACGTATCCCTCTGGATGATCCGAACATATTCAAGATGATAAGCAGCGGCGATACAGTCGGTGTGTTCCAGCTTGAAAGCCGCGGCATGACTTCGTTCATGAAGCAGCTCGAACCGGAAAGCCTTGAAGATATCATCGCCGGCATTTCGCTATACAGGCCGGGGCCTATGGATCAGATACCGAAGTATGTAGATTGCAAGCATTATCCGTCGCACATCACATACGATCATCCGCTTCTCGAACCGATACTCAACGTTACCTACGGATGCGCGATCTATCAGGAACAGGTAATGCAGATAGTCAGGGATCTTGCGGGCTTCTCGATGGGACAGTCTGACAATATCAGACGTGCGATGAGCAAGAAGAAAAAATCCATAATGGAGAACTACAGACAGCTCTTTATGTATGGAGGAACAGATGACAAGGGAAGACAGATCGACGGCGCGGTAAAACGTGGTGTGCCTGAGAAAGTTGCCGCGAAGATCTTCGATGACGTTGCGGGCTTTGCCGGTTATGCGTTCAACAAGTCGCATGCCGCATGTTATGCGGTCGTCGGTTACTGGACGGCGTTTTTCAAATATTACTATCCGACTGAATTTATGGCCGCGAACATTAACTCGTTCAGGACTGAGCTTGCGCAGGCTTCCCATTACATCAGCTGCTGTCCTGACATGGGCATACAGGTGCTTCCTCCGGATATCAACAAGAGCCGTGAGAAGTTCACGACTGAAGGTGACAGGAAGATAAGGTTCGGAATGTCAGCCATAAAGAATGTAGGTGAGAGCGCCGTTCTGGACATCCTTGCCGACAGGGACAGGAACGGGCCTTACGGGTCCTTTGACGATTTTGTCATCAGGGCATCAAAGACCGGAGTCAAGCGCAATGTCGCAGAAGCACTGATCCTTGCTTCCTGCCTTGACTGTTTCGGACTTACGCGGGCGCAGATGGTTGCCTGCGTGCAGACCGAGCTCGATAAGCTTTCACAGTCGGCAGCCCGCAATATCGAAGGCCAGCTTTCGCTTTTCGATCTCGGAGGAGATGCCGGAAAGGACACAGGCATCTTCATTCCCGATATTGAAGAATACCCGCAGGAGACAAAACTCGGATTCGAGAAGGAAATGGTGGGTATATATATATCCGGGAACCCGCTTGCGCCATACCACGAGATAATATCCAAGCTTGTGACCTTTGATACGGCCGAGGCTGAGAATATAGCCGAACTTCACGGCGCAGAGGCTCTGGATGATAACCGTGAGGTTGTTATGTGCGGAATGGTCACATCAAAGAAGACCGGATACACGAAGAAAAAGAGCATGATCGCCACCATCGGGTGTGAAGATCTGACAGGACGTTTCGAGGTCCTGCTGTACGGGAAGAGCTTCGATACTTACAACAGGGTGGTAGAGAAGAACAAACCATACATCTTCATAGGCAGGAGGCAGATGAGGGAGGACAGCGGCCTTACCATGTTTGCTGATGCCTGTTACCTTTTGAGCAAAGATACCGACGTGGTCGGTAACGTTACGAGTGACCGTGCATATTCGGCAGCTGTCAGGGAATCAGGCGCAAGACAGGATAACGCCGGAAGAGTTCCCGAAAGAGCGGATAAAGCACGGGAATCCGGGCAGAACGTATCAGCGCAGGCTGCACCGGCACAGACCGGAAACACTGACAGACCACCTCAGTTCCTGATGATCAACTATTCCGGAAGTCCCGGTTCTGCAGGCTTCAACAGACTGCTGAATTTCCTGGCATATTTCCACGGGAACCTTCCGGTTGAAGTAAGATTCATGTCGGACGGGAGCGTTGCGAGACTTGATCCCGTATGTGACATAATGTTTGATGACGATGTCATTGAGAAACTTGAAGAACTTGTAGGTGAAGGGAACACTGAGATTATCCGGGAGGCTTAGTTATGGCTGAGAACGATTACGGAAGACTTAACGAGATCATCAGGGAATGCAGGCATATCGTGTTTTTCGGAGGGGCGGGAGTCTCGACCGAGAGCGGAATACCGGATTTCAGGAGCAAGGACGGCCTTTATAACCAGCATGACGTCAAGTTTGACAGATATTCGCCGGAGTACCTTCTGAGCATTGACTGCCTTGAAGATCACCCGGATGTCTTTTATGAATTCTACAGACAGAAGCTTGATACGAAGGATATCCGGCCGAACAGGGCGCATTATAAGCTTGCCGAGATGGAGAAGGCCGGAAAGCTTGACGGGATAATCACCCAGAACATAGACGGGCTGCATCAGCGCGCGGGAAGCAGGAATGTACAGGAAGTGCACGGGTCAACTTTGCGCAACTATTGCATGAAGTGCCATGAGAAGTATCCGTCTGACTTCATTTTCAAGAGCGAGGGACCTGTTCCCAAGTGTCCCAAGTGCGGGGGCATGGTAAGGCCTGACGTTACGCTTTACGGCGAAGGACTGCCGCAAACCGCGTGGATAGAATCCAAGAGACTGGTCTATAACGCTGACTGCCTCATTGTCGGAGGAACATCCCTGGTGGTGCAGCCTGCGGCATCTCTTGCTTATGACTTCCCCGGACGGTATCTGATAGTCATAAACAGGGACAGGACTGCCGCGGACAGGAATGCCGAGCTTGTTTTCCATGAGAGTATCAGCAAGGTCTTAGATGAGATCGAACTTGGTGTATAATCTATCTCGTAATTTTGTTTGTCCGGAGGATTATAAATGACCCGACTTCTATATGATGAGAGCAACCTGCCCGAGATATGCACGCTCAGGGCTAAGAATTATGACAACGCCGACAAGGACGCTGTAGAACCCATTAAGCGCGTCGGAGTACTGACGAGCGGCGGAGATGCTCCCGGAATGAACGCGGCTATCAGAGCTGTGGTAAGAGCCGGGATCAATGCCGGATTTGAGATGTACGGCGTTACCAGAGGATATCACGGTCTTTGGAAGGGCGAGATAATGAAGCTCGACGGAAGAAGCGTTTCCGAGACGCTCCAGCGCGGCGGAACATTCCTCATGACCGCCAGATCTCAGACCTTCATGACTGATCAGGGCGTTCTGAAGGGTGCCAGGATGATGGAAGCATATGAACTTGATGCCCTTGTCGTAATAGGCGGCGACGGTTCATACAAGGGCGCAAGGGCGCTCGCGAGGATCGGAATGCCGGTTATCGGTATTCCCGGTACTATCGACAACGATATATCGTCAACGGAATATACGATCGGCTTTGACACTTCGATGAATACAGCGATGCAGTGCATAGACAAGCTCAGGGATACGGCGTCTTCACACGAGCGCTGCAGCGTTATCGAGGTCATGGGAAGACATGCGGGCTGGATCGCTCTTAACGTAGGCATCGCTACAGGTGCAGAGAGCATCCTTATTCCCGAAGTTCCTTATGATTTCAATAAGGATGTCCTCAGAGTCATTCTGGACGGCCGCAATACAGGTAAGAAGCACTATATCGTAATCGTTGCTGAAGGCGTCGGCCATGCGGAAGAGATAGCCAAGCAGATCGAGGATGCTACCGGAATCGAATCACGTCCTACCATACTCGGACATCTCCAGAGAGGCGGTTCGCCTACATTGAGAGACAGGACGATGGCTTCCCTCATGGGGATCAGGGCTATTGACTGTCTTATTGAGAAGAGATTTAACAGACTTGTTTGCACAAAGAACGGAGAGATCTCCGATGTCGATATCGAAGCAGGTCTTGAAATGACCAAGACCATTACGCCCGATATCATTGCAAACGCCAAGAGACTGGGCTGATAACCCCGGATCGGTTTCAGACCGGCAGAAAGGACGGCATAAGCCGCCAATTATCATATGTACGAATATCTGACGACAGATGAAGAACTTGAACGCCGCATGATACGCGGAAGGGTGCTGTCGACCCTTGAGTTCAACAAGATAAGGGACAAAGTCACGGCGAAGGCTATGACTGCGTACGGCAAGAAGATCTGCGAAGACATGGCTCCGTGCACCGATTATGCTTATGTCGAGGAGAACCTCGCATGGACGTCGGAGGCTATGACTCACATCGTGAGGTTCGGTTGTCTGCCGCTCGGAGGTTTCCGCGATCTTACTGAATCGATCTCATATGCTGAAGCGGGAGGAACGCTTTCATGCTCTCAGCTTCTGGCAGTCGCATCATTCCTGAGAAGCGCCGGCGGGATCAGGGATGCGCTTTCAAAGGCGCGTTCTGCAGGTTCGCCGTTTGTCGATGAGACCGAGCCTCATATCGTAAAGGCTATAGAGGAAACGGGAACGGATGACAGGCTTCTCAGCGCCATCGATGAAGCGATCCTTGGCGAGAACGAGGTCTCAGACCGCGCCAGCAGGACACTTGCAGAGATAAGACGTGAGAAGAAGAGCACGGCTTCCGGAATCAGGTCACTTCTTGAACGCGTGATCGAGAACGGCGGAGACATGCTTCAGGAAAACATAATCACCATCCGCGAGAACAGATACTGCATTCCCGTAAAGGCCGATTTCAAAGGCAGGATAGAAGGTATTGTCCATGGCGCATCCGCTACCGGTCAGACTCTCTTTGTTGAGCCGATGAGCGTAGTCGAGGCAAATAACAGGATATCCGAGCTCAATGCGCAGGAGGAAGCCGAGATCTTAAGGATACTGGGCGAACTTACCGCCGGTGTCCTTTCGGACAAGGAGATCTTCGTTAACGATATAGCACTTGTCACAAAGCTTGATTATGCGTTTGCCAAGGGCAAATACGGGATCGAGACCGAAAGCGTCTGTGCAAAACTCAACCGTAACGGCGTTATCTCATTGAGGAAAGCCAGACATCCGCTTATCGACAGGGATAAGGTCGTACCCGTCAACATCGAAATAGGCGATAAGTACAATACGCTTGTTGTTACGGGACCGAACACGGGAGGTAAGACTGTATCGCTTAAGACTTGCGGACTGCTTGCCCTTATGACGATGTCGGGACTTGCCGTTCCTGCGGGTGACGGAAGCGAAGTGTGTGTCTATGACAGAGTACTCGCCGATATCGGTGATGAACAGAGCATCGAGCAGAGCCTTTCGACATTCTCCGCGCACATTTCGAACATCGTGTTTATCCTGAAGAATATAAGGGGAGTATCGCTGGTGCTTCTGGATGAGCTCGGTTCGGGAACCGATCCTGCGGAAGGCGCCGCGCTTGCGGTTGCCATCATTGACGAGCTGCGTTCCAGGAATTGCATCACTATGGCTACGACGCATTACAAAGAATTGAAGAGTTATGCTGTCGAGACAGAGGGTGTAATGAACGCTTCATGCGAATTCGATACCGAGACACTTGCTCCGACTTACAGACTTATCATAGGCAGACCGGGTTCTTCCAATGCGTTTGTCATTTCAAAGCGTCTGGGCCTTCCCGAACGCGTACTCAATAATGCCAAGAGCAATCTTTCTACTGAAGAGATAGCATACGAGACTTTGCTTGCTAAGGCGGAACAGGATGCGAAGGCGGCTGCCGACGCTCTGAAGGAGAATGAACGGCTCAAGAACGAACTGTCTGCTGCTGCGAAAGCTCTCGAAGAAGAGAAGACCGCGTTGAAGCAATCGAAGACCAGGATACTTAACGAGTCCAGAAACGAGCAGAAAGCACTCCTTCAGGACCGTGAAGAAATGATAGACAACATGATACGCGACTTCCGCAAGAAGAGCGATTCCATGGACAGGCAGGAGACTCTTGCCGAGATGGAGAAGATACGCCGCCGTCTCAGAGCGGGTATCAAGGATCTGTCCGATGATTCGGAAGATGAGAACAATCCGGAGGCGGTTTTGAGCGGCGAGCCCGTAAAGGACGTCGTTGCGGGCGAGCTTTACTATGTCCCGTCATTCAATGTGACCGGAACCGCACAGTCGGGCGTATCGAAGAGCGGCAGAGTCACTATACGCGCCGGAGCGATGTCTTATACGGTCAAGATGTCCGATCTGCGGATGCCTACCAGAGAGCAGCGCGGTAATTTCGAAGGCGGAAAGAAGAATGTTCTCAAAAAGAAAGGTCCTTCAAAGATCGCTGTTGCCAGATTCGAGGCTTCTGCTAAAACAAAGTCCGAGCTTATGCTCATAGGAATGACAACAGCCGAGGCTGAATCGGCTCTTATCAGATATCTTGAGAACTGTTCGATGTCGGGTATCAAGGATATCAGGATCGTACACGGGAAGGGTACCGGAGCATTGAGGATGTGCGTTCAGGATGTTCTTTCCAGAGATGACAGGGTGGAATCTTACCGCGCAGGTGAACAGGGCGAAGGCGACAGCGGAGTTACCGTCGCCAAGCTCAGATAACAAAGGTGGTTTTCTATGGCGGAAAATGAATGTGGAGATATCAAGACAACAGGCAAGAAGAAAGTCCGTAACGGATATTTCTTCCTGTCGTTCGTTCCTTTCGGGATACTGCTTGCAGTTCAGTCCGTGGCTACTTTGCCCGGAATGATCATGTCGATCGTCGAGATCGAAAAAGAGAATCTCGGTTACGAAATGAATGTCCTGATGGAAGTCTTCAACAAGAAGCATGCTCTTCCCGGATATCTGGCATACTGTGTGATCAGCCTGGCTATCTTTATCCCGTGGTATTACAAAGCGATTGTAAAGCACGGTGCGAAGGTCAGATACAAGCGCGCATTGGGCGTGAAGCCTGTGCTGAAGACACTTGCGCTTATGCTGAGCCTGTATTTCGTTATTACAGGAGCCTTTGTTCTTGCTGAAATGTTCGTGCCGAGAGTCATATCAGAGTATAACGAGATGATGAAGATGACGTCTCTCGGGATCAATCTGCTCCTTACGGTCTTATACGGATACATATTGGGACCCATTACCGAAGAGCTTTGTTTCAGGGGCGTGATGTACGGATTCCTCGAGAAGTCAGGGATCAATCACATGCTGGCTATCTTCGTTCAGGCGGCGCTTTTCGCCATCATGCACATGAATCTCGTCCAGGGGATCTATGCGTTTGGCCTCGGAATGATACTCGGTTATCTGAGATACAAATACAAGACGGTCTTCATGACTATTGGAGCGCATATGATGTTCAATTTCCTGGGGATCTTCGTTGAGCAGTTGATCGGGGAATCCGGAGTATCCGATGTCCTGAAGATCGTGGTCGGCGCTGTAGGACTGGTTGCGGCAGTGGTATTGATGATCTTTACGGTCAAGGACAAGGAGTCTTATGCCGCGGAACAGGCCGAACCTCAGACTATTTCCTGAGATTTTTCTTAAGTGCCGAGAAAGACTCGTCGCTGATCACATGCTCGATGCGGCACGCATCTTTGTCGGCGGTCGCGGGATCAACACCGATATCTGCGAGGTATTTCGAGATCACGACATGGCGTTCGTAGATCTTGTCTGCAATCTCACGTCCCGAACCGGTCAGTGTTATGTAACCCGATCCGTCTATGGAGATATATCCCGCATTGCGCAGGATACCCATCGCACGTGAGATACTGGGCTTTGAATATTGCAGATGACGGGCGATATCAAGGGAACGGACATGTTCAAGTTGCTGTGAAAGGACAAGGATCGTCTCCAGATACATTTCGCCGGATTCTTTAAGTTCCATATTGCCACCTGCCTTATATATTTTCAGCCTTTAGATTGATAGAATACAACATAATGCGTGATGAGTGAATTCAGGATCGCTGCTACAGGGTATTTTTTATGATCGACCGGATTGTCCAAAACATCTTTTCTATCGTGATCGTGCTTATTGTCGCGGTGCTTTTCGTATTGGCCGTTATAAGCCTGATCAGGAACAGAAAGAAGGATAAAAGGTGTTCCTGCGGCTGCGAAGGGTGTATTTATTTCTCTGACTGCAAGAAGGCCGTGACAAAAGATCCCGGCATCGAAAAGTAAACCTTCGACTTTCAAATTGTGGTAAAAGCCCTATTAGTGTAAAATAATCCATATGCGCAAATATGGAGGGGCTGTTTGGTGAAAAGCGAAGAAGAAATAATGTCTGAAGCGCTTGTAAGGATCTTCGAGAACGTGGTCCTTACTGAAGGCAAATCACTTCGGGCCGGTTATTTTTCGGATCTTTCAATTGCGGAGATGCATACCCTTACTGCGATCGGTCCATATGAATCCAGAACAATGACAAAGACTGCCGAGGATCTCGGTATAACCACCGGCACACTTACTGTCGCGATAGACAGGCTCGTCAAGAAGGGCTATGTGATCAGGCAGCGTGATACCAATGACAAACGTGTTGTAAGAATAAGCCTTACGAGGAACGGAAAGCTCGCATGCAGGATGAACAGCAAGTTCCACAGAGTTCTTGCAAAGCATATCCTGAGCGGATATAACGAGGAAGACAGACAGCATCTTCTGACATTGGTTAACGAAGTTGACGTATATGTTGCAAAACAGCTCAGAAGATACGACGGCGCGGACAATGTCAGAAAGACGGCAATGGAAGTCGCCAAGGACAGCGAGAAGGAGAATAATGATCATGGGAAGCAGCAAGAATCCTGATTCCGGGCGTGAACAGATCTACGATGAAGTCATACAGATCCTGAGTGCTGACCTTGAGGTCCCCGCGGATGAAGTCGAGAGCGACATGGATCTCTATGAGGAGCTTCATTTTGATTCGCTCCAGCTTTACGCGTTCGTTATAGATCTTGAAGAGAAGTACGATATCAAGCTTCCTGACGAGATGCTCGATCAGATGAAGACGGTAAATGACATAGTCACCCTCATAATGCAGCTTACGGAAGGAAAATGACAGTTTTCACCAGGAAAGTTTTCATAGTAAACAGCAGGGCGAACGCAAGCGGGATGGAGATCTTCAACGCGGCGGCAGCGAGGTTTTCCGATGAGCATATGTCAGATTGCGAAGTCCGGTACACGGAGCATGCGGGCCATGCTTCCGAGATCGCCGGGGAGATCCTTAGGGAAGATGACGGCAGGACGCTTGTCATAGCATGCGGCGGAGACGGCACGATCCACGAGATAGCGAATGTACTGGCAGAGAGCAGCCTTCCGATGGCGATAATCCCTTTGGGAACAGGAAATGATTTTGCGCGTTCCGTTATGGATGAGCGGCACAGGAACAACTGTGAATACTGCGTCAGTGAGATCACCAAGAATGACTTTACCGTAAGGAAGATAGATCTGATAAAGGTTGAGTCTTTTGATGCGCACGGCAATCTGCTCCCTCAGGATTCCGCGTGGTGCAATAACGTTGCTTCCATAGGACTTGATACTGAAGTTCAGCTCAACGCGAAAACAAGGGTGTTAAGGCATCCGAAATCAGCACTCATACGTAAGACATCTTATCCGCTTTCTGCTTTGGGAGCGATTTTCGGAAACCGGAAGTTCGAGTTCAGATTCGAATGTGCGCGCGGAAACGATGCTCCCGATTTTGCCACAAAGTCGGAATTTACCCTTATAAGCGTGTGCAACGGCTCTTATTACGGCAACGGATTCTGTCCTGCTCCGAAGGCTTCTTTGAGCGACGGCCTGCTGGATGTGTGCGCGGTGGGCGGCGTAAACCTCCCGAGAGCTCTGTATCTGCTCTCAAAGTACAAGAAGGGACTTCACGAGGGTAAGAAGGACGTCGACTGCTTCAGAACGACTGAAATAACCATCGAGGCGACCGGATACCGTGATCTGAACGGAAATTACGACGGAGAGGATTTCTCGGGACGCAAGGTGAAGTTCACTTGCGTGAAAGATGCTCTTAATCTCGCATTTTACGATTGATTTTTTCTTCTTATGCTATAATTATCTATTAAGAAAGCAATAAGAAGGATACTCCTTTGACGATAACCAATTCTGACATATTAAAGAACTACGCCGCTTACGGCGTCGGAACGCGTGTGCTGGGCCTTGCCGCCAAGGCGGAAGATGCTTTGACTGAAGCTTACGGCAGGATAAGCGACGTAACCGCATATAACCAGCTCAAGGTCCTCGATGCATTCAGACAGGAGAAGTTCTCCGATGTCCATATGGGCCAGACTACCGGTTACGGTTATGATGATATCGGCAGGGAGAAGATAGAGAATATCTTTGCCCGCGTATTTGGCGCCGAGAAGGCATATGTCAGGCTTCAGATAAGTTCCGGTACACAGTCCATAGCCGCAATGCTGTGGGCGGTATTAAGGCCCGGAGACGAGATGCTGTCCGTAACAGGCCGCCCTTACGATACCCTCATGTCAACCATCGGCATCGACAGCGGTGCCAACGACATGTCTCTGGTCTCATACGGGATCAGTTATAAGCAGGTTGAGCTGAAACCTTCAGGCGATCCTGATCTTGAGGCGATAAAGGCCGCGATAACCGATAAGACAAAGATGGTATTTATCCAGAAGTCCAGAGGCTACACCGGAAGAAGGGCACTGCTTAACAGCGACATCAAGAAGATCGCCGAGTGCGCGAAGCAGGTCAAGCCGGACGTCATCATTGCGGTTGACAACTGCTATGGCGAATTCACGGAGACGACCGAGCCGACACAGAACGGCGCTGATATCATGGCGGGATCCCTCATAAAGAATCCCGGCGGCGGAATATGCAAGACCGGCGGATATATTGCCGGCAGAGCCGATCTCGTCGAGAATGCGGCAAGACATCTTACGACAACAGGTCTCGGAAGCGAGGTCGGTCCCACGTTAGGTCTCAACGGAATGATAGCCAGAGGACTGTTTACGGCGCCTCAATGCGTCGGTGAATGCCTCGCAGGAGCTGTTTTCGCCGCTAAACTTTTCGAGCTCGCAGGATATGCCACCAGCCCTTCGGCAGAAGAGCCCAGAGGCGATATCGTCCAGACTCTTACTTTCGGCGATCCGGAAAAGATGAAGAAATTCGTCGGAGCTATACAGTCATGTGCTCCGGTAGATTCGTATGTTACTCCTGAACCTTGGGATATGCCGGGTTATCAGGATCAGGTGATCATGGCCGCGGGCGCTTTTGTTCAGGGCGCAACGACCGAGCTCTCATGTGACGGCCCGATGAAACCGCCTTTCATCGCATACATGCAGGGCGGCCTTGCCCGTGAGCAGGTAAAGCTTGCATGCATGCTTGCGCTGGAGGAATGATCTATGCCTGACGACAGAAGAAAGAACAATCCTTCACAGAACGGCGGAAATAAAAATAAGAAAGCCGTGAATTCAGGCAGACAGCCTTCCGGAAAGCCTGTCAGCAACGGCGGCAATGTTCCCGCAAACGGTGTCAAGAGACCGGCAGCGTCTTCTCAGGGCTACAGGAAAGCTAACTCCGGTGTCCCTCAGGCAAACGGGCAGCAAAGACCGGTGAACGGCGCGAAGCAAGCTGTCAGAGCAGGTCAGACCGCTCCCGAAAGGCGTGCGGATGCTTCGTCTGCGGAACATGCTCCCGAGCAGCGTACGGCTCCTGTCAACGGACAGCAGGTGCGTCAGGATCCTTCACGCCGCATGAATACGGCAGACCGTCAGAGAAAGCCTCAGCAGAAGATTCAGCAGAAGCCGCAGCAGAAGCCGCAGCAGAAGCCGCAGCAGAAG
>X424_Quagga__coassemble_25_pt1 | contig 26722 bp, 29 predicted proteins | sample X424_Quagga__metabat2_low_PE_008 | metagenome-assembled genome bin X424_Quagga | reverse complement strand
TCTCGAGCTTGAATACCGCGAGGTCAAGATAGTCAATTTCTTCATGGTGATAGGGCTTATCGGCGCACTCACGTTTAGGATCCTGAATCTTGAGACGGGATTCTATTTCTATATTTCGGCAAACGGCATTTATTACCGCGGTCCCCTGCATCTGCTGTCCTATCTTTATGCTTACGCCGCCATTGTAATGACCTTGTTTCTGGTCTTCATTTCCAGAAAGAAATTCAGGCTGTACCAGGTCCTGATATTATACGCATACGCGTTTTTCCCGCTCGTCGCAGGTCTTCTCGCCGCAAACACATACGGACTTCAGATAACCAGCCCCGTGATAATGCTCGTACTGCTCCTGATGTACTGTGTGCTGAATGTCAAACAAAGCCGTGAACGTTCCATCTACGAGAACGAACTCCTGACGGCAACATCTATCCAGGAAGGCGTCCTTCCGCATGTCTTCCCTCCGTACCCCGAGAGGACTGAATTCGATCTTCACGCATCAATGAATCCCGCCAAAGAGGTCGGAGGAGATTTCTACGATTACTACATGCCGGATGACGATCATCTGGTGATAACGATAGCTGATGTTTCCGGCAAGGGTATCCCGGCGGCCCTCATGATGATGGTTACGAAGACGCTCATCAAAAGCCACGGACTTGCAGACTGCGCCGACACATCCAGGATCCTTTCTTCGGTGAACGATCAGTTCTGCGAGAACAACGAGCTCGACATGTTCGTCACGGTCTTCCTCGGAGTTCTCACGCTGTCCACGGGCGAATTCAGATATACGAATGCCGGTCACGAATACCCTGCCATCAGCCGTAACGGGAACAAGTTCGAGCTGATAAAGGAACACCATTCCCCTCCGCTTGGATGCATGGAAGGCATTGTCTATAAAGAACATAAGATAACGTTGTATCCCGGTGATATCATATACGTATATACTGATGGTGTAACCGAAGCGAATGACAGCGACCACGGATTCTACGGGGAGATACGGCTGATCAGCGCGCTAAATCAACCTTTTAACGGTGAGATGGCGAAGCTCGACGAGAATGTGAGCAACAGCATCGCCAATTTCTCCGGCAAAGCAGAACAATTCGATGACATAACAATGCTCAGTTTGAAGTATAATGGTAGCAAAGAATCAGGAAAGGCAAGAAACGAAATGAAAGAACTAAAAGTAAAAGCCGACATTTCAGAACTCGACAGTGTCTTGTCTTTTGCCGATTCCATCCTTGAATCGATGGACTGCAGCATGAAGTCGCAGATGCAGATCGATGTCGCTATCGAAGAGATCTTCGTAAACATCGCTCACTACGCATACCCTTCCGGGGATGGTGATGCGGTCATCAACATTGTGACAGACGACGCTTCGGGAACCGTCAGCATTACTTTCATCGATCGGGGAACACCTTACAATCCGCTCGAGAACTCAGATCCGGATATCACCCTTTCAGCTGACGAAAGACCTATCGGAGGTCTCGGGATCTTTATGGTCAAGAAGAGCATGGACGATGTCTCTTATGAATATAAGGACGATCAGAACAGGCTGACCATAAAGAAGAGCATTAAATAGTTATTAAAACAGTGAATAACATATCAGGAGGAATTAGTATGTTAAACATCATTAAGAACTCAAACGGCAGCGACCTTAAGTTCATTCTCGAGGGCAGGCTCGACACCACGACTGCTCCTCAGCTCGAAGCTGAACTCAACAATTCGATCAGCGGAGTTACTGCTCTGAAGTTCGATTTTGAGAAACTCGACTATATCTCCAGTGCCGGATTGAGAGTTCTCCTTTCATCACAGAAGACAATGAACAAGCAGGGAACAATGGTTATTTCCAACGTTTCTCCTGAAGTCAAGGAGATCTTCGACGTAACAGGTTTCTCTGATATCCTTACGATCCAGTAATCCTGATACAACGCATTGAATCTGCAGAGTACATCTGCGCCATTGGCGCGGATGTGCTTTTATTGAACGGACAAAAACGCGCAAGCTGTAAGGAAGCCCTTCCGGGCATGGTCAATCCTCCGACCGGATGTGTTATCACTTCGCCTTCAGCTTGGATGCCGTGTTGATTATCACGACGCATCCCGGTTTGACGCGCTTCATCAATTTGAGCATCGTGCTTTTCGGGATCGAGACGCAGCCTGATGTGTATTTGGTATTTCCCGTGCAATGGAGAAATATCGCGGAGCCTTTTCCGGCAACGCATTCCTTGTTGAAACTGATGTTAAGGCAATACTGATACGCCTTCTTATAATCTATCAGATGCTCGCTTTTCTTCTTATCAAGCTTGGGATAGTCCTTAATGCTGACCATCTTGTTATACTGCATCCCTTTTCGCTGGTCGCCTGACCAGTAAAGGTCTTTGGTGACCTTTGTATATCCCAGTGCGCATCCGGGGTCGCTTGCTATTCCGAAAGCCTTATTGAAGGTATAGACTCCGATCGGTGTCTTCTTGCAGCCTTCTTTTCTGTTTTTGTCGGCAACCAGTCCATATCTTCCGACCAGCCCCTTCACCGAAAATATCTGAATCCAGTTTCCGTCCTTATCACGCTCATGCATAGAGACTTTGGCTGTCGATTTGTTCATGCCGTCTCCTGCAACGATGACGAGCTGATCGTTCTTGCTGTTCTTGGCCTGTGAAAGATTCCTTACCCATTGTGGCGAAAGATTCTCGGGAGCAGCGGACTTGGAAGCGGCCTTCGTCGCAGTAGCTTCAGTCGTTGTCGTTGTCGTTGTCGTTGTCGTCGCCGCCGTCGTGGTCTCCGTAACGTCGGCTTCAGTCGTTGTGCTTGCCTCTTCCTCTGATCCGTTATCAGTTTCTGATCCGGAAGAAGTCTCTGTTTCCTTTATGATCTCCGTTTCCGTCACTGATTCGGATACAGTTTCCGAAGTCATTTCCGTCGGGGATGTGCTTTCGGCTGTCATTTCGGTAATCATGGAAGCTTCCTTATTCGCAGTATTACAGGATGTCATGCCTGAAAGAACGCTGATAACAACCGCCAAAGCCAGTAATCTTAATGCCTTCTTCCGCATGATCCTTTCCCTCTCCTTATGATCCGGCCGTCCGCAGGAACGTCCTGTCAGAAACTAATAATAGCAAGGCGAAAATCAAGTCGCAATCCTTCCGTATTACTGTACCTTTGCTGATATTCTGTCGGCCAAAGCCGGATTCACGGATTTTTCACGCGAAGGGGCATTTTCGTGCCGAAAATCGTGAATTATGGCGAATATTCACGTAAGATTCACGAAACAGGTCGTTTTCGTGAAAGTTTCGTGAATCTTGGCATTTCGTAAAAAGTGAATCGTACGGGACACGCTCTGCAATGCTTTAAGAGGCAATGATGATCGTGCATTATACTGAGTGCTGCAGCGAAAAGATTCAGGTCATATTAAAAGGACTGACTCCTCGCCGGGCAAGGAATCAGTCCCTGTATTCATTTTAATCTCGTCCAACGAAGCGGTCTTACCCAACTTCTTTGAGGACGGTCATTACATGCGCCGTGAAGCTTTTGATCAGGCTCCGTGATAGGTTTCTGTGATCTCCTTGCATGCTTCAACGAAATCAACATTGAGCTTTCTCAAACGGAAAGACATGTGACGGAGAATGAGTCTGATCTTCTCAGGGCATGTCGTGATAAGCTTCTGAAGGTCATCCGGAGTGATGCTCTCAACGACTGCTTCGCCGGAATCGACAATAGCGGTTGCGGCTCTGGGGTCTTCGGATATGATGCCCATCTCGCCGAAGAAGGAAACGGCATCGAGTTCCTGGAGCTTGAGCTCTTCCTTGGAGCGGTAATTGCTGACAATGCTTACATTACCGTTGTGGAGGATATACATGCAGTTCTCGACCTTGCCTTCCTTGAAGATAAAGGTTCCTCTGCTGTAGCTCTTGAGATCACCGGTCTTGTCATCCTTGAGCTTATCGAACTCAGCGCGCAGTGCTTCGCCGTCAGGCTCACTGATCTTGTTCTTGTTGATCTGATATGTGTCGATATGCTTCTTGATCTTGGAGAACAGAGACTGCTTCTTCGCCTCATCGGACTCCTTAAGCTGCTTCAAGAGGACCTGTGATTCAGCATAATCAGCTGCCATTGCCTGGATCCTGTTTCCAAGATGCTTCATGAGTTCGATTATCTGATCGGGGCTCTCTTTGAAATATTTTGTCATCTCACTCTCGGGGATCTCAACAACAGTAACCGCAGACTCGGCAATTACAGTTGCGCTTCTCGGAGATGCCTCAAGGATCGCCATCTCGCCAAAGAATTCACCCGGATTGAGGAAACCGAGCCTGAACGGATTCTTCTTCGTGTAATCCGCGTAGACTCCTACCTTGCCGTCCAAAAGCTTGAAGAAGCTGTTGCCGACATCTCCCTCTTTCATGATAACTTCGCCTCTTTTGAATGTCTTTTCAGCCCAACTCATAAGTAAGCCCCTTTCTGTTATATAGAAATAAAAACAATCTAAAAAAATAATAACATATCCAAAGAAAACATTGTATCGAAATTGTGTTCTTACTTTTCGATACAATACACAAGTCAATTACCGGCAAGATACTCCTGTTCCGTGTGCGAGACCAGTCTGTCGCCCTCGTATCTGAACTTCATCGTGAAAAAGCGGCGCGGCTGTCTCCTGAACAGATAATCAAACATGATCTTATCACCTTCCCATACCGGGAGCTCGCAGATCTTTTCGAGCGGGACCCATGAAAGTTCCCCCTCATCGCATTCTTTCTCAGGGACTTCAAAGTCCCCGGGCACTGATGCCGTAAAGACATGCATGTATTCGCTTTCGTATTCCGAAGACAGGAATGTGACGATGCCCCTGTATTCAAAGTCCTCGAGATCGTTCCGCGTGATCCCGCTCTCCTCTTTGAGTTCTCTCAAAGCGCATTCTTCAGGAGTCTCGTCGGTCTCGAAATGGCCTCCGATGCCGAGCCACTTGTCCAGGTTCATGTCTCCCTTGCGCGTCTTGCGGATAAAGAGACAGTGATCCCCGCGGGTTATATATATCAATGTGGTGAGATTGGACAGACGCATACCGGGTGCCGTCTGCAGACTGCTCAAACAGTCTCTTCCGCGACCTCTCCTTCACTCCGGAACTTGCCGTTAGCATTCGCTATTCGGTAATTGACACGGTAGATAACGTACGACGATACGTCTATCTTGAAGGTCTCGCAGATCGCGCAATATTTGTCTGCCAGCGTAACGAGAACGCTCTCGCGGTGCTTCGGCGGCAAAAAGGTAAGCGGGTACATATGCTTGCTGATAATGTCCTTCTCAACCTCGTTAAGTCCGAAATCCCTGTCGGCGTTTATGCAGGCGGTACGCGCATGCGTGAATCCGTGAATGTTATGGCCGGGAATAGACTTGTCATGCCAGTCGTAAAGGAAATAATCATGAAGAAGGGCAGCTCTTACAAGGCTGTCCTTATCAAACTCGACTTTGAATCTCTTCTCGAAATAATGAGCCATGAGCAGTGAGAACTTGGCAACTGATACACAGTGTTCATACACGGATGTCTTTCCGTGCTGCTTAAAGTTCTTCATTTGCTGTATCTTGGGATCTAAAAGGATATCGCTGCCACGGGTAAAAAGCTCCTTGGCAAGCTTATATTCGGTGATTTGCTTAGGTGTTGAACTCAACTTAATGCACTCGTCCTTTCAGATTTCAGGGTTATTATAATCCAAAACGGAGCGCATTTACACAACAATTTTCGGAGACGTTACAGCTGATATTTCTTCCTTATCCTCAAGTCCCACCAGATCTTCCAGGTGTCCGTAAACATCTTCCAGACATCCTTGAATTTGATCCTGCCGAATGACTCGCCTCTTGTGAAATTAAGCTCGACAGGCATTTCAACGAGCTTGGCGCCGCACTTGTTGGCAAGAGCCAGCAGCTCAATGTCGAAAGCGAAGCCGTCGACCTTTCTTAACGGTGCGATCTTCCTTATCAGGTCACCCTTGTAGAGCTTGATCCCTGTCTGGGTATCATGGCACTTAAGTCCGAAAAGGACCTTGAGCATGATGTAGTAGCATATCGAAAAGACCTTCCTGGCAAAGGGATACTCGAGCTTGGAGTCCTTATGCATCTTGGAACCGATGACTATGTCCGCGTCTGCGTCATTCATGGCCTTGACGTATCCTGCAAACATGTCCGGATTGAGATCAAGATCCGCATCAATGAAGCCGACTATATCGCCGCGGCTGTTCTTGATACCCCATGTGACAGCGCCGCCCTTGCCGCGGTTGACCTCGTAGCCGCAGTCACGGATATGCTGATTACCGGCAGCTGCGCGTGCAACCTCGGCGCCGGTATTGTCTTTGCTGCCGTCATTGACCGCAACGATCTCATAATCCGGAGTGATACCGGAGACCGCCTTATCAATTATCAGCAGATTGTCATAGATATGTTCGCCTTCGTTATAGGCCGGTACTACGATGCTTAACATTGCTACCTCACAGATCTTTATCAGAAACGGCCGCCACCGCCGCCGGAGAATCCTCCGCCGCCACCGCCGCCTCCGCCGCCGGAGGAGCCTCCGCCACCGCCGCCGGAAGATGATTCATAGCGAACAACGGTCTGTCTGATGAATTTGTCCTCTCCGGTGATCTGACCGGGGGTCTTTATCCTATACGTATTTGCAGAGGGAACCGGATCGAGCTTCCTTGTAGGAGTAGCTGTCTTTGTAATGAACCATGCTGCAAGTAAAGGAACAAGTATCGTGAACAGAATGATGGCGCCGTATCCTTCATAGTTGTATGCATCAAGCTTATCCAGAATATTGATTATCGCTTTGCCGTATTCGCCTCTTCCCAGTATTTCCTTGTTCTTGTAGAAAAGACTCGAACACTCGTCGTCACTTACGGCAAAATGAGCAGTTCCGTATGTATAAAGCCAGAAGAAACGCTGGCCGTCCTTATCGATGGTGAGATCGACAAGGATACATATGCCGGAATTGTTCTGAAGCGGGATCGTATTGACGTTTCTCATGTAGTATTCGCCGGCGTACCTCTTGCAATCCTCATCCGAATTGCTGTAACTGTCGCCCTTATTGCGTGTGGTCACGACCACTACATTTATGTCCTTGTTATGTGAAAGCTCCTCCGCCATCTCTCTGATCTGTTCCTCTTCCTCTTCGGAGAAGATTTCCGCGTAGTCATCTACCTTGATCTTTTTCGCAGGGGAAAGATTCATGAAGATATAGAAGGCAACAGACAGTATGACGACAACTATAAGGCCGATACCGACGCCTATGGAAGTGCCGCTGAGCTCACTCCAGATTGATATTTTCTGTGGTTTTTTCTGTTTTGTGCTCATCCCCAGATACCTCTCATGAAAATGCCAAGGATCAGCCTGGCTATGACGGCGGCTATCGACAGGGCAGCGAAGAAGAATACGGTCTTCTTAACGGTGCTTACGGGAACCTGGCCCGCAACCTCGCCGGTCTGACCATTCATCGCGAAATAGTACATTCTGTTATGGTACTTGTATGCCATGAACCATACGGGAAGCAGCGCGTAATTGGCTGCCATCGCCTTGATCATGCTGCGGTTCTTCGTGATCCTGTGACGGTCGTACTTACTGCTGATGGAATTCTTGATGACGGCATCCATGCCGGAGATCCCTCTGTCAGTCGCGCGTTTCGCAAGATCCTGTGCATTCTGGTCGTACCTGTCAGCATAGAATCCGGCGATATAGTCGTAATCGTAAGGGATCATCTTCTGGAAATTGAATGGCTCGATGGCTTCCATGAGCTTGTCATCTATCCTTGTCTCGCCGTCTAAAGGGATATTTCTCCATTCAACATCACCGGAGCGCTTTATCTCATAATATCTGGTAGTGCAATAGTTTCCCGAATATGAGACAGTTTCGGCCGTGGCATCAAAATCGATATGCGCCTGGATATCGAAAAGCCAGAACGGTACATAAAGACCGGTGAGCTTGGTGATATTCTTTTTCGATACGAATCCGAAAGGCGTCCACTTACCGCCGCCGGCCCATTTCAAGAATGCCTTCTCCGCTTCTTCACGCGGTATCTTGAACGGGATCATATACTGAGGTCTGAATTCTTTTGTGAGTCTCTGTCCCACCATCGCCGGCGATCCGCAGAATGCGCAGAACGTGGCTGAAGTATTCTTATCGGTAACGACTCTGGCGCCGCAGGAGTTGCATACGAACTCGACCTGCTCCTCATCCCTCGAAGCGGAAGAAGCGCCTGTTGCTTCCTGACCGGAAGGTCCTATCGACTCTGAGACTTCGGTCGAGACATTTTCTGCAGGCTGTGCCTGATACTGTTCACTTGAAGGAGTCTGCGCGGCAGTCTGAGCCTCCTGCTGAACCTGTGGCTGCGGCTGTTCCTCCGTGAGCTCATTTACCTTGTTTTCAAATAGAGTAGGATCAAATGTCGCTCCGCAATAATCACAGGAAAGCTTCTGAAATTCAGGTTTGAATATCAGATTACTTCCGCAATTCGGGCACTTTATCGTGTCTGCCATATATCTGCCCCTTTACAAGTGTCTTTACTTTCCGAGTTCCGAATCGGCCTGAAGGACTGCCTTGGCCAACTGATCGGCACATGAAGTGTTCTTGAAGCCGCAAGTGTTGCCCGCGAGCTTTCCTGCGATCTCCGATGCGGTCATACCGTCGCAGAGCTTGCTTACCGCCTTGAGATTCCCGTTGCACCCGCCGTCAAAACGGATATTCGTGACACGCGAGGAATCATCAATATCAAATTCGATATTGAACGAACATACTCCTGCCGGTCTGTAACTGTAATGCATAGTATTTACCCCGCTTTCTAAAATAGCATATCGATAAGTTTTTTACGAATTTGAAAGGGCTGAGAGCGTCATCTTGTACCCCTTATCCTCATGCGGATAACGCACCTCACGGTAGTTGACTCCGCGTCTCTCATCAATGAGCCTGACCAGATACTCCGCAAAGAACGGATTCTTGACAAGGACCGGTCCTATAAGGCTTATCCCGAAAAGATTATCCTTTCTGACACCGTCACCCGTAAACGGAAGCTGCCCTATGGTCTTTGAGACCTTGAACATATATCCGTCGTAGTCATCGATACGGTCACACTTGTTGATAAAACCGATAAAGGGCTTTTCGAAGCCTTCGGCGTCCTCGATCGCATCTCCGGTATATCTCAGCCTGACCTCTTCTGTCACTTCAAAATCGAAGATCCCCAAGCCTTCGTACTTCTCGCCCGCGCGTGAAGTAACGGAACTGCCGAGCATGCCCCAGGCATTGCCCGTGAACAGGACGGGAGTACCGGCAGCGACGGCTTCCCTGAAGGCCTTGCCGGACTTTCTCAGATGCTCCAGAGCCACCTGTCTTCTTGATTCTGTTCCCGAACCGCAGTAAATGAGATCAAATCCGTCAAAACAGATATCATCATCCGTAACGGTCTTGCGTGTAATCTCTACATCAAAGCCCTGATCCTTCAGGCGCTTCTCCATGATCCTCACATTGCCGTTATCGCCGTAGAGATTCATGAAATCATAGTACAGATAGAGTATCGATGCCTTCATGCGAGCTCCTTTCTCTTTACCAGCGACAGGATCTTTTCCTTGTCGGAGAAGCAGGTGATCACATAGAGGAATTCAGAGCGGTTTCCTGCATACAGGGCAGCCTCCATGACAGTCTCGAATATCTCGGTCTTGTCCTTGCTTATCCCTGCGGCCTCGAAACGCACTGCCAGATCATTGCAGTATTTTCCTGCGAGTATGACCTTATCGACGTTCTCGAGATCGAGCTTCTCAAAATCGATGTCCCAGAGCCACGATGAATCCGAAGTGAAATACTTGCGGCTTATGGCATCGACTATGATCATGACATTTACCTTCCTGGAATCCCGGGCAACCACGTCGATCGAACGGTCGTAAGAGACAGAGTTCTCGTGTTTTGAAAGCAGGAGCCTTCCCTCACACTTGTTCAAAGTGAAGTCCACGATGCGGCCGGACTTGAGGATATATCCCGCAAGAACATCTGCCGCGGCATCCTGAGGCACGCCCGCAAGGTCGGCTGCGGCAAAAGCAGCGAGAGTATTGTAGCAGTGGTATATCCCGTTGAAAGTCAGCGGTATCTTATACTCGTTGTTAATGACGATGTTGCCGTTCTCAAGGTCGGTTCCCGTAAGAGTCCACCTTGTCTCCGGTCTCGAAAAGCCGCAGGAGGAGCAGTGATACTTCCCGATGTGGTTGTAGTGGTAGTACTCGTATTCCATCGGCTTCTTGCAGATGGGGCAGTATTTGCCGTCATCGTAGATGCTGTCGTTCACCGTGCTGTCATCTTCCAGGTGATCCGCACCGAAATACAGAGTTCCCTCCCTGCCGTATCCGAACTTCGATACGAGCGGGTCATCCGCATTCAGAACGAGCGTCATGTCATCGTGAAGGCCGCGCTTGATAATGTCATAGATCCACTCGGGATGGCCGTTCCTTGTCATCTGGTCACGGTAGAGGTTGGTGATAATGAGATATCTGGGATGGAAGAACTTGAAAGTCTTCCTCATATATCTCTCGTCAGACTCAAGAAGGACCGCGTCGCTCCTGATCTTTCCGCCGAGCGTCGCATCATTTAACAGGAACGTGGTAACGCCCTCTGTCTGGTTGGAACCTTCCTTGTTGTAAGCAACCTTCAATCCTCCCTCGCGAAGGACGTGGGCGATCATCTCGACCGTTGAAGTCTTTCCGTTCGAGCCCGTTACGGCGATAACGGTATCGGGATATTGAAGGTGTGAAAGTATGTCAGGAAAAAGCTTCAGCGCGATCTCGCCGGGCAGACTCGATCCGCGTCCGACCAGACCTGCCAGAAACCTCAGTATCTTGCATATAAGTATTGTAAAAAACATTCGTATCTTCATAGCGCCCACGATTATACACCAAGAAAAGGTCACTTTCTCCGTGCATTATGTATAAATAATAAAATGCGGATGTTAATCGGGCTCTATTCTTCCCGGAATGTAATATTCGCGGGAAGTTTGCGGTCCTTGTAATCCTCACGGCCAAGATCCGTAACAAGCCTGGTCTTCCATACCGCGGCGCCGTCAGAATCATCCACGAAGAAAAGCATCATGCCGAAAGAACTGATGTCATAACCCGAGACATCGAAGTCCTTTGCGAAATAATAGGGGACATTGCTCCCGTCCCTGTAAGTCATGTATTTGCCGCGTGAAAGGGTCGTCCTGGTTATCTTCTTCGGATTATCCTTGTCCCAGGTGAACATGTAGACATGAAGTTCCCTTCCCGCGAGGATGTCAGGCGTGACCGGCGTTATCCAGATATCCGCGGTCTTCTTTTCGCCGTCGAACCTGATCCCGATGCTGATCGTATCTTCGCTGAGTCTGCGTGATCCGGCTTCCGGTGAAAGATCGAACGACGCCCTGTCTATCACCTTGCCTGTCTTCTCATCGAGAACGACGAAATTGAAGCCGTTCATACCGGGCGAGTATTCCTTCTTACCTATCACGACAGAACTCAGATCCCCTGAAGACGCGGCTTCAAAAGCAACTCCGTTCGGCAAGGTCCCGCTATATGTGATCATGTCATTTCCGGTTTCCTCGTGAACCGCGCCGGTGCCCGCTATTCCTATGTAGGAATCCTTACCGCTGCCGAACAGTTCGCATTTCAGGCCTATGGAAGCAAAGGCTTCCGCAGTCTTGCGCGACAGTCCCGAAGCGGCATTTCCCTTTGTCGTTATCAGGATGCTGACATCCTCCAGCCCGGACAGGGCCTGCAGATATCCGTTGATATCGCCGTATCTCAGTACAGACCGGTTGTCCGCATTCTCGAAAAAGACATGTTCTTCACCGTTTGCATCTTTTGCGGTCAGCTTCATCCTTCCGGAGAACGCTTCCTTGAACGAGAGCTGCGTCTCAAATCCGCCTTTCCAGTTCTTTTCGGGATCGATCGCGAAAACACAGTCGCTGACCTTGTTTCCCGCCAGGTCAAAGAACTCACCTTTAACCGAATCTATCACGAGACCGGCGCGGTCTATTCCCCAGAAGCTGACTTCAACCGTTCCCTTATCATAGGTGCAGGTCATATCAAGATAATTGAGATTCTCAAGAATGGACTTTGAGAGCGGATCGTATTTCGCTATCTCTCTGAAGAAACTGCTGTCCTTTGTGAGTTCGTCTTCAAGCGTACCGCGCCCGAAGCGTTCGTAAAGCGTCGGACTGTCAGAGAAAAGATCCGTGCCTAATCCAAGCCTGTTTCCTTTAATGTCAGCGCCCATCGCGGCAAGTGTAGTCGGGAACATGTCGAATGTCGTGTATTCCCTGTGCCTTGCATTTACAGGCTTTACGGCAGAGTTGATTATGTTCGTGTAAGTCCGTCTCTCATAAGCCGGATCCACACCGTTGCAGTAATCGGCATCCATGGTAATATGGTCGCCCGAAAGGATTATCGTCGTGTCCTCATAGAAATCCTGCTGTTTGAGCCAGCTGATGAATGCCGCTATCTGCTTTGAAGAACAGGCCATAACATTGGAATACTGCGTATCGAACTTGTCGCCGCACTGACTGCAGACATAGCCGTCCTCGAAATGTGTATCCGCAGTAAGGATCGTCAGCGCGAAGGGCTTGTCTGAAGAAGCCATATCAGTGACCTTCTCCCTGGCGAATTCGAAAAGCCTGCTGTCCTCAAAACCCCACCATACTTTGTAGCCCTTGGGTATATATCCGTTCGCGGCCGCAAAATCGTAATCGAAAAAGTCTTCAACGCCGTGTGTCCTGAAATACACTTCCCGGCTTCCGAAAGACACCGGAGATCCGCACATGAACGCCTGATCGTAACCCTCATCCTTCAAAATGTCGCCGAGTGTCCTTATACCCGGGTAGAAAGTGTCCGCGTACGATGTCGCTGCGTTGGTCTTTCCGCCTGCTATAGGGATCCCCGCCGTCTGCGCGACAATACCGCTCATGGTATAAGTCGCGCCGGTAATGACATGCCCGCCGTTAAGCTTTTCGCTATTGCCCTCAAAGCATTCTCCGCCATTGAGCGCCAGTTCACGCAGTTCAGGGATCACATCCTCATCGAAATCCCCTCCGTGAGCTTTGTCGGTAAACGTTGTCTCCATCGATTCGAGATATATGTAGATCAGATTCCGCTTCTTGCCGGGAAAACTCACATTCTCTTTAGTCGGCGCCACATAGTAGTCGTCAACGAATTCGGAGTGGCTGTTCATCGACTTAACGTATTTCAGTATTCCGTATCTTCCGTCAGCTCTGACAAGCTGCAGAACGGACACGGCAAGGGCCGCAGCTACAAGTACGAACGAGAAGATCTTCCGCGCTTTGGTCTTGCCCTTTTTCGAGAGCGCAACAGACAGGATGACAAACAAGACAGCAGCCGTAAGCGTCGGAACGGCGACCTTCAGAATAAATGCATTGATAACATTTCCGGCAGTGCCCTCAAGAGGGGAACTCAGATAGAAAACGATCTCATCGAAAGTGATGTCGTGCCAGTACCCGAGCGTCCATGTGACCAGGGCCGCAACAAAGAACAGTATCGTAAAGAGTATTGCACCGGCAACGATACCTGCAGCAGACGAACCTTTCTTTTCCGTTTTACTTTTCAAAGATTTCGCTCACTTCTTAACCTCGAAAGTTGCGGCTTTACCCGAAGCGTCAATATAACTGATCACCAGTTTCCGGGATTTTCTTTTAATTCCGGTGATCTCCTTCATTTCCCAAAGCGGCTTGTATTTCTCTGTCGAGATATTGCCGTTGTAAGAACTGTCCGGCATAAACAGATCAGAAAAGACCGTATAACCATTCCTGATATAGAACGCCGTATCGATCCCGAAGAAACTCAGTCCGGTACCTTTATGCGTATCTTCCCATGTCGGTTCAATATAGATCTTCTCTCCGTTCAATTCCATATAAACCCACATATGCGGCCCCATGTCTGACGAGCCCATGGCGAGATTACAATCCAATCCTACCTGAAGATAGATGTGAGCCAACGCCATGGCGAAGCTCTGACAGATTCCTTTACGTTCTACTACCGCGCGATACGGAGTGATATCAACATCATCTTTCTCCAACGCGACCATGTCGTAATCCAAAGTCTTACTGAAGTTATAGTGAAGCATGATCGCCTTGATCTCATCCGTATCTCCCTTGGCTATGGAAGCATCCAAAACACTCTTTACGGATACTGCAAAATCATCGATTATCTTCTTGGCTTCTTCCTTAGAGCAGGTGTATTCGATAATACCTTTGCCGTTACCGGGCAAAACACTGCCCTCGGTAATCTTGAAGAAGTACGGGCAGACAATATACGCAATACTTTGAATGTTCGGAATATCCTGTTCATTAGGGCAATCGAAAGAGGTTTCTCCATTCATCATCGCCTTGATACAGTTGAATGTTGCCTCCTTGGCTGACTCGCCATAGGCCTTGGTCAATGATTCGGACCAAACATACGGATTCCACTCATAGTCTCCGGTCACTCCTTCTGTACCGGACGTTCCGGAACATGCAGTTCCCAGAAACAGCGCTGATATTATTACAGCAACTATTCCGTTAACTCTGATCCGCCTGAACAACTTGTTTTGAAACATAATAAAACCTCTTCTTTCCCTTTATATGTTAATCCGGCGCCCAAAATCCGGAAGACTCCGGAAACAGCTCGGCCATTTTCTCATTTTCGATGATCTCGAATCCCTCATAACTGAATCTCGGTACGGTGATGCAGGTGATAAAAGCTCCGTCCTGACTTTCTTTGGAAAGGCGGGCGGCAAATATCTCACCGCGCTTGAAAAACGCAAGCGGCTCGGCAACTTCAGAAGTGCCCAGGATATGTTTTTTCAGCATGCCGGCCTGTGTGAATGACCATATCTCAATGTCAGGACCGGCATTATGGCACCAGTATTCATCACAGTCTATACGGTGGAATTTTGTGATCTCGCCGGGGGCAACATAGTAATAAATGCTCCCGGAATCAGCACGTCCGGCCGTATCGGATTTGTAGTGATTCTCAAGGAAGGCACCGTTTTCCGGATGACGTTCCATGGAAAATCTGTCAAAAAGATCTTTTGCTTTCATATTGCATCAAGCTATCTCGGAGGCATCAATGAAGAAAGTCATCGAATCTGCACTTCCTTCTCCTCCGCTGATAATGTAATCCCCTTTCTGACGTGCCATTTCTATTTTTTCATAAGTACAGTCAAAAGCTTGGGAAGATACAAAAAACCGGTCTTCCCCTATTTGATCAGTTGTCTTCCCGAATCTGTTCCTTGCCGTAACAACACCTTCGTTATTCACACGGCAATAGTGGTAAGCACCATCATCATCGACAAAATACATGATCATATCCTTACAACCGGTAACAGTAACATCACCGGTGTATTCCGAGCCTCTGTAAGTTTGTCTGATCTCAGCGGTGCTCATCTTATCAGCACTTATCGGAGAAACAGGAGTTACTGCTACGAGCTTATAATCGTCTTCATACCAGCCCATCTTCTCCACCTGCTTTAATCCTTCTGCGGCAGCTTCAACATAACGTTGTCTCTCCGCTTTAAGATCTTCCTGTGTCAGCTTTTTCGAAGCCTTGGTGCAGCCGGCTGTAAGGATAAGAACTGCCGATACCATCATTGCCACAAACCTTTTCATTCCACATCACCCTCCTTCTAATATCCTGTAAGATGATACCACACTATCAACAAGAGAATAAAACACTCCGGTAACAGCCATTTTCCTTTGGGTGTTTAGCCGATCATATCCTGAAGATCTCAAAAAGAAACCGGCTTGTCTGTACGACAAACCGGTTCGGGCAATCTGTATTTTCTTCCTGCTGTCAGGCGTCGGGATCCTTACGCCCTGTCGAGGAAATCAAGGTAATAACGGCTTGCATAGATCACATCACCGACCTCGAGATTCTTCTCTCCGATATAGCTGCTGAAAGAGTCACCGTGCTTCCTCACGCCGCGGTCATAGACCTCAATGATGCGAACCTTTGCCTGCAGCATGCTGAAAGTGCCGGGATTCCTCAATTCGCCTTCATAAGAAACCAATGCTATGTTCTGACCAAAGTTGTTTTCGAGCATGAGCCTCTGTCCGGGCTTCAGTGCTTTCACCTCATTTGAGGAAAGGTGATATCCGCCGTTTACTGCGTTAAGTTCTTCTTCACGTATTTCAATTTTCTCGTTGATCATATTGGTATCTCCTTTTCTGTTTGGTGTTTGTACCTATTGATACGATGCGAAACAGAAAGTGGCTACTAAATATGAAAAATCGAATTTAATCCAGATAATCCGGATCGATCCTTATCAGATCAACAAGCGCTTTATTTCTATAATTCAGATCTTCACGCAGTGTAAAGCCCTGCGATTCCCAGAAAGCATTTCCGCCTTCGTTCTTTTTGAAAGCGACAAGAAGCACCTTGGTTATCCCTTCTTTCTTCAGCGCATCAAGAGCAAGGTCAACAAGTTTCTTTCCGATGCCCATTCTCCTGCAATCCGGTGATACACAGGCATGCTGGATTATCCCTCTTCTTCCGTCATGACCGCAAAGGATAACCCCGACTGTCTTTCCATCCTGCACCGCAACATAAGAAGTGCCCGGATTACGCTTAAGATATTTATCAATACCCTCACGCGAATCATCTTTGTCGTTCAATCCGTTGCCGCATTTGATCCAAAGATCGTATGCGTCTTCATAGTCATCAATCGTCATGATCCTATAATCCAACATAACCGGGCTCCGTCCTTCTTCGGAAGTTTAGAATCTGTATATGATATACGATTCTATTCTTTTACAAAAACGAAAAGATTATTCCAATCCACTTTTACTATACAGGCACTTCGGCCGACTTCCGCTTTCCCGTATTCCGGGTCATCTGCCGGCCGTAACTGCAGCACTTTATATGAGCCATAGAACGGAACCAATACACCGATCTTATTTCTCGGTTTTTTCGCGGTTTCTAAAAGCGAAACAAAATCATTGGCACTTACTACTCTTTTCCCGACGATCACCGCATCGCAGATCTGAGGTTCACGCAGGTACTTCAGTCCGGACACAAAATAGAGGATCGCACACGGCAAAAATAATACCGGGCCCGAAATCAGACCATAGGGTACGAATATCATGACCACCAGCATCACGGAAAAGAAGATCGATGCAGGTACTAATAATAACACGGACCTCTTGCGGATCTTCTGAAATGCTTGTGAGAAGCAGGCTTTCTCATTGTCACTCGCATTGTGAAACGGCATGCCTGCAAACAACGATGAGTGATAAGCTTTGAGAGAAGACAGACTTTGTGCTTTCGAATGCGGATGCTTCAATTTCTCATTCTCCTCTTGAATGAACTGCATCCACCACTGCTGAAGGTTAAGATGTTCCGTATACTGCATCGCAGCATTCCCGCCAGGCGTGCCGCAATTGGGGCAGAACTTACCGGTTTCTCTCAATGACGTACCACATTTTCTGCAAAAACTCATGTATCTTCTCCGGACTTCTTATTTGACTACTGCTGCTGCAAAGCAGAACCGTAAACCTGAGCCGTACCCTTCTTGAAGAGCGAAAGACTTATTATCGCCAGAACAAGTGCACCTGCTTCAAAAACAGAAACAGCAAAGCCGATCGCTGCGATCTCCGCACTGATATTTTCGACATTCGGGTTCAGAGGCGAGATGCTTAAACTGATCGCAGGCGCGAAAACCATCATGAAGCCCGTCAGAACGATATCGAACACCTGACGTGCCTTGCATTTCTTATATGTAATGACCGGATCGATTCCCTTTTGCATTTTCGAGAAGCCCTTTAGACAGCTGATGCATAAGACCAGGAACAGTATAAAAACAGCCAAAGCCACAAGCGTCGCGATACCGTATCCGATACCGAGCCTGAGATACGATCCTACTTCGTCATCATATTTGAGGTACCACACATAGACAAGGCCTGATCCCAATAAGAAAAGAACCGTCATAAATGCCGAGAACACCAGACAATATAAGCCGGATATGATATCAATGATCATCTCAAATATCTTCAGTTTCTTAGCTGTGTTATAGCTTCCCATATGCACCACCTCAATGTGTTTCTGCGGTTACGTAAACCACATTCAATTTACAGTTCTTTATCCTTCACCAAGTTCTCATCAATATACTCAAAGAAAGGTTTTTTATTAACTTCGGCACTATGTTCCAAATACCATTCCGCTGAATCTTTTAACCCCTCCTCCAAGGACATCGTTTCCGGATAAATCTTTCTTTGACGAGTTACATCCAAACAGTACTCATAGTCATAGAAACTGAAATATCTTCTCTGTTCGATATTATCATATACATTTACAAATTCAGGTGTTTTGCCTAAGCACTCATAACATTTTGTTACCCACTCTCTGACCGATACCGTGTCACCATTACCGGCATTCAGAATATGGTCATCAGGCTTTTCTTTGATTATTACCTCCATCAATCTGCAAAGATCCTTAACATGGAAGAACTGAAGCTTCATGTCACCGTCTTTGGGCAGGTAAAACTTCCTGTCAGCCAAAGCACAATCAAATACAAAGGCCTCTCTATAAACATTATTCATTGGTCCGTACAAATACGGCGGTCTTAATATGTATGCATCTTTAACTCGTTCGAGCAAAGCCTTTTCAGCAGCTGCCTTATCAGTTCCATAAGCGCCCCAGAACTTGTTAACGCCCTTCTCTGACTCTTCAGGAAACGGCTGAACACCATACTCCGGATACACAGCGCTTGAGCTGATCATAATATACTGACCAAACGAACCTAATCCCTTAACGAGATCGGTTATATCTTTATCGTTATATGCCGTTATATCGGCAACAACATCGAAAAACGTATCCTTCAATATGCCGCCCGGGTCATGCCTGTCGCCTTCAATGAGCTTTACGCCCCGGACTTGCGGTTTGGTATTTCTGTTTAGTACATAAACCTCATATCCGGCATTTACGAAATATTCAGCCGCATATTTACTTACAAAAGTTGTTCCACCGGTTACCAGTATTTTTTTCATATATCTTCCCTAATAACGGATTGCGTAATCCTGATCTGCTCAACTGAGATCCCTGCAACCTGAGATTATTATATTCCTGTTCCTGCCGGAATCTACCCGAATACTGATATAAGCGAATTAAACTTAAGTTAATCCCCAAAGATCCATATCATAAAAAACACAAGTTGCTAATGCCCCCTGTGTTTTTCCTTTTTCTTTTGCTGCTTCAATTCAAACATCCGCTGTTCTTCTGCTTCTTTTTGTTCGCGGCTCAGAACTTTTCGCTTCAGCTTGTTTTGTTCCTGCTGTAACTTAAGCGTCTGTTGTGATCTGGTGCCTACACCTGTTTCCTGCACGAGTTTCCTTGCATCACGCTGCACCCGCTTGGGATTCTTTCTCACATCCTTGACAACGGTGTCAACAGCAGGACTGAAGTGCAGATCATAATAGTTTTTCAAAAAATATTCTTGTACTTCGTAATCCTTTGGCTCAGCACCGAAAGTAACTTTAGAGACAGACAGCTTACCGCCCGTGATCCGCTCGACAACACCCACCCAAAATGGATCCTCGAAATACACTATCAGCTTTACGCGTACTTTGTCCATTTTTGTTCCAACCTTAAGATAAGCAGAAGCGGATCCGAGCCGGAACCCGGATCCGTAATAACTGTTATTACTTTTTCTTAACAGGGAGCCAGATTGCCGAATGATAATCCGGATCTGTTTTCTCTCCGTTCATGCAGTCATACCACTCAACATTTGCATTCCCGCAGATCTCATAATCAGGATTGCCCGGCAGCCATTCCTTAAACACTCGTGTATTAAGAGACTGCAATGCATCCGGGATTGCTCCCACACAATCAAAAATAGCCCATTCGCCCATAGGAAACTCATATGTCATCATTCCTTCAGGCACTTCGCCGCCCGTATACTTACCTGCGATAAGGTATACAAACTTTCCTTTTCCGGCAATGCTCTCATCATCAATACAAACACCATATTCTCCGATACAGTTATCCATCAATGCTTTCTCGTATTCATTCGCCGGAGGATTCCCGGCATATACATTAGCCGCGTATTTCTCGCAGATCTCATCCCAGAACTTGGGAATCTCCTCGTATGCAGTATCATACTCAAACGCTCTTGCGAATCCGATCACCTTGAATCCAAACAGATTTCTGATCTTAACGTCCATTTTGTCTCCTCCTGAAACATCTATCTTAATTGCGATAGGAAGAAATGTCCTGACAGCAGCACCCTGCTTTATCTCAGTCGGTGAAGAACCGTGGAATCTCGTAAATGCTTTTGTGAAACTTTCCGGAGTCTCATATCCATACTCATAAGCTACGGTAATAACCTTGCTATCAGTATTTTTAAGTTCCATAGCAGCGAGATACAATCGACGATTGCGGATATATTCTGCCACCGAATAACCCGTCATGACCTTAAAACCTTTTTGGAGGTGGACCTGGGACAAATGCACCTGTTCTGACACATCCTGCGCACTGATCTTGTCTTTAAGATGTTCCTCAATATACTCTACTGATTTTTTGATTGTCGTGATCCATTCCATAAGGTTTCTCTCTTCTTCCTTGATACAGCTTAATGGTATCAATTCAGGCGAACTATGACCTGTCATTATATAACCGTATTTGTCAATATGTTTAATTCAGGCATATCTGATATGAATATAACCGGCTAAGGCAGCGACAAATAACATTTTTCAGTGCTATATCTTATAATGCATGAAATTTTCATTATGCTTAAATCCAAAGTCCGTGTACAGCTTCACGCCCATATCTGATGCTGTAATCTGAACCGTACCGCAACCATAATCCTTTGCTTCATTTACAACTCTTGAAAGTAATTCCTTTGCTATTCCGTTTCTCCGGTAATCAGGATCAGTATACATACTTGACAGTAAGCCTATTTTCCCTGAAGGACATCCAAAATACGGCGGCTTCTCAACAAATGACATTCCACTTGTTCCAATGATCGTGTCCCCATCCATTGCAAGCCATGAGACAAATGTTCCATCGTTCATGTGCCTTTTATAGTACTCTTTTAGATTGGGTGTTAAATCAATATCTTCTGTAGCGCCTTCTTCTCTAAGCTGTTTAATTCTTATTTGGATAAATGTATCCAGTTCTTTTTCTGTAAGTTTCTTGTATGTAATAACCATTTATTCCAAACCTCCGACAACGCAGGACTTCGAATAATCTTCTCAGCAATAATCGTATCTGTCCCCGTATGTTTTCCGTGCTTCTTGTGTCCAGCGGCGAATAAAGTCAGTCTTTGCCTCCGTATATGCATCTCTGTTATGTTCGTACTTCTTCCGGAGGCTGAGCTTCAGAGCTTCATATTCCTTGGCTACATCCGGATGGTCATTCATATAATCACGAAAATACAGTTCATCGTTATCCCCGGTATATCTGAGATGAATATGATAAACCTTATCTGCGAATCCTTCTTTGGTATATCCCTTATTCAAAGATATCCTCTGCATATCCGAAGACATTACGGTAAAACCGTTCCGCTTCATTATCTCCGCCGCATCATCAATATTCACGCTCACAGGCATCTCAATAAGAACATCGACAATGTTTTTGGCCATTATACCGGATATGGCAGTACTGCCTATGTGATTGATCCGAAGAGGGCCGCAATCTGACAGCAACTGCTGCAGTTCAGACTCGATCTCCTTATAATCATCGTTCCATTTTTCCTGATGCTCTACAAGAAAGATCGGAAACAATTCCCACAACTCTTCAAGCGTCATTTCTGATAATTCTTTACTCATTGTGTATCACCATTTCAATAGCTATCCGGGTCTCCCCGTACAGTTCGTATTCTTCGCGCACTCCGCTTTCTCTAAAACCCACACTGCGATACATCAACCTCTTCAAATGTATCAACATAAAGTGCAATTTCACTGTGACCATTTAAGCCTTTAATATACTCATCTTTATCTGGTCCATGATACATGCTCCTTTTCTTTTGAAGACGACAATGATCACCTTAAAGATAGAACATCCATTCTCTTAAACAAACCCACGTACCGTAGAGTCAGACAAATTATAATTTATCTGTGAATATACATTCTTGTCATCTCCGGTTCGTCATCTCCTTGAACCATACATAAAAATTCCCAACCATAGCGTTCATAATAATTTGTGTGATCAGTAACAAGATAGACCGGCGATATTCCTTTTTGCCTGCAATCCTCAACGGCCATATTAAGTAACTGCCCGGCAATTCCCTGACAGCGGTATTCTTCTTCCGTGTAAACAGCACATACATTAGGCGTCAGATCTTTTCTATCATGAAAATCGTTCTCTATAACACCCAAACCCGCAATGATCCTATTATCGTCAAGACACAAATACCAACCATAATCTGTCTCACCGTTTAAAAACGCTTCCATGCATTCAAGATACGCCTCCTTTGGAACGCCCCATTTGCTATGAAACCATTCTGCTGCCGCATCTTTGATCGATGGAATTTCTTCCAGATTTGCGTATCTGTAATTACTCATTTTCACCTCCGCAAATACTAATAATTTAACCGTTTAAGAATGAGATTCGGCCATAACTGACACTGCTGATCTTTCCATCAAAATAGATAAAATCCCCTTCCGGATAATTCCGGATCGCCGAGAATCTTGTAGGGTATTTTATACCGCTTGCTTTCTGACCACCATAAGATATCGTTGCGCTGACATGGTAATCATCAATTTTTTCAAATTTAATATAGTCCTCTAAAAGTACTGAAGGTTCAAACAAACACTCCGCCAGAAATGTTGCAAGACAAGCTTTATCCATTTCGGGACCGGTCTGATCGAACAAGGTAATACTCTTTGCAATTACGCCTTTCATACCGCCTTTACCGTTGGAATAGTAATCATCTCCTTCAAATGGTATGCCAAACATACTGCTTTTGATCAAAGCTACACGTGCAGGGTTATTCACAAAATTGTACTGTGTATAATCTATGGCTAAAATAACCTTAACCTATATATGGATTTAAACAAAAATATATATGATAATATTCACCTATGCAATGTATAATTACAAAAACGAAAGGGGCGCAAATATGGGCTGGTGCAACATCAACATTTGCTGGCTAAAAGGTTACATCGCAGGCCGCGATGGGGTTACTGCGCCTATTTTTAAGTAAATTCACTTAAATTGAGTTAATTTAACAGCAATTTCGCAGTATCTCCAGGGTTTATTCAAAATAACTTTAAGGAGATATTTTTATGCAAAAATCCAGAAAACAATTACTTAAACTGTACCTGATGAATGCCATCGGGAACGGTTGTCTTGCAGGTGCAGCATGGGTTGCCGTGTTAGCCTCAGCCGGGTATAGCGCAGCCGAGATCGGCATCTGTGAGACTATATTCCATATCGTCAGTCTGACATGCGAGATTCCGTCCGGAGTTGCTGCCGATGTTTTCGGGCGCAAAAAGATGATGGTTCTATCCGGCTTCTCAGCATTGATTGCAGGCTTGCTAAAGGCATTTTCCATGGGAAATTTCGCCATCGTTGCTTTTTCCATGATATTCAGTGCTCTAAGTTACAACCTGGCCTCCGGTTCTGATGCAGCACTGGCGTACGAGAGCCTTCGGGCCGACGGACTAGAGGATACATACGATAAGTATTCGTCTAATGGCAGTATCATCTACAGGGTTTTCGCAGGGCTCGCCACTTTGATGTCAGGCTTTACGATCACACTTGGTATGAGACGCGCAGAGCTTTTAGATGTAGCTTTTATGCTTGTTCATATCGCAATCGCTTTTAGTCTTACCGAGATCAGAAGCGATAAGATTACCGTCAGCAGCACATGGGCGGCAATCAAGAATTGCTATGTCGAAAGCTTCCGGTTCTTAAAAACTCACCCGAGGATTTTCAAGATACTTGTTGTCAATTCACTCATCGGCGGTGTTGATGTATTACTCTTATTTTTCCTTCAAGAAGAATTCACTGAGGCCGGGCTTAACAATATCTTGTTGGGACCTGCACTATTCATCACATCGCTGGGCGGAGTTTTGGGATCCGTGATATCGAAGCAGCTCAAATCAACCGGGATCAGCAAACTCGCTGTCATCTGTGCATTAGGCGTTGCAACCGGTTTTGCCACCGGACTTACAGAACTTCCTTTTCTTATGGTGATAGGCGGATTCATCTCTTCCATGTTTGATGACATGATCCAGATCAAAACAGATGTCTTGCTTAACGATTCAGTTCCTTCAGAACAGAGATCAACGTTAATATCAGTCTCTTCATTTTTGTTCTCCTGTATCATGATTATTTTGTCGCCGCTGGCAGGACTTGTTTTCGAGATTTTCTAATCAAAAATCGCCTCCCGATCTCTCGAGAGGCGATTCTTTTTGTTTTGTATTAAGTTAGTGTCTCAATATCAACCATTGTGATAATAGATTATTTGCACGGATCAAGTTCTTTACTTCTTGCTATACAATAACTTGTCAAACCACTGGTGAAACGATTATCACATCCATAGCACGTACTGCCACCTTTGGCTAATTTGCATGAATTTCCAAGAGTTACGATTAACGGGTGGTTATCCGCACTTTGGCCATTGCCCGGATTGTACCCGAATGACCTATAAGTGTCAGATGAATGTGTTTGACATCCACCACCTGTAACATTCTCTAATTCTTCTTTTGACAATTCTTCAAGTTTTGAGGTTAACTCTTGATATTCTTTTTTAAGCGTATCCAGCTCTTCTTTAGTTTTAGGCATTTTATATCTCCATTCCTGTTATTTTAAATTTATTGTAGTGTTGTTTTTATATTCTTTCAATACATTAACCACTTTGTCGTAGTAGCCTTTTTCATAGAAGATACATTTCCAGGGATCTTCTCTTAAATACGTGTCATAGTATACATAGCTAAGAGCCCTACAACCTCCGGCACAGTATTTGAAGTATTTACAATTGGCGCATTTATCATTCGCTTTCTTCAAATCGCCTATTGTTGTACATACTTCATTCAGGTATCTGCTTTCTTTTAACAGATCGTGAAGAGATTGCTTTCTGACATCACCAAGTTGTATGTTTAGTTTTTCATATTTACCTGATATCTGAAGACATGGATATACATGGCCGTTAGCGCCTATAGCGACCATTCCTCTATTGCCTCTGCACACAGGAATGGAATCACGGTATTCTCCTTCTTTAAGAGCTACAGGTTTAATATCGTAACTCCTTCTTTGCGGATAGATCCTGACTAATTGCCAAATATCAACGATCATTTTGTGGTCTTTTTTAAGATACTCTTCAATGAATTTAAGCATTTCATCATAGTATTCTTCAAAGCCCAGTGTCTGACCGTCAGCATTCTGTTTCCATCTGGGCACTTCAGTGGTCTTGATGATCCTCATCTCATCAACGCCTAAACTGTCAAAGTATTCAGCTGTTTTTAAGATTGAATCAAGATTACCTTTCCATACATTGGTTTGAATCTTAACTCTAAAATTATTTTCAACGCATAACTTAATAGCATTGATAGCAGATTCTTCAGCGTTAGGATTTCCTCTCATCCAATCATGATGACCAAGTCCGTCAAAAGATATCTTCATTAATGGATTTGCATGCATCGTCTGAAGTTTTATCAGTGCTGCTTTATTGATATAAAAACCATTGGTATTAAGTTCTTCTAAATACATCTCCTGTTTATGTATTTCAAAGACAATATCAAAGAAGTCGGGGTGAAGCATTGGTTCTCCACCTGTTAAAGTAATGGCATTTATACCGGCATCAGCCATTTGTTTAATAAGAACTTTAGCTTCATCAAGCGTAAAGATGTCGTTTGATGTGTTGTTATCAACAGCATTAAAACAATGTTTGCAATTATAGTTGCACCTATTGGTAATTTCCCAGATAGCAGCAGGGAAATAACGATTGTCACATTTCTTGTATTGCCATGGATCAAGTGTAAAAGATCCTTTTTCACAAGGTCCGGCAAAACCTTGTTCAACCAGTTTCTGAAGTGTTTTTGAATCTTCGATGTCATGAAGAGAATCGCACATTCTTAATATTTCAAACTCTTCTTTTGAAATACCCTTTGCGTTTCTGTCTCCCTTAACGTAATAACAATAAGGTACAAGTATAAAACTTCTTAAACCTATATATGGATTTAAACAATAATACATATGATAATGTTTACCCGGAACCTCTTGAAAAATCAGTTTCTTTTCAATGATTTAAAATCTAATTACATCAAGTCTTCACCTTCACAAGATACAGCAATATACGAATCCGGTGAAAAACGCACTGTATATTTCTTCATATTATCTCTACAGTCTCCTAATACTATTTCCAATGTCATTTATAAATTAACATAACCACTGTCACTTTGATCTCCCACTTTGCAATTAACAACAAAATCGCCTCCCGATATCTCGAGAGGCGATTCATTAGTTTTGTATAAGCTATCTGCCTAAGCGATTACTTCTTGTGAGCGATTGCAGCCTGTGCAGCAGATGAGCCGCGATGGAAATTTGCATAACAGCCCAAGAAAATAACAATTTCCAAAGCTATCCACTTGAGAGAATAAACTGAAGTTTGTTTATTATTCTGCATCAATTTTTATTTCCGAGTTGCCTTTCTCTCTCTTCTTTAACAAACTAACTACTGCCCCCACTCAAATGCCGTTTTTATTATAAAACATACCGATAAGCAACCATATCGTAATCTTTGTTGCCCCATCTATG